>Ga0207718_100173_pt1 | contig 76026 bp, 67 predicted proteins | sample A23M2SouthBayCA_FD_187749 | JGI IMG/M metagenome (GOLD analysis project Ga0207718, IMG submission 187749) | Aerobic enrichment media microbial communities from Eden Landing Ponds, California, USA - A23 M2 (SPAdes) | ecosystem: Environmental > Aquatic > Marine > Unclassified | place: Emeryville...
CACCACGAGCGCGACGCTCGCGAGGAGCCGACGTGACCCGCCGGCGGACCCCGAAGCGCCCGACTGCCCGGCCTTCGGGGTCGGCGCGGGTGCGTCGTTCGACCGGGCCGGCCGATCGGCGGCCGCGGCCCGCAGCAGGTCATCGAGCGACGCGTCGAGCGCGTCCGCGACGATTGGCGCCGCGTCGCCCCGGTCGACGCCGTACCCCGCGAACCGGAGCAGCGCCGCAGGCCCCCACGCTCGGGCGTCGAGGGCGTCCGCGACGCGACGGGCGTCCCCCGGATCGGCCCCGACGACGACGTCGACGGCGCCAGCGTCGATCCCCCGATAGCGACCGTCTGCGCCGCCGGGGGCGAGACGCACGAGGAGGCGGCCGACCAGACCGCGCGACGGGACGACGAGGTACCGGGTCGTCGCGTCGGGGCCGTCCGCGTCCGGGTCGACGGGCGCATCCAGGTCGACGCGCGCCCGGGGGCCGTCAGCGTCCGGGTCGGGGAGCGCGGCAGGGCCGTCCACGTCAGCGCGCCGCCGCGGATCGCGTTCGACGACTACCCCCGCTGCCCCGTCCGCGCGAACAGTCCGACCGCGTGCCGCACAGAGCCGGGCGAGCAGGTCGGTGAAGCGCCCCCGGTCGAGGGCCGCAAGTCGACGGCGGAAGGCCTCGACGTCGTCGGTCTCCGGGCCCGCGCCGACGGCGGCGTCCGCGCCCGCGGCCGCCGATCGGCCGCGTGCGTCTCGGGCGTCCCGGCGGGGAAGCATACCAGTCACAGGGCGTCCAGCGGCAAGAACCCTCGGCGCCCGCGTCGCGGCGTCGGGAGCCGGCAGTCACACCGCCGGCGAGCCGACGGTCAGGGGTCGGCGGTCGCACCGCCGGCGAGCCGACGGTCAGGGGTCGGCGGTCGCACCGCCGGCGAGCCGACGGTCAGGAGTCGGCGGTCGCACCGCCGGCGAGTCGGTCGAGCACCGCGTCCGGCACGGCGCCGACGTCCCCCGTCTGGATCGCCCAGAGGGTCGCGTACAGCCCGCCGGCGTCGACGAGGGAGTCGTGGGTGCCCCGCTCGACGATCTCGCCGCCGTCGAGCACGAGCAGCAGGTCCGCGCCGCGAACCGTCGAGAGGCGGTGGGCGATCACGACGGTCGTGCGGTGGGCGGTCAGGCGGTCGAGCGCGCGCTGGATCGACAGTTCGGTCTCCGTGTCGACGGCGGAGGTCGCCTCGTCGAGCACGAGGATCGAGGGGTCCTGGAGCATCGCGCGGGCGATGGAGAGGCGCTGTCGCTGGCCGCCCGAGAGTTTGACCCCCCGCTCGCCGATGCGCGTGTCGTAGCCCTCGGGCAGCGCCGAGACGAACGCGTGGGCCTCCGCGGCTTCCGCGGCGGCGACCATCTCGTCCTCGGTGGCCGCGAACGCCCCGTAGGTGAGGTTCTCGCGGACGGTGCCGTCGAACAGGTAGACGTCCTGGCCGACGTAGCCGACGGCGCGCCGGAGGTCCGCGAGGGCCGCGTCGCGGAGGTCGACCCCGTCGATCCGGACGGCGCCCGCGTCGGGGTCGTACAGGCGGAGCAGGAGCTTGGCGAGCGTGGACTTCCCGGCGCCGGTCGGCCCGACGAAGGCGACGGTCTCGCCGGGGGCCGCGGTGAAGGAGACGTCCGCGATCACGGGGTCGTCCGGGCGGTAGCCGAAGGTGACGCCCGCGAAGTCGACGCGGCCCTCGACGGCGGGCAGCCGGACGGGATCGGCGGCGTCGGCGACGGTCGCGGGGCGGTCCATCAGCTCGAAGATGCGCTCGGCGGAGGCGCGGGCGTTCTCGTAGGAGTTGACGATGCGCCCGGCGCCGGCGAGCGGGTCGACGAACCGCTGAGTCATGAACAGGAAGGTGACGAACTCACCGACCCGGAGGTCGCCGGAGAACGGCCCGGGCGGCCCGGCGACGAGCCAGAGGCCGCCGAGGACGAACGTGGCGGCGAAGGAGACCCCCGAGAGGAGTTCCATCCCCGGCTGGTAGAGGTACTCCAGGCGGGCGACCGCCCAGGTGCGCAGGTAGTTGTCCCAGGAGGCGTCCGCGACCCGTCCCTCCTCGTAGGGTTCCGTGCCGGTCGTCTTGATCACCTCGATGCCGTCGAGGTTGTTCTCCAGCCGGGTGTTGAGGTCGCCGACGCTCGCGCGCAGGGCGCGGTAGAGCGGCCGGACGGTTCGCATGAACCAGACGGTAAAAATCGAGAGGAGGGGGACCGCGAGCAGCGTCACCACGGCGAGCTGGGCGTTGAGGTAGACCAGGATGCCGGCGATCACCGTCACGGTCACGAGCAACTGGACGACGCCGCCGACGGTGCCGTTGAGGAACGACTTGAGGTTCCGCACGTCGTTGTTGAGCACCGACATGACCTGGCCGGTCTGCTTGTCGTCGAAGAAGGCCATGTCGAGGCGCTGCATCCGGGCGTAGGCGTCGGTGCGGACGGCGTGCTGGACGCGGTTCGAGAACAGCGAGAAGGACACGCCCTGGGTCCAGGTGAAGGCGACGCCCAGGACGAACGCGATGACGATCAGCGCGGCCGACAGCCAGAGCTGGGCGGCGCGGTCGGTCGGCAGCCAGGCGACGGGGACGAGCGGCAGTCGGTAGGGTGCGTCGCCGGCGAAGACGGCGTCGATGGCGACCCCGAGGACGAGCGGCGGGAGCAGTCCGACCGAACGGCCCAGCACGCTGGTCACGAGCCCGAGCACGAACAGGTGCAGGTCGGGCCGGCCGTACTCGCCGAACAGGCGGACCATCGGGTCCGGGTCGCGTGTCGTCGTCGTGGGAATCACCTGCTCCTGGCGGCCCGCCCGTGAAATCGGTCGAGCGGTCGCCGGGGACTAACCGGAGGTAAGCGTCGATTGTAGATAACCGTGTCGGCGACGGGGAGCGCCCGGCGATCGCGACGCGGCGAGTCAGTCGTACCGGCGTTCCAGGTCCTCGATGCGCGCGACGAGGTCGGCGAGTTCGTCGCCCTTCTCGGTCAGCGAGTAGGTCACCGTCGGCGGCGTCGCAGTCTCGTCGACGGTTCGCTCGATCACGTTCTCGGCCTGGAGCCCCTTGAGCCGCGCCGAGAGCGTGCTCGCCGGGAGGCCGTCGATGCCGTCCTGCAACTGGTTGAACCGGGCGTCCTCGGCGTCGAGGTACCGCAGGATGTGGAAGGTCCACTTGCAACCGAGCACCTCCCAGATGCCGGTCGGATCGGGCTCCTCGGAACTCGTGGTCATTGGCGGTGGGTCCTGCGTGCGGGCGGCCGCCCGACGCGTCGATCGAGGACCGACGCCGGTCGAGATGGCCGTCCTGCCCGGAGTGGGCCACACCCGCGGAGGCGGGCGCGCGCCGGCGCTCCGCGCGTCGACGAAAACGCGACCGGAAACGGATCGGGGCCGGTCGCCTGGCCCGCACCTACTTCACAACTGTGGAGCTACTCACATGAACGTTACTGCCCGATTTACGGGGCCGGGTGGCGAATGGTATCGTGGCTCATGAGCAGCGACATCCCCGGCTACGCGTACGGCGACGAATCGCTCCCGGAGCCGCCGATCGACGCGGAGGAGTTCGACCGGCTGAAACAGGCGGTGATGTTCACCGAGGAGGACGAGGAGTACCTCCGGATGGCCGGCGAGGTGCTCGAACCGCAGATCGACGAGATACTCGACCTCTGGTACGGCTTCGTCGCCGACCACGACTTCCTGGTCGAGTACTTCGCCGACGCCGACACCGGCGAGCCGATCGACGAGTACCTCGATCGGGTCCGCGAGCGCTTCGGCCAGTGGATCCGCGACACCTGCAACGGGCCCTACGACGAGGAGTGGCTGACCTACCAGTTCGAGATCGCGCGCCGCCACCACCGCATGGGCAAGAACGAGGCCGACGACGTGAACGCGGTCCCCCACATCCACCTCCGGTACGTGATCGCCTTCGTCTACCCGATCACCGCGACGATCAAGGGGTTCCTGGAGAACGGCGACCACGACCGGGAGGACGTCGAGAAGATGTACGACGCGTGGTTCAAGTCGGTGACGCTGCAGGTGAGCCTCTGGAGCCACCCGTACGTCCCCGAGGGCGACTGGTAGGGCGACCGTCGAACAAGGGGACGGCCAGGCTCGGCGCGACCGACAGACGAAAGACCCGGCGGCGGCAACCGGGGGGTATGAGCGAGCGCGACGAGGACGGTCCCGTCAAGCCCTCCGACTTCGGCGGCGAGGGCCCGCCGGTCGAGGAGAAGCCGTACAAGATCATCTTCGAGGGCAACAAGTGCATCGGCGCGGGGCGGTGCGCCGAGGTGGCCGAGAACTGGGAGATGGACCTCGACTCCGGCCTGGCCCGGCCGCGGTCGTACTACCTCTCGGCCGACGAACTCGACGAGAACGTCCGCGCCGCCGAGAAGTGCCCGGCGAAGAAGGGCGCGGGCGTGATCCACGTCGTCGACCGGCGAACGGACGAGGAGATCGCGCCGGACCCCCACGGCGACGGGACGCTCTCGGTCGACTGGTGAGCAGCACCGCGCGCGAGGACCCGCCCGCCCCCACCCGACGGTTCCCGGCGGCCGGGAACGACTCGCAACTCCCATACGGGATGGCTCCCAAGGGGAGTCCATGACCCAGCCGCCACAGACCGACGAAGGGTGGTACGTGCTCCACGACCTCCGGACGGTCGACTGGGACGCGTGGCGCAACGCGCCGGAGAACGAGCGGGCCCGCGCGGTGGAACAGGGCGTGGCGTACCTCCGCGAACACGAGGCCGTCGACGACAGCGACGACGGGGCCTCGGCGACCTTCGCCATGCTCGGCCACAAGGCCGACCTCATGGTCATGCACCTCCGGCCGAGCCTCGACGACCTCTCGACGGCCGAGCGTCGCTTCGAGCGCACCGCGCTCGCGGGGTTCACCGAGCAGACCACGTCGTACGTCTCGGTCACGGAGGTCAGCGGCTACACCACCGACGCGTACTTCGACGACGAGCAGGAGGCCGACCCGGGCGTCGTCCAGTACTTCGAGTCCAAGCTGGAGCCCGACCTCCCCGAGGACCAGTACGTCTCCTTCTACCCGATGAGCAAGCGCCGGCAGGGCGAGGACAACTGGTACACGCTCCCCTTCGAGGAGCGCGCCGAGATGATGGAGACCCACGGCGAGACCGGCAAGGGGTACGCCGGGAAGATCAAGCAGATCATCGCCTCGTCCGTGGGCTTCGACGACTACGAGTGGGGCGTCACGCTGTTCAGCGACGACCCCACCCACATCAAGGACATCGTCTACGAGATGCGCTTCGACGAGGTGAGCGCGCGCTACGGCGAGTTCGGCCAGTTCTACGTCGGGCGCCGGTTCCCGCCGGGCGACCTCGGGGCGTTCATGGACGCCGAGACGGTGCCGACGGGCGAGGCCGACGACGGCGCGGGGCACCACGCCCACGGCGGCGGACAGGGTGGCGGACACCACCACGGCGGCGATGACAGTGGACACCACGGCGGCGAACACGGCCAGGGCGACGGGCACGGCCACGGCGACGACGCCGACGAGATCCGCGGCCAGCTCGCCGACCGCGACATCTACGCGGGCAAACCCCACGGCGAGGACGTGTACGCGACCGTCCTCTACTCGGAGGCGGACACCGAGGAGCTGTTCGACGAGGTCGAGGGGCTCCGGGGCAACTTCGAGCACTACGGCACCCACATCAAGACGGCGGTGTACGACGCCAGCGACGGCTCCCGCGCGGCGGTCGTGAGCATCTGGGAGACCGAGAGCGCCGCCGACACCGCCGCGGGGTTCCTCTCGGAGCTACCAGAGATCGTCTCGCGGGCGGGCGAGGAGTCCGGCTTCGGGACGATGGGCATGTTCTACACGGTCAAGCCCGAACACCGGGGGGAGTTCGTCGAGAAGTTCGACATCGTCGGGGGGCTGCTCGACGACATGGAGGGGCACCACGACACCGACCTCATGGTGAACGTCGAGGACGAGAACGACATGTTCATCGCCAGCCAGTGGCGCTCGAAGGAGGACGCCATGACCTTCTTCCGCTCCGACGAGTTCCGGGACACGGTCCAGTGGGGACGGGACGTCCTCGCCGACCGGCCGCGGCACGTCTTTCTGGCCTGACGGCGACCGTCCCGGTTCCGGCCTGACGGCGACCGTCCCGGACGGCCGACTGCGCTGCCGGGACCGACGACTTTCTGTCCTTCCGCCGAGCACGCGTCTCCCCCCGGATTTATACCGGATCACTCCACAAAGTTGATAGGATGGACGAGACGGCTCGGGTGCTCCTCGTCACCCGAGAGGACACCGCCGAGGCGACGCGCGAGGAACTGACGGCGCGGGCCGCGGTGGAACCCGTGGTCGAACCGAATCCGCACGCGGCGCTCGATCGAATCGCGGAGGCCGATTGCGTCGTGGTGAGCGACGGCCTCGACGGGACGTCGAGCGTCGCGCTGGTAGAACGGGTGCGGGACCTGGCGCCCGAACTCCCGGTCGTGCTGTTTCCGGCGGCCGGCGACGAGTCGCTGGCGAGCCGAGCGATCGGCGCGGGCGTCGCGGACTACGTCGCGCAGTCGGAGGGGTACGACGCGCTGGCCGCCGCGGTCGAGCGGGCGTGCGAGGGTCGACGCGAGCCGGCGAACGGGGAACAGTCGACGGCCGGAGAGCGAACCATGGCCGTCCTCGAGGACGCGACGGCGGAGATCCTCCGGGCGAACAGCCGGGAGGACGTCTGCGAGGTCGGGGTCCGGGCCGCGGAGCGCGTCCTGGGGTTACCGTCGATCGGGATCCACCTCCGCGACGACGACGGGGCGTTCCCGCCGGTCGCGGTGTCGGACGTCACGCATGAGCGGTTCGACGGGGAGGTCCCGCCGCTGCCGCCCGACGGGGTCGTCGCGGACATCTTCGAGACGGGCGGGCCGCGCCGCATCGCGGACGACCTGGTCGAGGAGACCACCATCCAGCGGGAGGCGGTGGTCGTCCCGCTGGGGCGTCACGGCGTCCTCGTCGCGGCGCCGCCGGCCGCCGATCCGTACGTCGACGAACCGTCGGAGGTGGCCACGGTGCTCGGACAGATCGTCGAGACGGCGCTCGACCGGGTCGAACACGAGCGTCGCCTCGAACGCCTCCACGAGACCACCCGAGAGCTGATGCGCGCCGAGACGGAGGTGGCGGTGGCCGAGGTCGCCGTCGAGACCGCCCGCGACGTGCTCGGTCTCGACATCAGTTCGATCCACCTCCTGGAGGGGGACGACGGAGACACCGAGAGCGACCGGGGCCTGACGCCGGTGGCAGTCTCCGAGAAGGCCCGGGAGATGATCGGCGAGCCGCCGACGTTCGAACCCGGCGACAGCATCGCCTGGCAAGTGTTCGAGACGGGCCAGCCCGCGGTGTACGCGGACGTCCGGGAGTCGTCGTCGGCCCACAATCCGGGCACCGAGATCAGGAGCGAACTGTTCGTCCCGCTGGGGGACCACGGCATGTTCCTGGCCGGTTCGAGGACCGTCGGCGCGTTCGACGACTCGACGGTCGCCCTGGCGAAACTGTTCGGTGCGAACGTCGAGCGGGCGCTGGAGCGGGCGACGCGCGAGCAGGCGCTCCGCGAGCGCGAGTGCGAACTCGAACGCAACAACGAGCGCCTGGAGGAGTTCGCCAGCGTCGTCTCCCACGACCTGCGGACGCCGCTGTCGATCGCCGCGGGGCGACTCGACCTGGTGGCCCAGGACTGCGACAGCGAGCACCTGCCGGCGATCCGGCGCGCCCACGAGCGGATGGAGGAACTCATCGAGGACCTCCTCACGCTCGCGCGGGAGGGGCGCCGGGTCGGGGACCGGCGCCCGGTCGACCTGGCCGACCTCGCCCGGTCGGTGTGGGAACCGCTCGACGGCGGCGCGCTCGAACTCGACGACCCGGGCACGGTCGAGGCCGACGAGGGGCGCCTCCGAGAGCTGTTCGAGAACCTCCTCGGGAACGCGGTCGAGCACGGGGACTCCGGCGTCACCGTCGAGGTCGGTCGCACCGACGACGGCGGGTTCTACGTCGCCGACGACGGCCCCGGCCTGCCCGACGACGACCCGGATCGGCTGTTCGAGTACGGGTACACCGACGCCGAGGACGGCACCGGACTGGGCCTGGCGATCGTGCGACGCATCGCGGAGGCCCACGGATGGACCGTCTCCGCGACCGACGCCGAGGGCGGCGGCGCGCGGTTCGAGACCCGTCCGGCGCCGGGGGAGGTCGATCGCTGCGTGGAGGGCGGGCACGCGGCGGACGACCGAGCGAGAAGCGACTGCGGCGGAGCCGGATCCGTCGGCGATGAAAGCGAGTCCGGCGACGGGGCCGGAAGTGAACGGGATGCCGAGCGGGACGACGCGGCGGAGGACCTGCCGACCGAGTGACGACTGATCGATCGAGTGACGACTGATCGATCGAGTGACGACTAATCGACCGAGTGACGACTAATCGACCGAGTGACGACTAATCGACCGAACGACGGGTCGGAAACCGATCGATCGGGAGACCGGCCGCAGCGCGATCACACGGTCCGTTGTCAGTCGATACCGGTGGGTCGCCGACCGTTCCGACGATCCTCCGGAAAACAGTGAGGCCAGACCGTCTCAGTCGCCGGCGCTTTTCATCCCGGTGCCGACGAGGTCGTCGCCGCCGACCGACGAGCGCAGGGCGTCCATGCCGTCGTCGCGGTCGACGCCGAAGTTGGTCCGGTAGAGGTCCTCGACGCGCGCCATCTCGTCGTCGGAGAGGGCGGGCGTGTCGGGCGCGGCGGCCCACTCGTCGATGTCGTCGGTGGTGCGGAACGTCGGGGTGACGGCGGCGACGGCGTCGTGGCCGAGCAGCCACTGGATGGCCGCCTGGCCCATCGTGCGCTCGCCGTCGCGTTCGAGGAAGCGCAGCGTCTCCAGTTTCTCCCAGCCCGTCTCGTACCACGCGTCGGGCCGGTGGCCGCGGTGGTCGCCCTCCCCGAGTTCCGTCTCCGGCCGGACCTGCTCGTTGAGCAGCCCCGAGGAGTGGGGGACGCGGGCGATCAGGCTGGTGTCGGCGTCGCGCTCCTCGACGGTGTCGAGGAAGTGCCGCCCGGGAACCTGCTCGAAGACGTTGAACACGGTCTGGACCGCGTCGAAATCGAGTTCGACGGCGCGGTCGCCCTCGGCGAGCCAGCCGATCGACGGCCCGAGCGCCCAGCCCAGCGCGTCGACGAGCCCCTCCTCGCGCATCGATTCGAGTTCCGCCACCACGTCGTCGGTGACCTCCGCGACGTTGGCGTTGTGGAGCTGGAGGAACTCGACGTGGTCCGTGTCGAGGCGGTCGAGCGAGCGCTCGACGGCGGTGCGGAGCCAGTCGGGGTCCATCCGCTTGGGGAGTTCGCCGTGGCCGGCCTGCGGGTTGTTGTAGAAGTCGTAGCCGACCTTCGTCGAGAGCGTCACCTCGTCGCGGTGGTCCGCGAGGGCCTTCCCGATCAGTTCCTCGGAGCGGCCGTGGCCGTACACGTCGCCGGTGTCGAAGTAGGTGATCCCCCGATCCAGGGCGTGCTGGACCATCTCGATCGCCTCCTCTTCGCTCCGGTCGCCCCACCAGTCCGTGCCGACCACCCACGCGCCGAAGCCGACCTCCGAGACTTCGACGCCCGAGTCGCCGAGCGTTCGGTACTGCATATCGCGGCGTAGAACCCGGTGGCACTTAGCGCGTATGGTTGTTCCCACTGATCGGGATTTTTCACGTTCGGGCCGTCACCCGGGGCCTCAGACCCCGCACGAGGCGCGAATCCGGGTCGGAAAGGCGCCCGCAGGGGAGCGACCGGACGAGACCGCTCGGCGAGGAGCGACCGATCAGGCCCGGCGCCGACCGAGCGCCGCGAGCAGGAGCGCGACGAGGCCGGCGAGCGCGGGGAGGGCGCCGAAGCCGGGCGCCGACTCGCTCGTGGTCGGCGTCGGCGTGGACGTCGCCGTCGGCGTCTCGGTCGTCGGCAGGGGCGTCGCCGTCGGCGTCGGCGTGGGCGTCGCCGTCGGCGTGGAGACGACCGTCGGGCCGGTCGTCGGCCCCGGGGTCGACGCGGGCGCCGTCGGGGTCACGTTCGGCGAGGCCGCCGACGTGGCTGTCGACGCCGCCCGAACGCGGCCGTCGACGACGGTCTCCAGGCCCCCGCCGACGACGCTGATCTCGACGGACTCGTTCGCCGATCGCTTCGAGAGGTCGAACGTCGCGTCGAAGCGCCCGGCGGGACCGACGCGCACCGACCGCTTGGCGACGAACGAGCGCTCGGTCGAGCGGACGAACACGTCGAGGTCGGTGCCGGGGGCGACCGTCGCGGTGCCGGAGACGGTCGCGTTCGCGGTCGGTCGCAGGACGTACGGGTCGTCGGCGAAGGCGATCGTCCGGTCCTGGGTGCGGAACGTGGCTTCGACCGTCTGGGGCGCGTCCGCGAGCGAGCCCCGGTTTTCGAGGACGGTGAAATTCGCCACCCAGCGCTCGCCGCCGTCGAGGGAGGCGGTCGTCGCCTCGCCGTCGTAGCCGTACGCTCCGGTGTCGCGCGCGACCGGCACCGCCCCGGTGTCGATCACGAGCCAGTACGTGCCGTTCGCGCCGTCGGCGACCACGGTGGCGTCGCCGGCGTCGGGGACGAGCAGTTTGGGATCGCGGTTGGCGCCGACGTCGGCCTGACGGAGGGTGAGGTTCGCCGCGCCGCTCGACCCGACGAGGTCGAAAAAGCGGGCGGTGACGTCGGCGCCCGACTGGGCCGCGAGGGCGCCCTCCAGCCCGGTCGCCGTCACCTCGACCACCAGCAGGTCGTCGACGGCGACCGAGTCGTCGCGGGAGAGGTTGCCGTCGGCCCGCCGCTCGCGGAGGGCCGCCCGGCTCTCCACCTCGCCGGAGAGGGCGGCGGGGGCCGTCCAGACGGCGACGCCGTCGGTCGAGCGCTCGCCCAGTTCGATCCCGCCCTGGTCGTCGGGGTCGATCCGGGCGGCCGACCCCACTCCCGGCTTCACGTACACGCCGTAGACGCCGGGGTCGAGCACGTCTGCGAGTCCGCCCGCGACCGGGGAACTCGCGTTCTCGACGGTGAGGTCGTCGGGGGCGTCGTCGTCCCCGGTGGGCGCGACCGAGAACGCCGCGCCGCTCCCGTCGGCGAGGTAGGTGTTCCACCGGAGGACGACCTTCTCGTCGTCGTTGCCGTCCTCGACGGTGACGTTCGCCCGGTAGCCGGCCTCGGCGGAGCCGAGCGCGACCGTCGCCGTCGACGTCTCGTCGAGCAGGACGGTGACGTTGGCGACGTCGCCGCGCGCGACCGGGGCCGTCGCCTCGCCGAGCGACGCCGACTCGGGGTCGTTGTCGACGTTGACCTCGGTGGCGACCGCCCGCAGGCCCGTCCGGAGGTCGGTGGCGACCATGGTGAAGTTGCCGTCCTCCGACCGGGGACCGAAGCTCACCCGGGCGGTGCCGTCGCCGTCGGTCCGGACGTGGCGCACCAGCGGATCGTCGCGGGCGGGCGAGGTGGCGGTCACCCGGATCGTCCGGTCGTCGAGGTTGGTCCGGACGGTCGCCGCGAGCGGGTCGTCCTCGGTGATGAACACGTCTTCGGGGGTGATCGAGAGATCCAGTTGGCGGTGGCGCAGGAAGGCGTCGTCGCTCCCGTCGAACGCGACCGAGAGGCGCTCGTTCGCGGGGCGGCCGGCGGTGTCGAGGACGTACACCTGGCTGCCGGGGCCCGTCGAGCCGGAGAAGACGAAGCCCGCGGCGGTCGAGTTGACCGAGACGTCGGCGTCGAGGGAGTCGGTGACGACCGCGACGGTCCCGGGCCGGACGACCGTGGCGGGGGCGAACCACGAGTTCGCCCCGGCCTCGACGGTCGCCCCGGTGCCGACGACCGAGCGGTTGAGCGGCGTCCCGGCGGTCGGGGCGACGGCGGCGCCGCCCGTGTCCTCGAAGTCCGCGGTCTCGGTGACGTTCACGCGCGAGACGTTCCACGGGTCGACGGTGGTCCCGAGGTTCAACACGACCTGGGCGTCGGTGTCGGTCGCGCCGCCGACGGAGACGGGCGTGAGGAGGCGCGGGCCGACCTTCACGCGGAAGTCGCCGGCCGCGGGGGTCGCCCCGGTCCCGGCGAGATCAGCGTCGAACGACACCTCGACCACGGTGTCGCCGGCGTTCGCGCCGGGGACGGCGACCGTAGAACCGGCGGTGAAGGCGACCGCCCCCACCGGCGCGGGCGGGGCGCTCTGGGCCGTCACGGCGGGCGCGACGGCGCCGACGAGGGCGCTGGCGACCACCAGCGCGGCGAGGGCCGCGGCGAGGACGCCGTCCAGCGAGGGCTGCGAGGGGCCCCCGCGCGACCCGGAGCGACGGCGCGGGGAGGAGCGGCTACCTGCGAGCATCGGCACGGCGCAAACGGACGATCGACCGACGGTTCGACATACCCGTCGTGTGGAACCCGGGTGTCCAAAGGCCTTCGGAACCCCTCGCCCGTGGAGAAGTGTTGTAGAAAAATACAACACGATTGCGTCGCTCGAACGCGCGGCGACAGAGAAAACGCGGTCAGTTCACCGAACGACCGGAACGCGACCGTCTCGGTTCGTCGATCGAAACCCGACTCGCTGCGGACGCGTCGTCCGCCCCTGACCGCGACGCCCAGTATGAGGAACTCCGAGTCGGCGCGTCGCGGTCGTCCCACCCACCCACCCACGAGTCGGGCCGTCCCGAGGCCGGCGTTCGTCTGAACGCCGGCGCGATCACGTCAGACGAACACGAACGCGAGCATGGCGAGCGCGGTGAGCGCGATGCTGTACTTCAGGCCGGACAGCGAGTCGTTGTCGGACAGTTTCCCGGCGAGCATGCCGCTCCCGACCGCCTGGATAACGGCGGAGTGGAAGAACACCGCGCGGTAGCTGTCGATCGGGATCGCGCCGAGGTTCATCGGCATGTCGGCGCTGCCGGCGCCGGTCGTGCCCGAGATGGTCTCGATGGGCGCCAGGTAGCTCGTCGACAGCATGACGATGACGAACAGGTACACGAGGAACCCGATGATGACGATGGCGATGTACGTCGACATCGCGTTGCGGCGGGCCCGGTCGAGCTTGTACCGGTTGCGGGTGTCGGCGGCCGCGACCGACAGCACCCGCGAGAGGTCGCCGGAGGACTGACCGCCGGTGGCGATCAGCCGGATGACCCGACCGAGCGACGGGACCGCCAGGCGCTCGGCGAAGGCGTACAGCCCGTCGACGACCTGGCCGTTCCAGGTGACGTCGTTGTGGAGCTTGCGCAGTTCCTCGGCGAGCACGCCCGAGGACCACCGGGCGACCAGTTCCAGCCCCTCGACGAGAGGGATGCCCATCTGGTTGGCGCTCGACAGCACGTTGAGCGTGTCGGGGAAGCGCCGTTCGATGGCGCGGGCCCGCCGGCGCTCCAGTTCGTGGAAGGCCGACAGCGGCACGGCGACGACGCCCAGGGGACAGAGGACGAGCCAGAAGGTCGTCCAGACGGGATCGGTCGAGACCGCGTCCCACGAGGGGGTGGCGAGCCCGAGGACGAGCGCACCGGCGAGGGCGGCGACCGCGAGCGGGACCGTCACGACCGTCGTCAGGAGGGGCTGGCGGCGGACGAGCGTCACCGGATCGCCCAGCAGGCGAAGGAGGGCCCCGAAGGCGTTGTGCCGGCGGTACTGCTCGAATCGCAGGTCGACCGCGCCGCCGTCGGTCTGGGGTGTGCCCGGGCGGGGGACGAGGTCCGACCCGCCCGCACCGTCGCCGGAACCGCCGGCGCCGCCCGGGCCGCCGAGGTCGCCCAGGTCGAGCGAAGACCAGCGGTCCTCGATCGCCGAGCGGATCTCGCGGCGGGCGTGGGCGACGGCGTCGGCGACGACCTCCCGGAGCTCCTCGGCGGCCGTCGAGCGGACGGCGGGGGCGTGGGCCTCCTGGTCGAACGGCTGGCTGAGCATGTCGACGAACAGGAGGAACAGCGCCATGCCCAGGGGGAAGATCAGGTAGTTCAGGGCGTAGAGCTGCATCAGCGTGTCGCCGCCGAGGAAGCTGATCACGATCAGGGTGACGATCAACAGCAGCGGCGCGGCGACGAAGGCGGCGATGAAGATCTCCGAGAGCATCGACAGCGTCTCCAAGAAGTTCTCCTGTTCCTCCATGGCCTCCTCCATGTACACCCCGCTCTCGTCGTCGAGGAAGGCGGTGACGTCGCCGCCGGAGTCGAGCACCGACAGCAGGTCGTCGAGGAACTGCTCGAAGTTCGACGACGGGGTGAGGTTCCGGGCGTTCCGGAGCGCCGTGTACAGGTCGTTCCCGAACAGTTCCATGTCGCGGATCACCATGTCGAACTCGTCGGCGACCTCGCCGTAGTCCTCCTCGTCGGCGATCGAACGGAGCACCTCGATGAAGTTCATCCCGCCGTGGGAGAGCGCGTACATGTAGACGATGGCGTGCGGGAGCACGACGTCGATGCCGCGCCCGCGCAACCGGGCCCGGACCAGCGGCTGGTAGTACCGGATCGCGTAGACGGCCCCGGCGAAGACGCCGCCCAGTGCGAAGGTGACGGCCGCCGTGGCGATCGCGGCGGAGTACGGGACGAGCGGGGCGAACAGGGGCGCGAGCGCCCCGGGCGCAGCGAGCGACCCGCCGAGGTCCGCGAAGGCGCCGAGGTGGACGAGCCACAGCGACAGCAAGAGGCCGAGGCTCCCGCCGCCGAGGCCGGCGACGGCGGCGTAGCGGACGGTGTCGGCCATCCACTTGTCGTAGGTGGTGCCCGTGCGCGACTGGTTGAGCCAGCGCTGCAGGTCGCGGTAGGACGCGGGGCGGCACTTGAACCAGGTGCGCACGTACCCGTACTGCTCGCGGAGCCGGCTGCGCTGCTCGTCGCCGAGGTCAGTGTCTCGGGGGAAGTACTGCTCGACCTCGTAGTCGGGCAGGGGAATGGTGTCGGCGGTGCGCTGCTCGGTCATCGCCCCTCACCGTCCGCGTCGGCGGACGGCCCGACGCCGTCCGTCCCGAGCGCCTCGGCGAGGGCGTCGGCCCCGCCCACCGCGTCGATCAGGTCGTCGGGGTTCGCGCGGGTCGCGTCGGCCGGGTGTGCCGTGTCGGCCACGTCGGCACCGGTCGGGTCGGCCGGAACGCCGCCGTCGACCGGCCCGCCGTCGGCGGACGACGCCTCGTCGAAGACGGAGAACATGTCGCCCGCGTCGTCGACCGTGCGGGCCCGGCCGGCCCCGGCCTCGCCGTGACCGTCGGCCCCGCGGTCGACCTCGTCGCGGCCGCGGCCGGCGTCGTCGGCGATCTCCTCGATCACGGCGGGGAGCCGCTCGTCGGAGCGGATCGCCGAGAGGAGCGCCTCGGGGTTCTTGCCGTAGGCCCGGAGCACCTCGCTGACCTCGCGGTAGTCGCGTACGTCCTCGGCGAGCAGGTGCCGGAGGACGTCGGCGCGGTCGCGGAGTTCGCGGTCGAGGTCGGCCTGCGTCCAGCCGCGCTCCTCGGCGATCTCCCGGAGGACCTTCGAGTCGGCGACCCGCTCGTGGGTGTCGGTGCTCGGGTCCCGGGAGAACACGTCGTGGGTGCGCACGGAGCCGTCGGCGGCGGTCTGCACCTCGGTGATGCAGACGTTGCGCCGGACCCGGTCGTCGCCCTCGTAGATCTGCTTCTGGATCGAGAGGACGTCGAGCCCTTCGAGCATCTGCTCGGGGACGCCGAGGGGCTCGTTGCGTAAGCGGTTGAGCACGCCCTCGACGGAGTCGCCGTGGAACGTCGAGTAGGCGGTGTGGCCGGTGGCGATGGCGTGGAAGAACGTCAGCGCGACGCGCTGTTCCGTGCGGATCTCGCCGACCAGCAGGTACTCGGGGCGCTGGCGGAGCGCGGACTGCAGGAGCGAGTACATCGACACCTCGCCGCGGCCGTCGGCCGTGAACGTGTCCCGGGTGACCGACTGGATCCAGTTGTCGTGGGGCAGCGTGATCTCGCGGGTGTCCTCGATGGAGACGACCTTCGAGTTGCCGGGGACGAAGAAGGACACGGCGTTCATCGACGTGGTCTTCCCCGACCCCGTGCCGCCCGCGAACAGCAGCGACTTGTTGTTCTCGATGGCGAGCCAGAAGTACGCCATCTCCTCGACGCTGAAGGTGTTCCAGTCGACCAGGTCGACCGGCGTGTACGGCACCTCGGAGAACTTCCGGATGGTGAAGTTCGATCCGCGGGTGGAGACGTCCGAGCCGAGCGTCAACTGGACGCGCGAGCCGTCCGGTAAGGAGGCGTCGGCCAGCGGGTCGGAGATGGAGATCTGTTTGCCCGCGCGCTGGGCCAGGCGGACGGTGAAGGAGGTGAGATCGCCGGACGGGAAGACGACGTTCGTCTGGAGGTCCCGGAACGACGTGTGGTAGATGAACACCGGGATGTCGTCGCCGTCACAGGAGATGTCCTCGATGCCGGCGTCGCGCATCAGGGGGTCGATCTTGCCGTAGTGGATAAAATCGCGCAGCAGGTAGTACAGCAGCTTGTGGAGCGTGCCCGACTCGACGGTCGCGGCGTGCTCGCTGATCACGTCCGTGGCCTCCTCCTCGAACACCTCGGCGCGCTCGCCCTCGGCGTCCAGGTCGCGGTAGAGCAGGCTGTTTCGGAGCACCTTCGTCAGGTCCGAGCGGACGTACTCCTCGAACTCGTCGAGGCACGGCTCGCTGACGTGGTAGCGGTACTCGGCGGCGTCCTCGTCGAAGCAGATCGTGACGAACGCGAAGGGCTTGTTGACCCAGTAGTGCTCGACGGCCTCGCGCCCGTCGAGGAAGTCGAAGTCGAAGAACCTCGTCTCGATGAACTCCTCGTCGGGGACCGACTCGAACGGGCTGTCACAGGTGGCGTAGTACGCCTTCACGTCCTCGACGACGACGTCCCGGAGCGTGCGCGGGGCGTCGTCCCCGGTCGCCTCGGCCGGATCGCCGACGTCGATGCGCTCCTGGCCGCCCCAGACGGTCGGCAGGTCGTCTGCGACCGCCGGCAGGTCGGTCTCGCCGACCGTCTGGAGCAGGCCGCCGGCGCCGTCGCCGTCCGGCATGAGCGTTTCGTACCGCACGGCCCCGCCGTCGCCGGCGGACCCGTCCTCGGAAGTGGTGTCAGAGTTCCTCATACTCTGTCGAAAGAGAACGTCACTAACGGGCGTAAGTATGGGCCGACTATGGGTTCGTGACCAGGCCTGACGGGAGGGTAAACGACCCGTTAACGGTCGAATCGGTCGGGACGGCCCCTCGTCGCCGGCAGCCGATATGGGTCACCTAAGGGAACGCGGCCGGCGGCGAGGAGGGGCACGCGCCCCGTCCGCCGGGGTGAATCCCCCGTCGCGCGGGCGGCGGGGAGCGGCCGCAAAGCCTGTCGGTCGGCTGTGGCGGCCACGCCGGCGGCGGGACGGCGACGTGAAAGAAGTTTCAAGAGAGCCGGGGATGTACTTTCGGACTGCATATGGATATTTCCGATATCGCGACCCCCGATTTCGTCGAGGTCGGCGTCGACAAGCGCCTGGGGAAGATCCGCGCCATCTTCGAGCGGGAGAAGCCCACGGGCGTCGTCGTGATGGACGACGGCGAGTACGTCGGCGTGATCGGCGAAAAGAACCTGGTCCGGTCGCGGGTCGAGGACGGCACCAAGGCGTCCGCGCTGATGAAGTCGGCGCCCCGGGTCGACCGCCACGAGGACGTCCGCGAGGTCGCCCGGATGCTCGTCGAGGGCGACACGCAGATCGCCCCGGTGTACGAGGGCGAGCAGCTCTACGGCATGATCACGGGCGACGCGATCCTCCGGGCGGTCCTCGACAACCTCGACGCGCTCACCGTCGACCAGATCTACACCGGGGACGTGATCACGGTCGGCGAGAAAGACCGGGTCGGACAGGTGATCAACAGTCTGCGCGAGCACGGCATCTCCCGGCTCCCCGTCGTCGACGACGGTGACCACCTCGTCGGCGTCGTCACGACCCACGACATCGTCGAGTTCGTCGTTCGCAACGAGGACCGCCAGGGCAAGCGCGACCGCTCGGGCGACCTCCACCGGATGCTCGATCTCCCCGTCTACGACCTCATGAGCAGCCCGGTGATCACCGTCGACCCCGGGGAGACCGTCCAGGCCGCCGTCGAGCGCATGTTCGAGAACGACGTCGCCGGGCTCGTCGTGACGCCCGACGACGACGACAGCGAGGTCGTCGGCGTGCTGACGAAGACGGACGTCCTCCGCGCGCTCACCTTCACCGAGGAGGAGCAGATGGACGTCCAGATCACCAACGTCAGCCTGCTCGACGCGATCTCCCGTAGCGAGATCGTCGAGTCGCTGACCGATGTCGTCGACAAGTACCAGCGGATGCAGGTCCACCACGCCCACCTGCGCTTCCACGAGCACAAGGAGAAGCTCCGGGGGACGCCGCTGATCGCCTGCCAGATCCGGCTCCGGACCTCCCACGGCCAGATCGCCGGCTCCGGCGAGGGCTACGGCGCCGACCACGCCTTCCACGTCGCCCTCGACAAACTCGAACGCAACGTCCTGGAGCTGAAGGGCATCAACGCCGACGAGAAGTACCGCGGGCAGCTCCTTCGGAAGCTCGGCGAACTGTAGCGCCGGCAGGCGATCGGCCCCCGCGCCGATCAGACGTCGACGTCGGCGGCCTCGACGCCCCGGTCGGTGATCCGGAACGTCGCCCGGTCGCCGGTCGGCTTGGACTGGTGTTTCTCCAGGGTCGCGCGTCGGTTCCCGCCCCGGAACCGGTCGAGTCGGACGACGGTTCCCGTCCAGTGTTCGAGCGTGTGGCCGCCCAGGGGTCGCGCCCGGTCGCTGTCGGGGTCCGTGTACACCTGGTTCGTGAGCACCACCGCGAAGTCGTGCTTTCGCGCGAGCGACAGCAGGTGGGTCACCTGTCGGGCGACGGTGCGGAGCGCCTCGCCCTCGTCGCCGCCGTGGCGCTCCAGGCGGTAGAAGCCGGTCGCGGAGTCGAGGACGACGACGTCCGCGCGCTCGGCGAAGTCGCCCGCGTCGCGGACGGCCTCCTCCTGCTCGTCGAAGCCGTGGACCTCGCTCACGACGACGCGCTCGGTCAGCTCCTCGACGTCGACGCCGGCGTCCGCCGCGACCCCCTCGGCGACCTGGCCGAACCGGTCCAGGGAGAGGCCCTCGGTGTCGATGTAGACGGCCAGCCCCCCCTCGGCGGCCGCCCGCAGGGCCGCCACGAGCGCGACGTTGGTCTTCCCCGCGGCCGGCGGGCCGTACAGTTGCGAGACCGTCCCGCGCTCGAAGCCGCCGCCTAACAGGTCGTCGAGCGGCGCACAGCCGACCGCGAGAGGTTCCGTCACGCCCCGAGGTAGCGCCGGCACCCGGTAAAAGCTCTCGGATCGTGCGGCGACCCGGCGCGTCGTTCGGTCGCCGCGGGCCGGGCGCCCGTGGCGCGACCCGATTCGCGGCCGGCGCGCCGCTCGGCGCGACACGCTTTACCCGTCGCGCGGCCAAGCCGCCGGCGTGATCGTCGTCGCCACGGCCGACTTCGAGCTGTACCACGAGGTCGTCGGTGAGCTACGCGACCGGGGGGTCGACTTCACGACCGTCGAGCCCGGCGAGCCGCTGCCCGAGGGCGCGACGGTCGTCGTGACCGCGCCCGACGACCCGCCGCTCGACCTCCCCGCCGGCGTCGAACGCGTCGTCGCCGAGGCGTCGGACCCCCGAGGGGCCGTCGCCGACGCGCTCGCGGCCGAACGGGGCGAGGGCGGTCGGACGGTCGTCGGCGTCGACCCGGGCGTGCGCCCCGGCGTCGCGGTGCTCGCCGGCGACCAGGTGGTCGCCGCCTTCCAGGTGCCGCTGGCCGACGCCGCGGAGGTGATCCGCGACGAGGTCGCGGAGGCCCCGGACCCGGTCGTCCGCATCGGCGACGGCGCGCGGATCCAGGGCGCCCAACTGATCGACGCCATAGACGAGGTACCGGTCGAACTGGTCGACGAGACGGGAACGACGCCGTACCTCGGCACCGGCGCGAACGGGATGGGCGACGTGCTGGCGGCGGCCAACATCGCCCGACGCTCCGGGGAGCGCGTCCAGGGTCGGGAGATCGACCCCACGGCGGGCGAACTCCAGCGGATCAAAGCCGAGTCCCGGGAGCGCTCCGGCGGCACCCGGAGCATCGACGAGGCGCTGGCCCGCCGCGTCGCCGCCGGCGAACTGACCCTGGACGAGGCGCTCGCCGAACACCGCGACCGGTGAGCGTCGGCGACGATCCTGTGAGCGTCGGCGACGATCCGGCGAGCGGCCGTGCGCCTCGTCGTTCGGTCAGTGAGGGTGGTCGTGACCGGCCGACTCGGGATCGTCGTCCTCGCCGTCGCCGTCGTCGACCATCTCGCCGCGAACCGACTCGTCGCCGTGGACGACGGCCTCGGCCCGGCGCATCACCTCGCGCACCGGGAGGTCGGTCTCGCGGGCGACCGCGAGCGCGTCGTCGAACTCGGCGCTCACGTCGTAGACGGCGCCGTCGGCGTCGCTGGCGACCTTGACGGCGACCTCGTGGGTCCGGCTTCCGACGGACAGCGAGACGGTCTCGACCCGGCGGTCGGCGATCCAGCGGTGGCCGGCGCCGTGCTCGCGGACGCCGAGGGTGCCGGTCTCCTCGGCGAGTGTTCTGGCGACGCGCCGGGCGTCCTCCGGCCGGGCGACGACCTTCACGAGGTGGCCGGGGCGGGACTTCTTCATCGTCGCCGGGAGGACCGAGACGTCGCGGGCGCCCGCGTCGGCGAGCGTCTCCTGCAGGCCGCCGAGTTCCTCCGGGGTGGCGTCGTCGAGGTTCGTCTCCAGGACCGTGATGTCGTCGCGGCGAAGCCCCCCCGCCCCGTCGCCGACGAGCGCCCTGAGGACGTTCGGGCGGTCGGGGAAGTCGTAGCCGCCGGCGCCGTACCCCGACGCGTCGACCCGGAGCGCGGGGAGGTGGTCGACGCCCTCCGCGACCGCCGCGAGGATCGCCGCGCCCGTCGGCGTCAGCAGTTCGGCGTCGACGGGGCCGCCCCGGAGCGACCAGTCGGCGCCCGCCGCGACCTCGACGACCGCGGGCGGCGGGATGGGGTAGGCCCCGTGGGCCATCGACGCGGTGCCGGAACCGGTCGACAGCGGCGTGGTGACCACGCGGTCGACGCCGAGGTCGTCGAGCAGCAGGCAGGCGCCCACCACGTCCGCGACGGCGTCGTCGGCGCCGACCTCGTGGAAGTGCGTCTCGCGGAGGTCGGTGCCGTGGACGGCTGCCTCTGCCTCGCCGAGGCGCTCGAAGGCGTCCAGGGCCGTCTCTTCGACCGGCGCGGGGAGGCCCATCCCCTCGACGATCTCGACGACCTCCGCGTACGAGCGCGCGGGCCCGTGACCCTCGGCCGGGGTGTGGTCGTGTTCGTCGTGGGCGTGGGAATGGTCGTGGTCGTGATCGTCGTGGTCGTGTGAGTGGTCGTGGTCGTGTGAATGGTCGTGGTCGTGATCGTCGTGGTCGTGTGAGTGGTCGTGGTCGTGTGAATGGTCGTGGTCGTGTGAATGGTCGTGGTCGTGGCGATGAGCGTGGTTGGGGTCGTCAGCGTGCCCCTGCTCGTCGGCATCGGCGGGGGCGTCGCCGTCTGTCAGGACGACGTCGACCGTCGCGGCGTCGATCCCGTTCTTGACGGTGCGATCCACCCGGTAGGCGACGTCGAGAGCGTCCTCGACGGGGGCGAGCGCCCCGCGGTCGGCGCCGACGTCGAGGAGCGCCGCGAGCACCATGTCGCCGCTGGCCCCCATCCGGCCATCGAAGGCGAGTGTCCGCATATCCGGGGGGACGGGCGCCGGGGTATTAGCCCCCCGGTGTCGGGTCGGCAGGCGCGGGGCGGGGTTCGGACGGCCGGGTCCGCGGACACGTAAACCGGTTGCGGTCGCGTGGGAAGCCCCCGCAGTCGGTAGGGATTTGTACTCCCACGCCATACCGTGCTATAAGGTGACAAGGACGCGGCGACTGCGCGGACGTACCCCCCCCCCTAACAACACACTTATCCGGCACGGTCGCAGAAATCCTTGCATCCCCGCGAGCCAATCATGAACGAAGTTCAACTCGAAGTGGCGAAGGCCTACCCGAACGACTCGGGTCGCGGCATCGCCCGTCTCGATCCGGACACCCTGCTCCACCTCAAGCTCTCGCCGGGCGACATCATCGAAATCGAGGGTGGCGAGACCACGGCCGCCAAGGTGTGGCGCGCCGACCGGCAGGACTGGAACACCGACACCGTCCGCATCGACGGCTTCACGCGGCAGAACGCCGACGTCGGCATCGGCGAGCGCGTGACGATCCGGAAGGCCGAGGCGAAGAAGGCCGACACGCTCACTCTGGCCCCGCCCGAGGAGGCGTCGGTCCAGTTCGGCTCCGACGCCGCGGGCATGGTGAAACGACAGATCCTGAAGCGGCCGGTCGTCCAGCGCGACATCGTCCCCGTGATGAGTTCGACCAACCACCCGTTCATGCGCTCTCCCGGCCAGGCGATCCCCCTGATCGCCGTCGAGACCGAACCCGAGGGCGTCGTCCTTATCACCGAGGACACGGAGGTCGAGTTGCGCGAGGAGCCCATCTCCGGCTTCGAGAAGACCGGCGGCGGCATCACCTACGAGGACATCGGCGGCCTCCAGAACGAGATCCAGCGCGTCCGGGAGATGGTCGAACTCCCGATGAAGCACCCGCAGATCTTCAAGAAACTCGGGATCGAGCCACCCCAGGGCGTCCTCCTCCACGGCCCGCCCGGGACCGGCAAGACCCTGCTGGCGAAGGCGGTCGCCAACGAGACCTCCGCGAGTTTCTTCTCCATCGCCGGCCCCGAGATCATCTCCAAGTACTACGGGGAGTCCGAACAACAGTTGCGGGAAATCTTCGAGGACGCCAAGGAGGAGTCGCCGTCGATCATCTTCATCGACGAACTCGACTCCATCGCTCCCAAACGCGAGGACGTCACCGGCGAGGTCGAGCGCCGCGTCGTCGCCCAGTTGCTGACGATGATGGACGGGCTCGAAACCAGGGGGCAGGTCATCGTCATCGCCGCCACGAACCGGGTCGACTCCGTCGACCCCGCCCTCCGGCGACCCGGGCGGTTCGACCGCGAGATCGAGATCGGCGTGCCCGACGAGGGCGGCCGCAAGGAGATCCTCCAGATCCACACCCGCGGAATGCCCCTCTCGGACGACGTCTCGCTCGACTACCTCGCCGACGAGACCCACGGCTTCGTCGGCGCCGACATCGAGTCGCTGACGAAGGAGGCGGCGATGAAGGCCCTCCGCCGGTACCTCCCCGAGATCGACCTCGACGAGGAGGACATCCCGCCGAGCCTGATCGACCGGATGATCGTCAAGCGCGAGGACTTCACCGGCGCGCTCGCGGAGGTCGAACCGAGCGCGATGCGGGAGGTGCTCGTCGAACTCCCGAAGGTCACCTGGGACGACGTCGGCGGCCTGGAGGACGCCCAGCAGCAGGTGTCCGAATCCGTCGAGTGGCCGCTGACGAACCGGGAGCGCTTCGAGCGCATGGGGATCGAACCGCCGAAGGGCGTGCTGCTGTACGGCCCGCCCGGGACCGGCAAGACGCTCATGGCCAAAGCGGTGGCCAACGAGACCAACGCCAACTTCATCTCCGTGCGCGGCCCGCAACTGCTCTCGAAGTGGGTCGGGGAGTCGGAGAAGGCGATCCGGCAGACCTTCCGGAAGGCCCGGCAGGTGGCGCCGACCGTCATCTTCTTCGACGAACTCGACGCGCTCGCGCCCTCGCGGGGCCAGGAGATGGGCAACAACGTCTCCGAGCGCGTCGTCAACCAGCTCCTGACGGAACTCGACGGGCTGGAGGAGATGGGCGACGTGATGGTCATCGGCGCGACCAATAGACCAGATATGATCGACCCCGCCCTGATCCGCTCGGGGCGCTTCGACCGCCTCGTGCTGATCGGCGAGCCGGGCGAGGAGGGCCGCGAACAGATCCTCAAGATCCACACGCGCGACAGTCCGCTCGCGCCCGACGTGAGCCTGCGCGAGATCGCCGAGATCACCGACGGCTACGTCGGCTCCGACCTGGAGAGCATCGCCCGCGAGGCCGCCATCGAGGCGCTGCGCGAGGACCACGACGCCGACGAGATCGAGATGCGTCACTTCCGGAAGGCCATGGAGGCCGTCCGGCCGACGATCACCGACGACCTCATGGACTACTACGAGCGCATGGAAGAGCAGTTCAAGGGCGGCGGCCGCGAGCAGTTCACCGAGCATCGCGACGGCCGCATCGGGTTCCAGTAGCGACCCGGCACCGCGCCGGGCTTCCTCGCGGGGGCGACGCGACCGACAGCACCGACCGCCCCGTCCCCCGGCGACGGGAGGGGTGGCTCACGTCGTGCAGTACGCGATCGCGTCGCGAACGGCTTCCCGTCGGCCGATGAACGTCAGGTGGTCACCCAGTTCGATCCGATCGTCCGGATGCGGCAGCCGGTTCTCGCCGTCCCGACTGATCAGCGCCAGGTGACACCCCTCCGGTAGCTCCTCGGTCAGTTCGGAGACCGTCATGCCGGCGTGCGCGGTCGACGTGACCTCGATCTCCTGGACGTCGCCGTCCCGATCGAGCTGTCGCATCCACTGCGAGATCCCCGGCCGCTCGATGACGTTGTCCATCGACCACGCGACCGACATCGACGTCGAAATCGCCTCGATGTCCTCGAACGCGTCGAGGTTGGCGGGCTCGTTCACGCGGGCGACGACGGTCTCGACGCCGTACGTGTTTCTGGCGAGCTGTCCGACCAGGAGGTTCACGTCGTCGTCCCTCGTCGCCACCGCGACGATCTTCGCGTTCTCGACGCCGGCGCGCTCCAGTACCGCCTGTTCGGTGCCGTCGCCGTTGTGAACTGTCAGTCCGGCCTCGCGCAGCGTTTCGATCAACTGCTGGTCCTTCTCGATGACGACGACCTCTTCCCCTCGGCTTTCGAGCCGTTCGGCGAGTTCTCTCCCGACCCGGCCGCCGCCGACGATGATCGCACGCATCGGTATCACGTCGAGTGCCTGGGCGATGTGACGGGCCAGTCCCCCTTCAAACACAACGGTCACGAAGATGACGAGAAAGACCGTACCGACCAGCGTCGTCGCCGCCGCCGGATTCGTCGAGCGCAGTTCGAGCGCGAACAGCGTCGCGACGCTGGCGGGAATGATCCCGCGCGGGCCGAGCGCGCTGATGAACAGTCGCTCGCGAACCGTCAGTCGGTCGCCGACCGTACTGAGGAGGACGACCGCCGGCCGAACGACGGCCGCGATGGCGACGACGGCGACGATTCCGGCGACGCCCAGGCCGAGCAAGTCTTCGAGCGAGAGCAGCGACGCGAGCGTGATGAACACGAACGCGATCACGAGCATCGAGACGTCGCCCTTGAACTGTTCGATCGTCTCCCGGTAGGGGATGTCCGCGTTGCCGAGGGCGAACCCGCCGGTCGCGACCGCCGCGATGCCGGCCTCCGACGCGCCGAACCGCATCCCCAGCACCTCCGCGATGCCGTACATCGCCAACGAGGACACGAGCACCATGAGACGGGCGTTCTGGGGCGCGTTCTCGACTGCCTGTCGCCCGTAGCGAAGGACGTACCACAGGACGGCCGCGACCGCGGCGCCGACGAGGATCCCGAGGCCGAACCGGACGGCGAACTCCCGGACGAGCGTCGGCAGTCCCTGCGACCCCAGCAGCACGTACTCGAACATGACGATCGCCAGGATCGCCGCCGTGACGTCGTTGACGACGCCCTCCGTTTCGAGCGTCGAGGCGACGCGCTCGCGCACGGGCACGACGTTCATGACCGGGGTGATCACCGTGGGGCCGGTCGCGACGAGCAGCGATCCGACGAGGAACGAAACGTCCCAGGGCGCACCCAGGACGAAGTGCACGACGAGCGCCGTCCCGACGAGGGATCCCAACGCCCCGATCGTGATCAACCGGAGCGTCTCTCGGTGGGCGCTCCGGATCCGGTCGATCCGGAGGTGGAAGGCGCCCTCGAAGACGATGATCGCGACGCTCAACCCGACGATAGCCTGGAGCGCGTCCCCGAAGATCTCGGGCGTGATGAGACCGAGCCCCTCGGGTCCGACGAGAACCCCCGCCAGCGCCAGGAACACGACGCTCGGCACCCGCAGCCGATCCGCCAGAACCTGCGCGGCGACGCCGAGTCCCATGATCGTGACGACGATCTGGACGATCCCGACGCTGGCGCTCATGGTGCTGGCCTGGCGATGGTCGGGCACAGTACGGGGGACGAGTCCATCGGGGTTGCTATGAGAGGCAGCGACGCCGGGCTACAAAGTGCCTTCCAAATCGAACGGCGGTCCCGGTTCCGACGTCGACCGGAAGCCGCCCGGCCGGCGGGGGACTGCGACGCGGAAACCGGCGGAGGGGGACTGCGACGCGGAACCCGACGCCACGCGGCGGCGACCGCTAGTAGAGCAGTTCGTCGTCGTTCTCGGCCATGTAGAGGGTACGGGCAGCGATGTTGACGGCGTGGTCGCCGACGCGTTCGAGGTCCCGGATGGTGAGCAGGAGCCGCGAGACGTCCTGCATGAGGTCCTCGGCGTCCTGGTTTTCCTCCATGAGGTCGCTCTCGATGAGGTCGCGGACGACGAGTTCGCTCGCGGCCGAGCACAGGGCGTCCATCTCGTCGTCGTCCTCGGCGACCCGATAGCAGAGTTCGGTGTCCTCGTCGGCGTAGGCGGTCATCGCGTCGTCGAGCATCCCGAGGGTGAAGTCGCCGAGGCGCTGGACGTCGACGTCGGGGAACAGGTCCTGTTTGGCCTCCGTGGCGTAGCGCCCCAGGTTCGTCGCCAGGTCGGCGATGCGTTCGAGATCGGTGATGATCTTGAACGAGGCGGCGATGAAGCGGAGGTCGCCGGCGACCGGCTGCTGGAGGGCGATGAGGTCGATGCACTCCTGTTCGAGGTCGAGGTACATCCGGTTGACCTCGCCGTCGCCCTCGATGACCTCCTCGGCCAGCGTCTCGTCTTTCTGTTCGAGGGCGTCCAGCCCCATCCGGAGGCGCTCGGCGACGATCTCGCTCATGTAGAGCACGTCGTCCCGGAGCTCCGAGAGCTTGGTCTGGTACTGATTCCGTGGCATGCTACGTCGTTCCGCGCGCGAGACCCTAAGAGTTACCCCGGCAGTCTATTGACATACTGACGGCTCACTATTGCTATATGGTGGTATATATTGAGGTCGGTGAGGAAAGGCGGAGAGAAGACGCGGTTGCAGCCGAGGTGGGGGGCTCTATCGCGGGCGAGGGTACGCGAGCAGGGGACGGGACGACGGCACGCGAGAAGGAGACCCGGACGACGCGCCACCCAGGGAGAGCGGCGGCGGGATCAGCCGAACTTGCCGGTGATGTAGTCCTCGACGCGCTGGCTCTCGGGGTTCTCGAAGATCTTCTGGGTGTCGTCGAACTCGACGAGTTCGCCGCCGGTGAGGAACACGGCGGTCTTGTCGGAGATGCGGGCGGCCTGCTGCATGTTGTGGGTGACGATCACCACGGTGTAGTCCTCGGCGAGTTCCTCGATGAGGTCCTCGATCTGGCTGGTCGCCACGGGGTCGAGCGCGCTCGCGGGCTCGTCCATCAGGAGCACCTGTGGATCGGGCGCGATGGCCCGGGCGATGCAGAGGCGCTGCTGTTGCCCGCCGGAGAGTTCGAGGCCCGACTCGTCGAGGCGGTCGTGGACCTCGTCCCAGAGGGCAGCGCGCTTGAGCGAGCGCTCGACGATCTCGTCGTAGTCGCCGTCGTAGCCCTGGATCTCCAGGCCGTAGGCGACGTTGTCGTAGATGCTCTTGGGGAAGGGGTTGGGCTTCTGGAACACCATGCCGACGCGCCGTCGGAGCGCGACCGGGTCGACGTCGGGGTCGTAGACGTTCTTCCCACGGAGGTAGAGGTCGCCCTCGACGCGGGCGGCGTCGATGAGGTCGTTCATCCGGTTGATACAGCGCAGGAACGTGGACTTGCCACAGCCCGAGGGGCCGATCATCGCGGTGACGCGGTTCTCGGGGATCTCCATCGAGATGTCCTGCAGCGCCTGCTCGTCGTTGTACCAGACGTCGATGTGCTCGGCGCGGACGAGCGTGTCGGGTTCGTGGACCGCCTCCGACTCGGGGACGCTCTCGCTCACGTCGGTCTGGACGAGCATGTCGTCGGTCGTCGGGTCGGCGGTCCCGCCGTCTGTCGTCGGCTCTGAATCTGACTCGTTTCGTGTCATTGGTGCGTCGAGTGGATCGCGTGGTCGGCCCGGTTGGTCGCGGGTCGCCTCGGTCGGCCGCGTCGTCCGTCGGTGATCGCCCCGGTCATCCGTGTATCACCCCTCACGCTGATACCTGTTACGCAGCACGATGGCGATCGAGTTCATGCTGAGCAGGACGACGAGCAACACCACGACGCCGGCCGGCACCGCCTTCGTGTAGAAGTCCTCGCTGGCGAACAGGCTTGCCCAGGCGTACACCTGGAGGGGCATCGCGCTCACCTTCGACTCCAGCCCCGTCGGCAGGTTGAACAGGACGTTCGGCGCGCCGATCATGATCAGCGGCGCCGTCTCGCCGATGGCCCGCCCGAGCGCCAGGATCGTCCCGGTGAGGATCCCGGGGAACGCCTCGGGGAGCACGACGTTTCGCACTGTTTGCCACCGCGTCGCACCCATCCCGTAGGAGGCCTGCCGCATCTCGCCGGGGACGCTACGGATCGCCTCCCGCGCCGAGATGATGACGATGGGGAGGATCAGCAGCGCGAGCGTCGCCCCGCCGATCAGCACGGTCCCGGTCGACCGGCCGAAGTAGGTGACGAACACCCCGAGTCCGAGCAGGCCGTACACGACCGAGGGGACGCCCGCGAGGTTCGAGATGTTCACGTCGATGAACCGGGTGAACCTGTTGCGCGGGGCGTACTCCTCCAGGTAGACGGCGGCGCCGACCCCCAGCGGGAACGACAGCACGGCGACGGTGACCATCAGCAGGATCGACCCGCCGATGGCGGGATACAGGCCGGCGTTCTCCGCAGTGCCGCTGTGGGCGCTCGTGAGGAACTGCCAGTCGACCCAGGATTGGGGCCCGGCGAAGCCGACGACGTCGACGACGACGGCCCCGAGGAGCGCGCCGCCGAGGACGACGCCGGCGAACGCCAGGCCGGCACGGTCCTCGGGTCGTGCGATCCCCGCCCCGACGGCGTAGGCGGCGGTGGGGACGACCGCCACGGCCAGCAGCACCGCCGCCGGGACGGGCGTGACGCCCACGAGGGGGCCGGCCATCGTCCCGGCGAGGATCGCGAGGAAGGCGCCGCCGCCGGCGAGCAGGCCGGCGCGGCGGTCGCGCCGGCGGGCGGCCGCCCGGCCGATCACCGTCGCCGTGATCCCCCCGAGGGTGACCGCCACGATCAGGCCGTCCGTCGGGAAGACCGGGGCTGACTGGACGACGCCGGGAAGAACGAGGACGGCGACCAGCAGCGCGACCGCCGTGAGACCGAACCGGGCGAGGAACGGCAGTCGACGGTCGAACCGCTCGACCGCGACCACGGCGGCGAAGCCGAGGCCGAGCGAGACGAGGTAGGAGAGCCAGACGATCGGCGACAGGATGTCGACGAAGATCATCGCCACCCCGCCCGCGAACAGCACGCTCACCGCGAGGGCGCCGACGAGGGCGGCGCCGAGTTTGAGCGCGGTCACGTTCCGGCGGTAGAGGACGGCGCCGACGACGGTCGTCGGGAGCACCAGCGTCAGGAAGAAGGTGAGGTGCCAGCCCGGGTCGGCGGTCAGCGGCCGGATCGCGTCGTTGGCGACGTAGACGAGGAGGACCGCCAGCGTGACGATGCCGAACATCGTCGCCGCCAGCAGGAGGTACCGGAAGACGACGCCGACCGTGCGGCTGACCTGGCCGAATCCGTCGACCGCGTCCGCCGTCGACCCGGCTCCTGAATCCGTTTCTGCGGCCATCTCAGTACTCCTCCCGGTAGCGCTGGGCCACCAGGTCGCTGATGACGTTCATGGCGAGCGTGATGACGAAGAGCGTGAGACCGATGGCGAAGAGGCTCCGGTAGGCGAGGCCGCCGCCGGTGATGTCACCCGTGAGGAGGTTGACCATGGCGGCGGTCATCGGCAGGGCTCCCTCCAGGTACGACGCGGGGTTGAGGGGGTTGAGCAGTTTCGCCTGCGCGCCGGCGGCGATGGTGACCGCCATCGTCTCGCCGATGGCCCGCGAGAGCGCGAGGATGAAGGACGAAAAGATGCCAGACAGCGCCGCCGGGACGACGATCCCCGTCGAGACGTCGAACTTGGTGGCGCCCATGCCGTAGCCGGCCTGGCGGAGTTCGTCGGGCACCGCCGACATCGCGTCCTCGCTGATCGAGGCGACCATCGGGATGATCATGATGCCGACGACGATGCTCGCGGAGAGCATGTTGAACGTCCCGATCTGTGGGATCACCGTCTCGATGGCGGGGGTGATGTAGATGAGGGCGAAGAAGCCGTAGACGACCGTCGGGACGCCGGCGAGCACCTCCAGGGCGGGCTTGAGCACCGACCGGGCCTGCCGGCTCGCGTACTCGCTGAGGTAGATGGCCGTGGCCACCCCGAGCGGCAGGGCGATCACCGCCGACCCGAAGGTGATCATCAGCGTCGCCGAGACCAGTGGCAGGACGCCGAACTCCTGGGCGTTGATCACCCACTCGGTTCCGGTCAGGAACTCGACGACGGAGGCGGTCGCCCCCTCGACGCCCATCAGCGGGGCCGTTATCGTGAAAAACTTCGCCGCCTCCGTCGTCAGGAGGAGCACGATACTGACCGTCGTCACGATGGACAACACCGCACAGAGGAAGAAGAACGACCGCGTCAGCAGTTCCTGCGGTGCGTTCTCCGTCCGGCGGGTGAGGTCCGCTTCGAGGTCGTCCGTGCTCATGTGGTTCAGTGGGGCGTGTGTTTCCGCGACCCGAAAAAAAGCGCTTCGTTAGCGCTCCGGGGTGGTGGGGAGCAGTCGGGAGCGCTCCAGAGTGCTCCGTCCCTGTCGGGAGACGGCGGTCGTCGGGTTGTCGGGGATCCGGTCGTCGGGTTGTCGGGGATCCGGTCGTCGGGTTGTCGGGGATCCGGTCGTCGGGTTGTCGGGAACCCCGGTCGTCGGTTCAGCCCGAGTTGGCCGCCTCGATGGCGGACTCCAGGGCGTCCATCTGTTCGGCCTGCTGCTCGTCGTCGAGGGGGACGTAGCCGACCTCGTTGGCGACGATCTCGGTGCTGGTGGAGTTCTCCATCCAGAAGCGGGCGAACGCCGCGACGTGTTCCTCCGCCAGCGCCTCCTGGGCGGGGTAGGTGAACAGCGGCCGCGACAGGGGCTTGTACTCGCCGGCTTTCGCCGTCTCCAGGGACGGTTCGACCGGTTCGCCGTCGCCGTCGTCGACGGCCAGCGCCGTCACCGTGTCCGTGTTCTCGCTGTAGTAGGCGAAGCCGAGGTAGCCCATGGCGTACTGGGACCCCTCGACGCCCTGGATGATCGTGCGGTCCTGCTCTGTCGCGGAGTAGTCCTGGCGGTGGCCGGGGCCCTCCTCGCCGATGATGGCCTCGATGAAGTAGTCGTAGGTGCCCGAGGCGTCGGTGGGACCGAACAGCTCCAGGGGCTCGGCGGGCCAGTCGCTGTTGACGTCGGCCCACGTCTCCGGGGGACTCTCGGCCGACCAGATCTGCCGCAGTTCCTCGACGGTGATCGAGTCGATCCAGTCGGCGTCGTTGTTCACGACGACGGTGAGTGCGTCGGTCGCCACGGTCAACTCGACCGGGGTGACGTCGTTGTCCGAGCACTGGCTCTTCTCCTCGGCCTTGATCGGCCGGGAGGCGTTGTTGAAGTCGGTTCGACCGGGGCAGAAGTGGTTTGCGAAGCCCCCACCCGACCCGGTCGACTGGAGGTTGACGTTCACGCCGGGGTGGTCCGTCTGGAATCGCTCGGCCATCGCGGTAGCCAGGGGAAAGACGGTCGAACTCCCCGCGATGTCGATGGTCCCCGAGAGCTCGCCGGAGCCGTCCGAGGAGCCGTCGCCGGCGGACCCGTCGGACGACCCGTCGCCGGAGCCGCCGTCACCGCCGTCGCCCCCGCCGGAGCCGCTCTGGGTGCAGCCCGCGAGGCCAGCGACGCTCGCCGCACCCGCGCCGATCAGGAATCTCCGCCGCGAAACCGCCGATTCCGTCGAACGTGTCATCATCAGAATGGCGCCGACCTCGACGTAAATACTCTACTATGACAACTATATAGTTCTCACTGTGTGAACGTCTGACTGCCGTCACGAACCGAGACAATCGTTCGGTCGAACACGTTCCCCCGTCGCGCCTCCAAACGATATTCGAGCGACGGCACGGACGCCAGGTCCGGTCGAGAGGGGAGGGGATCGACCGGATCCGCGTGTCTCGGTCGGCGGACGAGATAGAGAGACTCTCTCACGGCCGGCGAATCGGCGCCCGTACGCCGGCCGCGAAGGGACGCGCGTACCGAGATATATATTTATAGGCAGATTTATGATGTATCACCCGTGAACGGGTCGTATGGTCGAGACCCGGAAGGTGCAGGTGACGGGTGGATCGACGTACACCGTATCGATCCCGAAGGACTGGGCGACGGCGAACGGGGTGTCCGCCGGGAGCGAGGTGGAGTTCTACCCGGAGGGCGACTCGCTGTTTCTGACCCCGCGAACCGAGGAGGAGCGGACGGAGGGCACCCTGGAGATCACCAACCTCGGCGGCGACGAACTGATGCGCGCGGTGATGACGATGTACGTCAGCGGCTTCGACATCATCGCCCTGGAGAGCGGACGGATCACCACCGATCAGCGCCGGACGATCAGGCAGGCGACCCAGAGCCTGGTCGGCCTGGAGGTGTTAGAGGAGACCCGCGACCGCGTCGTGATCCGCGACCTGCTCGACTCCTCGGAGCTGTCGATCCACAACGCGGTCACCCGGATGCGACTGATCGCGCTGTCGATGCTGGAGGACGCGATCCAGGCGCTGGCCGAGCAGGACACCGACATGGCGATGGACGTGATCCAGCGCGACGACGACGTCGACCGGCTCTGGATGGTCGTCTCCCGGATCTTCCGGGCGACGCTGCGGACGCCGAAGGCCGCCGAGGAACTGGGCCTGCCGCGGGAGGTGTGCTTCGACTACCAGTCGGCGGCCCGCCAGCTAGAGCGCATCGCGGACCACGCCACGAAGATCGCCCACCTCACGCTCCAGCTCCAGGAGCCCGTCCCCGAGGAGGTCGTCGAGGCCCTCGGCGACCTCCACGACGCCGCGGTCGAGGTGGTCAACGGCGGGATGGACGCGCTGTTCGAGGACGACAGCACCGAGGCGACCCGGCTGGCGAACGACGCGCGGGAGTCCGTCCAGTCCATCGACGAGCGCGCCCGCGGCATCGACGAACTCCTGCGGGAACTTGACCCCGCGCGGGCGCAACTGCTGGGACTCATCGTCGACTCGGTGTCCCGGGCGGCCGACTACGGCGGGAACATCGCCGAGACCGCGCTGCAGAAGGCCGCGCCGACGCCGTAGCTCGCGGCGCGATCGGCGGAAAACGAGCGGCCGGTTACTCCTCGACGAGGATGGCGTTGACCTGGCCGTGCTGGCCGGGTCGGGACGTCACGCGGGCGGTACCCTCGCTGGTCTCGATGACGGCGCCCTTGGTGATGATGTTCCGGCGGACGTAGTTCGGGTTCGCCGGGTTCTCGACCACGTTCTCGATGTCGGCCTCGACGGTCTCGCCGCCGGTGGCGACCTGCGCCACGTTCGTCGACAGCGCCCGGACCTTCTCGCCGTTTCCGCGAGCGTCGACGGTCTGGAAGCGGGGTTCGCCGACGGTCGTCTCGGTTGGTTCGCGGCCGAGGTCCGACCGCCGCTTGTTCCGGAAGGGTCGCAGCCGACCCCCGGTGCGCTTTCGCTTCGAGCGTCCCTGGTATTTCATACCCGAAGGACGCGCCGGACAGTACTTGAATCGCTCGACTCGGCCCCGCGTGCGGGCGGCGGCGGTCGGCCCCGGCGCGACATGACGGACTCGCGCCGGCGGCGAGCGTCTGACGTGCGTCTGACGAAACGACGAAACGACGCCGACAGGGCCTGCAACAGTCCATGCATTTATCACCCCCGACGAGGAAACCGCTCCCAATGAAGACGGACAACGGACGCACAGACGACGGGGCGTCGGTGGTCGTCCAGCACACGGGGGAGGTCCACCTGGGAACGACGATCGTGCAGGCCGTAAGCGAGGCGACGGGGGTCGCCCCGCGGGACATGGAGACGGAACTCAACGACGTCATCGATCCGGACGCGCTGAACCACCTCTTCGCCGACCGACTGGACGGCTCGCCTCGGCAGGGCGGGCGCGTCGAGTTCCGGCTGCAGAACTGCCGGGTCACCGTCGACGGCGACGGGCGCATCACGGTCACTCGCAGCGTCTGAACCGTCGCGGGACCGCCGCCCGAGCGTCGCCGAAGTGACGGTGACGCGTCGCACCGGGCCGACGTCAGCGGCGGCGGACCAGAGCGTTTAGTGTCGGGCGGGACGATCGGTCGAGCCAGATGAGCCTGAAACAGGCCGTCGCGGTTCCCTTCCGCCAGCGCGGCAAGCGCCGCCTGGGCGAGGGGGAGTTCGTCGTGGCGCTCTCGCTGGAGCGGGACTGGTTCTCCCCGGACCAGGCAAAGCGCCTCGTCGACGTCGCGGCGGGACGGGGGTTGCTCGAAGGGGAGGACGGCGACCTCGTGGCGACGTTCGAGCCGACCGAGGTCGAGGTGCCCACCGACTTCGTCCCGGACGAGTCGGTGCTCCGCGAGCAGTCCACCTTCGAGCGGGCGCTCGCGGCGCTGGTCGACGCGGGCCACGAGAAGCGGACGGCCGTCGCCGCGATCAACGAACGACAGCGGTCGCTCGGCGTCACCGCGGAGGCCGCAGCCGTGCTGTACGCCCGCAGCCAGGGGGTCGACGTGAGCGACCTGGCCGCGCGAGCGAGCGCCGAACTCGGTGGGGACGGATGAGCGCCGACGCGACGCCACCGCCGGTCAGGGGGGGCGCCTAGCGCGTGGTCCCCGACCGACTCGCGGACGGTCGCCGCATCGCCCAGCTCCTCGCCTCCGAGATCGAGGGCCACGGCGGCGCGCTCGCGGCGCTGCGCGTCGTCGACGCCGACCCCGACGCGGCGCCGACGCCCGGGGGGACGTTCGCCTACGCCGTCGAGGGGACGACCCCGGCCGACGGGGCCAACGACGAGACGGCCGACGCCGCGTCGGCCGGAGACGAGCGGACCGCGGCCGACGAAGGGGACGCCACTCGGTCGACGGGCGCGCTCGCGGCCGTGTTCGTCGAACCCGACCGGGCGCGCGTCGAGTTCCGACGGGGCCGGACGCGGGCCGCGGCGGCCGCCCGGGACGGCGGACTGCGCGTCCGGGAGGCGGCCGAGCCGCCGCGGACGCTCGTCTTCGTCGAGGACGGCGCGCAGGTAAAGCGGGCGCTCGCGGCCTTCGAGGCGGTCGCGACCGCGGACGGCGGTGAGCGAGGAAACGCGTGAGGACGGCGACGGCGACGAGGAGCCGGCCGGGCAGAATCAGAGCGCCGCGAGGACGTCCGCGAGGTCGGCGACCAGCGAGTCGCGTTCGACGTGTGCGGCCGCCCGTGGGTCGGGGTCGGGTCCGCCGGGATAGCACACCTGCACCGGCTTGAGTCCGGCCGCCGCGGCGCCGGCGACGTCGGCCTCGACGTCGTCGCCGACGTAGGCCGTCCGTTCGGCGGTCGTGCCGAGTTCGGCGAGCAGCGTCTCGAAGGCCCGGGCGTCGGGCTTGCCGGCTTCGAGGGAGCCGGTGACCAGCAGGGCGTCGAAGGCGTCGGTCCAGCCGAGGGCGCGGATCTTGTCGTGCTGGGCGACGACCGGCCCGTTGGTGAGCAGGCCGAGCCGGTAGGTCCGCCGGAGGTCGTCCAGCAGGCGCTCGACACCGGCAACCGGCACGAGCGCGCCCGTCACGCGCTCGCGGTAGGCGGTCGCCAGGTCCTCGGGCGACGTCTCGGTGTCGTGGCCCGCGAGCAGTGCCTCGAAGATCGGTTCGCGCGTCTCCGCCGTCAGGTGCTCGCGGTGGGCGTCGAGGTACGCCTGCCGGGTGAGCGACGGGGCGTCGGTCGCCTCGACGGCCTCCGAGAGGAGCGTCTCGCGGTCACGGGTCGGGACCGCGAGTGTCTCGTCGAGATCGAACGCGACGGCGTCGAGCGTCATTCGGGCGGGAGTAGGAACGCCCGCCGTATGAGCCTACCGCTCCGGATCGCCCGACTGCGGTGTCGTGGCGACCGGCGGGGCGCCGCGCGACGGCCGCGTTCAGCCCGCTCCGGCCGCCGGTTCGGCCCGTCGTGGCCGGCCGCCGACCTGTCGGCACGTTTTTGACAGCGCGAGCGGAGGAGTGGGACGTGACGCTCGACCCCGTCCACGTGAACGGCATCGCGGAACTGGCCGGGGCCATCGCGCGGGCTGTCGACGACGAGGACCACGGGGACCTGGCGCGAACCGTCTGGGAGGAGTTCCTCGACCCGCTGGAGGTGGGCGGGCGCGCGATCCTCGAACCCCTCGGCGAGCAGCGACTCGGCCGGGCGGCCGTCGACGACGTGGCCCTGATCGAGCCGCCGTTCCCGACCGTCCACGGGCTGGACTCGGGGACCATCAACCCCACGACGTTCAAGAACGGCGTCGTCCTGGACGTGGCCCAGGCAGCGATGGCCTCGGTCCCCTCGGACCTCGACCTCCACCGGTCGCGCTCGCTGGTCTGTACCGTCCACTCGGCCGACGCCACGATCACCCTCGGCGAGGACTGGGAGACCTACGACGAGGGGTACGGCCGCCGGCGCGTGCTCCACGCTCCCCGGGTGAACCGCTTCGCCGAGGGGGTCGTCCACGCCCTCTCGCTGTACCTCGCCGAGTCCGAGCACGCGCTCGTCCACGCCAACACGGTGCGCGACCTGCTCGTCCTCGACGGGCCGATCTATCCGAAGGAACTCGCGCGGTGGGGCGACCGCGACCCCGAACTCGGCGACCTCGCGCGCGAGGCGAAACCCCGGGCGGTCGTCCGCAACTACCTCCGCCTCGTCGAGACGTTCGTCGAGAAGGACGTCCCGCTGCTCGGCTTCGTCAAGAACCCGGCGGGGAGTGCGGTCACGCGTGCGCTCCGCGACCGCGGCATCGACGTCCCCTGGGCCAACGACACGGCGCTGTTCACCCGCCTGCTCGAACGGCACGACGAGCGCCGGCGCGCGGGCGAGCGCGGGGCGGACGCCGCGGCTGACGGCGGGGCGGGCGCACCGGACCCGGGCGAGAGCCGGCTGACCGGCGACCTGACCTTCAGCTCGTGGTTCGTCTCGCGGGGCGGGGTCGACCGGCGCTTTGCCGCCGACGGCGACGCCCTCGGCGTCGAGCGGGAACTCGATTCGCGGGCCTACGAGATCACCTTCTTCGTGGTGTACGACCCGCGGCGCGACCTCTGTTTCCGCGTCGAGGCCCCGCGGGCGTTCACGAGCGACCCGGACCTGCGGGAGGCGCTGACGCGACAGGTGCTCCGCGACGTCGCCGTCACCCGGGGGCCGCCCGAGGCGGTCGAGAAGGCCGACGAACTCGCGCGGGTCGGCGTCGACGAGAAGGCCGCGCTGCGCCGGAAGTTCGAGGAGCGGTTCGGCTCGGAGTCGATCCGGACCTACGACGACGCCAGGTGGGGCGGGGAGTTCTGAGCCAAATCGAGGTCAGGAAAGCTACGCAGCGTCGGGTTCGGTCTTGATCACCTCGATCTCGACCTCGTCGGCGGGGACGCCGACGCGGGCGAACTGCGTCCGGACGTGCTCCTTGGCCGCGTCGACGGCCTGCTCGCGCGTGTCGAACCCCCGCGGCATCGGCGTGTCGAAGGCGACGTTGATCTCGCGGCCGTCGATGACGGTCTCGGAGCCCCCCGACTCGACCTCGTAGAACTCGTCGCACACCCAGACGTACGGGGCGTCCTCGTCGGGGGCGCCCTTGAACGTGGGGGCGGTCTCGCCGCGCTCGAAGATCGTCCCCGTGAGCGCCGTCCCGCCTCCATGGCCGCGAACCAGCAACATACCCGTCGATACGCCCGCGACGGGTAAAAGGGCCGTCATTGGCGCAGTCGTGGCCGGACGCGCGCTCGACCGGCGGTCGGCCACCCGACCGACGAGGGGAAGGAATATAGTCCGGGACCGCCCTGGTGAGGGACATGTCCGACCTCGGTGACTTCACCGACTTCTCCGACGACGACCGCGGTGACCCGCCCGAACCGGAAGACGGGGCCGACTCGGGGGGCGGATCCGGGGGCGACGTCGACCGGGACGGTGCGTCCGCGGGCGGCCTCGGCGGGGACGGGGTCGCCGGCGCGGCCGACAACGGCGACGCCGACGGCGAGGACGCCGTGACGGGGCTGTCCTTCGAGTCGCTCGACGCCGATCCGGCCGGTCGGGACCGCGGCCTGGGCGTGGTGTCGGTGTCTCAGGGGCTCCGCGTGGCCGAGGACGGCGACGACACCACCCTCCGGGCGTTCGTGACCACCGGGAACCGCGAGGACGTCAGGCTGGGGGCGTACCTCCTCGTGCCCTACCCCGACGACGAACTCCTCTTCTGTCGGATCACGGCCCTGGAGTACGCCCAGGAGTTCCAGACCGACGACGCCACCGAGATCAACGCCCGGCGGATGATGCGCCGCGACGAGTTCACCGAGCGCGACTACAAGTTCGTCGCCTCGCTCGACCCCGTGGCCGTGCTCTACGCCGAGGACGGCGACCTGAAGCGGCGGATGACCGACCGGGTGCCCAAGCCGGGCGCGGTCGTGAGCGAGGCGACCGACGCCGACCAGATCAAAACGGGGTTGAAGATCCCCGCCGACGGCGTGTTCCTGGGTCACCTCTCGGTGGGCGGCCAGCGCGTGCGAACCGCGGCGGACCCGCCGACCATCGACTACCGGCTGAAAGACGACTACGCCGACGGCGACCCCCTGGTGTTCCGGCACACGCTCGTCGCGGGCGGCACGGGGTCGGGCAAGACCCACGCCTCCAAGAACGTCCTCCGGCAGTACCTCGATTCGAGCTACGAGATGGACGACGGCCGCGAGGTCGAGACGGCGGTCGTCCAGTTCGACCCGCAGGACGAGTACGCCCAGATGCACGACGACAACCCCGCACTCGACGCCGACACCGCGCGACGCTTCGAGCGCGAGGGGATCGCCCACGGCGGCCACGACGACACCCTCGCGCTGGTGCCGAAGGTGGGCGACTACAGCTACCCCGGATCGGGCCACCGCGCCGAGCAGGTTCGCTTTACGATCCCCTTCTCGATGGTCCGCAACCGTCCCTGGCTGGTCGCGGGCGCGAGCCTCAACGACAACCAGTACGCCGCCCTCTCGCACCTCCTCCATCGGTTCTTCCGCGAGGGCAGCGGCCAGACCTACACGGGCTTTCGGTCGTTCCTCGACGACCCCGCGCTCCGGGAGGAGCTTGACGAGTCCGGCCGGGTCCACGAGGCCACCTTCGACGCGGTCAAGCGCCGGGTCTACGGCGTCCCGCAGGGCGTGTTCGACCAGGACGCCAAGCCCATCACGGGACTGGTCCGGCAGCTCGTGCGGCCCGGCGGCCTGTCGGTGATCCCGACCTACCACGTCAACGACTCGCGGGCGACCGAGATGGTCGTGCTCGCCGTCGCGTCGCTCCTGGTCGACGACAAACTGTCGAACGACCCCGAGCACCCGCGGATCAAGGAGACGCCGCTGATCCTGGGGATGGACGAGGCGCACAACTTCCTCACCGACGCCGACAGCGTGCAGGCCCGGAAGGTGATCCAGAAGTTCACGGAGGCGGCCAAACAGGGCCGCAAGGAGCGCCTCGGGCTGTTTCTCATCACGCAGGATCCCCAGGACGTCGCCGAGTCGGTGTTCAAACAGGTGAACACGAAGCTGGTGTTGAACCTCGGCGACGAGACGGCGATCAAGAGCGTCAACATCCCGCCGACCCTGGAGGACAAGGTCCCCTACATGGAGAAGGGTCAGATGGTCGTCTACTCGCCCGACAACTCCGAACCCGTCGAACTGGTGGGGCTGTCGACCTGCGTCACGCGCCACGGCGACTGAACCGGCGGTCGGCGAACCCGGGTTTCAAGCCGTCGGGTCACCAATAGAGAAAGTATGTCACGGGACATCCTCGTGCCGGTCGACGGCTCGCCCCAGTCCCGGTCGGCGCTCGCGTTCGCCGCCGGCGAGTGGCCCGACGCGGCGCTGACGCTGCTGCACGTCATCGATCCCGTCGCCGCCGGGGGGAATCGAGGCGTGATGCCGAGCGGGTCCGAGGCGTGGTATCAGAACGCGAAGGAGCGGGCCCACGAGATCTTCGACGAGGGCCGCACGGAACTCGACGGCGACCGCGACGTCGACGAGGTGATCGAGGTGGGCCGACCCGCGCGGACCATCGTCGAGGTCGCCGACGAGGGCGGCTACGACCACGTCGTCGTCGGGAGCCACGGCCGAACCGGCGTCTCGCGGATCGTCCTCGGGAGCGTCGCCGAGAACGTCGTCAGGCGCTCGCCCGTCCCGGTGACCATCGTCCGGTGAGGCGGTGGCGACGGCGCCGGACGTCCGCTGGGAGCGCCCGCGGCGGGTGAGCGCCGAGCGGTCGGTGATCGACCGCGCGTCAGAAGCGGCCGACGAGCGGCCGCGCGGTCAGAAGATGTTCGCCTGCCGGTAGACGGAGATGCCCTCGCTGGTGATCTCGTAGGGCTTGGTCTCGCGGGAGTGGTTGGCGTCCCGGATCTTCTGGATCTCGACGGCCAGCCGCGTCTCCCGGAAGTCGTCGGGGCGGACGTACTGGAGGACGAACACGGCGTCGGCGAGGTACTCGATGAGGCCGTGCCGGGAGACGTACGGCGAGTCGTCGCTGGCCTCGGAGGTGAGCATCGTGGTCACGCCGGCCTGCTTGAGCGCCCGGCTGAAGTCGAACACCTCGCTGCGGCGCTTCGAGGGGTGGTCGTACATCATCTCCAGCAGCGAGACGGAGTCGAGCACCAGTCGGTCGGCCCCGAAGTCCTCGATGAGCCGTGGGAGGTCGTTCCGGATGCTGGCCAGCGAGTTCGCCATCTCGATTGGGTCGAGGTCGATGACGGCGAGGCGATCCTCGGCCTCGTACTCCGTGAAGGGCCAGCCCTTCTCCTCGGCGGTGTCGATGACGCGCTCCCGGCTCTCCTCCAGGGTGATGAACACCCCGGTGCCGCCCGCCGAGAGCGTCTCGTCGAGGAACTGCAGGCCGAAGGTCGTCTTGCCGGTCCCGGCGCTGCCCATGGCGACCATCAGCGAGCGACGGGGGACCCCGCCCAGGATCATCTCGTCGAGCCCCTCGATCCCGACCTTGATCCGATCGATGTCGGAGTCGAACTCCTCGTCGTCGAAGCTGTCGGAGCTCTCGCCGCCCATGAACCCGCCCATCCCGAAGTCGCCGTCGCCGGAGGCGCCCTCGTCCACGTCGGGGCCCGGCGCGTTCTGGAGCGCCGAGGCGAAGTCCTCCGCGAAGGGCGAGTCCCCGGGGGCGCCCTCCCCGCCACCGATCCCGGCGTTCCCGCCGCCCATTCCGGCGGCCTCACCGGCGTTCCCGCCGCCCATTCCGGCGGCCTCGCCGCCGATCTCGCCGCCCATTCCGCCGAAGCCGTCGTCGTCGAAGACCGACCCGTCACCCTCCGCGTCGGATCCCTCGCCGGCCGTCGGGGGGGCGTCGCCCGGCCAGCCGTCCTCGTTCCGGTCGTCGGCGTCCGGTTCGGCGTCGGGTGACGCGTCGTCGGAGTCGGGTGACGCGTCGTCGGCGTCGACTTCGGCGTCGGCCTCGCTCGCGTCGGTTTCGGTCGCGTCGGTTTCGGTCGCGTCGGTTTCGGTCGCGTCGGTTTCGGTCGCGTCGGTTTCGGTCGCGTCGGCCTCGGAACCCGTCGGATCCCCGTCTTCGGTCTCCCGGAGGGCGCGCTCGAACCAGTCGGCGTCGTCACTCACCGGGGCCACCCCCGGCGTCCCGGTTCGGCGGGGCCGCTCGCACAGCCATCACTCGGCCATCGTGACGAGGCCGCATGAATGTTACCTGTTACTGACGTGATGGGAGTGGAACGCGACCTCGCGGGTCCGTCGGGGTTGGCGGGTCACCGAAATCGCGGGACGGCACCCCCGGTGCGACGCGGAGGGCTTTTCCGGGGTGGCGTCGAATCCCCCCCTCATGGAGGTCGGCATCGTCGCCCAGCACCACAACGACCGCGCGGCGGCCCTGGCGGGGCGTCTCCGCGAGCGCCTCGACGACCTCGGCGTCGGCGTCGCGCTCGACGAGGCCACGGCGACGGCGCTGTCGCTGCCGGGGGTGGCGGTCGAGACGTTCGAGGGCCGCGACCTGGTCGTGAGCATCGGCGGCGACGGCACCTTCCTCTTCGCGGCGCGCAACGCCGGGGGCACCCCGATCGTCGGCGTCAACCTCGGCGAGGTGGGGTTCCTCAACGCCGTCGGCCCGGCCGAGGCCGTCGAGACCGTCACCGACGCTGTCGCCGCCCACCGCGAGGGCGACCTCGACGTCCGGTCGGTGCCCCGGATCGCCGCGAGCCACGACGGGTGGACCGGCGAACCCGCGGTGAACGAGGTGGTGGTCCACGGCACCCGTCGCGGCCACGGGGGTGGCGTCGACGTCGAGATCCGGATCGACGGGTCGCTGTACGACGCCGGCCACGCCGACGGCGTCCTCGTGGCGACGCCGACCGGGTCGACGGCCTACAACCTGAGCGAGCGGGGCCCGCTCGTCCACCCGGACGTGGGCGGCCTGCTCGTCACCGAGATGGCGCTGGCCGACGGGATGCCGCCGCTCGTCGTCGGTCCGGACAGCGAGGTCACCGTCACGGTCTCGGGCGCCGACGCCGCCGTCGTCGTCGGCGACGGCCGGAACCGCCACCGACTCACGCCGCCGGCGACGGTCACGGTCGCGACGGCCGACTCGCCGGTCAGGCTGGCCGGCCCGCAGGCCGACTTCTTCCAGGCGCTCGACAAACTGGACTGATCGACCGTTCGAGACGCTGCACACAACAGTCCGGCTCGTCGGTGAACGGTCAGGGTACCGCTGACAGGGCGAAATACGCGAACAGGCGTCCATCGTTTCTTCCAGACCACTGCGTGCTACACGAGGACACGTGGGGATACGGCGAACACAGTGGAAATCGAAGAGCGAAGCTCAGAACCCGAATATCGGAACGAACCGGAACGTGAGATATGCGCCAACCGTCGCGATGGCAGGCACGACGTTCTGCATCAGGACGACCCGGGCGGTCGTCACGGGATTGAACAGCGCCCCCGGACGGGGGATGTCCTCGGCGTCCTCCGCGCCGATGGGCGGGAGCGTCTCGCCCTCCTCGTCGGCCGCCAGCGCGTCGACTGAGACCGGCGGCCCCCCGTCGCCGGTGACTACCTCGGGGACGGTCATCGGGCGGGTCGCCCGGCCCCAGCCCAGTCCGACGATGGACATGGTCGCGATGATGACGAAGCTCGCGGGGATGCCGATCGCCGAGAGGAAGACGACGAGCGTCGAGGAGACCGACGCGACGACGATAGCCGCAGTCAGGGGCAACTCCGTGATGTCACTGCCCATCGTGTCCAGCGTCCGTCGGGCGATGGTGAACGCCCCGATGGCGACGGCGATACCACCGAGGACGATGGCCGGGTTCATCGCCAGCTCGCCGCTGCCGACCAGCGGTGCGACGGCGTTGGCGATGTTCGAGGTGCCCGAGGAGAAGGCCATCAGACAGCCGATCGCGACGACGGTGAACGTCCCCCCCAGCTCCCGGCGGTTGGTCGTCCGATGGACCCGCGGGACGGGGACGAGACCGGACCGGTCGACGTCGAACAGCGGCCCCGTACTCCGCTCCATCGCGACCATCCGGTTCAGTCGCGCGTAGAAGTACCGACCGATGATTAGCGATACCCAGAAACCGATGATGGGCGAGACGACCCACCAGATGACGATCTGTCCCATCACGGCGAGATCCAGCACGTCACCGGCCAGCGCGAGGCCGGCGATTGCCCCCACGGCGGTCATCGAGGTCGAGGCCGGCACGCCGTAGACGTTCCCGACCAGCAGTGCGACACCGATGAAAAAGAGCACCGCGATCGAGGATTCGAGCGTGAAGACGCTGGTGTCGACGACCAGTTCGGTACCGAGTTTCGTCACGACGTTCCGGCCGAGCGTCCAGGCACCGATGAAGAAGAACACGGCCATCAGCGCCGCGGCGATGGGCTTGGAGATGGCGTCGGCACCGACGGCCGGCCCGAACGCCGGACCCGTGGTCGACCCACCGATGTTGTAGGCGACGAACATCGCGACGAGGACGCCAGCGACGAGGAGTACGCTGATCATCGATCGTCGGCGTCGTCGTCCTCGGCGGCCTCGTCTGCCTCGCCGTCTCCGCTCTCGGCAGGTATCTGTTCTTCTAAGGTCTTCTCTACCGTCTCGCCTACCTTCTCTTCGACGGTCTTCTCTACCGTCTCGCCTACCTGCTCTTCGACGGTCTTCTCTACCGTCTCGCCTACCTGCTCTTCGACGGTCTTCTCTACCGTCTCATCGACCGTCTTCTCCACCGTCTCGTCGACCGTCTTCTCCACCGTCTCGTCGACCGTCTTCTCCACCGTCTCCCCAACCGTTTGTTCGACCGTCTCTTCGACGGTCTTCTCTACCGTCTCTCCAACCCTCTGATCCACTGTCTCACCGACCGTCTTCTCCACCGTCTCACCGACCGTCTCGTTGACGGTTTCCTCGACGGTTTCCTTGACCGCCGTCGTCATCCAGTTCGGATCGAAACGAGCCATCTTCCAGACGACGTGGAGGACGTAGGCGACCAGCACCCCGAACCCGAACGCCAGCCCAATGGCGTTTCCGGCGACGATGATAAGCCCGATCGAGACCGCGATTAACAGCCCGTAAGTCAGGTCGACGATAGAGTCGACGCGGTTCGGGTTCACGATCCACCCGGACCCAGGGCCATCTGCCCGAGGAGAACGAACTTGGACTCGATAAATGTGAAAAAACACATACGATAGGTACACCTTGCTTACGCAAATAGCTTGGCAAAGACACCTCGACCAGACGGGACTGCTCGAACCAGGGATGGTACCAACTCGGTCTCCTGGCATGACCCATCAGCACCTGCCCGACCACGTTCCCGCCTGCGAAGTCCGACTGAGTACGAACTCGCCGGGAAGCTCAATCCAGTGTTCTACAACTGCAAGAACGGAGTAACGGATCTCGTCATCGGGGCGTATCGAACGATACCCTCGTTCCCCGTACTGATGGACGGTTCGAGAAACCGGACTACTCGGGCGTTCGACGGTGAGGAGGTTGGGACCGCCCTACTCGATTCGATCTGCGAACCGTAGCGACGAGAAGGCGGTGCGTCGGCGAGCGCAGACCGTTCCCGACCGACTTACGCGCCGCCGCCCCAGCGGGTGGCGACCTTCGGGCGGTCGCCGATGTCCTGGACGTCGATCGGGTCGTCGGCCGAGCGCACGCCCTCCAGTGCGGCCTTCGCGCTCGCGTGCGTCGAGAAGTAGGTGACGTCCTCCTCGACGGCCACTTCGAGGGCGTCGCGGTTGCGCGAGACGATGAGGTCGATCTCGCCGGCGCGGATCGCCGACTTGAACGCCTCGGCGTCGTCGAAGTCGACGACCTCGAAGAACTCCTCGTAGCCCGCGCGCAGTTGCTTGCCGGCCTCGGTGTCGGCGGCGGGGAACTCGTCGGCCGAGAGGTCGATCACCGCGGTCCCGCTCGTCGGGATCGGCTTGTTCGTCGCCGCCTGGGCCTTCTCGTAGGCCTTGCCGAAAGACTCGGCGGTGCCCATCACCTCGCCCGTGGACTTCATCTCGGGGCCGAGGCGCGGGTCGGAACCGGGCAGCCGGTCGAACGGCAGGACGACCTCCTTGACGCTCACCTGCTCGGGGATCTGCTCTGCGACCGCGAGGTCGTCGAGGGTCTCGCCGGCCATCACCTTCGCAGCCAGCTTGGCGATCGGGACGCCCGTCGCCTTCGAGACGAACGGGACCGTCCGCGAGGAGCGCGGGTTGGCCTCCAGGACGTACACGTCGCCGTCCTTGACCGCGAGCTGGACGTTGAGCAGGCCCACGGTGTCGAGGGCGACCGCGATGTCCTCGGTCACCTCGCGGACGCGGGCCAGGGTCTCGTCGTCGAGCGAGCGCGGCGGGATCATACAGGCGGAGTCGCCGGAGTGGACGCCGGCGCTCTCGACGTGCTCCATCACGCCGCCGATCAGGACGCGCTCCCCGTCGGCGACGGCGTCGACGTCGAGTTCGACCGCGTCGGCGAGGAAGTCGTCGATGAGGATCGGCTTGTCCGGCGACACGCGGACGGCCTCCTCGATGTACTCCTTGAGTTCCTCGTCGTCGTACACCACGTCCATCGCGCGGCCGCCGAGCACGTACGACGGCCGGACGAGCACCGGATAGCCGATGTCGTTGGCGAGGTCGAGCGCCTCCGCCTCGCTGGTCGCGGAGCCGCCCTCGGGCTGGAGGATGCCGAGGTCGTCCATCAGGCGGTTGAAGCGGTCGCGGTCCTCGGCGAGGTCCATCGCGTCGACGGAGGTGCCCATGACCTCGCAGTCGAGGCCGCGGCGCTCGATCTCGGCCTGGAGCGGGTGGCCGATGTTCACGGAGGTCTGGCCGCCGAACTGGACCATGACGCCGTCGGCGTCGGTCGCCTCGATCACGTCGGCGACCTCCTCGGCGGTGATCGGCTCGAAGAACAGGCCGTCGGAGGTGTCGTAGTCGGTCGAGACGGTTTCGGGATTGTTGTTGACGACGTGGGCGTCGATGCCCATCTCGCGCAGGGCGCGGATGGCGTGGACCGAGCAGTAGTCGAACTCGACGCCCTGCCCGATGCGGATCGGGCCGCCGCCGACCACGACGACCGACTCGACGTCGCGGTCGACGCGGAGTTCGCCCGCCGCGGCGTCGCCCTCGAAGGGCCCGCGGAACCACTCCGGCTTGCGCGAGGAGTAGTAGTACGGCGTCTGGGCGGCGAACTCGCCGGCGCAGGTGTCGACCTGCTTGTAGGTGCGCCCGGGGACGTCCTGCTCGACGTCGTCGACGGTGACCCCGGCGCCGTCGGGCATCGCCTCGGGTTCGGCGTCGTCGGACTCGACCGTCGGGAGCCACGACGCGTGGGTGTCGTTGAACTCGCCGCCGGCCAGCGCGGTGACCTCCTGGTTCGTGAACCCGGCGGTCGCGGCGGTCGTAAAGTCGCCCTCCTGGGCCGCCTCGGCCGCCTCGGCGACACGCGCGTAGCGCTCGACGTACCAGTCGTGGATGCCGGTCATTTCGGCGACCTCCTCGACGGAGTAGCCGCGGTCGAACGCCTCGAACATCGCGTAGGGGCGGTCGGGCGTCGGGCGGACGAGGTAGTCCGAGTCGAGGTCAGCGTCGTCGACCTCGCCGAAGTCGACCGCGGGCTCGTACTCAGAGGAGCGCAGCGCCTTCAACAGTGATTCCTCGAAGGTGCGGCCGATCGACATCGCCTCGCCCGTCGACTTCATCGCCGTCGACAGCTCGAACTCGACGTCGGTGAACTTGTCCTTGGGCCACCGCGGGACCTTGGTGACGACGTAGTCGATGGCCGGCTCGAACGCCGCCGTGGTCTCGCCGGTGATCTCGTTGGTGATCTCGTGGAGGCGCTTGCCCAGCGCGACCTTCGCCGTCACGCGGGCGATGGGGTAGCCCGTTGCCTTCGACGCCAGGGCGGAGGAGCGCGAGACGCGGGGGTTCACCTCGACGACCCGGTACTCGCCGCTCGGCGTGCCGTCGTCGCGCCAGGCGTGCTGGATGTTACAGCCGCCCTGGATGCCGAGCTCCCGGATCACCTTCAGCGCGGAGTCGCGCATCTCCTGGTGGGCCTCGTCGGGGATGACCTGTGACGGGGTGACGACCGTGGACTCCCCGGTGTGGATGCCCATCGGGTCGATGTTCTCCATGTTGCAGATGATGATACACGAGTCGTCAGCGTCGCGCATCACCTCGTACTCCAGTTCGACCCAGCCCGAGATGGACTCGGTGATGAGCACCTCGCTGTTGCGCGAGAGGCGCAGGCCCTTGCGCACGCGTTCGACGAGTTCGTCCATGTCGTGGACGACGCCCGACCCGGACCCGCCGAGGGTGTAGGTCGTGCGGGCGATCACGGGGAGCCCGCCGACCTCGTCGACGGCCGCCTGGACGCGGTCGCGCAGGCCGCCCTCGCTGAAGTCGGTGACCGACTCGTCCTCGTCGAGCGCGATGGTCGTCGACGCCGGGACGGGCTCGCCGATCTTCTCCATGCGCTGGCGGAACAGGTCGCGGTCCTCAGTGGCGTAGATGGTGTCCAGCGGCGTTCCCATGATCTCGACGTCGTGCTCGTCGAGGACGCCCTCCTCGGCCAGTTCGGCGGTGACGTTCAGGCCGGTCTGGCCGCCGAGGCCGGCGATGACGCCGTCGGGCTGTTCCTTCCGGATGATCTCGGCGATGGCCTCCGTCGTGATGGGTTCGAGATACACCCGGTCGGCCATCTCCGGGTCGGTCATGATGGTCGCCGGGTTCGAGTTGACGAGGACGACTCGCGCGCCCTCCTCCTGCAGGGCGCGGCAGGCCTGCGCGCCGGAATAGTCGAACTCGGCTGCCTGTCCGATCTGGATGGGGCCGCTCCCGATGAGCAGAATCGTGCGGTCTTCAGACGACGCCCCGTGGGCATCGGCGGCCCCCTCGACGTGGTCCTCGTCGGCTGTCATTGATGGAATCGAGTTCGCACATCGTAATAAGCTCGGCGGATCGATACGAGAAACGAAACCAGATTTCGAAATTCGTAAGCGAAGGCGTGCCACGGGGCACGGTCACACGCTACGATCGGCCTGGTGAACGCGGATCGGCCAGGGGCGGCGGTGGGCCGCCGGTTCGACGGGTGGAGTCGGCTACGCGCGAGGGGTGTCCGTGGGGACGGCGGAAGCCGGACCCGCGACGGCGGAGGCCGGTCTGGAGGCTGAAGGCCGTGGTCGGGACGGCGGAGGCTGGGACCGGAACGGCGGGGCCGGGACCGGAACGGCGGTCAGGCGTCGAGTCGATAGCGGTACGGGTTGCCCCGGACCACCTCGACTTCGCCGCGGTCCGCCCACCGACCGAGGACGGTGGCGACCCGGTGGGGGCTCTCGAACTCGTCGGTCTCGTCGAGCATCGCCAGGATCTCTCGCGCCGTCAGCGGCTCCTCTGCGTCCGAGAGCACGCCCCGAAGCGGTTCGAATTCGCGTCGACGGCGGTACATGCGTGTCATACACACGGCCGCCGGCGACTTAGCGTTCAGTGAGACAGCAGTCGGACAGGCGTCAGACGTAGGCGTCCTCCTCCGAGAGGTCGCGCTCGGCGCGGTACTGGTCGACGAACGCCGAGACGTCGAAGTCGAGCATCTGCGACTCGAACTCCCGCATCGCGGCGTCGTCCTCGGCGTGGCTGACGGCGTGTTCCATCAGTTCGATCACGAGTTCGACGATCACCTCGTGGAGGCGCCGGGAGTCGAAGTCGGTCACCCACAGCATCGACCAGCCGACGTCCGAGTCGTCGGTGCAGTCGGCGGCGACGGTTCGGTCGGGGAACTCCTCCAAGACGATGCCCATGAGGTGGGGCGTGCCGAACTCGGGCATCTCCTCGCTGGTGGTCTCGACGGCCTCGCGGAGCACCTCGATCAGGAACTCGGGGAGGAAGCGGTCGGGCGGGTGAACGTCCATGACGACGGCGTGGGCGTCGCCGCAGGCGCAGTCGAACTCCCGCATCCCCATGTCGAGGCTCCTGATCCGCCGTGTCTCGCCACAGGGGAGCGTCAGTTCCTCCCCCCGGCCGCCGGGGACGCGCGGTCCAGCCATACTCCAACCTGCGAGTTACGGCCGGTTAAACGTCGCGCTCCGATCCGGCCGCCCGCGGGACCGCCGGCGGTCTGCCTCCGGCGCTACCGCCGGCCCGTCACGTACAGGAGCGGCCCGACGACCACGAGGACGATCCCGAGGAACAGGTAGTGGGTCGGCACGAGCGACTGGGGCGTCACGAGGAAGATGACGCCGAAGGCGATGACGTGCAGCGAGAGGAGCTTCCGCGACTTCAGCGGCAACACCCCCACCGCCCCCAGCACGAACACGAGCAACAGCGCCTGCCCCACGTTGTACTGGAGCAGGAAACTGTCGATGAGCTGTAGCGGCACCATTCTTGGCGAACTCTCGCGTCGAACACCGCATTAAAGTTCCGTTCTCTCCCCGGGGCGTCGGGCGAACGGCCCCGCGCACGCACCCGTGTACGCACTAAGAAGAGAGAGTCTACCTGGAGCGAAGAGATACCACCTGGAGCGCAGAGATACCACCCGGAGCGATCCGTCACGCGTCCGTCACGGGGCCGTGGCGCAGTCGTGCGCGACGGCGCTCGCCGTCACTCGGCGTCCTCGTCGGCGAGCGGGCCGCGAATGTCGAGCGGACGGATCCAGCCGTACCAGAGCACCAGCACCATCCCACCGTAGCCGAGGACCCACAGGACCGACCCCAGGGCGTCGTAGCCCGCCCGCCCGAGCGCCCACCGAACGACGCCGGAGCCGACGATGCCGACCAGCAGCACGACCACGAGCAGCGCGCGATCCCGGGTGAAGAGTCCACTCATACGTGTCGCTCCGGGCTCGACGAACCTGAAACGCTCGGTTCGGGCGACAGCCCGGGGCGGTGCTCCCCGGGCCGCGACCCGGCGCGGCGACTCGACTGACGACCCGGCGCGGCGAAGCGAAGGGCGACGCCGCGGACGAAGCTCCACGCTTTTGGGGCCCGCGAGCGAACGACCGGCGTGGCCAGTCCGCTGCTCCTCGCGTCGTTCGCCGTCGCCGGTGCCGCGATCTCGTGGAAGGGCGGCGATCTGCTCGTCGACGCGGCCGACCGCCTGGGCGACCACTACGGGCTGCCGCCGATCGTCCAGGGCGCGGTGATCGCCGCGGTCGGCTCCAGTTTTCCGGAGTTTTCGAGCACCGTGATCGCCACCCTGCGGTACGGCGCCTTCGACATCGGGATCGGCGCCGTCGTCGGGTCGGCACTGTTCAACATCCTCGTCATCCCCGGCGTCTCGACCATCGCGGGCGGCGGGTCGATGACGACCGACCGGGATCTCGTCTACAAGGAGGCCCAGTTCTACCTCCTATCGCTGGCGGTCGTGCTGCTCACCGTCTCGCTCGCGGTGATCTTCTATCCGCTCGGCCCGGGCCGACTCGTCGGCGAGATTACGCCGCTGCTCGCGCTGCTACCGCTGGGGATGTACGGCCTGTACGTGTTCATCCAGTACCACGACAGCGTCGATCACCGGCGGCACGCGACGCGAAACCGCGTCCACGTCGGGCGCCAGTGGGCGCGGCTGGGCGCGTCGCTGGCGGTCATCCTCGTGGGCGCCGACCTCCTGGTCCGGGCCGCCGTCGGCTTCGGCGACCTGTTCGGGACGCCCCCGCTGCTCTGGGGGATGACCGTCGTCGCCGCCGGCACCAGCCTGCCCGACACGTTCGTGAGCGTGGCGGCCGCCCGCGCCCGCCGACCGGCGGTCAGCCTCGCCAACGTGTTCGGGAGCAACGTCTTCGCCCTCCTGGTGGCCCTGCCGGCGGGCGTGCTCGCCGCCGGCGGCGCGCCTGTCGACTTCGCCGCGGTGGTGCCGATGATGGGCGTGCTCGTCGTCGCCTCGCTCGCCTTCTTCGCCATCATCCGGACCGACCTCCTGCTGTCGCGGAACGAGGCGTACGTCCTGCTCGGCCTCTACGGCGCGTTCCTCGCGTGGCTCGTCGTCGAGAGCGTCGGCCTCCTCGCGGTCGCTCCCCGCTGACCCGCGGCGATCCTGGTGACCGGCGACGATCCCGGGAAGCGGTGTCCGCCGCGGCTCAGTCGTCGACGCCGATCCAGACGGGGCCGACCCACGCCATCCCGGGGAAGCCGTCGGCGTCGTCGGCCTGGGTGACCCGGACGTAGTACACGTCCGCGTCGTCGCCCCGCGGGTCGGCCGCGCCGGCGTCCCACGAGACGCCCGAGATCGGCTCGTCGTCGACCCAGGTCAGGTCGGCCGTGTAGGCGTCGAGGTCCGCGTCGGCGTCGTCGGTCCCCTCCCAGGTGTGCCAGGTCTCGGCGTTCTTGATCACGCGCACGGTCCTGAGGGGCGCGGTGCCGGCGACCGAGACGGCGACCTCCCGGGGTCGGTCGGCGCCGTCGACGCGCGCGGTGGAGGCGTCGCCGGGGGTGTCGGGCGCCCCGCCCGGCGTCACGCCCTCGACGGCGAAGTCGACGAGGATGCGGTCGGGCTGGGTGGTGGCGTACACCCGACGGGCGGCGAGCGCGTCGAAGATCGACTCGCGCGAGAGGTCGGGCGCCCGGAACGCCGACAGCCCGCCGGGGTAGGAGGTCTCGTTCCACACCCGCCAGATGCTCGCCCAGCCGAGACCGTCCTCGCGCCACTCGCGCCAGGACGGCAGGTGCGGCTTCGCGTGGATGAGCGAGTGACCGGGATGGGGGCCGTGGTAGTCGGCGCCGCCGATCAGCCCGACGTGGTAGCCCATCCGGAGGGCGTCCTGCACGTAGTGGCCCGGTTCGTCGATCTCACCCTGACCCATCGCCAGGGGGTAGGTGTTGCCCTCGCGGCCCGGGCGCTCGCTCGACCCCCACTGGGAGTACACCTCGACCAGCGGGGCGATCCCGTCGTCGTAGTCGATCGCCGAGAAGTCGAAGGGGTACATCGCCTCGGCGGGGTGATGCGGGATCGCCAGCGCCCGCCCCTCGCCGTCGTCGTTCCACTCGCGCAGGCGGTCGAACAGCGCCTCGTAGGAGTTCGACTCGGGCGCCATCGAGTCGAGCAGCGGCGCGTCGTCGACGCAGTCGAAGTAGACGTTGACGTGGCCGCCGACGTTGGGCTGTTTGGTCCACTCGTAGGCGAACAGCGTGACGAACTCCCCGGGGTCGTTGAACCGCTCGGTCGTGCGCTTCATCCGGTCGAAGTACGACCGGTGCATCCGGTCGCGCTGCCAGGACGGCGGGATGAAAAACCCCATGGTGTCGTGGTCGGTGTAGGCCACGACGTCCAGGTTCATCACGTCCCGGCCGTACCGGAACCCCTTGGCCATCGACCCGGTGCCGTCCGAGAGTTGCGAGTGGAGGTGGACGTCGCCCCAGAAGACGCGTTCGGCCGGGTCCTCCTCCGTCACGCGCACGGGGTTCGAGACGAACCGGCGTCCGGTCTGGGCGTGGGTGAGGGTCAGATACTGGATCCCGGGCGTCTCGAAGGCGACGCCGGAGACGGTCGCGACGCCGTCGTGTCCCGACGGGAACCGGACGCGGTCGGGCACGTCGGCGTCCGGATCGGTCGAGGAGACGGCGAGGGTGCGCCCCACCTCACCGTGCAGGCGCTCGTACTCGTCCCAGAGCTGGACGGTCAGGTCGAGGGGCACCCCCGTCGCGGCCGTCGACGGAAGCACCGCGTGCGCGCGGTCGAACCGCCCGGAGCGACTCCTGAGGAGGCCCCGGATCGACGGCCGCTGCCGCGTGAACACCTTGACCGACTCCTTGGCCTTGACCACCGGCCCGAGGGCGGATCCGAGACGCATACGTCGACTAAGGGGGGAGCGTCATTTGAATGGGGCGGTCGGAGGACCGGCGGCGTGGCTACGCGGGCGGAAAACGGAAGGATCGACGTCGGGGGCGCGTTCAGTCGCCCGGACTGTTGCCGCGCTGGTAGCGGTGCACCATCCGGGCGAGGGTCCGGTCGATGTCGTCGCCGTCGGCCGTGGCGGCTTCGATCTGCCGGTAGATCGGCTCGGGGACGTTGATCTCTGGCATGGGTGACTGGTACGGGCGAATGCGGGATAAACGTACTGTGATTCGGAATCGAGTTAACCGGAGGCGTGAACGTCTTCCGCGTCGGGGCGACGGACGTCAGAGGGTCGGGAGACGGACGTCAGAGGGTCGGGAGACGGACGTCAGAGGGTCGGGAGACGGACGTCAGAGGATCGGGAGACGGACGTCAGAGGGTCGGGAGACGGACGTCAAAGGGCCGGGAGACGGACGTCGGGGAGTCACAAACGGGGACGTCGGGGGGTCGGAACGGCAGGCGCTCAGGACCCTTTCCGACCGCGCGCGGCGAGCGACCGGAGCCGGCTGGGGGCGGCCTGGCGGATCGCCTCCGAGGAGAGCGCCACCTCCGGATCGAAGGGGGTCCCCTGGAGTCGCGTGATCGACACGCTCGACCGGTAGAGGATCAGGTGGAACACCGCGTAGCCGAGCGCCGAGGGGATCAACATCGAGAACTCGTAACCGGCCATCGACAGGAGGTCGAACGTGACCGCCGTGACGGAGGCGACGACGACCAGGTTCCCGACCTGGAGGCAGCCGCCGGTGAACGCCGTCGCGGCGGTGTCCCGGAGGGAGTACCCGTACGGCGTGTACACCACTGCGGTGAACAGCCCCAGGACTATCAGGAGGGCGCCCGCAGCGAATCCGAGGAACACGAGGGAGTACTCCATCCGAGTGGCTCTACGTTCCGTTTCGGTTCCACCGATTTAGTTCTATCCTCCGAGTCTCACTACTGATAACAACCGGCGTCGTCACCCCGGGTGGCCGGGGAGGACCGAGGGGTCGCCGGATCGCACGATGTACTCGATGGCGATGCCGGTGAGCGGCGAGTCCGCGGCGGCGGCGTACTCGCGGGCGAGGTCGAAGTACTGCTCGGCGACGGCACAGACCGTACGGTAGGCGGCCGCGTCGTCCTCGGCGAGGACGTACTCGGCGGTGACGGGGGTGAGCTGTCCCTCCGCGACGTCGGCCTCGTAGTCGTCGACGTCGTCGAGCCACACCTGCGCGCCGACGATGGCGAGGACGACGGCCTTCTCGAAGGCGTCCCCGATCTCGAAGCCGGCGGCGCGGTACATGTCGAGCATGCCGTCGTAGATCACGCCCACGCGGTCGTACTGCGTCTTCAGGTAGGGCACCGCGAGTTCGGACTCGTCGAAGGGGTGGTGGTCCGCGAAGTCGCGGAACTTGTACTCCCGGCGGATGGCCTCGGGGGCCGCGTCGTCGCCGTCGAGGGCGCGCGCCAGCAGTTCCCGGAAGCGCTCGTCCTGGTCCTGGTGGGCCTCCGAGAGGTCGACCGCCCGGTCGTAGGCCTCGCGGACCCCGGGTGGGAAGTCGGCGAAGCGCTCCTCGACGATCTCGCGGAGGCGCTCCTGGGCCACCCGCGCGACGCGGCGACGCTCCTCGTCGGTGAGGTCGCGGTCGACGACGAAGTCGCCGTACTCCTCGTCGTTGCGCGCGTCGCGCATGTCGCCGTCGAGCAGCGCGGCGACGATGAGCGCGGTGAGTTCCTCGGCGCGCTCGACGTCGTCGACGGCGTCCTCGTCCGGGTCGTCCCCCGGGCGGCCGAGCGGCCCGGGCAGTCGGGCGCGGGGGCCGCGGTGCTCGCCGGTGACGGGATCGACCGCCGAGTCGGCGCGCCGCCGGATCCGCCGGTAGATGTCGCCGAGCGTGAGTTCGGCGGGCATGGTGAGCTTGGTCTCGTACTCGAAGGACACCGGTTCGCCGAACTCCGCTTCGAGGTCGGCCTCGATCGACGCGAAGAGGTCGTCGACGATCCCCTCGGTCGTCGTCTCGACGGCCGACTTGAGCGCGATGGCGTCGAGGTCGAGGTCGCCGGTCGTGGCGTAGTGGCCGAGCACCGCCCCGAGCGCCGTGGGGAGGGCGTCGCGGACGGAGAGCCACGCCGCCCCGCGGGCGAGCGGGCCCTCCGGCCGGACCCCGCGGCGGGCGGTCACCGACGCGCCTCCCCGGCGGTGACGCGGGCGACTCCGGCGGCGCGGTCGGACGGCGCGGCGCCCAGCCCGGCGACGCGATCGGACGGCGCGGCGCCCAGCCCGGCGGCGCGATCGGACGGCACGGTGGCGTGTGGCGGCTGCACGGTGGCTACTGCCCGACCGCGACCCTTGAACGTTGCCACTGCGCCCGAAGGCGACGATCAGCAGAGGGGCCCGACGAATCGGAGCCTTTTATCGGCGCTCGGGCGTGCGGGCGACCATGTCGTGGCTCGACGCGCGGGCGCGACGGGCGGGGCGAGCGGCGAGCCTCGTTCGGACCGCCGCCCGAACGCTACTGCCGGTCGACACCAACCCGGTCCCCGCCGACTGGTCGCACGTCACGAAGGTCGACCCCGAGGACGACAAGCGGCTGCCCCTCCTGTATCCGCTGTACCTCGGGCACACGAGCGCGGTCTCGGTCGGGGGCTCGCGCGACGTCACCGCGGCGAACACGGAGGCGACCTTCCGGATGCTGGAGTGGGTCGACCCGCCGGCGTTCCACGAGCCGAGCGAACCGCGGCACGTCACCGACGCCACGCGGGACGCCGCGGCCTTCCTGGCCGTCCCGGAGGTGCTGAACGGCGACGTCGACGCGCTCGTCGGGACGCTCGGCGCGGGCGTCGAGTACATCCGCGACGAACTCGCACCGGCCGAAATCCGATCCTCCCTCCCGGTGCCGCTGCCGGGCGCCGTCGCCGACGCGCTCGCCGAGTTCGCCACCGCGTGGCTGCTCGAATCGGCCGTCTTCGAGGCGTACCTCATCCAGAACGCCGACAGCGCCGCGGCCCGGGAGAGTTCGGTCACCGCGGACGACCTGCTCGACCCGACGCGGGCGCGACGGCTGGCGATGGCCGCCGAGCGCCACCTCGGGAGCGAGGTGGTCTACCTGGAGTACTCGGGCACCTACGGCGGCGAGGAGGCCGCGGAGTTGCTGGAGGCGATCCGGGGCGGCGTCACCTGGTCGCGGGTGTGGTACGGCGGCGGGCTGGACTCGGCGACCGCCGCGGACGCGATGCTGTCGGCGGGCGCCGACGCGGTGGTCGTCGGCGACGCCTTCCACGAGGTGGCCGCCGAGGAGGCCCGGCTCGGCGCGCGCCTCGCCGCTGCGGTCGCCGACGAGGAGGCGGGTGGCGTGCCCGACCGGGCGACGGTGCGCGCGTGGCTCGAACGAGAGGTCGACCCGTCCTCGACGGCCGCCGCCCGGTACCTGTCGACCTGCCCCGGCGTCGAGGACGCGACGGCCCTCGCCACCCGCTACCTGGTGGACTCACTTCGGCTGTGGGTCGCCCTCGACGCCCTTCCCGAGGCCGCGGACGGCGAGGCGGCCCGGCGGACCCTTCGAGCGCGGCTTGGCGACCCCTCCGTCGAGTCGGCCGCCGACGGCATCGAACCCTACCTCGACGCCCTCCTTCGAGCCATGGACGCGAGCGGCGGGGCGTCCGAGCGGGGGAACGAGAGAACCGACCCGGGCGGCGAGCCGCCGCTCCCGGTGGCCCACCTCAGCCTCGGCGGCGAGTGACGGACGCCGGGGCCCGTCAGAACAGGAACTTCGGGAGCGAGAGCACCAGCGGCGCCGCCGACCCGGTGACCACGCTCAGCAGCTGTTTGTTCTTGATCGGCCAGACGGGGGCGGCGTTCCGGACCTCCGCCCACTGGGTGCCGTCGTCGGGCGCGCCGATCTCGGCGTCGACGGCCTCCGCCTCCCGACGGCGTAGCTGGAAGTCGAGGTACGCGCGCTCCCGGTCGCGGGCCATCTTCACGTGGAGCTGCCAGAAGGAGTAGTACAGCCACGCGGCCGCCGCGACGAGGTACGCGACCACGGGACCGACGAAGCTGACGACCCACAGGAGGGCGCCGATCGAGGGGTCCAGTCCGGGCGCCATCGCGGTCGGCTCGACGCGCGCGCCCTGCACGTACAGCCGGTAGACCGTGTAGAGCCCGCCGACGATCAGGAGCACGTTCACCCGGGTGGCGAACTTCCCGAAGTCCCGGAAGCCCCCCCGGCCGTCGGGGTGGAACAGGACGGCCCGCAGGAGTTCCCCCCGGTTGTCGGCGCTGGCGCCGACCGCGTCGTCAGCGCAGCCTGCGTCGTCCGCGCTGCCCGCGTCGTCCACGTCGCCCGCGTCCGCGCGAATCCCGTCCTCACCGCCCTCACCGTCCGCCCCCGGGGCGAGGGGGAACTCCTCGGTGACCAGTTCGTGGAAGGTCTTGACGAGCACGAGAAACTGGAACGCCACGGCGACGACGAACAGGTCGAGGAGGACGTTGGCCGCCAGCGTGAGGGAAAAGTCGAGGCCCTGCGGCCCGCGGGTGAGCCACCAGATCGCGCCGAACTGGACCACGAACAGCGCGGCGAAGGGGTAGCACGTCGGGATCTCGCGGCCGAGCAGCGCCGTCGCGTGGCCGAGCCTCGGCGCGAGCACGTCGTCGCGGAAGCGTCGGTAGCCGCCCTCCCGATCGTCGGGGACGATCAGTTTCTCGTGGATTCGCTCGAACAGCGTCTCCGTCCGGAGCATCCCGTCGTAGACGAGCAGTCCGCAGAGCAGCAACATCAGCAGGTAGCCGGACGTGTAGATCACGTTCGGCGGGAGCGCCGTCGGATCGTCGGCGGTGGTGACGAGGACGACCGAGCCGACGGTCCCGAGCGAGAGGACGGCGAGCAGTCCGTACACCACGACGCCCTGGAGGAGGTCGGCCCGGTCGACGAGGCCGACGTCCATCACCAGGTACAGCATCGGGAGCCAGAGCAGGCCGCCCCCGACGAGGACGAGCAGGTGGGCGGGCCGGAGGTACGGGAGGAAGACGCTCACGCCCTGCACGCCCGGGGCGAGTTCGGCGCCGGCGAGGAAGACCGCGAGCGTCACCAGGACGACGGCGGGGGTGTACTGGAGTCCGGTGCGCGCGAGACCGGTGAGGAACTGCACCCGGGGGCGGTCGCTCCCGGCCTCGACGGCGGCCGCCTCGGCGTCCCGGGTCGGCCACACGGTGCAGTAGCGGTGCAGGTGGAGGTCGGCGACGGGCAACAGCCCCTCGTCGTGGACCAGCGCGTCCGCGTCGTCGTCCCAGCGGGTCCAGAGGTTCCGGGGCTCGGGCACGGTCGGCCCGGCGTCGACCGCCGATCCGGACGCGTCGGGCGAGTCGTCCGGCGACCGTCCGTCCTCCCCGGACGGTTGTGTCGACCCGGGCACGGTCAGAGGAGCGTCCCGGTGTCGGCGTAGTGAGCGACGACGTACCCGCCGAGGAACAGGACGCCGCCCACGTTGGTCAGCAGGTGGTTCTCCGCGCGGATGTAGACCACGCCGACGACCATGCCGGCGATCAGGACGAGGGCGCCCCCGACGATGCCAGCCGTGTGCCAGGCGCTGTCCGGGAGGATCCCGGACGCGTCGACGGGAGAGTCGTCGGCGTCGGCGGACGGGTCGTCGACATCGAGGGGCGAGTCGTCGGCGTCGCCCGCGTCGACGAACTGTCCCGTGGTCGCGTAGTGGGCGAAGAGGTACCCCGCCCACGCGAAGAAGGCCGCGGCGAACACCGGGACCGCGCGCCCCTGGTAGGCCCAGATGAACCCCGAGGAGAGCGAGACGGAGGTGACGCCCAGTCCGAGGACGACGCCGCCCCAGCGACCGGCCCGCGACCGGTGGAGTGTCAGCGTCATGGGCAACTCAGATGAGGTTTCCGTTCATCCCGACGTGGGCCACGGCGTACCCGCCGATGCTTGAGACGCCGGACAGCGCCGCGCGCCCGAGGCCGGGGGCGACGATCGTCTGACTGAACAGCGTGACGCCGTAGGCGATGCCGAACAGGCCGAGGCCGAGCAGACCCGCCCGCCGGAGCCCTTCGGGGCTGGCGAGACCGCGAACCGAGCGGCGGAACCCCGCCGTCGCGCCGTCCGCGTGAGCGCCGAACTGACAGACCCGATACCCGACGAAGAACCCCAGAAAGCCGAGCGTCACGAGCCACACCCGGTCGTCGAAGGCGGCCAGCCCCGCCAGCCCCGACCCGGCGGTGACGAGCAGACTGCCGACCGCGAGCGATCCAGCCTCGCGTGCGTCCATACGGGTCGCATACGGAACATGTACAATAAGTGTTGTCTCGAAGCGACGGATCGGGTTCGAGACGTGTCGCGTCGGGACAGATCGCGGAGCCGAGAGCCGGCCCGGGCGGTGGGTGCTCAGATGTCGACGTCGACGGCCTCGGCGCCCTCGAACCGGCGGAGGGTCGGTTCGCCGGCGAGGACGTCCCCGAGCAGCTCCTGGAACTCCGCGAACTCCGGCACCTCGGTGTGGGCCTCGACGGCCGCCTCGTCCTCGTACTGCTCGAAGAAGCGGATCGTGTTCGGGTCGTCGGGATCGATCATCGGCCGGTACTCGATCACGCCCTCGACCTCTCGAACCGCCGCCGCGAGATCGCTGACCATGTCCTTCGCCTCGTCGATCCGATCGGGATCGATCGGGAAGACCGCGTACAGCAGGATCATTGCGCCAGTCACGACACGTCGGGCGGACAAAAAGGCCGGGGCGCAGGAAAGGGGCGGCGGTCGTCGACCGCCCCGGTCGTCGGCCGGGGCGCCAGCGGCCGGGGTCGGTCCGCGGGCGGGGCAGCGGCCGCCGCTCAGACGTCGAGGGCGTGGGCCAACTCGTGGAACGTCTCGACCGTCAGGTCCGGGGCGCCGCCGAACGGTTCGGGCGGGGTTCCCTTGCGGTCGACCCAGACGCCCTGCATGCCGGCGTGACGCGCGCCGAGCACGTCGAACCAGGCCGCCGAAACGTGGGCGACGCGCCGGATCGGCGTGCCCGTCCGGGCGGCGGCGTGGCGGTAGATCTCGGCGTCGGGCTTGAACGTCCGCACCTCGTCGGCGCTGATCGTATCCTCGATCAGGTCCCCGATGTCGGCGCCCTCGACCATCGACGCCAGCATCTCCGGGTTCCCGTTCGAGACGACGTAGGTGTCGTAGCCTGCGTCGCGGAGGCGCTCGATCCCCTCGCGGACGTCCTCGAAGGCGTCGAGGTCGTGGTACACCGAGAGGATCTCGTCGCGCTCGTCGGCCGAGACGTCGACGCCGTGAACGTCGAGGGCGTACTGGAGCGCGGCGCGGTTCATCTCGTAGAACGGCCGGTAGGCGTCGAGGAAGTTCGCCAGGAACGTGTAGACCAGCGAGCGTGAGCGCCAGAGCCGCGAGATCGGTTCGGGGTCGTCGACGCGCGCGGCCAGCGCGCGCTCCGCGGAGTCGACGTCGACGATGGTGCTGTAGGAGTCGAACGTCACGGTGGTGACGCGATCGGGATCGAACGGCATGGCCCGGCGTACGCGACCCGAGGGGATAGGTGTGGGGCCGCCGCGGGACCGGCGAGGGACGGTCGGAACCCGCCGCGGAATCGGCTTCGCATCGCCGTGGTAACGACCACGCACCGCCGTGGTAACGATCATGCACCGCCGTGGTACCACGACCCTCGCAAGTGTTATCCGTCAGTCGCCCTGACGTTTGGTTGCAATGGCAAACGGTAAGGTTGATTTCTTCAACGACACTGGCGGTTACGGTTTCATCTCCACCGAGGATTCCGACGACGACGTTTTCTTCCACATGGAGGACGTTGGCGGCGAGGACCTGACGGAAGGCACCGAGATCGAGTTCGACATCGAGAGCGCCCCCAAGGGGCCGCGCGCGACGAACGTCGTCCGCGTCTAACTCCGGATCGACCGTCGCCAACGGCGACACGACCGGCTTTCGTTTTTTGGATCCCGCGCCGCGAGCGGCCGCCGCGTCGATCGTCCAACGCGACCGCGTCACTCGTCCGAGAGCCTCCTCCCCATCGGCGTCAGTCGTCCGCGTCTCCCCTGACCCACTCCTCCAGGGTGAACTCGTTGTAGTCGACCTCGGCGACGCGCGTCCACTTCGACTCGTCCCACTCGGGGTAGTAGGCGTCGCCCTCGTACTCGCCGGGGACCCGGCTGAGGAACATGCGGTCGACGCGCGGCTGGAACAGTTCGTAGATGGCCGCGCCGCCGATCACGTAGGCGGTGTCGGCGCCGAGCGACGCCGCCACCTCGACGGCCTCCTCGACGCCCCCGGCGTGGTGGGCGGTCGGGGCGTCGAACTCGCGCTCGGAGCGACTGAGGACGATCTGGGCCGAGCCGGGCAGGTCGTCGCGCATCGACTCGAAGGTCTTCCGGCCGAGGACGACCGGGTCCTCGGCGATCCGGGCGCGGTACTGCGCCTTATCTTCCGGGATGCTCGGCCAGGGGATCTCGCCGTCGCGACCGATGACCCCGTTCTCCGCGACCGCCGCGACCGAAACCAGTTCCATGGTCGAGCGGTCGACCGCCGGAGAAAAAACGGTTGGCCTCGTCGAAGGCGGCGCCGAAAACCGCCGGGCACGACGATGGTGACCAGACGAATATTATCTTGGGACATTACTCAGTCGAATTGTAATACCATAAGTTATATGGCCGGGGCGGTGTTGCTCCCAGTATGCCCGGACACGTACATCACTCGGACGACGAGATCCTGACGACGCACATCGGGAGCCTCCCGCGGACGCCCGACCTCCTGGAACTGTTACAGGCGAAGCAAGCGGGGGAGACGGTCGACGAGGGCGAGTGGGAGCGAGCCGTGGTCGACGCCACCCGAACCGTGATCGATCGGCAGGCCGACATCGGCCTCGACGTGATCAACAACGGCGAGCAGCCGCGAGTGTCGTTCAACTGGTACGTCGCCGACCGGCTCAGCGGGATCGGGGAGGACCGCGAGGCGCCGCTGTGGGACGACCTGCGGGACTTCCCCGGGTACGCCGAGCGGGTCTTCGAGACGGACGTCATCGACCTGAAGCGCCAGCCCTCGGTCGTCGGCCCCGTCGAGTACGTCGGTCGGGACGCCGCCGAGGAGGAGGTCCGGACGTTCTTCGACCTGTTGGGGGAGAGCGACGCCGACATCGAGGGGACGTTCATCACGTCGGCGGCCCCCGGCATCGCGGCCGCCAGCCTGTTCAACGACTACTACGACTCCCACCGCGAGTTCGTCTTCGCGCTGGCCGACGCGCTCAAGGAGGAGTACGAACTGATCGCCGACACCGGGGCAGTCCTCCAGCTCGACGCCCCCGAGTTGCTGGCGACCGGCCACCGCGGCTTCGACGACGAGCCCTTCGAGAAGCTCCGCGCCGTGGTCCGCCTCCACGTCGAGGCGCTGAACGAAGCGGTGGAAAACATCCCGGCCGAACAGATCCGCCTGCACACCTGCTGGGGGAGCTACGAGGGGCCCCACCACAAGGACGTCGCCCTCGAAAAGCTGCTCCCGGAGCTGTACGAACTCGACATCAGCGCGATCAGCATCGAGCAGGCCAACCCGCGCCACCAGCACGAGTACCGGGCGTTCGCCGAACACCCGCTACCCGACGGCTGGACGCTCATGCCGGGCGTCATGGACGTCAAGACGAACGTCATCGATCACCCCGAGACGATCGCGGACAGGTTAGAGCGGGTCGCGGACGCCGTCGGCGATCCCTCGCGGATCGTCGCCGCGCCCGACTGCGGGTTCGACACGCAGGCCGGCCTGGCGATGGTCGACCCGGACGTCGCGTGGGCGAAGCTGGAGGCACTCGTCGACGGCGCCGAGGTCGCCACCGAGCGGCTGTTCTGAACGGGACTGGACCGCCTCGATGGCGGTCGCCGTGCCCCTCGTCTCACCGTTCGCGGATCGCCTCGACGAGGCGCCGCGCCAGCATCGTCGGGAGCGTCAGGAGGACGCGGGGAAAGGTCAGCCCGAGTTGCTCGTTGATGCCGAGCTGGTCCCACGTCGCCCAACCCTCGACGACGGTGTCGTCCTCGTAGCGGTGCGTCCACAGGCCGCCGAAGCGGACGAACTTCCCGGTCGGGGGAAGCCCGCCCATGGGACCGCGATTCGTCCCTGAGGCTGTGTACCCGACGGTGACCATGTCGTCATCCTCGAGGACGAACTCGACGGTCATGTGGAAGTCGGGGAAGCCCGTCCGGACCTCCTCGACGAAGTCCTTGAGTTCCGCCACGTTCGCGAACCCCGGGCTCCAGTGAATGTGCCCGCCGGGCGCGTGGATCTCGTCGACGACCGCGAGGTCGCCATGGTTCCACACCTCGTCTACGAAGCGGCGTTCGATCTCGGCTCGTTCGGTTGTTGTCGCTGCCATTTTCATCACCGAGTTCAAAGTACGTGCGCCACCGGCTTAGCTCACGACGCCGATTCTCGCCACCTGGTTCAGACCCGGTGACAGGTTCAGTCGCGCCGGATCGCGGCGTCGGAGAGGCGCCGCACGCCTCGGGTCGAGCGCGCGGCCTAGCTCGCCGCGCAGTTGTTCGGCCCGAGTTCCAGTTCCGCGTCCTCCTCCGCGAGGGGTTCCTTCCCCCAGTTGATCGCCTTGATCTCCTCGTAGTTCGAGGGCGTGGAGCCGAGGCTCTCGACGACGCCGTCGACGAATTCCTCCTCGTCGTCCAGGCCGACGAGGTCGTTGTTCCGTTCGAGCCCGTAGAGGGTGGTTGCCAACGGCCGGATCTCCTCGTCGCTCATGTGGCCGGGCAGCACGAGGACGTCGTCGTCGAGTTCCCGGAGGCGCTGGACGCTCCCGTGGAGGTCCCGGGCGGCGTCGCGGACGGCGTCCTCGTCGTCGCCCTCCAGGTCCGGCCGGCCGACGCTACGGACGAAGAGGGTGTCGCCAGACAGCACCGCGTCGCCGACGTCGAGGGAGACGCTCCCCGGGGTGTGCCCGGGCGTGTGGAACACGTTCAGGTTCCGCCCGCCCACGGCCACCGTCTCGCCGTCGGCCAGCGGCGTGAACTCGTCCAGGTCGCCGCTGTCGGCCTCGTGCAGGTAGTAGGGGACGTCGAGGCGATCCGCCAGGAGCGGCCCCCCGCTGACGTGGTCCGCGTGGGCGTGCGTGTCCACCGCGCCCACGATCTCCACGTCGAGGTCGTCGGCCAGGCCGACGTACTCGTCGACGTAGAGGCTAGGGTCGACGGCGACCGCCTCGCCCCGGTCGTACACCAGGTAGGAGGCACAACCGGTCCCCGGGCGGAGCAGTTGAACGACGCCGTCGACGCCGTCGACGTCGAATCGGCGGTGGACCGAACCCCAGCCCTCCATGCCGTTGGTCACCGTCCGGGCCTCGTATCCGTCGTCGCGCAGGAACTGCGCCGCCCGAGCCGAGGTGATGCCGGCCACGCAAACGACGGCGACCTCCTCGTCCATCGGAATCTCCTCCCGCGCGTCGGCGAGCCCCGAGAACTCCTCGTCCAGGAGGTCGTCGTAGATCGGCACGTTGTGACTCCCGTCGATCGCCCACTCCTCGTAATCGTCCTCGTTCCGGACGTCGAGGACGAACAGATCGTCCCGCCGTTCGGCGACGGTCTCGGGACTGATCTTCGGCGGAACGCCCGCCCGGTAATTGTCCGACATGCACAATACTACCCCAAGCGTCGGAAAAACGCTTGGGCCTGCACTCGCCGGCGTCGGGCGGTCAGCGTCCCGCGAGCGCGCTGGGGCGAATTCGCGCGATCAGTTATTCATCCTGGGGAAGTTTCCGAAAGGTCGCCCCTCCGTCCCGGTCGACGGTGATTCTGTACCCCTCGTAGTGAAACTGTACGACGGCCTGCGAGTCAGGAGACAGGGGCTCGGAGAACAACGCTTCGACCAGATGCCCGATCGTATCGTGCACCGGAGTCATGTCGATGAGTTCCCGCCCGTCCAGCCTGGATATCACCTCGGCGATGGCTATCTCGGGCATCCGTTGATCGGTGTCGAACTGCCAGTCGATGGCCTCCGTCTCGTCGTCGCCGCATTCTTTCCCGATCCCGTTCATCAACGGCCGTTGGTGGTGTAGTCTGATAGTAGTTGATCTGGCGTGGGCAAGTACCGTACCACGTCGACATGTCGGAGTTCAGTCCGTCAACAGAAGCTGCTGCAGTCTGAGTCGCTTTCTTTCCACCCCTATCGCCATCGAGCCAGGCACCGAGAGACCTCGATTTCGGCACCGACTCCTGCGGGCGACTGCGATGACTGACAGGGCGTCGCCTGCCGGGTATAGGAACCGAAGTTAGGTGGCTGGGGAGTTGTTCCCCACCCATCCCGAACGGCCAGAGACCGTCCGTTTTGGAGGTGGGCCAACGCGGATTTGAACCGCGGACCTCCCGGTTATCAGCCGAGCGCTCAACCTGACTGAGCTATTGGCCCAGGTGAGCGCATTCAGTCGTTGCGCGGTGTTGATTTTAAGCGTTTCCTTTCGGGGACCCCGTGAGCCGGAGTCCCACTCCGGCCCGCGGTTTCGCGTTCAGTCCTCGCTCGACCGGTCGTCCTCGAAGCGGTAGCTCTCGGGGTCCATCTCGTAGGGGTCGTCGGGGTTGGGGAAGCCCTCCGTCCAGACGGTTCCGGTGACGAAGCCCTCGGCGCGCTCGTCGAGGTACGGGCGGACGACGTACCGGGCGAGCACCTCGCGAATCGGGTAGCGCGTGATCGGCACGGCGAGCAGGAAGCCGATGGCGTCGGTCACGACGCCGGGCGTGAGCAGGAACGCGCCGGCGGCCACGAGCAGCGCGCCGTCCATGAGTTCGTCGGTGGGCAGCCCCCCCGTGGCGAGTTTCGTCTGGAGGCTCCGGAGCGTGCTCCGGCCCTCGGCGCGGACGAGCAGCATCCCGACCAGCCCGGTGAGTACCACCAGCAGGACGGTCTCCGGCCACCCCAGGACGTCGGCGACGACGATGAGGAACAGCGTGTCGGCGAGGGGGATGAGCAGGAGCAACGCGATGTACCAGCGCGTTCGCATACAGCGTGGTTCCCGCCCGGCGTTCAAAGCCCTTTTGACGGGACGACGGCGGACGAAGCTCGCCCGGCCCCGGTCACTCGAAGCCCTTAGGCGTGCCGCGGCCCGAGCGGGGGGCATGAGCGACGACAGGCCGGTCGACGGGAGCGACCTCGGCCGCGCGGCCGGCGAGGGGGACGGCTCGCGCGTCCGGTGGCGGGAGTGGGGCGCCGAGGCGTTCGACGAGGCCGGCGAGCGGGGCGATCCGGTGTGCTGTTTCCTGACGGCGACGTGGTGCGGGCCGTGCCACGAGATGGCCGTCGAGACCTTCGGCGAGCCCCGGGTGGCCGCGAACGTCAACGACGGCTTCGTCCCGGTGCGGGTCGACGTCGACAGGTACCCCCGCGTCCGCGAGCGCTACAACGCCGGCGGCTTCCCCTCGACGGCGTTCCTGACGCCCGACGGACGCCTGCTGACCGGCGCAACGTACCTCGGTCCCGACGGGATGCGACAGGTGCTCGACCGGGTCCGGGATCGCTGGGCCGAGAGCGGCGCCGGGTCGGGGCGCGTGCCGCGGGCGCTCGCGGGCGAGCCGACGCCCGCGGGGGAGGTGACCGAGCGGATCGAGGCCCACCTCGCCGGCCAACTGGGCGAGAAGTACGACCCGGAGTTCGCGGGCTGGGGGACCGACGCGAAGTTCCCCCTGCCGCGGACGATCGAGTTCGCGCTCAAGCGCGAGCGCGAGCAGGCGGTCGCGACGCTCGACGCGGTCGCGCGGGCCCTCCACGACGACGTCGAGGGCGGGTTCTTCCGCTTCGCCAGCCACCGCAACTGGGGCGATCCCCACCGGGAGAAGCTGCTGGCCGACAACGCGGCCCTCGTCCGGGCGTTCGCGAACGGCTACCTCTACACCGGCGAGACGCGGTTCCGCGAGACGGCCGCCGACGCGATCGACTTCCTGACCGCATCGCTCTGGAACGGGACGGCCTTCGGCGGGAGCCAGGGCCCCGCGGAGGACCGGGAGTACTACGGCCTCGACGCCGAGGAGCGAGCGGCGGCGCGGGCGCCCCGGCGCGACCTAACCGCGTACGCGGACGCCAACGCCGCGGCCGCCGACGCCCTGCTCGTCTTCGCCGCCTACACCGACGACGATGGGGCGCGCGAGTACGCCCGCCGGACACTCGGCTATCTTCGCCGGGAACTGATCGACGACGGCGCCGTCGTCCACTACCGCGACGGCGACGAGCGGGGTGAGGCGGGCCTACTGACCGACCAGGCGGGCGCGGCGGCGGCGTTCGCCCGGGCGGCGCAGGTGCTCGGGTCGGACGTGCGGTCGGACGGGCGGTGGACCGTCGACGGCTCCGACGGCGGCGAGTCGGACGGCTACCTGTCGACCGCGCGAGCGGTCGCCGAGCACGCCATCGAGACGCTCCGCGACGAGGGCTCGTTCCGGGACGGCCCGGCCGAGGGACCGGGGCTGCTCGACCGACCGCTGCGACCGATCGACGGCAACGTCGAGATGGCGTCGGCGCTGCTCGACCTGGCGGCGCTCACGGGCGACGGGAGCTACCGCTCGGCGGCCCGGGAGACGGTCGGCGCCTTCGCCGGCGCCTGGGACCGCATCGGCGTCCAGATCGCAGGCTACGGCGCCGTCGCCGGCCGACTGTGCCGCCCCGACCTCGTGATCGACGTCGACCGCGCCGGGTCGGACCTCCACCGGGCGGCGCTCCGCGTCGCCGACCACGAGAAGGTGGTGCGTCCCGGCGTCACCGACGCGGGCGTCGCCCAGATCAGGGTCGGCGACCGCTCGCGCGAGGCTGGAACGCCTCCGGAGTTGATGGACGCGGTGTCGGGGCTCTCGACCGGCCCGTGACGGCTCACTGCTCGGGGTCGAACCCGCCGTCGGTCGCGGCTGTCGTCGCGTGAGCAACGAGAAATTCGTGTAAACGCCCGGTGCGTTTATGTCGGTCGGGGCGGAATCCCGTCTCATGGTGAGCCTGCGCGACCTGGGGCTGTCGGAGTACGAGGCGAGGGCCTACCGGGCCCTGTTGCGAACCGGCGCGACGACGGCGAAGGACCTGTCCCGGGCGAGCGACGTGCCGATGGGACGGGTGTACGACGTGCTCAACAGTCTAGAGCAGTACAACCTCGTCCGGAGTCAGGCGGCCAGTCGGCCGAAGAAGTACGTCGCGGTCGAGCCCGACACGGCCCTCGACAGGCTGCTCGCGGACAAGAAGCGGGAACTCCAGCAGAAGGCCGAACAGTACGAGGAGATCGTCGACGAACTGGTGGGCGAACTCGACACGGCCGAACCGGTCCAGGGGCAGTTCTGGACCGCCGCGGTCGGCCCGAACGACTCGATGGATCTGCTGCTCGAACGCCTGACCGCGGCCGACGAGACGCTGGTCATGGTCGCCGGCCAGCCGTCGCCGCAGTTCGACCTGGGGGAACTCGGCGACCTCGTCGTCGACGAACTGGAGTCGGCCCTGGACCGCGGGGTGTCGGTGTCGGTGCTGATGGCGCCGAGCCTCGTCGAGACCCTCCCCGAGAGCGTCGGCGAGGTGTACACCCGGCGGCTGGCGAACGACCCCAACTTCACGGCCCGGATCGCCGAGGACGTCACGGGGACGTTCAACCTCATCGACGACGTGGAGGTGTGCATCGAGGTGCCGAACCCGCTCGCGCCGGGCGAGGCGTTCGCCATGATCGACTTCAAGGATCCGGGGTTCGCCACGGACGTCCGCGAGATGTTCGATCCGCGGTGGGCGGCCGCGGAGCCGCTGTCGCTGTAGGGAACAGAGAGCGGGGACGCCGGTTCAGTCCGCGCCCGACTCGTGGTCGAGTTCGGCCCGGAGCTGTTCCAGGGTGACCTCGCGCTCGGCGTGGGCGTTGTGCTGGTGGATCGACTCGTCGTTCGACTGCTTCATGTGGACGACGGCGTCGTCCTCCAGCGCGTCGAACTGGTCGACGACCTGCTCGGCCATCGAGCGCACGCAGTCCTCGACGAACTTCGCGTTCGCGTGGGCGTGGTAGGTCATGTGGTCCTCGTCCGGCCGCTTGGCGAGGTTGTAGATGCGCGCGCTCATCGAGTCCCGGGCGACGTCGATGATGTCCCGGAGGTCGACCTCGGGGGCCCCCTCGCTCGTCACCGTCAGGGTGGCGTGGCCGCGCTGGGAGTGGCCGGGCTGGGGCACCTGGTCGAGAAACGCCTCGGTCGTCTCCTCGTCGACGCCCAGGTCGCGCAGCGTCTCTCGGGCGCGGGAGGCGGACATCCCCTGCGAGCAGGGACAGACCGTCATGCCCGTGACCTCGGCGCCGATCTCCTCGCGGGTGCCCTCCGCGGTGGCCACCGCCGACGCGATGATGGTGGCCGTCGTCTGCGTCGACAGCCCGGAGGCCGGGGTGTCCTCGCGGACGATGTAGTCGGCGGTCATCCGGACCTCCGCGGTGGAGGTGTAGTCGTGTTTCTCCAGGAGGCGCTCGGCGGCGTCGCCGCACATGTCCTCGACGCGGTAGGTCGACTCGCTGACGGCCTCCTCCAGAATCTCGTCGATGACCTGCATGTTGCGGCTCATGTCGATGCCCTTCCGGCCGCTGGGGAGGTCGACGAACACCTCGAACTCCGCCATGAGGACGAGCGGCCGCTTGCCGTTGCGGGCCACCTTCACGAGTTTCTCGACGCCGGTGACGCCGACCTGGCTGAGCCCGACGGTCACGTCAGGCTGGCTGGCCTGGACGTCGGGGAGCTGGTGACTCATCGACGGATCGAAGGGTTACGCGGGATTAGTGCTTTCGATAGCGAGGGCCGAACGTCACGAGCGGGGACGGGTCTGCGAATAGGGAGACGGGAGTGGCAGGCGGCGCGAGCGCGCGAGGAGACGTCGTGGTCAGCGACCGTCCGTCACTCGTCGCGCAGGGTCAGATCGTCCGCGGTCGGCGGCCGTTCAGGGTCAGATCGTCCGCGGTCGGCGGCCGTTCAGGGCCAGTCGTCGCGCTGCTCGTCGGCGAACGGGTCGTCGTCGTCCTCCGGGTCGCCGAGTTCCCACCCGGCGGCCTCGGCGGCGTCGGCCAGCGGGATGTACTCCCAGCCCGTCTCCTCGGCGACGGCCGCGTCGTCGTCGCCGGTGCCGACGAACACGTGACGGTCGGTGTCGAACTGCCGCTTGACGTTGTCCAGGCTCTCCGCGACGCCGCGCGGCCCGGAGAAGAAGTCCTGGCGGATCCGGTTCTTGCGGGTGAAGTTCGTCACCACGTACGTGGGCTTCTCGCTGACGACGCCGACGTACTTGGTCCACTGCCGCGCGTCGTTGAACACGGCGTTCGGATCCGCGAGCCCCTGGAGCGCCGCGAGTTCGAACGCCAGCGTCATCGTGCCGTCTCCACCGTCCATAGCGTTTCCTACCTTCAGGACGTGCAAAACGACTTCGATCCGCGGACGCCCGACGCCAACGCGAACGTCGCCAGTGGCGCAAGGGGACTGCGGGGCGAGGGCGACGGGGGTGCGAGGGACCGCCAGGGGTGCGAGGGACCGCCAGGGGTGCGAGGTCTCGCTGGACGAGCGCCGCGGCCGGCGGTTTAACCGGCGCGAGCGCGGTCAGTCCACCAGCAGATAGTCGGTGTAGACGACGACGTCGCCCGGTTCGAGGTCGGCCGGGAGCGGCCCCGGTGCCGGCTCCCGGTTCGGGGCCGACCGGGCGGCGACGAACGCCTGCGCGTCGTCGCTCAACTGGTCGATGTGTCGGACGCGGGCGTCCGGGGGGACAGCCTCGGTGTGCACTACCGCGGGTTCTGACCACGTCGCTGACCGTGCCATACGTTAACAATGTCCACTATGCGCGATAAAGGTTATCCCAAACGGCCGGAATGGGTGACAGTCTCACGACGCGTAGAAAACGGTCGATCGGCGGGGACAGCGCCAGATCGACCGGCTCATGAAGGGCGCAGGACCGGACACGGCTGGGTGACACGTGCGGACGGGCGACGACCGTCGGGGCTGAAGACGGCGTGTCGATGGCGTCCCGCGCCACCCGACTGTGGCACTCCGGGGCGTATGAAGTCTGCTAAGAGTGCTATATAGCCCACCGGACCGGTCTGGTCGTCGGCTGGAGGGAGTCGCCCGGAGATCGGTCGTCGGGCAGCGACCGCGCTCCGGCGGTCAGCCGAACAGCCTGTCGAGCAGCGACCGCTCGTGTTTGCGCTCGGCCAGCAGCACCGTGCAGTCGACGTCGTAGAGGACGTCGAGCACGAGCGACCCGCGGACCAAGCGCGACAGCAGGCCGCGCTCGGTCGCTCCGATGATCATCATCGTCGCGTCCCGCGCGTGGCGCTCGATGGCCGCCTCGACGTCGCCGGACTCGACGAGCAGTTCGGCCCCGGCGAGATCGTGGTCGACCGCCCACTCCTCCAGGAACGCCCGCCCGGCGGCCTCGTCGTCGTCGACGTGCAGCAGCGTCACCTCGGCGTCGTAGGCGTCGCGCAGCACCGCGGCGATCTCCGCCGAGAGGTCCGAGTCCGGCCCGCCGGCCGTCGGGACCAGCAGGCGCTCGGGGTCGAACCCCCGGTCTTTCATCACGAGGAAGTCACAGGGGAGCGACTGGGCGAGTTCGTCGGCCGCGGACTCGGCGCGGCCGGGCGAGCCGTGGGCGTCCGGCCCCCAGCCCATCAGCGTGAGGTCGGCGTCGTAGGTCCGTGCGGCGTCGAACACCTCCTCGAAGGAGCGGTGGCTCAGTACCGTGTGGGTCTCGACGTCGACGCCCAGCGTCTCCGCGTCCTCGCGGGCCTCTTCTAGCAGGCCCGCCGCCGCGTCGAGGTCGTCCTGCTGGCGCGCCGACTCCAGCGGCGTCTGGTCGGGCACCTGGACGATGTGGATGGGAACGACGGTGCCGCCGCGTGCTCTGGCGATGGCCGCCCCGAGCGTGATGAGGTCGTGTTCGTGGCCCGGGTTCGCGAGCGGCACCATCACGCGGTACCGACCGCCGTCGGGCTGGACGCTCGTCGCCGCCGAGACCGCCGCGTCCGGCATCTGCTCGGATTGGGAGAGGATGTACTGCGAGAGGATGCCCCGCTTGTCCGCCTTGTTCCGGGCGTAGACGAGATACCACACGAGGCCGCCGACGACGAACACGAGCGAGAGCCCGATCTCGATCGGTTCCATGAACGCGATGAGCCCGAACGACGTGATCGCACCGAGGATCGGGACGATCGGGTACAGCGGGACCTCGAACGCCGGCTGGTACTCGTCGACGTCGGCCTGTCGCATCACGATGAGCGCGACGTTGAGCAGGCCGTAGACGATCAGGTGCAGCACGCTGCCGGCCTTGGCGAGCGTCTTCACGTCCCCGATCACGATGAACAGCAGGATGAGCCCGCCCGTGACGGCGATACTCCGGTACGGCGTCGCAAAGCGGGGGTGGATCGCGTTGAGTTTGGCGCTGACGAGTTTGTCGCGCCCCATCGCGAAGTTGATCCGCGAGGAGGCGAGGATCGACGCGTTCGCCGAGGAAGCCGTCGCCAGCAACCCGGCGAACGTCAGCAACCCGACGCCGACCGCCGCGATCCCGACCGTCCCGAAGGCGATCTCCGCGACGTCGAGCACCGGGGTCGTGGTAAAGTCGGGGCCGAGCTGCCGCCAGTTGATCACCCCCATCAGCACGACCATGATGATCGCGTACATGACCGTCACGATGAGGACGCTCCCGACCACGGCGAGCGGCAGGTTCCGTCCGGGGTTCTTGAGCTCCTCCGCGACGGTCGTGATCTTCGCGAAGCCGAGGAACGAGACGAACACCAGTCCCGTGGCGGGAAGGATCGCCGCGGCGCCGCCGGTCTCCGCCGGGAAGAACGGGCGGAGCGTCGAGAGGTCGGCCTGGAGGACGCCGAGCACCGAGAAGAGCGTGAGGATGCCGACCAGGAGCGTGACGATGACGATCTGGATGCCGCCCGTCTCCTTGGCGCCGACGTAGTTGACGCCGATGAACGCTGCCCCGGCGAGGAGCGCGCCGATCTGGAACTGCGTCAGTCCGACGGGACCGACGACCAGGCTCTGCGTCACCTCGATCGTCCCCAGGGAGAGCGCGGGGAGCGGGAGGAAGGTGGCGAGGTACTCGCCGAAGCCGAGCGTGTAGAACGCGCTCGCGAAGGCGAGCCCCATCCAGTTCCCCCACCCCGCGATCGACCCGAACAGCGGGCCGAGGGCGTGGTTCACGTAGTAGTAACTCCCGCCGGCCTTCGGCATCGCCGTGCCGAGTTCCGACGCCGAGAGCGCCGTGAACAGCGAGATGACGCCCCCGACGACGAAGGAGATCGCCACGGCCGGCCCCGCCGCCGCAGCCGCCTGGCCGGGGAGCACGAAGATGCCGGCGCCGATCATCGTGCCGACGCCGATCGTCAGCGCCGAGAGCAGGCCGAGGTCCTTGGCGAGTTCTTCGTCGCTCACTCGGTCTCACCGTCCGCGTCGCCGCCGGTCGACCCGGTTCCGTCGCCGCCGGTCGACCCGGTTCCCGTTCGGCCGGCCGCCCCGTCGTTCCCCTCGGCGTCGGTCGGCGGCGACAGGACCACGACCGGGACGTCGCTGTCGTGGACCAGGCTCCCGCTGACGTCCGGGGCGAACAGGTCCCACCACCGCTTCCCCTCGCGGGGGGTGAAGACGACGGCGGTCGCGTCGACCTCGTGGGCGGCCGCGACGATGGTCTCGGCCACGTCGGTCCCGTACAGCACGTCCGTCTCGACGTCGACGCCCGCGTCGGCCGCGCGCTCGCGGACGAACTCGAAGGTCTCCTCCGCGAGGTCCTCGAGCTGTTCGACGGACGCCTTGTCCGGGGCGCCCCCCGCTTTCTCGATCACGGTGACGACCGTCACGGTCCCCGCGTCGGCGGCCACGCGCGGCAGGAGGGCCGCGAGCGTCCGTCGGGCGTCCTCCAGGTTCGCCACCGGGACGAGCGGCCGGGCGAGCAGCGGGTCACCCACCGTCTGTCCCCTCCGTTCGTCTCGTTCGACTGCGAAGCCGTCGACTGTGGATCCCGGACGTAGGCATAGCTGCGTCCTTTGGAACGAACCACCTTAGGTTGTTCCCATCGCTTCGTCGCCGACCGGCGGGCGTGGACGAAAGTGACCGATCGTCGAAACGTTCCGGCCAGCGCGTGACGGACGTGTAAATCCCGCTCCGAAGCGGACGCCGAACGGCCCGCAGCCGACGCCGAGTAGCCCGGCAGTCCCGCGACGCCCCGGGGCGCCCCTCAGATCTCGACCACCCAGGCCCGGTAGTCCTCGTCGCGGCCGTAGACCTCCCGGAACGCCCGATCGACGAACCCCGCGAGGCGGTTGGCGTCGGACCGCGCGGTGATCCGGAGGTTCGTCCCCTCGGCGTTCTCCGGCGAGGTGCGCTGGTCGATCCGGAACTCGGGGTAGTCCCCGAGGAGCGATTCGAGGCGCTCCAGTTCCTCGTCGGTGCAGTCGAGGTTGAACGTCCGGTCGCCGAACTGAATCCAGGGCGCCGGCAGCGGGTCGCCGGACTCGTCCTCGCGGGGGTCGACCGTCACGGTGACGAAGTCGCTCCCGCGCTCGCGGTGGGCGGTGATCGCGTCGACGACCAGCTTCCGACGCTCGCGGGCGTCGGTGGCTGCGAATCGAGTCATACGCGAACCGTCGACGGCGACGGGGAAAAAGCGGGGTGATCCCGTCGGCGACGCGCGGCGTTCCGACGCCGGCCGCGTCCCGCGCCCGGCGGGCGAGCGGCGCCACCACCCTTTTCGCGCCGTCGCCCGACAGGGAGCCCATGGGGTACCACGTGATCGACCCGGACGACGTCGAACCGACCCCGGACAGGCCGTCGGAGATGCGCTACGTCAGCGAGGCGGCCGACCTCGGGGAGATGGGCCTGCGGCACTACCGGGTCGAACCCGGCGAGGACATCCCCGTCAGCGGTCTCCACTACCACGACCGGCAGGAGGAGGCGTTCTACGTCGTCGAGGGGCGGTTGCGCGTCGAGACGCCCGACGAGGAGTTCGTCGTCGAGGCGGGGCAGTTCTTCGTCGCCGAACCGGAGAGCCCCCACCGGGCGTTCAACGGCGCCGACGGCGACGAGCAGGCGGTCGTGATCGGGATCGGCGCCCCCGCCGTCAGCGACGGGCACCGGTACGAGGGGTGACGAACGGTACGAGGAGTGACGAACGGTACGAGGAGTGACGACCGACCGGGGACGCCGTCGGGTCAGTCGGTTCTGACGTAGACCATACCGTCGTCGACCTCGACGTCGTAGGTCGGCACCCGGTAGCGGTCGTCGCCGATGTGCTTGCCCGTCTCTAAATCGAACGACCAGCCGTGCCAGGGACAGGAGACGATGTAGTTGTCGGCGTAGTAC
>Ga0207718_100176_pt1 | contig 75408 bp, 80 predicted proteins | sample A23M2SouthBayCA_FD_187749 | JGI IMG/M metagenome (GOLD analysis project Ga0207718, IMG submission 187749) | Aerobic enrichment media microbial communities from Eden Landing Ponds, California, USA - A23 M2 (SPAdes) | ecosystem: Environmental > Aquatic > Marine > Unclassified | place: Emeryville...
CCCGCCCGCGGCCGTTACCGCCCCCACGCCCTCGGCCACCGGATTGGCGCTTTCTGACCGGCTTGTCCGGTAGGTCGTCCATTCGATTCGTCGGTCTATTCGAGGACTTGCTCACCCTGTCACGGCGCTCGTTCTCGTTGCCGGCGCGGCTGATACGGCGGTTGTCCGCCTGCCCTCTGTCGATGATGTCCTGCGCGTTGGGATCGTTCACGGTTCCTTGCGCACGCTGGAAGAGTTTCGACGCGCGCTGGGTGTCCCCCTGGATGCTCTCGTGGATACCCTTCGCGTCGACGAACTTCGCCCGTACCGACTCGAACTCTTCGAATTCGCCCGGATACTTGGTGTATTCGACCGTCACGCTGTCGGTGTCCACGACGCGGCCCATCGAAGACAGCGTCGCGTCGAACAGGGTCCGCACCTCACCCTCGTTGCCGCCCGGAACGTGGACCTGGAACACGAGTTCCTGTAACTGCCTTTCCAGAAGGTCCGGAAGTTGGATCCGTTTGACGTTCCCGTCGCCCTCGACATCGACCTCTTTGACCTGCGGTCGTCGCCGATAGATGTCTCCGATTTCGACGCCGTTCAGATCCAGTTCGAGCTCCGGAGCCTGGACGAGGACCGACCCGGCGTCCCACACGGCGTCGTCGAACAACTGCTTGATGTTGCTCGGATCCGTGAGATGGTCCCAGCGCCCGTCCGACGCTTCGGCGACGGCGCGGACGACCTCTTCGTCGTACCCCGTCCCCAGCCCGGCCGAGATGATCGCGATGCCGTCTTCGCTCCGCATCTCCCTCGCGATGTCGCCCAGCCCCTCAGCGGTGTCGACCCCCTCGTTCGCACCGCCGTCGGAGAGCAGGATGACGCGCTTCGCGACGGTTTCACGCTCACCGATGTCGGCGATACTCCGCCGCGCCGCGCGCATCCCGGCTTCGATGTTCGTCCGCGAATCGGTCGACAGCGACTTAATCGCGTCCTCGATGCGACCTTCGCCGACATCACCGTACCGAACGGTGTCCAGGACGACGTCGGCGTCGTCCGAGAACGAGATGATGCTGATGTAATCCTCGGGGTTGAGTCGTCGCACGACGGTCCGAGCCCCTTCCTTGGCGTGTTCGATTGGATTACCGGACATCGAACCACTGACGTCGATACAGAGCGAGATGTGTCGCGGCGTCTGCTCCGGGCCGGGGCGCCCCTCGGCCTGGATACCGATTTCGCAGTATCCGACACCACCCTCAACCGACATCGCGGGTCTGTTGATATTCGCCGTTAGTTCCATACCGCTCACATCAGATGGGAATAGTATAACCCTTGTGCCGCGTGGGACTGCTTCGGTCGATCAACACTAATCCGAACCCATCCTGATACGACGATATCTCGTGATATGTCACACAGAAATGAAATCGTATAAGATGCTCTGGAGAGGAAGTCCCCACCGACGGTGACGGGAACAGATGCCTCACGATGCACCAGTGTCACGCGGCGATGTGATCGGGAACAGGTACGAGATAGTCGACGAGATAGGAGAGGGTGGGTTCTCCGTCGTCTGGAAGGGGGAAGACCTCCAGACTGGTGACGAACTGGTGGTGAAACACCCGAACTTCGGGTCCGGGAAGTCGAGTACGTCCCTGGTAAAGTACTTCGACCGCGAAATCGAGGCCCTCGACCAGATCGGGCGAAACGGCGGTCACAAAAACATCATGGCACTATACGACGTGGTCGAGGAGCGACAGACGCCGTTCATGATAACCGAATTCATCGACGGCGAGGAACTCGAAGACCGGGGTGGGATGAGCGACTACGACCTGGTACGTCGTGTCACGAGCCAACTCTGTGATGTGTTCGGCTTTCTTCACGATATCGAACTCTACTACCGGGACCTGAAACCGGACAACGCGATGCTGACCACGACCGACGACGTCAAGCTGATCGACTTCAACACCGCCCGCAAAAAGATGAAATGCGGGAACCGGTCGTGTCAGTACACGATCCGACCGGACGACATCGAGCGGGAGAACTGTCCGGTTTGTGGCAACGAGTTCGATTCGGGCTCGGTCATCATGACCGACCGCCGAAGTCCGTACAAGCCCCACGAAGTAAAGAGCCCGCACGGACGACAGGGGCCGTGGTCCGACGTTTACTCGCTGGGCAAGATCCTCTACTACCTGATTACCGATTCGGTCAGTCCGAACGACAATCTCGACCCCCAATCTCGAGCACCGAACTGTCCGGACTACCTCGCGGAGATCTGCACGCGCGCCACGGAAGTCGAAGCCACTCGGCGATACCGTAACGCCGGGATCATGAAACTCGCGCTCGACCAACGAACCGCCTATCCGGACGTCCCGGAAGCCCTGATACGAAACCTGAATACGGGGACCGAATACACTATCCAGCCCGGAGACACCATCGGCTGTCAGAACGCCATGGGACCGTACGCGAGTTTCGAGGTCGACGATCCGACCCAGGGGCACATGTCCAGGGTCCACGCGAAGTTCGAGTTGCGCGGTAGTACGTGGGTCCTCGTGGACATGAGTCTCAACGGAACGGAGATAGACACCGGGTTCGTCGACCCGAAGCTTATCATCGACCCGGAATCGTGGACCGGACGACCTGAGAACGCCCCGCCCCGTATGCACGAACTCTCCGACGGAGATGTCGTCGGCGTGCCACGAATCGGCCAGGGTGCCGAGTTCGAATTCTCGTTGCGCTGATAGCAGTTATCGTAGACGTTCGCCGGGAGCGGTCCCCGGGAGTCAGTCGAGGTGCACCGAAGCGGTTGGCGACGATACTCACCACGAGTCGTACGCGTCGAATCCCTCACCGGCGTAAGAATTTTGACGGTTTCCTCTGTACGCAGATTCATGCAGGTCTATTGTGATTTCTGTGACGAAGAAGTCGAAGTAACGGGAAACAAAGTCACCTGCAGCCAATGTGGCTTCGCTATCCCCGAACTACAGGAGAACGATCAACCGCAGGGTGGCGATGCGGGGGGCGGCGGAGACAGCGACGGTGGGGGTGTGCCCGGTCGGCAACCACGAGGCGGCCAAGCCGGTAACGACGGACCGCGCGGCGGTGGAAGACGCGACGACCCGCGGGGAAGCCCCGACAATCGTCAACCGAGGGGCCGGGGCGCGGACGACGACGGTGGTCGTCGTGGTGGCCGACAGCCTCGGGACCAACCGGGCGGGCGTGGCGGCGGACAGAGCGGCGGTCGGGGTCGACGTGGCGGCGATCGTGGCGGCGGGCAGAACAGGGGCGGTCGTGGTCGACGCGGTGGCGATCGTGGCGGCGGGCAGAACAGGGGCGGTCGTGGTCGACGCGGTGGCGACCGTGGCGGCGGACAGAGCGGCGGTCGTGGTCGACGCGGCGGTGATCGCGGCGACGGGCAGAACAGAGGCGGTCGTGGTCGACGTGGCGGCGATCGTGGCGGCGGGCAGAACAGAGACGGGCGTGGTCGACGCGGTGGCGACCGTGGCGGCGGACAGAGCGGCGGCCGTGGTCGACGTGGCGGCGACCGTGGCGGCGGGCAGAACAGAGGCGGTCGGGGTCGACGCGGTGGCGATCCCGGAGGGAGACATCCCGCCGATGCCTCGGGCGACGATCGCGGCGGCCATCCGGCTGGCGGCGGCAACCAGCCAGCGGGTAACCAACAGCCTGCCGGCGGTCGTGGCAATGCCGGGGGCCAGCAACCACGGGGTGGACACGGACGACCTGGTGGACGCAACGCCCCGAACCAGCCGCAGGGCCCTGCCGACGGAAGAGGGCAACGGCCGGACACCCCTGCCTCCGGGAGCGAGCCCGCTATTCTGGAACTGGACTTCCACGACGGCGGGCGCCTGACGATCCACGACGACGAGACCGTCGGGCGGGAAATTCGGGAGTCGCTGGAAAGCCAGGGGTTGGATTCACAGCTAGTCCGCGGGATCAGTAGACAGCACCTCCTCTTCAGGGAACATGCCGGCGAGTGCTACGTCCAGGATCTCGACTCGCTGAACGGGACGTGGCTCAACGGCAACCCGCTCGATCCGAACACGGAGTATCCGATTCGGGACGGCGACGAGTTAGACATCGCGACGATCACCACTGCGACGGTTCACCTGCTGTAGGGTCTCGGACCGTCAGTCTATGAACTGCGTTTCGGCATCGAGAATATCCGCGTCGTCCGTCTCCCCCACGAGCGCCTCGTAGGTTCGAGCGGGGTTCGGGATGTCTACGTCCTGACGGCCGACCTGTTCCGGATCGGAAAAGAGGACGACGGAGATGTTGTCCGCACCACCCCGGTCGTTGGCGAGCGCGATGAGGTCCTCTGCCGCCGTCGAGAGTCCGTCAGCACTGAGGACGTGGTCCCGAATCTCGTCTTTCGTAACGACCGTATCGAGGATGTCGTCGATGATCTCGTCGCGTTCGGCGTCGTCGGTCGCCCGAACGTAGTCACGATAGAGATCGGTGGCGTCCGTGTACGCGTCGAGTAGGCCGTCGCTCGCGAAGAGGACGATGTCGTCGCCATATATCGGTGCCTGGACGATTTCGGGGTCGCGGCTACGGCCGCCCAGCGCCCGCGTGACGATGTGGTTCTCGTTGTGAACGCGTGCGACTTCGGGCCTGATGTCCCCGTTGTCGACGTACCGCTGGACCTGTGAGTGTTCCCGCGTCATCTCGGCGATCGTTCCGTCGGTTTCGTTGATGACGTACGCCACGCTGTCGCCGACCCAGCCGAGGAATAGCTGACCGTGTGCGTAGAGGCCGACGACGACCGTTGTTCCCCCTTCGTCGGCGCTTCTGTGTGTCACTATCGCCTCGTTCGCGGCCTCGATAGCGTCGCGCATCTCCTGCCGTATCTGGTCCGGCGTCGGAATCGCCGGCAGGCGCGTCTCGTCGAGGTCCATATCCTCCATGATCCGATTGTGCCCACGGGTGAGCGAGAGAAGCGTGTCCGTGAGTTCGTCCTGGATGACCGTCGTCGCGAGATACGAAGCGACTTCGCCGCCTTTCTCGCCACCCATGCCGTCGGCCAGTACGAATATTCCGCCTCGCTGTCGCTCCCGATCGAGGTGCGTCTCGTCGAACGTGACTGCGCTCACGCTGTCCTCGTTGAGTTCCTTTCGTCGCCCCACGTCGACACCTGTCGCGTATTCCATACTCCGATTACTGTAGGTCTCTCACTAATACCTTCGTCCCGATTTCGCGTCGGTTCCGGATCGCTCCCGCCCACGGTTCGACGACGGTTTCGAGCCGATCCGAATCGGGACCTGCGCGACGGGGACCGCGTCCCGTTCGATGGCGTCGACGGGGCCGTCGGCATCGGCGGGCGTCGTCTGCGTCGTCGACGGCGCGGTCGACGAGGGCGGCGACGCCAACACCCGTCAGTGCGAGAAACCCCCGGCGTGAACGGTCCGAGTTGGAGGGCATCGTGAGCACGTCGCCCGCGCCGCGAATATATCCCGTGTGGGAGTTTCCGCGAACCGAGAGGCGGCGGGGTGTATAACTGAGTCGTCGCCCCACGGCACCGCCCACTGGCGATCAATAGGTATATACGTCGCTCCGGTCAACCTCGGAACGCGCGTCCCGATAGGGTAGTGGACTATCCTCTTGGCTTCCGGAGCCAGGGACCGGCGTTCAAATCGCCGTCGGGACGTTCTGTCGACACAACAACGCCGAGCGACAGCGAGGCGTCCGTGTCGACAGAACGGGAACACGGCGATTTGAGCAGCGAACGAGCGAAGCGAGTGAGTGGGTTCAAATCGCCGTCGGGACGCTCACTTCAGTCGTGACCTGACTTCGTCAGGTCACTCCTTCGTCGCCGGCCGACTGTGTCGGCCGGCTGCATGCGAGACCTTCGGTCTCGCACTGTTCGATCCCGACGAGCCCCACGCTCGCTGACGCTCGCGTGGGACGCCGTCGGAACGTTTCCACCGACGCCGAGCGACGCGAGGGCCGGCACTCGCCAACTCAACCTATTTTTGGATCGAGCGCCAAGGTGCGCCCATGCGAACGCTCCGCGAGGTGAACAGACAGCTTCTGAAGGCCATCGAAGAGCCACCGGACACGGGCGAAGAAGAGCGACTGGATCGACTCGCGGCGAGTTTCTGGGAGCGCACGCGCCACGAGCATCTTCCGCTGGACCCGGGCACCCTCTGTCGCCTGCGCTACAAGCTCCGGATCATTGCGGAGCGGACACACGAGACGCGGGCACGGCACCTGTGGCGCGCCCGGGAGCTCCTCGACGAGTACGCGGCCGAGAACCCGCCACGGCGGCATACGTGAGCGGCCGGGAGCGCGTCGGCGTGCCCCATCGCGCTCGCGTGTAGTGAGGTTTATGCGGGCGTAGGGGCGAGGACGGAGCAAGAATGCTCTCATCTACGAGACGCGGGCTCGTCGAGGGGCTCCGTGTCGCGGTCGCCGAGGCGGGCTACGACCACGCGGTCGACGCCTCGGCCGTCGAACTGGAGGACTTCGACGACGAGGAGAAGGGGGAGTTCTCGTCCGCGCTCTCCTTCGCCATCGGCGCCGACGCGGGAGAGAACCCGATGGCAGTCGCCGAATCGATCGCCGACGCCCACCGTGCCCACGGTCTGCCCGCGGGCGTCGCGTCGGTCACCGTCGAGAACGGCCACATCAACTACCACGTCGACCCCGAGTCGATGGCCCGGCTGACGCTGTCGACGATCGGAAACGAGGCGGCGGACTACGGGGCGCGTGACCGCGCCGATCCCGACCGGATCGTCGCGGACGTCTCCTCACCGAACATCGCCAAACCGCTCCACGTGGGACACCTCCGGAACACCATCCTCAGCGACGCGCTGATGAACGTCCTGGCGGAGCGCGGTCACGACGTGACCCGCGACAACCACCTCGGCGACTGGGGGACGCAGTTCGGCAACCTGCTCCACGAGTACGTCGAGTACGGGGACGAGGCGGCCTTCGCGGCCGACCCCATCGCCCACCTGCTCGACCTCTACCAGCAGTTCGAACAGCGGGACGGCATGCTGGAGGACGTCGGGGAGTTCGGTGCGCTGACCGACGAGTTCGCGGAGGCCGTCGAGGCGGAGCGGGCCTACCACACTGACGACGGCAAGGCGTGGTTCGCGCGCCTCGAGGACGGCGACGACGAGGCGGTCGACCTCTGGGAGGGGTTCCGCGAGGCGAGTATCGAACGCTTCGAGGCCATCTACGCGGAGTTGGGCGTCGACTTCGATCTCTGGCTGGGCGAGAGCTTCTACGCCCGCGAGGGGTGGACCGACGCGGTCGTCGAGCGGGCGCTCGAGGAGGAGGTCGCCATGCGCGGCCCGGACGGGTCGGTGTTCGTCCCCATCTACGACGACGACTACGAGGGAGCGGGTGATCCGGCGCGGGCCGACGTGGACTCCTCGCTCGACCGCGCTCGCGCGATGCTCGACGATGCGGGATCGGTCGAAAACGCCGACTTCGACGCCTTCTACATCGTCAAATCGGACGGCTCCACGGTCTACGGCACGCGCGACCTGGCGACCATCGAGTACCGAACCCAGGAGTTCGACGCCGACCAGTCGGTGTACGTCGTCGCGAGCGAGCAGAACCGGTACTTCCAGCAGTTGTTCGTCGCCGCACGGAAGCTGGGCTACACCGACATCCGCCTCGAACACATCGACTACGGGATGATCAGCCTGCCCGAAGGGAGCATGTCGACCCGCGGCGGTCAGATCGTCACCGTTCGCGAGGTACTCGACGCCGCCGAGGAACGCGCCCGCGACATCGTCCGCGAGAAGGGGCGCAACGTCGCCGACGACGAGGTCGACGCCATCGCCCGAAAGATCGCGCTCGCGACGGTCAAGTACGGAATGGTGGGGGCGAACAGGGGGAAGGACATCACCTTCGACATCGACGAGGCGGTGTCGCTGGAGGGGGATACGGGCCCGTACGTCCAGTACGCGACGACGCGGGCCTACAGCATCCTCGATTCGGCGGCGGCGGTTCCGGCGATCGACGACGTCGACCCCGCCGCCTTCAACGACACGGACTACGACCTGATCTACCACCTCGGTCGCTATCCGCTCGTCCTCGCCCGGTGTGAGGAGCGCTACGACGCCGCACCGCTGGCTCACTATCTCCTCGAACTGGCACACGTGTTCAACTCCTTCTACCACAAGAACCGGGTGCTGGACTCGGAGACGGCCGCCGAGGAGCGACTCGTGTTGACCGAGGCCACCGCGCAGGTGTTCGAGAACGGCCTCGGCCTCCTCGGCATCGAGACGCTGGCGGAGATGTGAAACGCGGGTAGACTTTTCTCGAATCGCGTCGACGGGCCGGTGTGTCCCGACGACTGCGCGACCGCTGGCTCCTCCTCGTCCTGTGTGCGCTCGCGGTGAGTGCCGGCTGTCTCTCCGTGAGCATGGAGGGTGGCGACGCCGATACCGACGCGCCCACGACGACGACCCCTCAGTCCGGCGTGACGGTCCGCGTGACCGACGTCGCCGACGGCGACACGCTCGACGTCCGCTTCCCCGACGGTCGGGAGGACACGGTCCGCCTGCTGGGCGTCGACACGCCGGAAATCCACGTCGAGAACGACCCCGAGGAGTTCGAAGGCGTGCCCGACACCGAGGCGGGACGCTCGTGTCTCCGCCGACACGGCGAACGCGCGAGCGAGTTCGCCGTCGACCGTCTCGCGGACCGCCGGATTCGTCTCGACTTCGACGACGCCGCGGGACGGCGCGGCGGCTACGACCGCCTCCTCGCGTACGTCGTCGTCGACGACCGGTCGTTCAACGCGGCGCTACTCGAACGCGGCTACGCCCGACTCTACGACTCCGCCTTCCGGGAGCGCGACCGCTACGCGTCGCTCGAACGCGAGGCACGCGAGGCGGGACGGGGCGTCTGGGCCTGCGCCTCCTAGTCACGATTGACACTGTTTGCAGATCCGATCGCACGCTATCTTGCCTGTGCGACGACGTTCGATCGTCACGATAGAAGGGGAATGGGGGTGGTGGAGCGTGTGACCCCCGTCAGACGTACGGCTGCCAGTCATATGAGTGTCTTGCCAAGTGTGATTACTATCAAACATTCACAAAGACTTTAGTATAACCAGAGAATATCCTCCGTCGAGGATGACACTCACACGGTCCTGCGCCGATACCGTCGACGACCCGACGGAGTGTGGCATCCCGAGATGCCCGATTCCGACAGTCGGGACGGGGGAACGATGACGGCGACCAAGGCCGGCCTCGCCGGACAGTTGGCGGTCGTCGCGGGGTTCGAGAACCCACAGGCGGCACTGGAGCAGTATCCGACGCCGCCGGAACTGGCGGCCCACGTCGTCCACATCGCCGACCTGAACGACGACATCGAAGGGCGGACGGTCGTCGACCTGGGCGCGGGGACGGGGATGTTCACGCTCGGCGCCGCCCTCCGCGGGCCGAAGCGCGCGGTCGGCGTCGAAATCGACCGCGACGCGCTGGAAATCGCCCGCGAGAACCGGCGTCGGGTCGGTACCCGGACGGAGATACACTGGGTCCAAGCCGACGCCACGCGCGCACCGCTCCGTCCGGACGGCCCGACGACGGTCGTCATGAATCCGCCGTTCGGAGCGCAGGCGGGCAACGAACACGCCGACCGCGCCTTCCTCGCCACCGCCGCCGACATCGCCGACGTCTCCTACTCCGTCCACAACGCCGGGAGCCGGGAGTTCGTGGAGGCCTTCGCCGCCGACAACGACGGCGAGGTGACCCACGCCTTCGCCGCACAGTTCGACCTCGACCGACAGTTCGATCACCACGCCGCCGACCGGACGGAGATCGATACGGAGGTCTTCCGGATCGAGTGGGGTCGCTGACGGGGCGCGTCGTGCCCGCCGACACTCCTCGTACGGCTCCTCCGTCTCAGTTGTACGTCTCCACGCGAGCGACGCGGACCCGCGTCCCGCCGTTGACCGCGTAGACCCGCCCCTCCACGTTGACGAAGTCCAGTCCGCCGACCGACGCCGTCTCGTTGACCGCCGGGACGGGACCGGTAACGGAGCGATTCCCCACCGAGACGTTGAGTTGGAACCCCTCGGGCGCGGCTTCGACGGAGACGTTCCGTCCGGCGACCACGGGCTCCGCCCGGACGGACGGGGAGGTGTACGCCGTCACGTTGTGGCCGCCGTAGACGAGTGCAACCCTGTAGACGGTGCCGCCACCGACGGCGTTCCAGCCCCGGCGTTCGACCCGGACCGTCTCCCGCCAGCCGACGCCGCCGAGGCGGACTCGGCTCGTCCCCGCGAAGTCGAGTCGACCCTTGGAGACGGCGGTCATCCAGATACCCCGCTCCCGACTCCTGACGATCACGCCGGAGGTGTTGACCTGGGTCGTCTCGCCGAACGCCTCCACGTCGATAACCGACACCATCCCGTTCGGGACGTCCTCGGCGTAGGTCACCTCGTAGTCGCGGACGGTGATCGGATCGCTCTGACCGGAGATGTCGCCGCTCGACGCGGTCGTCAGATTGACCGGAACAGCGGGGCCGGCGAGGGCGGCCGTACAGAGGAGCAACACCGTCGCGCCGATCTGCCACCGCGGAACCGCGCGGACGGTGTCGGGCCGATCGGGCGACGGGAGCAGGGGCCGGTCCGACGCCACCACCGTCGCCGCCACGAGCGTCGCGAGCGACACCACGAGGGCGACGCCGGCGGCCCGGTACAGCACATACGTCTCGCCGCCGCGATACCAGTACACCGCCCACATCGACTGCGCGATACCGAACAGCGCGACGCCGACCGCCACCCGCGCCGCGGACGGGCGGTCGTCACCGCGGGCGCGAGCCAGCGCCGTGCCGAGGAGCAGGCCCGCGAGGAGGCCGATGGCGTGGCCCTGAATCGCGATGTCGGCCCACCACGGCGAGGAGTAGGAGGGCCCGGCGCTCGCGGACACCGTCGGGGTCCGGAGCGCGCCGTAGAGCGTCCGGAGGGCGTTGCCGGCGCTGACGGCGACGACAGTCGCGATGGGGTACCGCACCAGCGCGAACCCGGCGAAGGCGAACACGACGCCGGAGAAGCCGATGACGGGGCCGAGCGCGAAGGCCGCGGTGAAGAGGCCGACGCCGAAGACGGCGGCCGGGAACACCACGAATGCCCGCACGTACGGATTGGTCAGCGGCGACGTGAACGTCTGCACACCTCGCTCGCGGGGGAAATGCCCCCACGCGTACTCGGCCAGCGGCGCCAGTACGAGCGTCCCGACGAGGTTGCCGATCAGGTGGCCCGGCCCCGAGTGGGCGAAGGCCGCCGTCCCCAGTCCCAGCGGGTAGAAGTACGACCACGCCCGGAACGGGATGGTAACCGGCGCGTTCCAGTGGGACCACCCGCCCTGGAGGAACAGATACACCGCGAGGACGCCAGCGGCGGAGACGAGCGTCCCCCACGGGACGCCGCCGACGAACCGCGAACGGAGGTGCGCGCCCCACCGACCGCGCGGTCGGTCGAGTACGAGGACGGCCGCGAACGCAACGAGCAGGGAGAGAAGAACTGCCAGTCGGAAGAGTGTCGCCGAATCCGGAAGGCCGAGCATACCCGCCGTTCACGGGGCGCCGGTAATGAATCCGACGGGCGATGGCGTGCCCGCGGACCGGCCCGGCGGCCGGCACCGAGACGAACGAGTCGCCGTTCAGAGCTTGTTCTCGGCGTCGTCGGCGAGTTCGGCCATCCGCTTGCCGACGCGACCGGCGTCGGAGAACTCGTCCTCGCTCATCGCCGTCGCCAGCGCGTTGCCGAGGACGAACACCGCGTGTTTGTGCTCGCTTTTCGACTTGTGGACGTGCGACGGATCGACGCTCAGTGACTCGTAGGGGTCGAAGATGGTCTCGTCGACCGACTCCTGGCTCCGGAAGTAGTTCATGATCGTCACCATCTGTTCGTGCAGTTCGAGGAGTTCTTCCTTGTGCATACGGCCCTGTACGAAGGTAGCCCGGTTAAGGATTATTGCGTCGCTCTCTCACAGTCGCCGCGAGCGCAGCCGTATTAGAAAACGTACTCGTCTTCGTGGCCCATCATCCCCTCGTCTTCGAAGCCCGGTTCCTCTTCCTCCATCGGCCCGCTCGTCTTGTAGGCCCGGAGCCCAGTCGAAAGCAGTTCCTGAATCGCCTCTTCCCGGTTGACGAACTCCCCCTGCTCGATCAACTGAGCGATCTGCATTTCGAGATGTTCCGGGACGGTTATTTCCACGTTCGGCATTTGAACGTCCGACGGTTTGGAAGGGGCGTATTTAAATTCTGCGGGGCGGATTCGGATTTCGATAACTGTTCCTTTGATCCTGCGAGTAAATCCCGCCAGAGCACAAAGTCGAATTTTTGAATCATGTATTCGACCGACACGACCAGATTCCGGACCCGAACGCGACCATATAGGAGGCTCCGGCGTCTACCGCACGTATGGTCAGAGACGTTACGGACGTCTATCGCGAATTCGGCGACGAACGGCTCCCGCCGGGGCAACACCGGACGGAGTCGTTTCCGGTGCTCTCGAAGGGTAACGTGCCTCGCGTCGAGCGCGACGAGTGGACGCTCTCGGTGCGTGGCGCCGTCGAGAATCCGGTCACGCTCGACTGGGACGAGTTCGTCGACCTCGGCGTCGAGGCGCAACGCCAGGACTTCCACTGTGTCACGGGGTGGAGCAAGTTCGACTGCGAGTTCACCGGCGTCCCCTTCACCACGCTCGCCGACCACGTCGGCGTCGAGTCGGACGCGGTCCACGTCATGTTCTCCGCGGCGGACGACTACACGACCGACCTTCCCCTCGACGTCTGTCGTCGGCCCGAAACGCTCCTCGCCTGCGACTTCGACGGCGACCCCTTGCCGCGGGACCACGGCGGCCCCGTCCGCGTGGTGACACCCCACAGATACGCCTACAAGGGCGCGAAGTGGGTGACCGGCGTCGAATTCCTGACCGAACCGGAGCGAGGCTTCTGGGAGCGCCGCGGCTACTCGGTCACCGCGAACCCGTGGGCCGAGGAGCGATACAGCGGATAGTTAGGTAAAAGAGTGCGGCGCCCCGAGGGAGTTTATAATGGGTATCTCGCGAAGCGACGAGGCGAGTACGCGTCTCGTCAGCCGGTCGGTTCGAGCGTCCGTCCCCTCGCTCCGCGCCGCCCTCGACGCCATGCCCGCCCCGCGCACGTTCTGGACCGCCCCCGACGAGGCGACGGTCGTCGCCGGCGGCGCGGCCGCGACGGTCACCGCGAACGGCCGGGACCGGTTCGCCGCGATCAAAGACGGTATCGACCGCGTGTTGCGATCCGGCGACGTTCACGCCGGCACGGAGGCCGCCTGTCCCCGCCTGTTCGGCGGCTTCGCCTTCCACGACGAGGGGACCGACGACGAGACGTGGGCCGACTTCCCCGGTGCGCGCTTCGTCCTCCCGCGGGTGCAGGTGACCGATACCGACCGGGGGACGTGGCTGACGGTCAACGCGGTCGGCCCCGACGCGACCGCCGAAGCGGTCGAAACCCGCCTCGACGCCGAGCGGGAACGGTTCGAATCCCTCGACGTGTCCGATCCCGGCCCGCCGCCGAGCATCGTCTCGCGGACGCGCACGACGCCGCGGGACGCGTGGTGTGACTCCGTCGACGCCGCCGTCTCCCGTATCCGCGCCGGCGACCTGCGGAAAGTCGTCCTCGCGCAGGCGCTGGCCGTGACGCTCGACCGCCCGCTCTCGCTCCCCGACGTCCTCGCCCGCCTCGGCGACACCTACCCCGACTGCTACCGCTTCCTCGTCGAACCGGCGGTCGACGACGGCGGCGACCGCCCGGGCTTTTTCGGCGCGACGCCGGAGCGACTCGTCACGCGACACGGTCGGACGGTCACGACGGGCGCGCTCGCGGGCACGACCGGCCGTGGCGACACGCCCGCCGAGGACGACTGGCTCGCGGAGGAACTGCTCGGCGACGAGAAGAACGTCCACGAACACGAACTCGTCGCGGACACCATCCGCGAGCAGCTTGCCCCCTTCGCGTCGTCGATTTCCGCCGGCCAGCGCCGCGTCCGCCGACTGGCGACCGTCCAGCACCTCTTCACTCCCATCACCGCCACGCTCGGGGGCGACACGCACGTCCTCGACCTGGTGGAGGCGCTCCACCCGACGCCCGCCGTGGGCGGCCTCCCACCCGAGACGGCGCTCGCGACCATCCGCGAGACGGAGCCGTTCGACCGGGGATGGTACGCCGCGCCGGTCGGCTGGATCGACGCCGCTGGCAACGGCACCTTCGCCGTCGCCATCCGCTCCGCGCTCGCCCGCGGCACCGAGACGACGCTCTTCGCGGGCGTCGGGGTCGTCGCCGACTCCGATCCCGACCGCGAGTGGGACGAAGTGCAGCTCAAGTACCGGCCGATTCTCGACGAACTGGAGCGATGAGCGCGCCGAACCGAAACGCCCTCTGGGGGCGCGTGCTGGCCGACGAACTCGCGAGGAGCGGCGTCGAGGGCGTCGTCGTCTCGCCCGGCAGTCGCTCCACGCCGCTCGTCACGGCGGTCGAGGGCCACGACGACCTGCGGGTCTTCTCGGTGCTCGACGAGCGTTCGGCCGCCTACTTCGCGCTCGGCCGTGCCCGGCGAACGGGGGCGGTGACGCCCCTGATCTGCACCTCCGGCACCGCCGCCGCGAACTACCACCCCGCCGTGATCGAGGCGGACCGCGGCCGGGTGCCGCTGCTCCTTCTCACCGCCGACCGCCCGCCGGAACTCCGGGACAGCGGCGCCAACCAGACCGTCGATCAGGAGAAGCTGTACGGCGACGCCGTCCGGTGGTACACGGACTTGCCCGAACCCGAAGCCGAGGAGCGCAAACTCCGGTCGCTCCGGACGACGGTCGCGCGCGCCCTCGCGGAAGCGACCGGGACGCCCTCGGGGCCGGTCCACCTCAACTGCCCGTTCCGCAAGCCCCTCGAACCGACGCCCGTCCACGGCGACGTGCCGGCCGACCTCGACCCCCTCGCGGTCGACGGCCGCGACGACGGTCGGCCGTTCGTGTCGACGACGGCGGGCACGCCACAACTCGACCGGCGGGACCTGCGTCGACTGGCGGAGGCGCTCTCCGTGGGTCGTGGTCTGATCGTCGCTGGTCCCGCGGACCCGCCGGGCGTCGACCCCGAAGCGATCACCGCGCTCGCCCACGCCACCGGCTTTCCGATCCTCGCGGACCCGCTCTCCGGCCTCCGCTTCGGCGGGCACACCCGCGTCACCACCACCGTCGGCGGCTACGACGGCTATCTCGATCCGCGGGTAACCGACGACTGGCCCGACCCCGAAGCAGTCCTGCGGATCGGCGCCTCGCCCACCTCCAAACGCCTCCGCCAGTATCTCGCCCGGACCGACGCTCGGGGGTTCGTCGTCGATCCGGCGGGCGCGTGGCGCGAGGCGGCGTTCACGGCGACGGACCTCATCGTCGCGGACCCATCACGGCTGGCCGGTCGACTCGCGGAACTCGTCGGCGGCCCGGACGCGCCCGACTGGCGCGAGCGGTGGGCCGACGCTGATCGCACGCACCACGAGGTAATCGACGGCGCGACGGACGACGGCGCGGGCGGCTACTTCGAGGGCGCGATTCTCGCCGACGTGGCCGATCTCACACCCGAACCCGCGACGCTCGTCGTCTCGAACTCCAACCCCGTCCGCGACGCCGACCGATACGTGACACCGGTCGCCGCGGGCTACACCGTCCTCGGCAACCGTGGCGCGTCGGGCATCGACGGCGTCGTCTCCACCGCCCTCGGCGCCGGGAGCGCCACGGCCGACCACCTGACGCTCGTGATCGGTGACCTGGCGTACTACCACGACAGCAACGGCCTGCTGTCGGCGCTCCGGTGTGGCGTCGACGCGACCATCGTGGTGATCGACAACGACGGCGGCGGTATCTTCCACCGCCTCCCCATCGAGTCGTTCGAGCCACCCTTCACCGAGGCGTTCAAAACGCCGCACGGTCTCGACTTCGAACCCACGGCCGACCTCTACGGCCTCGACTACGTGGCCGTCGAGGACCGCGAGTCGTTCCGCGACGCCTACGCCGAATCCGTCGCGAGCGACGGGACTGACGTGATCGACGTGCGGACGGACGCCGAGGCGAGTCAGCGGACGCGGGAGCGCCTGGTCGAGGAGACGGTGGCCGAACTCGCAGAGTAGGTTTTATTGGGTCGACGGCGGGACGGTGGGACGATGCCCTCCACCCATCAAACGTGGACACTCCCCGTTGCCGTCGTCGCCCTCCTCGTGTTCCTCTATGCGTTCGTGGTGAGCGGGAACGTCCTGCTCGGCGTGTTCGCCGCCGCCGTGCTATATCTCGTCGCGTGGCTCGTCGACCGGGTCTCGTCGGGCAACCCGCTCGACGACCTGACGCGTGAGCGACGACTGGCGACCGGTGCCGTCGTCCTCGTCGTCCTCGCGTACTCGATCGTGATCGCGGCGTCGATCCTGCTGGGGGTTCTCGTCGCAACGACGGTCTTCCTCGTCGCGTGGCTCACCAGCCCGATCGGCCCCGTCGCGCGATGGCTGGACCGCGCGACCTAGTCCGGGCCCGACCTGCACCTTTTTGCGCGCGCCGTCCCCCTCTCCCGGTATGGTTTCCGACCTCTTCGACTCCGAACGCTGGACGGCCGTCACCGAGGCGTTCGAAGACGTGACCTACCACCGCGCGGACGACGTGCCCGCGGTCCGGGTCGCCATCGACCGCCCCGAGGTGCGCAACGCCTTCCGGCCCCGCACCGTCGACGAACTCTACGCGGCGCTGGATCACGCCCGCCAGCAGGCCGACGTGGGCTGTGTCCTGCTGACCGGCAACGGCCCGTCGCCGAAAGATGGCGGGTGGGCCTTCTCCGCGGGCGGCGATCAGGCCATCCGCGGCGAGTCGGGGTACGAGTACCGCGGGGACGACGGCGGGGCGTCCGGGGCCGCGGGCGCCGACACCGGCGACGCCGAACTCGACACCGACACGCCGACGGTCGGCCGACTGCACATCCTCGAAGTCCAGCGGCTGATCCGCTTCATGCCCAAGCCCGTCGTCGCCGTCGTCCCGGGGTGGGCGGTCGGCGGCGGTCACTCCCTGCACGTCATCTGTGATCTGACGCTCGCGAGCGAGGACCACGCGAAGTTCCTCCAGACCGATCCGGACGTGGCCTCCTTCGACGGCGGGTTCGGCTCCGCCTACCTCGCCAAACAGGTCGGACAGAAGAAGGCACGCGAGATATTCTTCCTCGGGAAGACGTACGACGCCGCGGAGGCGGCGGAGATGGGCATGGTGAACGAGGCGGTCCCACACGCGGAACTCGAGGACGTGGCGCTGGAGTGGGCGGCGACGATGACGGACAAGAGTCCGACCGCGATGCGGATGCTGAAGTACGCGTTCAACCTCGCGGACGACGGCATGGTCGGCCAGCAGCTGTTCTCCGGCGAGGCGACCCGACTGGCGTACATGACCGACGAGGCGAGCGAGGGCCGGGACGCCTTCCTCGACGGCCGGGACCCGGACTTCTCGGACGTGCCGTGGCACTACTGACGTGGCGCAACTGCCGATCGGTCGGCGCGTGGCGACGGGCGATCGGCGACCGAACAGGAGATAGTATAAGTCCGGACGACAAATTTGACAACCATGGTGATCTATGAATCCGAATCGCGTTGACTTCTTCGTCGACTTGGCGTACGGCGTGGTCATTCTGCTTTCCGTGGCGCTCATCCTCCTCGTCGGCACGGGCGTCGGCGTCGCGTTCGGAATCGGAACGCTCGTCTCGTACGCGATTCACGTCGTGTGGAAGATGGCCCGGTTCGATCCCGAGTGGATGACTCGCGAAGTGACCGAAAAAGTCGAGGAGACGATCACCGAAGAGGTGACCGAAGAGGTGACCGAGAGCGTCGAGCAGACGGTCACCGAGGAAGTCACCGAGGAGGTCACCGAAAAGGTCGAGCAGACGGTCACCGAGGAAGTCACCGAGAACGTCGAACGCACCATCTCCGACGAGATGACCGACATCATCGAGCAGTTGGAGCAGGTGAATCAGCGCGTCGACCGCCGGCCACGCACCGACGAACTCGACGAGATGCAGCAGGAACTGACGACCGACGACGAGGACGAGGCGGAGCGATGAGCGGCGTATCGACGACCGACCGACGGACGATGCCCGACAGTCACGCATGATCGGCGGGCTCCTCCTCGTCGGCTTCGCCGTTGCGCTGTTCGTCGGGTTCAACATCGGCGGGTCGAACACCGGCCCGGCGTTCGGGCCGGCGGTCGGCGCCGGCGTCGTCTCGAAACTGTTCGCCGGTGCGCTCATGTCCGTCTTCTTCTTCGTCGGTGCGTGGACCATCGGTCGGCGGGTCGTGAACACGCTGGGACGGGAGCTGGTGACCGATCCCGGTGTATTCACCATCGAGAGCAGCATCGTCGTCCTCTTTTTCATCGGCGGCGCGCTCTTCGTCGGCAACTACGCCGGCGTACCGGCCTCGACGTCGATGACGGCTGTCGGCGCCATCGCCGGCCTCGGCGTCGCCGCGGGCGAACTCAACTGGGCCGTTATGGGCGAAATCGCCGTCTGGTGGATCGTCGCCCCGCTCATCGGCTTCTGGGTGGCCGGCGTCGTCGGCCGCTACTTCTACCCGACGATCAACCGCTGGGTCGCCATCGAACAGACCGACGGCGCGCTCCTGACGCTCGACCGATCGGGCACGATGCCACGGCCCGGGCTGGGTCCGAACACGACCAGACGCGAGGCCGTCGGCTCCGTGGTCGTCATCGCCATCGGCTGTCTGATGGCCTTCTCGTCGGGCACCTCGAACATCGCCAACGCCGTCGCGCCGCTGTACGGTGCCGGCGTCGACCTAAACCTCCTGATTCTGCTTGGCTGTGGCTCCGTCACGATCGGTGCGCTCACCATCGCCCGCCGCACCCTCGACACCCTCGGCAACGACATCACCGATCTGCCGCTGACGGCGGCCATCGTCGTCGCCGTCATCTCCTCCGGTATCGTCATCGGCCTCTCCGCCATCGGCATTCCCGCATCCTTCGTCATCATCGCGACCATGTCCATCGTCGGGCTCGGCTGGGGGCGGGCGACGCGGTCGATCACCGTCTCCGAGGGGGTGCGCGGCGAGAAGAAACCCAACGTCTCGGTCGGCGCCCTGACCGCCGAAGAGCCCGGCGAGGAGGCACCAGACATCGGCGAGGAGGACCCCGCTGAGACGCCGAGCGCCGCCGATCTGTTCAACCCCGAGACCACGGGTCGGGTCGTGTTGATGCAGAACGTCGTCCCGCTGCTCTCGACGGTCGGCGCGTATCTCACCTTCCGACTCCTGTTCGCGTTCGTCTGGTGACCGGAATCGGGGGGCTTTACGCCGTGGAACCCCGATCCGTACGTGATGCGCACACAGAGTGAAGCGGTGAGTCGAACCAGGGCGTGGCTGATGGCCGCGCGCCCGCAGACGCTCCCCGCCGCGGCCGCCCCCGTCGCCGTCGGCACCGGGCTTGCCATCGGCCGGGGCGTCGACCACGCACTCGCCGCGCTCGCGGCCTTCGTCGGCGCCGCCCTCATCCAGATCGGCACCAACTTCGCCAACGACTACTACGACGCGGTCAAGGGTGCCGACACCGAGGACCGGGAGGGGTTCACCCGGGTCACGCAGTCGGGGCTGATCGCCCCCGAATCCGTGAAACGCGCCACCTACCTCACCTTCGGCGCGGCCGTCCTCGTCGGCGCGACGCTCGTCTACGTCGGCGGCCTCCCCATCCTGATCGTGGGCCTGCTCTCTATTGCCGCCGGCTTCGCCTACACCGGCGGTCCCTACCCACTCGGCTACCACGGCCTCGGCGACCTGTTCGTGTTCGTCTTCTTCGGCGTCGTCGCCGTGACGGGCACCTACTACGTCCAGGCGGCGGCCGTCCTCGCCGGGCCGTTCCCGCTCGTGATTCCGCCGGGCACCCTCCCACCGATCGCCGTCGTCGCCAGCCTCCCCGTCGCCGCCCTTTCGACGAACATCCTCGTCGTGAACAACGTCCGCGACATGGAGACGGACGCGGAAACGGGCAAGCGAACCCTCGCCGTCCGCATCGGCTACCGCTGGAGCCGCGTCCAGTACGTCGCGCTCCTCGCGCTCGCGTACCTCGTCCCCCTCGCACTCTGGCTGGCCGGCCCCGCCTCGCCTGCCGTCCTGCTCCCCTTCCTGACGATACCCCTCGCCGTCGCCGTCGCCCGCACCGTCTGTACCCACACGTCGGGCGAGGCGCTCAACCCCGCGCTCGAACGCACCGGGCAGCTACTCGCGGCGCACGCCGGCCTGTTCGCCGTGGGACTCGCCGTGGGCCTATGAATCGCCGATCGTTCGCGCTGGACCTCGCCCGCCCGCTCGCGACGGCGACGGGGACCATCGACCGCCGCGAGGGCGACCTCGTCCGGATCGACGCTGGTGGCGTCGCGGGCGTCGGCGAGGCGACGCCGCTCCCGGGATGGACGGAGTCGCTCGCGGACTGCCGGGCGGCGCTAGACGCGGTGACGGACGCGACAGACCCCGCGGCCGCGCTCCTCGACGCCGCAGCCGCGGCGCCCCGCGATCCATTGACCGCGGTGCCGTCGGCCGTTACCGCTCCCCTCGACGACGCGCCCGCGGCCCGCCACGCCGTCGAATCGGCCGTCCTCGACGCCCTCGGGCGGCGTGACGGTCGCTCCCTGGCCGCGTTGCTCGCGGACGAGCCGACGGCGACGGTGCCCGTCAACGCGACCATCGGCGACGCGGCCCCCGCGGAGACGGTCACCGACGCGCTCGACGCCGTCCGGGCCGGATTCGACTGCCTGAAGGTGAAAGTCGGCGCTGGCGACCTGGACCGCGACGTGACGCGACTCCGATCGGTCAGGGCTGCGGTCGGCCCCGAGGTGGCGCTTCGCGCCGACGCCAACGGTGCGTGGGACCGCGAGACGGCGCGGGAAGCGGTCGACGCCCTCGCGTCGCTCGGCCTCGACTATCTCGAACAGCCACTCCCCGCGGGCGATCTGTCGGGACACGCCGACCTGCGGGGCCGCGGCGTCGACGTCGCGCTCGACGAGTCGCTGGCAGCGGCGGAAGTGGACGGCGTCCTCGATGCGGACGCCGCGGACGTACTGATCCTGAAGCCGATGGCGCTCGGTGGTCCCGCGCGCGCTCACGTCGTCGCTCGCCGGGCGCAGCGGGCGGGCGTCGACCCCGTCGTCACGACCACCGTCGACGCCGCGCCGGCGCGGGCCGCCGCGGTTCACGTCGCGAGCGCGATTCCGGACGTGCGCCCCTGTGGACTGGCGACGGGTGACGCGCTCGAAGCGGACGTCGCGCCCGATCCGGCGCCCGTCGAAGCGGGCGCGGTGACCGTCCCCGACGGTCCGGGCGTCGCCGGCGACGCCTTCGACAACCTGTTCTGACCGACAGTATATACGATTCGGCGCCGTAGCGTGGCCATGACCACGGGGCGCATGCTCTACGTGCTCGCGCTGTTCGCCGTGCTCGTGTTCTCGGCCGGTTTCGTGGTGATCTGGGCGCTCTCGTACGGGCCGCTCTAGGTGTCCCCGTGCGAGACGCCCTCCTGCCGGTCGGCGCGGAGGCGCCGGATCGTCGCCGCCGCGTTGCTCGCGTCGTAGCCGAAGTAGACGGCGTCGCCGTACGTCTCCGCGACTTCGGTCGCGTGCGCGAGGGCGTCGACGTCCACCTCGACGGCGTAGAGTTCGATGCCGAGTCGGGCGTCCGCGTCCGCCAGCCGGCTCTCGAACCCCTTCGCGATGGTCTCCAACCAGTAGGTCGTGCCGTACGCGGTGTCGTAGAGGGGGACGACGAACTCGTCGACCATCGGCGCCAGCGCCTCGACGTCGACGCCGCTCCGCGCCCGGAGGTGGCCGGGGTAGGGATCGGGATACAGGGTGAGGTAGAGGTCGCCGGGGACGCGCTCGCGCACCGTCGTGACGAACTCGGTGACGACCGACGCGCGCCAGTCTGCCCGGTCGGCGAACTCGCTCGCGGCGAAGCGACGGTCGCACCGCTCGCAGCGACAGTAGCCGTCCCGGGGGAAGCCCACGTCGTCGAGGCGGAGGTCGCCTCGCTCGGCCACGCAGTCGTCGACGATCTCCAGCAGCCCCTCCCGATAGCGGTCGTGGGTCGGACAGACGTACGACCAGTCGAAGTAGGGTCGGTCGCGGGTCGCGGGACGACCCTCGGCGTCGACGGCGGCGAGGGCGGGGTCGTCGCCGACGGCGGCGTTGTCGCCGAACAGGGAAACCATGTTGACGCCGGTCGTGAGCGGCGCCGCCGCGCGTCCGGTCACGTCTTTCACCTCGTAGAAGCCGGCGTCGAACGCCGACCACTCCAGTTCCTCGGCGTTGCGCGTGACGACACCGTACATACCCGTCGGTAGGGGTGGTGATGCCTAAGAATGACGGTTGGAGGGTCCGACTACTCCTCGACGTCGACTTCGACCGGTTCTTTGTCACCGGACATGAGGACGTAGCCGATTGCGATCAGTGCGAGCACCAGGATGAACTTCGTCTTCCCTGACATAGGGAACCGTTGGGCCACCGGTCACAAAGCGGTTTCGCCCGATCCGCGGGCGTCGATATGTTCGGCCACGTCGCTCCCGCGGATGATGGTGTCACAGTACGCACACCTGACGCCGTCGTCGAGCACTTCGAACTCCGTCCGGACGGGTTCGTCGGCGTTCGTGATGCAGTTGTGGTTGGGGCAGACGAGGATTCCCCTGACGGTGTCGGTTCGCTCCACCCGGTTCTTCTCCACCACCTCGAAGTCGCGGATGATGTTGATCGTCGCCTCGGGGGCGATCAGGGAGAGCACGTCCACCTCGGACTGACTGAGTTCGCGCCCCTCGACTTTCACCACGTCCTTCTGTCCGACCTTGCCGCTGGGGACGTTCATGCCGATGCTGACGCTCTCGCCGCCGCTCCCGTCGATGCCGAGGATGGCGAGGACGTTGAGCGCCTGCCCGGCGGTGACGTGGTCGATGACGGTGCCGTCGCGGATCTTGCTAACGCGGAGTTCCTTGTCGGTCATTGCTCGCCTCCGAGGAGGGTGTCGAGGAGGGCCATCCGAACGGGGACGCCGTTGTGTGCCTGGTCGAAGTACTTCGCGCGCTTCGTCTCGTCCACCTCTGGCGCGATTTCGTCGACGCGCGGGAGCGGATGCATCACGGTCAGGTCGTCCGAGGCGTCCGCGAGCACCTCGTTGTCGATGCGGTACTCGCCGGCGACTTCGCGGTACTCCCGCTCCTCGGGGAAGCGTTCCCGCTGAATGCGCGTGACGTAGAGCACGTCGAGTTCGGGGAGGACCGAATCCAGATCCGTGTGTTCGCGCACCTGCGCGCCCGCCTCGTGCAGGTCGTAGCGGACGTTCCGCGGCAGGCGCAGGCTCTCGGGGCTGATGAAGTGTTGGCGCGCGTCGAAGTTGGTCAGGGCGTGGGCCAGCGAGTGGACCGTCCGGCCGTACTTCAGGTCGCCCATGATCCCGACGGTGATGTCGTCGAGGCCGGCGTTCTCGCGGATCGTGTAGAGGTCGAGCAGCGTCTGACTCGGGTGCTGGCCGGCGCCGTCGCCGGCGTTGACGAGGGGCACGTCGACGAACTCCGAGGCGAGTTTCGCCGACCCCTCGCTGGGGTGCCGGAGGACGATAGCGTCGGCGTACCCCTCGATCACCCGGACGGTGTCGGCGAGGCTCTCCCCTTTCTTCACCGACGACGACTCGACCGACCCCATATCGATCGTCTCGCCGCCGAGGCGCTTCATCGCCGACTCGAAGCTCATCTTCGTCCGCGTACTCGGCTCGAAGAAACACAGCGCGAGCACGCGCCCGGCGTGACGGTCGTGGACGAGGTCGGGGTCGGCGTCGACCGCCGCCGCGTGGTCGAGCACCGCCTCGATGTCGTCCCGCGAGAGGTGGGCCGCGCTGATGAGGTGGTCCTGCAACATTACGTGTGTGAGCCACCCGCGGCGTCTTGAATCCCCCGGGACCGGTTCGGAGCGGCGGTGGCCGTGGCCGGGCACGACGACGCCAGCTACGGCCAGTTTCCGCTGTCGTCGAACGCGTCCGCCACGCGCTCGATGGCGACGACGTAGGCCGCCGTCCGGAAGTTCGGTACGTCGTACGCCTCGAAGGTCTCGACCAGTCGGTCGAACGCCTCCGTGACGATCCGTTCGAGTTCGTCGTTGACGCGCTCCTCGGTCCACGAGAACCGCTGGCGGTTCTGCACCCACTCGAAGTAGGAGACGGTAACCCCGCCCGCGTTGGCGAGGATGTCGGGGAGGACGTACACGTCACGCTCGGTGAGCACGTCGTCGGCGTCGGGCGTCAGTGGGCCGTTCGCCGCCTCGACGATCACGTCGGCCCCCACCTCGCGGGCGATATCGGCGTCGACGGCGTTCTCCAGGGCGGCCGGCACCAGCAGGTCCACCTCGGCCGTGAGCAGTTCCTCGTTCGTCAACTCCCGATCCGCGCCGGGGTAGCCGACGACCGATCCCGTCTCGCGTTTGTGCGCTTTGACCGCGTCCACGTCGAGGCCGTCCGCGGCGAAGACGCCGCCCTGCGAGTCGCTGACGGCGACGACCGTCGCGCCCACGTCGGCCAGCAGTTTCGCGGCGACGGAGCCGGCGTTGCCGAAGCCCTGGACGGCGACCGTCGCGCCCTCGATGCCGCGGCCGAGATACGAGAAGGCCTCGCGCGCGGTGAGCATCGTCGACCGCCCCGTCGCCTCGACGCGGCCGGCGCTCCCGCCCGAGGACAGCGCCTTCCCCGTCACCACGCCGGGTTCGGTCGTCCGCTCCAGCGTCTCGTAGGTGTCCTTGATCCAGTTCATCTCCCGCTGCCCCGTGTTCACGTCCGGGGCCGGGATGTCGCGGTCCTCGCCGATGATCGGCCGGAGTTCGGCCGCGAAAGAGCGCGTGATCCGTTCGAGTTCGCTCTCGGAGTACTCGCGGGGATCGAACGCGATGCCGCCCTTCGCGCCGCCGTAGGGGATGTCGACGACGGCGCACTTGTACGCCATCCACCCCGAGAGCGCCTTCACCTCGTCGCGGGTGACGTGCGGGTGATAGCGGATACCACCTTTGTACGGTCCCCGGTCGCCGTTGAACTGCGAGCGGTAGGCGCGGAACTGCTCGATCGATCCGTCGTCCATATCGACCGAGAGGGTCGTCGACAGCACGCGCTCGGGGTGTTTGAGTCGCTCGATCACGTCCCCGTCCACGTCGGCGTAGGCGGCCGCGTCGTCGATCTGTTCCTGGAGGCTCTCGAAGGGATTGACGTCAGCCATTTTCCGATCGATTCGCCCCAGGGGGATACAGGCCTTTCGACACCGATCACTCGCCGTCCGGCGCCCGGTCGAGGATGCGCTCGGCGCGCGCGATCAGCGGCGCGTCGATCATCTCGCCGTCCACTTCGAAGACGCCGCGACCGTCGACCGCCTCGTGGGCGTCGAGGACCCGTCGCGCCCACGCCATCTCGTCCGCATCGGGCGCGAGGGCGTCGTGGACGACCGGCACTTGGTCGGGGTGGACGACCATCTTCCCGTCGTAGCCGAGCGTCACCGCGAACCGCGTCTCGGCCCGCAGACCCTCGAGGTCGTCGAGGTCGGTGTAGACCGTGTCCACGGCGTCGACGCCCGCCGCCCGCGCCGCGAGCACGACGTGCTCCCGGGCGTACAGCACCTCCGTCCCCTCGTCGGTCCGGGTCGCCCCGAGGTCGGCCGCGAGATCCTCGGCGCCGAAACAGCACGCGTCGACGCCGGGGGTCGTCGCCACCGCGCGGGCGTCGAGGACGCCCGTCGCCGTCTCGATCAGCGCGAGCAGGGGGACGGAACGTCCGCGCTCGTCGAGCAGGTCGGCCACGCGCGCGACGCGGTCGGCGTCCGCCTTCGGCACCATCACCGCGTCGAGTCCGTCGGCGTCGGCCACGGCGTCGAGGTCGGTGGCTTCGTCGCTCGTGCCGACGCGGACGGCCACCTCGACGCCGTCGGCGTCGAGATCCGAGAGGAGGTCGGCGACGGCCGCCCGTGCCTCGGCCTTCCGGGCCGGCGCGACGGCGTCTTCGAGGTCGAAGACGACGGTGTCGGCCCCGGCCGACGGCGCTTTCCGGCACATGTCGGGACGGTCGCCGGGCGTGAACAGGACGGTACGGCGAGCCATGGCGGCTACAGGGCGGCCGACGAAATGATACTGCCGGCTGTAACTGTTCGACTTACAGCCGGCAGTACGGACACCCCCTACAGCACGAGGCCGACGGCGACGCAGTTCAGCAGCGACGCGACCGCCCACGGGAGCGCGAGCCCCGCGGGGACCAGCCCCCGGTAGTTCTCAGGCATCACGACCCATCCCGCGACGGCGACGGTGAGGGCGACGCCTTTCAGGAGGGCGAGGGCGGGGAGCGCACCGACGTGGGCGATGAGGTCCGCAGCGACGGGGTTGACTTCGGTCAGGCCGAGGCGAATACCGTAGACGGTGAGGACGCCGTCGGCGACGAGGCTGGCGATGGCGACGGCCCAGAGCAACGGGGCGTGGGCCGTCGTCCGCGTCGCGGCGGCGTCGAGGGCCGCCCCGCCGACGGCCGGTCCGACCGTCTCTCGCGTCTGAGATCCTGCGGTGTCGGTCGACATACACGGGGAGAGAACGAGTAGCCCCGTGAGTATAGGCCGCGTACGGCGAGTAAATGACTGATTACCAGGGGGTTTCAGTCAAGCGTCGCCTCTAACCGGTCGATCAGCGACCCGTTCCCGAGATAGATCGGGGTTCGCTGGTGGAGGCTCTCGGGATCGACGTCGAGAACCGACCCCGTGCCGTCCGAACTCCGGCCGCCGGCCGATTCGATGACGTAGCCGACGGGGTTACACTCGAACTGGAGACGGAGTTTGCCCGCCGGTGCCGACTGGAGCGCGGGGTAGGCGAAAACGCCGCCGTAGGTGAGCACCTGATTCACGTCACCGATCATCGCGCCGCCATAGCGGAGTTTGAGTTCCGACTCGATCTCGTCGACGTAGGCCGCGAACTCGTCGGGCCAGTCGGGGACGCGCCCGCCGAAGCCGTACACCGTCGGGTCGTCGGGGAGGGTCACGTCCTCGTTCAGGACGGTCGGCTCCCCGTCCTCGATCAGATACTCCGTCACGGTGCCCTCACGGGCGAACGCCATCGTGGTGATCGGCCCGTAGAGCACGTAGCCCGCGGCGACGAGGTCACGCCCCGTCGCGGGGAGCGGGGCGTCGTAAACGCCGACGATGGTCCCCATGACGTTGTTGGGTTTGAGGTTCGACGAGCCGTCCAGCGGGTCCACCGCCACCGAGTAGCCCTCGCCGGTGTCGACGACGCTTTCGCGCTCCTCGCTGGCGTAGGCGCCGACGCCGTCGATGCGTCCGAGGCGCTCCTCCAGAAGTTCGTCGGCGTACTCGTCGGCCGCCAACCGCCGCTCGCCGGAGGGGTTCTCGGCGCCCGACGCCTCGCGCCGGCCGGGCAGCCCGGCCCGAATCTCCGGCGCCGTCACGGCGACGGCGTCACGGATCGCGTCGATGGTGTCGGCCATCAGTCGCCCGCTTCGAGGCCGGCCGTCGCGCCCAGCGCCTCCTCGACCGACGCGTCGTCGAAGATGACGGCTTCGAGGCCGTCGAGGATGGCTTCGGGGTTCTCGCGCTGGAAGACGTTCCGACCCACCGCCAGCCCGTTGGCGCCGGCGTCCATCGCGTCTCGCACCGTCGAGAGGAACGCCTCGTCGCTCGTCTTCGACCCGCCGCTCATGACGACCTTCATGTCGCCCGCGCTCTGGACCGCCCAGTTCATGGCGTCCGCGGAGCCGGGGTATTTCACCTTCGCGATGTCGGCACCGAGTTCGAGGCCGAGACGGGAGGCGTAGGCGATGGTGCCCGGGCTGGTGTCGTCTTTCAGCCCCTGTCCGCGCGGATAGGACCACATCACGACGCCCATGTCGTGTTCGCGGGCCGTCTCCTGTGCCCGTCGGAACTCCTCGGCCATCTCGACTTCGTGGTTCGAGCCGCCGTACAGCGTGAAGCCGATGGCGTCGGCGCCGAGTTCGGCCGCGTAGTCGACCGACCAGTTGACCGCGGAGTCGGGTTCGCCCATCCAGAGGTTGCTCGTCCCGTTGAGCTTCGCCAGCAGCGTCACGTCGTCCTCATAGGAGGGGTAGTACGCCTCGGCGACGCCTTTCTGGACCGCGACGGCGGTCACGGCGTCGTGGGTGCCCACGTCGAACACCGTCGCGGGGTCGGTCGTCTCCGGCACCGGCTCGAAGTCGACCGGGCCGTGTTCGAGACCGTGGTCGTACGCGAGGATCAACGCCTTGCCGTCACGGGTGATCGCGTCGTCAGCACCAGGAATCATGTGTGTAGACGTACCGGCGAAATACCACATAAAGCGTGTGGTCGGCGGCGGAGCGGTGGATGCGTGTGGTCGGCGGCGTCCGCGACGAGCGTCGGTCGGCCCGTTCCCGGTGGTGGCGCCGTCACCAGTCGAAGTCGTGGTGAATCCGTCGCCCCTCGGCGTTCGACACGGGACCGACCACCTCGGTCACGCCGTCCAGAATGACCGCCGATTCGACGGGGACCTCGTCGCCGGTGACCGTGGCAATGCCCTCGCTACTCACGCTGTAGACGACTCGGCCGAAGCCGGCCGTCCGCATCCCGCCGGCACACATCGGGCAGGGTTCGGTGCTGGTGTACATGACCATCTCGGCGCGGGCGGCGGGGTCGTACGCCCGGCACGCACGATAGGCGAGGTGGAGTTCCGGGTGGCGGCGAAGGTCGTTTTCGGTGTTGATTCGATTCGACTCGCGCATGACGACGGCGTCGTCGCGGACGAGGACGGACCCGAACGGCTCGTCGCCGCGGTCGGCGGCCTCGCGTGCGCAGTCGAAGGCCGCACGCATGTGCGAGTCGTGATCGAAGCTGTCGAAGTCGGGACTGGTCACGGGCGTCCCAAGCGTCCGCGAGGACATCACTCGTTCGGAACGCCACGGATCGAACACGCCGTTCGATCTACTCGGCCTCGGAACCCGCCGACACTGCGGAACGAACGGTATCGATCACGCCGACGACCCAGTAGATCAGGAGGGCGACGCCACCGAAGCCCACCAGAGTGGTCGCGACGCGGAACAGGTACTCCAGCCCCGACACCTGGTCGCCGATGTGTAAGACGGTGATCGATCCCGGAAGCATACGTAAAGATATACGAACGTGACGGCTACGCCACCTGCATCCCCCGATACGACAACACCGCGCCGAGGATGAAGACGAGCGTCGCCAGATAGATCGGGCCGAGATGGACGATCCAGTCGTGCGCGAATGCGTCCGCGGTGTAGTGCATCGGAAGTGCGAGCGCCAAGCCGACGACTGCAGCGACGACGGCAGTCGCCCACGACCAGGTGAGCCGCTGACGCACCCCGTACCAGGAGAGTGCCGCGATGGCGATTCCAGTCGAGATGATGAACGCTGCCGTGGCGACGTGCAGGTGGCTGATGTAGTACGTGACGGCCGGGTTCAGATCCCCCGGTGCCAGTCCGTCGAGCGTACTCACCCCCATCTCGAACCCACCGCCAACGAAGTTCAGCGCGAGGAAGACGACTCCGTATCCGACGAATGCGACGCCCGCAATCGCCATCAGTAGGGACCCGCGTCTGAGATTCGATTCGAGTTCGATTTCCTCGTCTATCTCCGCCGTTGCTGTTTCTGCCATGTTTACCCCTCAGTGTTCGTGTCGTGGTGATCCGGTCGATCGATGCGATTCGCCGTTCGAGTCCGCGTCGACACCCGTCCCCTCTCCTCGCGACTCGTTCCGGGCGCCGAGCGAGACGCTCTTGACACCGTATTTCTGGCAGGCGTTCGCCGCCTGGTCAGAGACGAATTCGTAGGCCGTGTTCTCCCTGAATTCGACGATGTCGAACCCGGCAGACTCGATGGCGTCGTCGTACAGATCGATCTGCATGGCACCGCCGATACACGCCGCCCAGAGGTCCGCGTCGGTCTTGATGCTCTCCGGCATTCGCTCTTCACTGACGATATCGGAGATGGCCAGGCGACCGCCCGGACGCAGGACGCGGTTCGCCTCGGCGAACACGCGATCCTTCTCCGCCGAGAGGTTGATGACACCGTTAGAGATCACGACGTCGAACGTCTCGTCCTCGAACGGGAGGTCCTCGATGAACCCGTGTTCGAACGAGACGGCGTCCATTCCAGCCTCGTCTCGCAGTGCTCTCGACTTCTCGAGCTGTTCGTGTGTCATGTCCACTCCCACCACGCATCCGTCGTCGACCTGAAGCGCCGCGACGAACGCGTCCGTCCCGGACCCGCTACCGAGGTCGAGTACGTCGACGCCCGTCTGCAGATCGGCGAGGTCGAAGTGGTAGCCCACACCGGCGAACGATTCGAGGGCGTCCTGTGGAATCCGGTCGAGGACGCCGGCCGGATAGCCGAGCCGTTCGGCTAGGTCTCTCCCCATCTCGAAGTGGAACTCGTCGTCGGGCGTCGACGCGACGGTCTGGTAGACGCTTTTCACTTCCTGTTCGAGCTTGTCGACATCGAGCGCGTCTGGCATTGTCGGTTCCTCCTAGTCGTCGCCCGCCACTTCTGCGGGCGTCGTGACGGTCATCTGAACGTCCTGGGCGAGCGAGACGAGCGTGTAGACGGGCGCCCGCCGCGCCCACTCGTCGATCTGATCTTTGTCGATATCCTCGCCCTCGATTTCGATTTCCGCGGTCAGGTTCTGGAAGACGGTGTCGGTCGCCTCGAGGTCCGCGAGGCTGAACAGGACCGCCGGATCGAAGTCGGTCCTGGCGCGTGTCTGGAGGTGATCGATGTCGACGCCGTTCGCGACGGCGTTGATGGTGACGCCGACGTTGATACAGGCGGCGAGTGCGGAGAGCGCGACCTCGATCGGTTCCATCCGGTCGGTCGCGCCGACCCACCCGCCCGCGTCCAGCACCTCTTTCCAGCCCCCGTAGGGAATCGTGTACTCGCGCGTCTCGCGGGCAATCGTCTCTCCACCGAGTTCGTAGGAGTCTATCTTCGCCAGGCTGTGAGCACACGTACCCTCGTAGGTCGAGCGTGCTCCGAGTCCGAACTGCACCGCTTCCGGATGTTCGGCCGCGTGCTCGGCGAATCCCTCGAACTGTTCGAGGTCGATCCCGTGTGTGACAGTGCTATCGTCGGACATTGTGCCGTGGTACCTCCCCTCACGACTGATTCGGGTGCGAGCATTAGATAGTTATCTGCTGACATTTCTGCAGCCGTTGCGGGCCATGCAGACGGTGAACGAGTGAGCAGTCGTTGCACAGGTCTGCCCGAGTGAGGTTCTACTGGCTCGCAAACGATGGGCCGATCAGCCCTCGTTCGGTTCGATGGGGACCGTCGGCGTCTGTCGTCGATACGAGTCGTAGAACGCTTCGGCCCATTCGCGTGCGTCCGTGGCGTCGGTGTCGACCAGCACGCGAACGGTGACGCCGTCGGGATCGTAGCCACAGACCGCGACGCGGTCGTCGAGCAGGCCGACGCCGTACGGAGGTAACTCGTCGTGCAATCGGATCGTGAGGTTGCCGCTCTCTAGCGTTTCCGAGATGAGCTCCGGGCAGTTCGAGCGTATGTATTCGGCGACGCGTGGTGGGTTGATGAACTCCGTCTGCATACCGTCGATGACCTGCTCACAAAGTTCGTCTTTGCACGACTCGAGCATGGCCACGTCCAACCCCGCGAACCGAAATCGGTTCGTCTCCTCGAACAGGGAGATGAATCGGTTCACCGGGCGAGACGGATCGGTGGCATCGGGGACTGTCACAGTCGCCTCGGAACACATCTCGATCGTGAAGTCGCTCTCTTCACCCGGAAGCCAGTCCCAGACATCACGGAGTTTCTGCTCGGTTTCGATCCGTTCGATCACGTTCACCATTGCCGACGCGACGAACGCTCCCAGCTGTGTGGTCTCGTATTTGTACTCTTCCTTGTAGATCCAGTCGCGTTTCTCGAACTCGGTCAGCGTCCGGCGGATGGTCGACGACGAAACTCCCGCCATCTCCCATAGTTCGGATCGACTTCGGGGGCGGGACGACAGCGCGACGAGCGTCGGGACACGGTGTTCGGACCGTGTGAGGTACGAAATGTCGTCGATCGGTGTCTCCGTGCTTCGCGGTGTCATGGTAGTATTTCACATGAATTCGTTCTCACTTGGCCCCCATAATCATTCGGTCGACTCTCGAGAGGGTTCGACTGGGGGGCCGTCTCGGCTAGGCCAACCGACGGAGTACCGCGAGAAGAGCAGTTCGACCCGGCGGTCGCTACCCTTACAATCCACCGCCGCACAGGGACGACCATGCGAGGATTCGATCAGATCGACACCGTCGGGGTCGTCGGCGCCGGCACGATGGGCAGCGGAATCGCACAGGTGGCCGCCACCGCCGGCTACGACGTGGTGATGCGCGACATCGAGGACGACCTCGTCGCGGACGGCTTCGACCGCATCGACGACAGCCTCTCGCGGTTCGTCGAGAAGGAACAGCTCTCACGCGAGGAGGCCGACGCGGCCGTCGACCGCATCTCCGGTACGACCGACCTCGCCGACCTCGCCGCCTGCGACTACGTCATCGAAGCCGCCGTGGAGAACATGGACATCAAGCAGGATATCTTCGCGGACCTCGACGAGGCCGTCGACGACGACGTGATCCTCGCGACCAACACCTCCACGCTCTCCATCACGACCATCGCGTCGGCGACGGAGCGACCGGAACTCGTCGTCGGCCTGCACTTCATGAACCCCGCGCCGATCATGGAGGGGCTCGAACTCGTCGTCGGCGAGCGCACGGCCGACGAGGCCGTCGAGTGCTCGCACACCCTCGCCGAGGACTTCGGCAAGACGACGTGGGAGTCCGACGACAAACCCGGCTTCGTCGTCAATCGCGTGCTGATGCCGTGGATCAACGAGGGAATCCGCGCCTACGACGAGGGCGTGGCGGACAAGGCGGACATGGACGCGGGGCTGAAACTCGGGACGAACGTCCCGATGGGGCCGCTCGAACTCGCGGACCACATCGGCCTCGACGTGTGTCTCGACGCCAGCCAGACGCTCGCCGAGGAACTCGGCGACCGCTACAAGCCGCCGTACCTGCTCAAGCGGAAAGTCGACGCCGGTGACCTCGGTCGGAAGACGGGACGTGGCTTCTACGAGTACGAGTAGCGAGGTGGACGTCGAGACGGCAGTCGTCCCCGTTCGGGTCGGCGCTCGGCGCAACTGATAAACGGACGCGACGAGTCGATTCGACGTGACGATGGCGCCCAGTACCGATTCGGTCGGCGAAGAGCTCCGCCGCCTGTACGAGCGGTATCAGTCGGCCGAGAGCGACGAGGAGCGCCGCGAAATCGTCCTGCAGATGGGGGCCCTCGACCGACGCCGGCACGCCGAAATCTACGCCGCACTCGAAGACGAGTAAGACCGATCCCATCCCTTTTCCTCGTGCCCCGCCTCGTACCCGTCGATGGAAGTCGCCATCCTCACCGTCGGCGACGAGGTGCTCGCGGGCGACACCGAGAACACGAACGCGACGTGGCTCGCGAAACGGCTCACCGACGCGGGCGCGACGGTCACGCGTATCCTCACCGTTCCCGACGATCGCACGGTGATCCGCGAGACGATCGAGACGTGGCGCGCGGCGTTCGACACCGTGGTCGTCACCGGCGGCCTCGGCGGCACCCACGACGACGTGACTGCGGACGCCATCGCGGACGCCTTCGACCGCGAACTCGTCGTCCACCCCGCCGTCCGCGAGGACGTGATCGAGACGGTCGCGGCCTACCGAGATCGGAATCCGGCGCTCGTCGAGGCCCACGGCCTCGACATCGACGTGGACGCGTGGGCGGCGTTGCCCGAAGGGAGTCGGCCCCTCGTGAATCCCGAGGGGCTCTGTCCCGGCTGTGTCCTCGACAACGTCTACGCCTTCCCCGGCGTCCCGGCGGAAGTGCGGGCGCTGTTCGACCTCGTGGCGGCCGAATTCGGCGGCGACGCCGTCTCGACGACGCTCTACACCCCGCAGCCCGAAGGGTCGATGGTCGAGGAACTCGCGGGCGTCCGTGAGCGCTTCGACGTGACCGTCGGCAGCTATCCGAGCACCGAGACGCGAAACCGCCTGAAGCTGACCGGGACGGACGCCGACGCCGTCGTCGCGGCGGCCGACTGGCTCCGCGAGCGGATCGACGTGGTCGACGAACCGTAGGCCGCCGACCTATCACGAGTGATTCTGTGGGCCGTGCGTTTAACCCCCCGCCCTCCCTCGCTCCGACAGATGATCGAGGTCGAGTCCCTCCGCAAGACCTACGGCGACTTCCCCGCGGTCGTCGGGAGTTCGTTCGACGTGGACCGTGGCGAGATCTTCGGTATCGTCGGCCCCAACGGCGCGGGCAAGACGACGACGCTGAAGATGGTCGCCGGCCTCGTCGAGCCGACCGCGGGTTCGGCCACTGTCGCCGGCTTCGACGCCAGCGACCCCGAAATGCGCCGGTCCCTCGGCTTTCTGCCCGAGGAATCGCCGCTCTACGAGGATATGACCGCCCGGTCGTATCTCGACTTCTTCGCCGACCTCTACGACGTGCCCGAAGACGAGGCCACCGAGCGCATCGAGGGGACGCTCGACCGCCTCGAACTCGACCACCGCGACCGCCGACTCGGCGACGTGTCCAAGGGGATGAAACGCAAGGTCGCAATCGCCCGATCGCTGGTGAACGACCCCGACGTGCTGATCTACGACGAACCCGCGAGCGGGCTCGACCCGCTGACCACCAACTACGTGCTGGAGTTCGTCCGTGAACTCCGCGACGCGGGCAAGACCGTCCTCTTCAGCGCGCACAACCTCTACCACGTCGAGTCGGTCTGTGATCGCGTCGCCATCATGAACCGTGGCGAAATCGTCGCCCGCGGCACCGTCCCCGAGATACGCGAGGAGTACGGGACCACCGAGTACCGCGTGTTCGCATCGGTCCCCCTCGACGGGACGGAACCGGAGGGCGATCGACACGTCGTCGAAGTCGACGATATGGACGCGGTCGAGGCGGTGCGTGACCGGGCGACTGCCGCGGGTGGCGAGGTGGTCGACATCCGCACGCGCGAACCGAGCCTCGAAGAGATCTTTCTGGATCTGGCGGCCGACGCCGACCCCGATCCGCGGGGTGAGTCGTGATAATGATCGTTGTAAGTCATCACCGACGGTTCGCCGGACAGTCACGGCGAACCGTCGGTAAACAGTTACAACTACCATTATGAGCGGTCCCCGCGACCGCCTCCGAGCGGCCACCCGTGACGCCCGGGAAGGCCTGCGATCCGTCGCCCGCATCGCCCGCTGGGAGACGAGTCGGAGTGCCGGCGTCGTCGACCGCCAGACGGCGATCCTCGGCCTCGTCGCCCTTCTCATGGCCGGTGCTGTCGGCGGCGCCGCGATGGCGACTGGCGGCGTCGCTCTCGACCGCGACGTGTACCGCATCGGCGTCGCCGCCGACAGCCCGTACTCCGAGGTGGTCGAGGAGAGCCCCGCCCTGGCGGCACGACCCCCCGACCTCGACCGGCTCGGACGCGACGTCGACGTCGTCGTTCAGCAGGAGCGCTTCTACGTCGCCGACTCGCAGAAGGCGCGAGCCGCACTGTCGACGTTCCGTGACGCCGTCCGCCGACACAACCTCGGGCGGATGCGCGAGGAGGGCAACCAGTCGGCCGCGTTCCCGGTCGTCGTCACGCTCCGGTACGCCGACCGCGTGCCGAGCGGTGCGGTCACGGCCGGGAGCGGGAGCGGCACCGGCACCGGCGCCGAGAGCGGCACCGACACCGACACCGGAAGCACCGACGCCACCGACGGCGACGGCACGGGGTCGGGAACCGACGGTGGCGGTGCCGATACCGCGAGCGTCGGCACCGGCGGGGAATCCACCGGTGACGGCCCCCTCGGCGTTCCCGGCGTCGGCGGCGTCGGCGGCCTCCTCGGTGGCGGCGGTACGTCCGGATCGCCGGCCGACATCTCCCCGCCCTTTCCCTTCGGCGCGCTCGTCCTCGCCTTCGTCTTCTTCATTCCCATGAACTTCGTCATCCAGCCCTACGGCAGCACCATCTTGAACGAACGGATCAACCGACGGGGCGAACTCCTGCTGGTCGCGCCCGTCTCCCCCTCGGCCATCGTCGCGGGCAAGACCCTCCCCTACCTCGGCTTGCTCGTCGGCATCACGACCCTCGTCGCCCTCGCCATCGGCGGCGGCCCGGTCAGTGTCGCCGCCGTCGTTCCCATCGCGACGCTCTATCTCGCCGCCACGTTCGTCGGCGGCATGTTCGCCCGGTCGTTCAAGGAACTCACCTTCGTCACCGTCTCCATCTCCGTCTTCCTCACCTCCTACGCCTTCGTTCCGGCCATCTTCACGAACGTCACACCCATCGCGCTCATCTCGCCGCTGACGCTCGTCGTCCACGACCTGCAGGGGACGGGCGTGACGGCCGCCCAGTACGTCTTCTCGACCGGTCCCTTCTACGTCGGGTCCGCCGTGCTCTTCCTCCTCGGCGTCGGCGTCTACCGCGAGGAGGATATGTTCACCCAACGACCGGTGCCGCTGAAGTTCCTCGACGCGCTGAACAGCCGGATCACGGGGCTGAAATCGGTGGCCGTCCTGAGCGCGCTCGCCATCCCCTTCGTCTTCATCGCCGAACTGCTCGCCATCGCCGTCCTCTTCGTCCTGCCGGTCGAGGTGTCGATTCCGCTCTTGCTGGTCGCCGTCGCGACGGTCGAGGAGGTTGCCAAGAGCGTCCACCTCTACGCGGGGTTCCGTGGGCCGTTCGCCGGCCGGCGGGGGTGGCAGACGGCGCTCACCCTCGGCGCGCTGTCGGGGCTTGGCTTCTTCCTCGGCGAGAAGCTCACCGCCATCGTCCAGTTGGTCGGCCTGCCGAACCTCACGCTGGGGCGGGCGGCGTTCTCCTCCGCGGGGGTCGCCGCGACGCCGGCGGTCGGCCTCCTCCTCCTGTTCGCACCGCTCGTCCTCCACGCGACGACGACGAGCATCGCGTCGCTCGGGGCGACCCGGGACCGGACGTGGTATCTGGCGGCGCTCGTGCCCGCGATCGGTGTTCACACCGCCTACAACCTCGCGGTGGTGAGTTTCCTTGGCTGACCCGCGTCTCACCATCGCCCGGCGGGAACTGGCGACGCTGCGATCGGAGAAGACGATCGTCCTCGCGCTCCTGATCCAGCTCTTTATCGCCGCGTTCTCCTCCTTCCTCGTCGTCGGCCTCGTCTCGCTGTACGACCCCGGGAGCGTCGAGGGGTACGAGACGACGGTCGGTGTCACCGGCGACGCGACCGACGACCTCCTACGTGTCGTCGACGACCAGGCGTCGATGGAGGGCGTGGCCTACGGGTCGCAGGCGACGGCGCGGGCGGCGTTCCAGAGCGGGGAGGTGGATGCCGTCCTGCTGGCGGACAGACGCGCGGGCCGGGTGTTCGTGACAGCGACGGCGCCGGACGGAAACGTGCGGACGACGATCGTCGTCGTCCAGTTGCGCGAGGCGCTGTCGACGTTCGAGCGGGTCGAGCGCGGGGAGCGGTCGACGTATCTCTCGGCAACGCCGCTCGACCTGCCGCCACGGAGCGGCTCGACCCCCTACTACGGGTTCAGCTACACCGTCTTGCTCCCCTTGCTCTGCTTTCTCCCCGTCTTCATCAGCGGCTCCATCACCGTCGACTCGGTGACCGAGGAGTTCGAACGCGGCACGCTCGAACTGCTCAGGGTCGCGCCCGTCTCGACGGTCGACATCGTCGACGGCAAGGTGTGGGCGGCGGCAGCGCTGGCGCCCGTACAGGCCGGCCTGTGGCTCGCGCTCCTCGCGTTCAACGGGACGACCGTCCGCCACCCGCTCGCGCTCCTGCTGGTGGTCGCGGCGCTCGCCCTCCTGGTAGTCACGCTCGGAGCGACCATCGCCCTGCTCGCCCCCGACCGGCGCGCGGCGCAGTTCCTCTACTCCGTCGGCGTCCTCGTCGCCTTCGGCGGAACGACGCTCCTGCCGCTCAACCCCGTCAACACCGTCGCGCGCCTCGCCGTCGACAGCGTCGGCCCGACGTACCCACTGCTCGTCGCGGGCTATCTCGTCCTCGGAGGCGGTGCCTACGTCCTGTTGCGGCGAGCGGTCCCGCGGATCGGGCTGGCCGACTAACCCCGAAACACGCTCGGACAGGTCGTCGTCACCGTTCCGTCGAGACGGTCCGGGAACGACGTACAACGAACCTTATCACGGTCCGCCGCAAACCCACACGTATGGGTCTCGGAAGTACGGCGAAGAAACTCCAGCAGATCGCCGACATGGCCGAGGACGTGTACGCGCGCCTGAACCAACTCCGCGAACAGGTCAGCGAGACGCGGAAGACGGTCGACGAGACGAAAGACCGCGTCGACGAACTCGACCGCGAACTGGCCGAACAGCGGGCGCTCGTCGAAGCGCTCGCCGAAGAACGAGGGATCGACGTCGACGCGATCACCGCCGAAGTCCACGTCGTCGACGCCGAGGCCGTCGCGGGCGACGACAGTGAGGAGTCGACGAGCGACGATAGTAACAATTGAACGTCGTCGCACAGCCGATCGCACGCCGTCCTGCGATCGGCTGCGCAGACAGTTTCAATCGCTACTAGCCCAGCCGGCCGTGTTCGACCTTGAGGCACCGATCCTGCACGACCGCTAGCCCGGCGTCCCGTGCCCGACGGGCCGCCGCGTCGTCGCGGATGCCCTGCTGGAACCAGATGCCCCGCACGTCGTCGTGTCGTTGTACACGCTTGAGCACCGCGTCGACGATCCGACTCACCTCCTCGCTCGGGCGGAACACGTCGACCAAGTCGACGGGTTCGGTCACGTCGGCCAGACTGTCCGCCGCCGCCCGGCCGAGCACCTCGTCGCGGTTCGGATTCACCGGAACGATCTCGTAGCCCTGCCGCTGGAGGTAAGCGGGCACGTCGTGGGCCGCCTTCCCCGGCGTGGCCGAACAGCCGACGACGGCGATGGTTTCGACGGCCAACAGATCGCGAATGGTCTCGTCGATGGCGTCGCTCATGGGTCGGCTACGGTGGCGTCCGGAATGAAAGCCACGCTCACACGCCGGGCAGGTTCGCGGTGGGCTCGCCGTCCTCGTGGGTTTCGATGACGCCGTCGAACAGCTGTTTGAGCGTGTTCATCGTCTTGTCGTCGTGAGCGCTGGAGTCGATGGCGTAGAGACCGAGGCCGTCGACGCTCTGGACTCGCCCCGTGAACACGTGCAGGAAGCGGAAGACGGTCTGGAGGTCGGAGTACATCAGGAGCGTCGACAGCGAGTCCAGAAACACGCGATTACGCTCGACGCCCTGGCGTTCGTAGAACTCCTCCAGCAGTTCGGAGAACTTGATCCCCACCCCAGTCATGTCGACCGGAGACGAGGTGTACCGCACCTGCGCGTCGTCGCGAGCCTCGCTCACGCCCTGCTGGCGGGTGACACAGTCGACGACGGCGACCGGGCGCTCCGTGTAGTCGATCCGCTCCTCGAACGCCTCGAACACCCGTTTGGCGCCGTCGGTGTTGCTGACGACGATGGCCCCCTCGCCGTCGCGAACGCCCGACGCGAGGATATCGAAGGCCAGTTGCTTTTTTCCGGTGAGTGCAGGTCCAGATAGAAGCAGGTTCGACCCCTGCTCGACCTCGACATCCAGCGGGGGGCCAAGGTCATACATCACGAACCCTCGCAGGGACGAACGGACAGGACTGGATCGCCCTGCGAACGACACGACTCACCGAAGATCATGAGGTAGTATGACCATATAGTGAGCCGGTAATATTCTTTTTGATTGCGTAGAATCGAAAGATGAAAGCCCGACACCGGTGAACCGCTCGTCGGGTCCGATTCGTCGAATCAACTATCGATTTTGTTAGTATTTTTCCGACGGGGGCGCTACATTTACCACCGTCGGTTACCTCGGAGAGAGCGTCGAATGACGTTCGCCCCAGTCGAAGCCGAGATCAACGTCCTGCTGGTCGAACCGGCCGGGGGGGATGTGCTGGCACTCGGTCCACAGTTCGCCGACGCCGACACTGCGCTGACGATTCACCAGGTAACCGACATCGACGCCGCTCGGCGGGTCCTCGACGAGGCCGTGATCGACTGTGTCGTCTGTGTGCACGATCCGCCGCGGATCGACGGCGTCGAGGCGCTCTCGGTGATCCGGGAGGACCTCCCCGTGTTGCTGGCGATGGACGCCGAGCAGTCGGCACGGGGCGTGATCGAAACTGGCGTCACCGACGTCCTGTCGCTGACCGACGGTCGGATCGACGGGGACGTCGTCAGGAACCGGATCGCCAATGCCGTCGACCGAAGTCGGAACCGGGGCAAGTTCGAGGGGCTGTTCGAACAGGCCACCGACGGCATCGCGATCCACGATCCGAAGACGGGCGACATCCTCGAAGCGAACCGTCGGCTCTCCGAGCTGCTGGGGCGGGAGCCGACGCTCGACGCGTCGCTCCAGCTCTCCCATCTCGCGGCCGGCGGGGCACCGTACACGGTCGCCGACCTCCGTGAACGGGTGTGTCGTGTGTCGACCGACGGCCCGACGACGTTCGAGTGGCCGATAGGCGAGGACCCGACGTGGGTCGAGATCAGCCTCAAACCCGCGACAATCGCCGGCCGGGAGCGCGTGCTGTCGTTCGTCCGGGACGTCGCGGACCGGAAGGCACAGGAACAGCTCATCCGCGACCGGCAGTGCCAGTTCGAAGCCGTCTTCGATCACCCGGACTCGTTCACGACCGTCCTCGACCCCGACGGACGGATCAGACGAGCGAACCGGCCGGCGCTGGAGCTGATCGGCGCGGCCGAGAGCGACGTCGAGGGGAAACGCCTCCCGGAGACGGACTGGTGGGGCGACGACGACGCGGAACGCGAGCGGATTCGGGAAGCGATCGAAACCGCGGCGGCCGGGGAGTCGGCGCGGCTGGAGGTCGACGTGAGCGGCGCCTCGGACGAACACGTCGTCGACATCTCCTTCCGACCGATCACCGACGGGGACGGCACCGCGGTCGACAGCATCATCGCCGTCGGCTACGACATCACCGCGCGCAAACGGCGCGAACAGGCGTTGCGCGAGAGCCGCGAGGCACTGGCACGACTCCACGACATCACGGCCGACCCCGAGCGGTCGTTCGAGCGACAGGTCGACGACCTGCTGGCGTTCGGCTGCTCGTATCTGGGCACTGATCTCGCCTTCCTCTCCCGGATCGACGAGGCCGACGGCCGGTTCGAACTCGTTCGCACGCACGGCGACCATCCGATGCTGGAGTCCGGGGCCGAGTACGACCTCGAGACGACGTACTGTCGGCACACGATCACCGGCGACGACGATCCGCTCGCAATCGGCGACGCCGTCGCGGCGGGGATGACCGACGATCCGGCGTACGTTCAGTCCGGACTGAGCTGTTACATCGGGAGCGAGATCACCGTCGACGACGAGTTCTACGGGACGCTCTGTTTCGCCGACACCGACCCACGCGAGACGGCGATCTCGGCGACCGAGTCGACCGTCGTCAACGTGATCCGACAGTGGTTGCAGTACGAACTCGAACGCGACGCGTACCGCACCGAAATCGAGGAGACGCGCGACCGGCTCGAACGGATACTCGAACGCGTCGACGACGGGTTCTTCGCGCTGGACGACGAGTGGCGGATCACCTACGCCAACGAACAGGGAGCGGCCGTCCTCCGCGGGGCGATGGGGACGGACTACGGGATGACGGAGCTGCTGGGCCGACCGTTCTGGGACGAGATTCCCGAAGCGGTCGACACGGCCTTCTACGACCACTATCACGAGGCCATGGCGACCCAGGAGGCGGTGGCGTTCGAGTCGTACTTCGAGCCACTCGACACATGGTTCGGAGTGAACGTCTACCCCGACCAGAACGGCATCTCGGTGTACTTTCAGGACATCACGGAGCGCAAACGGCGCGAACGGGCCCTCGACGACCTGCTGGCGACGACCCAGGAGTTCATGCAGGCGCGGACGGAGCACGAACTCGCCGAGCAACTCGCCGAATCCACGTCCGAAATCCTCGGCTACGACGCGACCATCGTCCGCTTTCACGACGCCGAAGAAGGCACCCTGTCGCCGGCCGTGCTGTCACGGGCGAGCGCCGAACGGCTGCCCGATCCGCCGGACTACGACGACGACGAGGGGATCGCCGGACGGGTGTTCCAGTCGGACGACCACCTCGTCGTCGACGACCTGTCGACGGAGACGACGTACGAGTACGGTCCCTACCGCTCCGCAGTCGTCCTGCCGCTCGGCGACCACGGTACGCTCGGTATCGGCTCGGAGGCCGCGCACGAGTTCGACAACGAGGACGTGGCGCTCGCGGAACTGCTGGCGACGACGGCCCGGATCGCGCTCGATCGGCTGGCGCGAGAGGCGGAGCTTCGGCGCTTCCGGCACGTCATCGAACACGTCGAGGAGATGGTCTTCCTGCTCGACCCCGACGGCGCGTTCACGTTCGTCACGGACCCGGTCGCCGACTTCCTCGGATACGGCCGCGACGAACTCGACGACCGGCTGCTCGGCGACTTCGTGTCGAGTGCGGACCACGATGCCTACACGGCCACGCTGTCGATGCTCGACGAGGCGGACGGCGAGCGCTCGGTCACCTTCGAGACGAGCGTCGTGACCGCGAGCGGTGCGGAACGACCGGTCGAAATCGCACTGTCGACGTTTCCCCCGACGGTTGCGGAGTCGGGCGTCGTCGGGACGCTCACCGACATCCGCGAACTCACCAAGACACGCGCGCAACTCGAAGCGGAGCGTGACCGCTTCCGGCATCTCTTCGAGAACCTCCCGGACCCGGTGGTCGAAGTCGAAATCGGCGACGATGGGCCGGTGATACAGCACGTCAACCCCGCCTTCGCCGACGTGTTTGGTCACGACCCCGACACGATCCAAGGGCGGGCGCTGGACGAGACCCTCTCGGCGCAGGGACAGTCCCTCGACGAGTTGATCGCCCCCCGGAACGAGGACGCGAGGGCGGACAGCCGCGAGACGGCGGGCGAGCATACCAGCACCGAAGCCCAGCGTGAGACCGTCGACGGGCGCCGTGACTTCCTGATCCGGAGCATTCCGTACCCGCGCGAGGATCGACAGTACGGCTTCGGTATCTACACCGACATCACCGAACAGAAGGAGCGCGAACGGTATCTACAGGTGCTCAACCGGGTGCTTCGGCACAACCTGCGCAACGACCTGAACGTCATCATGCTCTCGGCGGAGTGGCTGGTCGAACACGTCGACGGCGATCTGAGGGTACGGGCCGAAACCCTCCGGGACAACGCGAACGAACTCGCCGGCTTGAGTGAGAAAGCCAAACAGATCGAACGGATGATCGGCCGCCGCGGTGACGGGACGGGACCGATCGACGCCGTTCCCATCCTCCGCCGGATCGTCGCGGATCACGGCGACGCCCACCCGGAGTCGAATCTGTCGCTCGACTTGCCCGAGCAACTGTGGGTGCGGGCGGACGACGACATCGCTCGCGTGTTCGAGGAACTCGTCGAGAACGCCATCGTCCACAACGACGACCCGCAACCGGCGCTCCGGATCGAGGCGTCCGAGGGCGAACACTGGACCGATATCCGCTTCCACGACGACGCCCGCGGCATCCCGGACGACGAGTGGCAGGTCATCACGGGCGAGGCGGAGATCACGCAACTGACCCACAGTAGCGGCCTCGGCCTCTGGCTCGTCCGCTGGGTGATCGACTCCTACGGCGGCGAGGTCCGGCGACGCCGCACCGACGACGGGACAACGATCGAACTCCACCTCAGGCGGGCCAAGGCCGACCGCCGCCGACTCGACGCCGGAGCGTGATGTCGAGAACCCGCACCGTTTAACACCACACGCACCCGATAGGCCGACGATGGTAACAGCGCAGCCGACCGTGCTCCTCGTCGACGACGAGCGAGACGTCGTCGACGTCTACGCCCTCGCGTTTACCGACGGCGACTACACCGTGCTGAAAGCGTACAGCGGTGAGGAGGCGCTGGAGCAGGTCGCCGACGCCGATGTCGTCCTCCTCGACCGTCGGATGCCGGGGCTGTCCGGGCAGGACGTGCTCGACGAGATCAGGGAGCGGGGACTGGACGTGCGGGTGGCAATGGTGACGGCCGTCGATCCCGACTTCGACATCACCGACATGGCCTTCGACAGCTATCTGACCAAGCCGGTGAGCGACGAGGAACTCCGGGAAACCGTCGACGAACTCCTCACGCTCGCGGAGTACGATCAGCAGGTCCGCGATCAGTTCGCCGTCGCGGAGAAAATCGCACTCCTCGAATCCGAGAAGACCGAGCGGGAACTCGCCGAGAGCGAGGAGTACCAGTCCCTGCAGGAGCGAGCGGCGACACTGGACGAACGGACCTCGGAGGCGGTCGGCAGTATGACACAGGAGACCTTCGAACGCGTGCTGTCGGGGCTCGGCGACGACGAGGAAGAGCGGGACTGATACGGATCGGTGTGCGTGGTCGGATCCGACTTACAATACTATTACCGCAGGTCGTCTGAGCGGGACCGAGGACGCTCAGGCGTACTTCGCGACGACGTTCAGAATCTCGTCGAGTTCGTCGCCGTCGAGCGAGTACCGACCGTGGGCGAACACCGAACGGAGTTCGTCCCGGTCCTGCGGGAGGAGATCCGCAATTTTGAACGCTGCCACGTCGTCGACCTGGTCGAGTTCGAGCAGTTCCTCGACGAGGTCGCGCGACTCGTCGGCGTCGAGGACCGCGAACGTGTTGGCGTGTTCGATGGCTCGAGCCAGCTCGTAGCGCATCTCGCGGTCGACGTCGGCAGCGCGTTCTGCTTCGACCTCGGCGAGGAGCTCCTTCACCTCGGAGACGGTGACGAACTCCTCGTCGAGTTTCTCCTTGAATATAGTCATCGCGCGACTACTGCTGGGCCTTGAGGTGTGCCGGGCGCGTGATGAGCGTCTTGTCCTTGCCGCCGTCGTTGATCTCGACTTTGAACGCACGACCCTGCGTGCCGACGACGGTTCCGGTGTGCCCGTTGAAGCGGGGGTGGAACCGACCCTCGGAGACGCTGGGGTCGATCTTGAGATGAACTTTCTGACCGGTCTCGTACTCCTGAATCGCGCGCTGAGGCGGGGAGGCGCCGCGCTCCCGAGGGTCGTTCGAGAGCTTACCGCGCGTCCCCTTCAGCGGTCCGTTGGAACTCGGCATTATGTGCGTGATTACTCCGGTGGTGATTATAAATGGTGCGTTGTTAGATGCGGCCGACGTTCTCGACGCCGACGCTCTCGACGCCGTCGACGCCGGAGAACGACTCCTCGACCGCCTCGGTGCCGCCCGCGTCGTCGGGGACGATCACCGTCGGCAGGAGGGCGACCAGCCCGAACGCGACTTCGTCGCGCTCGAAGCCGTTGATCTTCGCGCCCTCGGGGAGGGAGGCTTCGAGTCGCTCCTGCAGATCGTCGAGGTCGATGTCCGGGCTCTGCGGCATGACCTTCATCTTGGCAGCGACCTTCCCCATCGTTACGGCCCCCGGAATCCGCAGTCGGGACACTCGTAGAGGTTGCTCTGCTTGCGGCACTTCGCACAGCGATAGATCTGCTGGCCACAGTCCGGGCACTTGAACGCGGCGGCGCTCATCCCGGAGATGTTGATACCACAGGAGACACACTGGCGCTCCTGTTTTCCTTCCGTCTGGCTCATACCCGTACGAACCCGCCGGCGGGTTTTAATCGTTGTCTTTCGGGTTTTGCGTCGGAAAAGTCGAGAACGATCAGCCGGGCGCCCGGAACGCCTTCAGTCGGAACCGCAACACTACCGACTCGACGGCGTCCGGATCGCCGGTCCACGTGATGCGGACCTCGGTGAGCCGGTACGACGGGCCGACGGGAACGACCCGCGTCGAGAGGCGGGCCGTCCAGCCGGCGCCCTCGACGGTTCGGTCGTCGACCTGCGTGCCGCCCAGCGCTTCCAGGTACCGAATCGCCTGTTCGGGGTTGACCCCGCGGAAGCCGTAGGTGATTCGGAGTTTACCGTCCGTCTCCGTCCGCTCTATCGGCGGCATCGCCGACAGTGCGGACTGTCGCTTCCGGTCGGCTGGAGAGAGTGTTTGGATGCTCATCGTTCTTCACCAGTTACTAGTAGGACGTCCAAGAATGTCAGTACCTCTATGATTCTCGGCGTGTGGGAATCGGGAGTGCCGTCAGGCCGATACGACGGCGGGGACGAGGACGGCCATGAGGTGGACGCGACGCACGCAAAGCAGCGGCGGCAGGAGGCCGACGACGGCCGCGAACGCGAACACCGCGAGGCCGAGGCGACCGGCGAACAGATACGCGAGGACGAGCAGCAGGGCGCCCGTGGCGAGCGAGACGCGTGTGTGGTCGAGGCGGCCGATCACCCGGAGGTAGGCGTCGCCGACGGAGACGACGAGCACGAACCCCGCGGCGGCCGCGAGACACGCCGTGGCAACGAGGACGCTCGTCGTCGCCACGGTGCCCGCCCGATCCATCGCGACCATCACCCCGGTTCGGGGCGTCCCGAAGGTGATGAGGGCGAACAGCGCGAACACCGTGTTGGCCGTGTTGGCGCCACTGGAGGCGACGAGGAAGCCCCGAGCGCCCGAGTCACCCGGGACCGCCGGGAGGACGAGAACCGTCCCGACGGCCGCGGAGACGCCGGGGAGGTAGCCGACCAGCGCGCCCGCGCCCGCCCCGGCGCTCGCCGTCCCGAGGACCGTCCGCCGGTCGAGCGTCAGCGTCGGCTCCGCTTGGGGTGGGACGCCCTCGCCGTCCAGCGCCTCTACCAGCACCGGCGCGCCGAACAGCCCGGCGAAGAGCGGAGCGAGGACACCTCCCGTGGCGACCGGCCCCGTCGGATCGAGGTCGAGAACGAGCCAGCCGAGGCCGACGGCGACGGCGAGCACGACGACGGCGGCGCCCCGCCGCCGCCACGTCGGCTCGGTGACGACGAGGACGACGCCCACGACGCCCAGCAGGACGGGGAGATGCGACCGGAGCGTCGGATAGACGGCCTCGACAGCACGGGTCACCGGCACGGCGAGAAGGAGGGCAACGACGACGGCGAGACCGCTGCCGAGCGCCGAGAGGCGGAGCGCCTCCCGGCCGCGACCGTCGAGAACGAGGCGGTGACCGGGGAGCGTGACCGCCGCGGTGGCCGGGTCGGGGACGCCGAGGGTGAGCGCCGGCACCACGTCGAGGAAGGTGTGGACGACGCCCGCGGCGAGCATCGCGGCGCCGAGCGCGACGGTCGGCCCGGGGAGGACCGACACGGCCGAGGCCAGCAGGAGGGCGAAGTTGTTGGCGTGAAGGCCGGGCGTCAGCCCGCTACAGGTGCCGAGCGCGACGCCGATCAGGGCGTAGCCGAGCGTCGTCACCGGGAGCGATTCGGCACCGGCGACCGGCAACGCGAGCATCACGCGGGAGTGGCCGACCCATCGGGTTTGAATCTACGCGTCGCTACGCGGTCGGCGTCGAAAAAAATGGATCGTACAGCGTGGCCTTAGCCGAAGAGTTCGCCGAGGCCTTCGCCGCTGGCCTCTTCGTCCTCTTCCTCTTCCTCGGCGGCTTCCTCTTCCTCGGCCTCGTCGGCGGCCTCGTCGCCGCCCTCGTCGTCGTCGTCTTCGTCGCCACCGGCGGATCCGCCAGCGGCGCCGCCCGCGGCGGGCGCGGCGGCGGCCGTCTCGATGGCCTCCTCGATGTCGACGTCCTCGAGGGCCGCGACCAGCGCCTTGACGCGGGACTGCTCCACGTCGACACCAGCGGCTTCGAGGACCGCGGTCACGTTGTCTTCGTTGATCTCTTCACCGGTCTCGTTCAGGATGAGTGCTGCGTAAACGTATTCCATTGTTGATCTCCGTAGTTAGCCGAACATCGCTCCGAGGCCTTCGGCGCCGTCGCCACCGTCGTCTTCGTCGTCGTCGGTGTCGGCGTCGGCGTCCGTCTCCTCGTCGGCGGTGTCCGCCGTCTCGTCTTCGTCGCTCGATTCGTCGTCAGCCTTCTCGGTGGCCGCGGGCGCTTCCACGCCACGCAGTTCCTCCGGAAGCGCTTCGTCGTCGTCGATCAGTGCCGCGAGTGCGCGGACTTGGCCGTCGGCCTTGGCCACGAGGTCCGGCATCAGTTCGGGATCCTCGATGGCGGCGAAGAGACCGACCGATTTGGCCTCGCCGGCCGCCTTGGCCAGCAGCGTCCCCGCCGTGCGAGCCGTCGGGTACGCCGCGTTGACCGAAAGGTTGCGGGCGGCCGCCGCGGCCGACTGAACGTCGGCGCGGTACTCGTCGACGTCGATGGCGAGTTCGTCCGGTTCGAACAGGACGCCCTCGGAGTAGACCGAGCGCAGGTCCAGGCCGACTTCCTTGGGCTCGATGCCGAGTTCGCCGAGGACGTTCGCGAGGTCGTCGCTGACCTCCTCGCCGGTTTCGAGCACCGTCGAGTCCGCGGTCACCTTGATCGACCCCTCCATGATGCGGGCTTCCGCGCCCACCTGCTGGAGTTCGCCCACGAACGGGCCGGGGTCGATGCCGGTGTCCCCCTCCGGGATCACGATGTCGTTAGGGGCGATTTCGCCCGCGTTGATCGGGGCGGGCGTCTTCGACGCCTCCAGTTGCTGGTAGAGCCCGAACGGGTTGTCGTTGGTCCCGATGAGCGCCACCTGGCCGGAGACGAACGCCGAGAGCTGTTCGTGGCCCTCGTCGACCTCCTCCAGCGCGCGGCGGGTGAGCGTGTTGCGGCTCATCCGCACCTCGGCGCTCCCGTGAAGGTCGCGGCGCATGTTCTGGAGCTGTCGGCTCGGAATCCCGGCGACGCCGACGATGCCGACGCTGCCGTAGGACTCGATGAAGTCGACCAGTTCGTCGACCTCCTCCTGCTTCCACTGCGGAATCGTCTCGGTGCGGCGGACGCTCTCGCTTTCGCTCATGCCTCAACCTCCACGGACGGCCCCATCGTCGTCTTGACGTAGATGGAGTCGATGTTGAGTGGGCCTTTCTCCAGGGCCGCTTCGAGACGGCGGACGATCACGTCGATGTTGTCCGCGATGTCCTCGGCGGACATGTCCTCCGCGCCGACGCGCGTGTGGAACGTGCGTCGGTCACGGCTTCGAAGCTGGACCGTGTTCTTCATTCGGTTGACCGTCTCGACGACGTCGTCGTCGGGCTGGAGCGGCGTCGGCATCTTGCCGCGCGGCCCGAGGACGGTCCCGAGATAGCGACCGATATCCTGCATCATCGCCGCCTCGGCGACGAAGAAGTCGGTCTCGTCGGCGAGGTCCTTCGCGGCGTCGTCGTCGTCCCCGAGGTCTTCGAGTTCGTCGGGGCCGAGGACGTCGTCCGCGGCCTCTTCGGCGCGGAGTGCGGTCTCACCGGTTGCAAAGACGACGATCTGCGTCTCCTGGCCGGTACCGGCCGGCAGGACGACGCTCTCGTCGACACGATTCGACGGGTCGTTGAGATCTAGATCACGCAGATTCACGGCGAGGTCGACCGTCTCGCGGAAGTTCCGCGGCGGTGACTCGTCGAGTGCGCGATTGACTGCTTCCTCTATTGTATCTGCCATCTTTCACCTCCGTAGTACGCTAAACGCTCCTACGGGTCAGTGAAACAGGCGGTGGCCTGTCTCACCGGAAAGTGGAGAATGGCGGACTTAAGTCCGTCGAAGGCCGGGCGTCGACGCCGCCGAAGACGGGCGTCTGATACGGTTATTGTAAGTCAGTACCGGTAGTTCGCCGATCGTTCTGGCGAACTACCGGTACACAGTTACAATAATTCGTATGAGCGGGACGCCGCGGTCAGTACACCAGTTCACCGGAGACGAACTTCGCCGTCCGCTCGTCCGTCGGGTTCTCGAACACCTGCTCGGCCGAGCCGACTTCCGCGACTCCCTCGCCCAGGATCACGGCGACCCGGTCGGCGATCCGTTCGGCCTGGTGCATGTCGTGGGTGGCGATGCCGATGCCGATCCCGCGGTCGCGGGCCTCGCCGACCGCCTCCTCGATGAGCGCCGTGTTCCGCGGGTCGAGGTCGGAGGTGGGCTCGTCGAGCAGGAGATACTCGGGCTCGTACGCCAGCGCTCGCGCGAAGGAGACGCGCTGGGCCTCGCCACCGGACAGCGAGCGGGCCTCCTGACCGACCTTCTCGCTCAGCCCCACGAGTTCGAGCGCCTCGGTCACCGCCCCGGGCGTCCCATTCGATCCGAGCACCGACCACAGTTCGTCGCGGAGCCGGTCGCGCCAGGATTCGCGAACCCGAAGCCCGTACTCGACGTTCCGCTCGACGGTGGCGTCGAACAGGCTCGCCTCCTGGAACACCATACCGATCCGCCGACGCAGTCGCAGTCGCTGCTCCTCCGAGATCGACCACACGTCCTTCCCGTCGAGCGTGATGCTGCCACCGTTCGGTTCGAGAAACAACGCGAGGATCCGGAGGACGGTCGTCTTGCCGACTCCCGACGGGCCGATGATCGCGACCACTTCGCCGGGGTCGATCGACAGCGAGAGGTTCTCGACGATCGTCTCGTCGTCGAAGGCGTGGCTGACGTTCGAGAGCCGAACCATCAGCGCATCGCCCCCTCGTCACCCAGGCGGACGACGATGGCGTTGACCGTCAACACGAGCGCGACCAACACCGTCCCGAGCACCATCGCCGTGTCGTACTGTCCCTGTCGCGCCTCGAGTTGAATGGCCGTCGTCAGCGTCCGCGTCTTCGAGATACCGCCCGAGCTGACGATGTTGCCCCCAACGATGAGGACGGACCCCACCTCGCTGATGGCGCGGCCGAAGCCGGCGAGGATCGCCGTGGCGATGCCGTACCGCGCCTCCTTGATCACGACCAGCGCCACGTCGAGGCGCGTGCCACCGAGCACGTGGGCGGCGTCACGGACGTTCTCGTTCACGCCGGTGATGGCCGCGAGGGTGATGGCCGTGATCGGCGGCGTCGCGAGCACGAACTGGGACATGATCATCGCCTCCCTGGTGAAGATGAGTTCCAGCGCCCCCATCGGCCCCTGGTTCGAGACGGTAAAGAGGACGAGCAGCCCGACGACGACGCTCGGAAAGCCCATCCCCGTGTTGATGATCGACTTCACGAACTGCTTGCCACGGAAGTCGGCAAAGCCCATGATCATCGCGACGGGGAGGCTAAAGAGCGTACTTAGCGCCACGGCGGTGACGCTCACGTACAGCGAGACGAAGATGATACTCCGGACGTATCCCTCGCGAAACGGGAGATCGACGACGGCCGGGACCAGCGGTACGGCCGATTCGACTGGCACGCTTACTCGCTGGAAGAGTCGCTACTCCAACCTTCCGGAACGTACTGCTGGAAGTTGGGGTCCTCCGACACCGCCTCCGGGAAGAACAGCTGTTCGCCGTTCATCTGGTAGCTCGAGATGGCGTCCTGCGCACCGGGGCTGGTGATCCAGCCGATGTACGCCATCGCGAGGTCGTAGTTGGCGTTGTCGTGGACGCCGGGGTTGACCGCCATGATACCGTACGGGTTGGCGAGGATCTCCGGGCCGCCCTCGATCGGTCCCTGCACGAGGATGGTCAGGTCGATCTCCGAGCGCTGGGAGATGTAGGTTCCCCGGTCCGAGAGCGTGTAGGCGCCCTGCTGGTTGGCGATGTTCAGCGCTTCGCCCATCCCGGTCCCAGTCTCCTGATACCAGTCGCCGCTGGGTTCGGTACCGGCCGCGTCCCAGAGGTTGAGTTCCTTGGTGTGGGTACCGGAGTTGTCACCGCGGGAGACGAACGCTGCCTCCGCCTCCGCGATGGTGGTGAGGGCGTCGGTCGCCGAACTCATGCCCTGAATTCCGGCCGGGTCGTCCTCCGGGCCGACGATCACGAAGTCGTTGAACATGAGGTCGCGGCGGTTGATCCCGTAGCCGTTGCGCATGAACTCGTCTTCGAGGCCGCGGGCGTGGACCATCACCACGTCTGAGTCGCCGTTGCGGGCGGACTCCAGCGCCGCGCCGGTCCCCTGGGCCACGGCGTCGACGGTCACGCCGTACATCTCCTCGAAGTCGCCGTGGATCTCGTCGAGCAGTCCCGTGTCGTACGTGCTCGTCGTCGTCGTCAGCGTGAGCGTCTCGCCGGCGACACCCGCACTCCCGCCGCCACTGCTGCTGCCGTCGCTTCCCGAACAGCCGGCAATACTTGCAAGTGCTCCCCCACCAACCGCCGCGATGAACTGTCGTCGTTGTATCGGCATAGAAATAACGTATTGGATGTTGATAAAATAGTTTTCGGTAGGTATCCCCCATGGCGGTCACGTCGGACAATGTGCCCGAAATCAACAACCGATTGACGTTACGTGGGAGGGGCGCAAAACGCGGCGGCAACGCCTTTTGCCCGGGCGTCCATATTCGATCCATGGAGTTCTCGACCGAGTTCGACGCCCGGATCGGACGGGGCGACGTGACCCTCACCGCCCGCGACGTGGAGCTGTTGCGGGCCATCGACGATCACGGGTCGATCAACGCGGCCGCGACGGCGCTCGGTCGGTCGTACTCGCGGGCCCAGCAGCGGATCGTCGAACTGGAGGAGGCCTTCGGGGAACTGGTTGTGCGCAAACGGGGCGGCTCGGGTGGCGGCGGCAGTCAGTTGACCGACGACGCCCGGAACCTCCTCTCCCGGTACGACCGCCTGCGCGCCGAGTTCAACGGCGTCGCCGAGACGGCCGAAACCGTCCTGTCGGGGCGGATAGTCGAGCGCGACGGCGAACTCACGACGGTCGAGACGCCGGCGGGCACCGTCCGGGCGCTCGTCCCCGACGACGGCGACGAGGTTCGCCTCACCCTTCGGGCCGACGCGGTGACGCTCCAGTCTCCCTCGCGGTCGCCCGATCGGGACCGCACCAGCGCCCGCAACCGGCTGGAGGGGACGGTCCGCACCGTCGACGCCGGCGAGTCGGTTGCACTGGTCGCCGTCGACGTGGGTGGCGGCGTCGAACTGTCGGCGCTCGTCACGGCCGAGAGCGTCGAGCGACTGAACCTCCACCGCGGCACGCCCGTCGTCGCCTCGTTCAAGGCGACGGCCACGCGGGGCGTCCCGGCGACCAACAGCGGCGTCTGACGCCGCCCGACCGCACGGTACCGGTCGGGCGGACGTGCAGGGCCGGTTCAGGGACCGACGACGAGCACCGGGCGCGTCGCCGTCCGCAGGGTTCGCTCGGCGACGCTCCCGAGCAGCACCCGTTCGACGCCGGAGCGACCGTGCGTGCCGAGCACCACGAGATCGGCGTCGACCGCCGCGGCGTACTCCCGAATCGCCGCGTGTGGGCGGCCCGACCGTCGAGCCGCGACGGCGTCGACGCCGCCCTCGCGGGCCCGGTCCGCGAGGTGCCGGGCGGGTTCGTCGTCGTCGCCGACGGTCAGGGCGTGGAGGCGGGCGCCGGTTGCCCCCGCGACGGCGACGGCGTGGTCGCCCGCTCGCTCGGCGCCGTCGCTCCCGTCCGTCGCGACGAGGACGTCGTCGAGGGTCGGCACGGCGGCGTCGCTCTCGGCCGACCGAACCGTCAGGACGGGAACGTGTGCGGTGCGGAGGGTTCGCTCGGCGAGACTGCCGAACAGGTACCGGTCGACGCCCGAACGGCCGTGGGTCCCCATCGTCACGAGGTCCGCGTCGTGGTCGTCGATGGCCGATGCGAGCACCGCCTCCGGGTGCCCCTCGACGACGTGCGTCTCGACGGGGACGGGACTCTCCGCGGCGACCCGGTCGACGGCGTCTCGGGCGCGGTCGTGGAGGTGTGCCTGCTGGCGGCGGATCAGGTCGTCCACGTCGCCCACGGCGTCGGTCGCGACGCGGTCGGGATCGACGGCCGAGAGGACGTGAACGGTCGCGCCGAATCGCTCGGCGAGCGTCAGCCCGTAGCGGGCGGCAGTCGTCGCAACGTCGCTGCCGTCGGTCGGGATCAGGATGGTGTCGTACATGGTTAGCTCCCCGCCGCCTCGGCGGCCGGAGTGGATTCGTGGCGCTCGATCAGCCGGACGGTCACCAGCGCCGCCGGCAGGATGCCGAACGAGGCGACGAGCGACAGGGCGATGGCGAAGACGGTCGTCACCCCGAAGTTCGCGAGCACCGGGAACTGCGAGACGGTGAGGACGCCGAAGCCGAAGATGGTGGTGAAACTCGACCCGATCACCGGCCGGGAGAGCTTCGCCACCGCCGTCGTCGCGGCGTCGAGCCGCGACTGCCCGCGTTCGGCCACCTCGTACTCGAACCGCTCGAAGACGTGGACACCGTAGTCGATACCGATGCCGAGCGTCAGCGACGACATCGTGATCGTCAGCGGGTTCCACGGGACGCCGACCAGATACATCGCCCCAGTCACCAGCAACGCGGCGCTCCCGGCGACGGCGGCGATCAGGACCGCCGAAATCTTCAGCGACCGGAAGGCAATGGCGAGGAAGGCGAAGCCGAGCGCGAAGCTCAGCAGCGTCATCGGGGTCAGTCCGGCGGTGACGTTCTCGATGACGTTCCGGTTGAGGACGGGCTTGCCCGTCACCTGCACCTCGTCGGCCGTCGTCAGCGTGTAGTCGGCGTTGCCCTCGAACTCGTCGATGAGCGTCCGGACCGGTTCGCCCTCCACGTCGTCGACGTAGAACGTCAGGAGGAGCTTACCGGGCTGGTCCGACGGGTCGCGGATCGCGGTCGGCCCACCGTCGCTCGCGGCCTGGAGGCTGGCGTCGAGGCGGTACTGCGTCTCGGGGATCGAGCCCCCATTCTGCGCTCGTACGGCGGTCACCGGGCTCATCACGGCGTTCACGTTCGGATTCTCCAGCATCAGCCGCTGATAGGTGGCCACCTCACGGAACGTCTCGGGGGAGTACGCCTGATCCGTCTCGACGACGACGTAGACGACTTTCGACCCCTCGACGGTGTCCTCCAGGCGCTCCAGATCCTCCTTGGCGTCGAGGTTCTGTGGCCAGAAGTCCATCATCTGCTGACGGGGCTCAACCTGCGGGTAGGCGTAGGCGCCACCGGAGACCAGCAGGAAGGCGATCAGGAGCGTCACCAGCGGCTTCCCCGCGGTCACGCGGCGGGTGAGCAGTCCAGTCAGGGCTTCGAGGCGGTCCTCCGCTGCCGGTTCGCCGGCCGCCGCGTCGCTCGCCCCCGCGTCGAAGCGGACGAGCAGCGCGGGCAACAGCGTCACCGAGAGGACCATGCTCGCGAAGACGCTCACGGCGCTCGTGACGCCGAACTGCTGGACCGGCGGGACTTCGGAGACGAGCAGCGAGCCGAGTCCCACGACGGTGGTCCCCATGGCGATGAGGAGCGCCCGGCCCGTGGTTCGCGTCGCCAGCCCCGCCGCGTCGACGGGGGCGCGGCCGCTCCCTCGTTCTTCGAGGTAGCGCGTCTGGATCTGCAGACCGTAGTCGATGCCCAGCCCGAGTGCGATGGGCATCACGCCCAGCATGATGGCGTTGAAGTTGTACCCGAGGACGCCCATCGCCCCCATCATGTAGATCAGTGCGGTCATGGCCGTCCCGAGCGGGAGGAAGACGTGCCAGCCGCGCTCGACCTTCGAGCGCATGACGAGGTAGACGACGCCGAAGATGAGCGCGAACGCGCCCGCGAACAGCTTGATCATCTCGGGCAGCATCAGCCCGAAGGCGGCGTTCTCGAACACCGGCTGGCCGGTGACGGTCACCGACAGCCCGGGCGGGAGCGCGGCCAACTCCGTCTCCTGTTGGACCTGTCGGTAGACGATGTCGGAGCCGCGTTCGGGGAGCAGCCGGCCCCGGTCGAAGGTGTCGACTTCGCCGTAGTCGGCGAGGATGATAGCCGTCCCGGACTCGGGGACGACCTGTGACTCCAGCCCCGCCATCTCGGGGTTCCGGGCGGTGGCGCGGTCCAGGGCACGGCGAACCCCCGACTCGGTCGCCGGTATCTCGCCGTCGTTGCCCGCCCGCACCAGATCCGCGAGGCTGGTCACCCGGTTGGTCTCGTCCAGCGCCGTGTATCGCCGGTCGAGACGGTCGATGGCCCGGATCGTCTCGGGGTCGTACAGCTGGTCGGACTCGACGACGACGAAGACGTTGTTGCCCGTCTCGAAGTCGTCTTTCAGCCCGCTCCACTCCTCGGCCGTCCGGGAGTCGTCGTCGATGTAGAGGGTCATCCCCATGCTCATCTGGAGCGAGGTGGCGGCGATGCCCCCCGAGACGAGGATCAGGAGGACGACCACGGCGACGACGGGGCGGGGGTCGCTGGCGCTCTGTCGGCCCAGCGATTCGAGTCCGTCCCTGACGCGGGTGCCGATATCCGACATTTACAGGCCCAGGAACTGCAGGATGGACGAGACGATCCCACCCCGCGTCTCGGTCACCTCGACGGCCGTCGGTTCGACGTCGGTAACGACCGTCCGTCCGAAGCTGTTGTCGTACTTGACGGTCGTGTCGACCGAGTAGGGCTTGGGCGTGGCCGCGCCGTCGACGCTCACGGTGAACGTGACCGTCTTCGATTCGCCCGGCCCGAGTTCACCGACGTAGGCGGTGTCGTCGTCCGTCTCGAACGGCGTGTTGGCGTTGATCCGAGCCACGGCGTCGGTCATCGTGCCCTCGCCGGTGTTGGTGACGGTCACGTCGATGGTCGCCGTCGACCCGGCGGCCACCGTGGGCGACCCCGACGTGTCGACGGTCATCTCGGGGCCAACGGTGACGGGCACGGTCAGCGGGTCGCTCTCGACGGTCTCGCGGTAGGCGTCCTCGTAGGCGACGGTGAACTCGAGCGGGTAGTCCTGTGCGATGGCCCGGTCGGCGACTTCGAGTTTGAACTTCGCGGTCGCCGTCTCGCCGGGATCGAGCGTACCGAGGCTCGCGCTCGTCGAGAGCGGCGAGAACGGTTCCATCGGCGCTAGGAGCGCGCGGGCGTTCGTCACCGGCCGGTCGCCGGTGTTCGTCACCGACAGCGTCACCGCGCCCGTCGAATCCACGTAGAGGTCGGTGGTCGTCGCCGAGAGATCGAACGTCGGCGCGTCCTGGATCGTCACCTGTCCGGTGCGGACCTGTGACTCGCGGACGACGCCATTGCTATCCTCGTAGCGCAGTCGGAAGGGGACGGCGTAGGTGTCCGTCGACTCCGTCTCCGCGACGCCGACGCGAAACGAGGCGGTCGCCGTCTCACCGGGATCGAGCGTGCCGAGCGACAGGCCGTTGGTCCGCGGCGTCAACTGGTCGCTCCCCTCGATCAGCAGTTCGGCGTCGGTCGCGGTCTCCGTCCCCTCGTTACGGACGGTCACATCGATGCGGCCGTCCTCCTTCGCGTGCAGGTTCTCGCCGCTGACGGATTCGACGCCCAGCCGGACCGCGGGCTCGACCCTGACGGTCACGTACGTACGCGTGGTGACGGTCCGACGAGTGACGAACGTCTCGTCGTTGTCGACGCTGACGGCCCTGACGTACTGGTAGTCGAGGGTGACGGGGAGCCGGTAGGTGCCGGGAGCGGCGTTCTCGGCCACTTCGAGTTCGAGCGCCGTCGTCCCCTGGCCGTCGGGCGAGATGGTCCCGATGGACTGCTCGCCCGTCCGGAGGGTTACGGGCGCCTTCCCCGACTCGATGGTCGCAGTCGTCGCCATCGCCGCGCCCGGGGTCACGCCAGCCGTCCGGAAGGCCGAGGCGAGGTCCGACACCCCGCCCTCGGTGTTCGTCACGGCTGTCCCGCGGTTCTGGATGCCGATTTGGAGCGTCGTCGTCTCGCCCGGGACGAGGACGTTCGACCCCCGAATCGACGTCGTCAGTTCGGGTTCCTGATTCTCGGTGTACTTCGCCGCGGCGGCCGGCGTCGCGACGGCCGACGAGACGAGCAGTAGCGTCACGAGCGCCGCGAGAGCGGCGCGAGCGGTTCGCGCATCGTAATCCATTGTTGTGCCCAATATACACAATACTCGTTGATAAAGTCGTCGCATGAGCGCCGTTTGCCGCAGTGATTGTGGTTATTAATCACACAACTAATCCGCCGAGGACTGACCGGTTCCGACATGCGTATCGCCCTCCGTTCCGTAGGGTCGGCCGTGACGGCCGATCTGTTCACACCGCTGGAACTCCGCAGTACCGAGATTCCGAACCGAGTGATGGTCTCGCCGATGTGTCAGTACTCCTGTGACGAGCGGGACGGCCTGCCGACCGACTGGCACCACACCCATCTCGTCAGCCGGGCCGTCGGCGGCGCGGGCCTCGTCATGACCGAGGCGACGGCCGTGGAGCCGCGGGGCCGGATCTCGCCACAGGACCTCGGCATCTGGAGCGACGACCACGCCGACGCCCTCGCGGAGATCACGGATTCGATCCGCGCGCAGGGGAGCGTCCCCGGCATCCAACTCGCCCACGCGGGACGGAAAGCGTCGACACGACGCCCGTGGGAGGGCGGCGACCCGATCACCGACGACGGAGGGTGGGAGACCATCGCTCCCTCGGCCGTTCCCTATCCCCACGACGAGGGGACCGTACCCACGCGCGAAATGACGACCGACGACATCGCGGACGTGATCGACGCCTTCGTCGCCGCGGCCGAACGGGCCCGCGACGCCGGATTCCAGGTGGCCGAGCTCCACAGCGCCCACGGCTACCTCCTCCACGAGTTCCTCTCGCCCGTGACGAACGACCGCGACGACGCGTACGGCGGCGACTTCGAGGATCGGACGCGCCTCCTCCGCGAGATCGCGACCCAAGTGCGCGAGGTTTGGCCGGACGACCGCCCGCTCTTTGTCCGCATCTCCGCGACCGACTGGCTCCCCGACCGCGAGTCGTGGACCGTCGAGGACTCCGTCCGCCTCGCGGACGACCTCGCCCCGCTCGGCGTCGACCTGATCGACGTGAGCGGTGGCGGTATCCACCCCGATCAGCAGATACCGTCGACCGGGCCGGGGTATCAGGAGCGCTACGCGCGGCGGATCAAACAGGAGTCCGAAGAATCGGTCGCCGTCGGCGCCGTCGGCGGGATCACCACGCCCGAACAGGCCGACGCGCTCGTCCGGAACGGCCGCGGTGACCTCGCCATCGTCGGCCGCGAACACCTCCGCGACCCCTACTTCGCGCTCCACGCCGCCCAGCAACTCGGCCGCCTCGACGACGTCGAGGTGCCGGTGCAGTACCACCGCGCCTTCTAGTCCCCGTTCGCACCGTGGGGCGACGGCGCCGCGAAGTTCCCGGCGTCGTCGAATTCGACCGCTTCGGGCTCCGCGATCACCCGCAGGTCGCTCCGCTCCCGTGCCGTCTCGACCAGCGGCTCGGAGGCGTAACACCGCTCCAGCCGCATCGTGTCGGTCACGCGCAGGACGCGCGCCTCGTCGCCCGCGACCGGGCCGATGGTGCCGAGGGCGCCCAACAGCCCGGCGCGGTCGTTCTCGACGACCGGTGGCAGCCGCACGCCACGGACGGTGCTGGCGGTGATGGCGTTGATGAGCGCCTTCGACCAGTCGAGCCCCGCTTTCACGTCCCGGTGGGCGAAGTCGGCCTGCCCCATCCCCATCGCGTTGCCCTTCGTCTTCGCGGTCAGCCCGCGGAGGTAGATGCGTTTCACGTCGGGCGACTCGGGTTCGGGTTCGTTGATCGTGAAGTGGCGCCGACCGGTGACGTTCGTGTCCATCCCCTGTCCGCTCACGTCCTTTCCAATCCGATCGACCACCAGTACGTCCATCTCGTCGAACGGGAGCGTCGGCATCCGTTCGTAGGCCGTCTCCAGCAGTTCGCGTTCGCGTTTCAGGAAGCCGGAGGCGGGGACGCCCTCGATCAGCGTGGTGTCGTCGTGCTCGTCCTCGACGACGGCGACACCGCCGGCGACGGGCAGGGTCTCAAGTAACTGCTCGGCGATTTCGGGGAGCATGTTCCGGAGGCTCCAGTCGACGGCCCAGTCGTGGGCCATCTTCGCGCCCCGCTGCTTGCCCATCCCGATGACGAGCATCTTCGAGAGGCCGCTCTCCACTTCGCCCCCGAAGTCCGTGTGCGGTTTGATCCGGTTGACCATCACGATGCCGTCGGCGGCGACGGCGTTCGCGTCGGCGTAGACGGGGACGCCGCGTTCCGGCGTCTCGCCCACCGTCTCCACCTCCATCGTCGCGCGAATCTCGCAGCCGACGGTCTCCTCGCTCACGCCGAGCGTGTTCAGTTTCTCTCGCTGACCCTCGGCGGTCGCGCCGCCGTGACTCCCCATCGCGGGGAAGACAAACGGCTGGTAGCCCTGTTCGCGGACGCCCGCGACGACGCCGCGGACGATGGTGCCGAGGTTGGCGATGCCGCGACTGCCGGCGCCGATGGCGATTTCGCCGCCATCGGGGATGCCGGAGAAGTCGAGACTCTCGGCCGCGGTGACGGCTCGGGATTCGATTTCCTCGGCAGGGATGGGATCGGTCTCCCAAACCTGTTCGACGATGCCCATGCGCGGCAGGGCAACGTCGCCGACGGTCGTCCGGATGGTGTCCTCGGGAACGACGAGGGAGTCGGTCATACCGAACGTAGCGCCGACGTGGAAAAGAAACCCGCGGATCGCCGGGCCGGTCTTATACTGCCGGCTGTAAGTCAATCAAGATATCCGTCACCCCGAGGTGACGGATATCTTGAAACAGTTACAGCCGACAGTATTACGCCGCCGCTTCGTCCGCGAACCGGTCGTCGTACTCGCCCTCGTCGATGCGCTCTTTGAACTGTCGGGGGTCGTTGCCCTCGATCGTGACGCCGAGCGTGACGCAGGTGCCGACGACTTCCTTCGCGGCGTTTTTCAGGTCGTACGCGAGCAGGTCGGACTGCTTCTGCTCCGCGATCTTCTGGACCTGTTCGACGGTGAGATCGGCGACGAAGGTCTCCTGCGGTTCGCCACTACCCGTGTCGAAGCCAGCCTCGTCCTTGATGAGTTCGGCCGTCGGCGGGACGCCCACCTCGATGGTGAAGGAGCCGTCGTCGTCGTACTCGACGGTGACGGGCACTTCCATCCCGTCGAACGCGTCGGTTTCGTCGTTGATCTGCTGTACGACGGCCTGTACGTCGACCGGCGTCGGGCCGAGTTCCGGCCCGAGCGGCGGGCCAGGGGACGCCTCGCCGCCGGGAACGAGCACTTCGATAGTTCCAGCCATACCGAATCAAACCCGGGGCCGACTTTTAACGGTTTTCTTTCGGCTCATGGGGGTCACGACGCGTTCAGATATCGACCGCGAACGAGTCCACGCCGCCCGCGTGGTCGGCCATCGCCGCTATCAGATCCGCCACCTCGTCGAGGTCGGCCGTGTCGATGACCTCGACCGGCGTGTGCATGTAGCGGTTCGGCAGGCCGAGGTTCAGCGCGGGCGTCCCGCCGGCAGCCGTGTAGAAGGCGTCCGCATCGGTGCCCGTCCGACTCCCCGCCGCCTGCAACTGCACGTCCACGTCGGCGTCCGTGGCCGCGTCGCGCGCCAGTTCGACCAGTACGGGGTGGTTGGCGCTCCCGCGCGTGACGACCGGTCCCTCGCCGAGTTCGACCGGGCCGCGCTGCTTGTCGGGGACGCCCGGCGAGTCGGTCGCGTGGGTCACGTCCACCGCGACGACGGCGTCCGGCGCGAGGTCGAAGCCGACCATGCGCGCACCCTGCAGGCCGACCTCCTCCTGAATCGTACTGACCGCGTACACCGTCGCGTCCGCGTCGGCCTCGACAGCGCGTCGAAGCCCCTCGGCGGCCGCCCAGACGCCGATGCGGTTGTCCATGCCCCGGGCCGCGACGCGGGAGCCGTGGAGGTCCTCGACCGTCGTCGAGAACGTGACGGGGTCGCCCACGGAGACGAGGGATTCGACCTCGTCGCCGTCCTCGGCGCCCACGTCGACGTACTGCTCGCTCACGTCGTCGTACTCCTCGTCGCCTTCCCGCAGGTGAATCGCCGTCTGGCCCACGACGCCCGAGACGGGCTCGTCGGCGTGGATCGTCACGTGCTGACCCTTCGAGACGGTGCGGTCGGCGCCACCGATCCGACCGATGCGGACGTAGCCGTCGTCATCGATGCGGCGGACGATGAAGCCAATCTCGTCGGCGTGGCCGGTGAGGGCGAGTTCGGCCCCGCCGCCCTCGTAAACCGCGACCGCGTTGCCGTAGTCGTCGGTCCACACGTCGTCCGCGAAGTCGGAGACGTAGTCGAGCCACACCCGCTGGCCGCGCGTCTCGAAGCCGGACGGGCTCGGCGTCTCCAGCAGGCGGTCGAGGAAGTCCCGGCGCTCGGGTTCCAGTGTCATGTGCCAGGGTACGACAGCGCGGGCAAGAACCCAGCGATCCGCCGGCGCACGTCGGCATCGACCGGCGAGTTCGATCCGCGTTCACGAGCGGCGCGTCTCGACGCCGCTCCGAAACCGACGAACTCCTGTACTGTGACTGCGTTGATACCACTCGCTCGTCGGGTTATCAAAACCGAATATCGGAACGAGGGGGTTTTTATAGCGAATTGTCTACGCGATCAGTATGCCGCGTGAAGAGTCACTTTCCATCCTTCTCGTCGACGATAGCGCCTTCTTCCTCTCGTTGCTCGCCGACAAACTCGAATCTAACTACGGGATGACGACGATGACGGCAACGAACGCCGGCGAGGCGATGGTAGAATTGAGCGGGGGGCCGGTCGACTGCATCGTCAGTGATTATCGGATGCCGGAAACCACCGGGTTGGAGCTATACGAGATGGTCGCCGAACAGGACGAGGTTCCGTTCATCCTGCTCACTGCCGAAGGCGACGAGGAAATCGCGAGTCGCGCGATCAGCATGGGTATCGACGAATACCTCCAGAAACAGTCCGTCAGGGAGGACGAACCGCTCAAGCTTCTCGTCAATCGCATCCGAACCGTCGTCGAACAGCGCCGGACACAACGAAAGTACGAACAGCTGGTCGACAACTCCCCGGACGAAATCAGCCAGATCAGCGTCGACGGGGAGATACTCGCCGCCAACGAAACGATGGCGACGGCGTTCGGCGTCTCCCAGGAGGAGCTGGTGGGTCGACCGCTGTCGGCGTTTCTCCCCGACGACGTTGCCGCCGGACGACTCGAGGAGGGGAAACGGGCAATCGCGGCCGGGAGTGCGGTGACCTTTCAGGACAGCGTCGGGGTGCGGCATTTCCACAACATCGCGGTGCCGCTCTCGACGACCGGCGAGGTCGACTCCATGCAGCTCGTCACCCGCGAAATAACCCTCCAGAAGCGAAACGAACGGGAGCTAGAGCGGAAAAGCGAGAAGCTCGCCATGATCAACCGGATCGTCCGCCACGACATAAACAACGACATCCAGTTGCTGACGGGGTGGGCCGACCGTCTCAAAAACCACGTCGACGACGCGGGGATGGACACGGTCGAGCGCATCGAAGACACGGGCAACCACATCGCCGAACTCGCATCGATCGCCAGAGACTTCGTCGAATCGCTCGAGGACGACTCCGAGATCTCGCTCGAACGGGTCGATCTCGGGCGCACTCTCGAAGCTGAAGTGGACAAGAAACGGACGACGTACGAAGACGCGAACATCGTCGTCGACGACCTGCCACGAGTGGAGGTGCTGGCAAACGAACTGTTGGCGTCCGTCTTCGGGAATCTGCTGAGCAACGCGGTCCGTCACAACGACACGGCGGAACCCGAAGTCCGCATCGAATCCCGGGAAAGCGACACGGCCGTCACCGTTCGCCTCGCGGACGATGGCCCTGGCATCCCGGACGACCGCAAGGAATCGATATTCGGCAAAGGGAGCAAGGGGCCCGAGAGCCCCGGCACCGGAGTCGGACTCCACCTGGTCGCCACGCTGGTCGACCAGTACGGCGGCGACGTGTGGATCGAAGACAACGAGCCCCGCGGAACCGTCTTCGTCGTCGAACTTCCGAAACCACCCGGTCAGTCGAGATAACGCCGATCGACCGCCTCCGGACACCCGACGGTGCGGGCCCCGCACACGCCGTCCGAACGGTCACGAGGCCGACGCTCTCACTCCCCGTGCCGCGTCACACACGTTGACAGCCCAGTCAGCTCCACTGGCTCGGAGTTGTCCGGCGAGTACACCACCATCTGCCCTTTCTCCATGTACGGCACCTTGTCTTCCAGTTTGGGCGGGATGTTGACGCTCTTGATCGCGTCCTCGTCGCCGAGATTGAGGACGAGCTTCGTGTTCACCTGCTTGAACACCGAATCCGCGATGTCCTGTGGGTCCTGCGTGATGAGAAAGAGACCCAATCGCTCCTTCCGGCCCTGTTTGGCGGCTTCCGTGAACTTTCCGATCACTTTCCGGGCCTGCACGCTCTCGGCGTCGGTGAGGAAGTTGTGTGCCTCGTCCATCCCGACGATCAGCGGCGTCTCCTCGATCCGGTCGTACGTCGGATCGTTCGACAGTTTCTCGTCGACCAGCAGGCTGGCGACGGCGAGGACGACCAGCTCCGTCGCCCGCGAGTCGTTGACGTGGTAGGTCGGGACCACCGTCAGCCCGCCGGGGCGGACGAGTTCGTGAACGAGGTCCGTGACCGGCCGCGCGTCCCGGTCGAAGACGCGACGGAACGCGCTCCCGAGGGCCCGCCGCCGGACGGCGTCGAACGTGGCCTCGTGGACCCGCCCGGACTCGTCGAGTTCCTCGCGGAGCGCCGGGTCGTCGAGGTAGGTGGTGAACTGCTCGTACGTTCCCTCGGCGCCGTAGTCGTCGAAGAAACGCCCGAGCAGGTAGTCGAGCGCCTGATACTGGTTGTCGTTGAGGCGCGCGCCCGCCACCAGCCACGGCCGGCGGCGGACCATCCGGAAGGGGATGGTGAACGGCACCTGCTCGGCGCGGTGGTGGCCGCCGCCGTACGACGCCCCCTCGACGACGGGCACGAGCGCGGTCGTATCGGCGTGACCGCCGTGGGCGACCCCCTCGCGGTCGAGGCGGCGGGCGAACTCGTCGCTCATCTCGGGGTTGTCGTCGTGCATCTGGGCGTACTCGTCCTGCGGGTCGAACTGGACGACGGCCGTCGACACCTCGCGTCCGTCGTCCATCGGATACGTGGTGTCGAGATACTGCCGGAGGACGTTCTTCGAGGCGTGGGTCTTGCCCGACCCCGTTCCCCCGGCGACGAGGGTGTGTCGGAAGACGAGGGGGTCGCCGTCCGCGTAGTCGTCCTTCAGGCGGTAGTCGATGGTCGGCGGCGACGCCGCGGTCCGCACCGTCTCGCCGCCGACGGAGAGGTGGCCGAGGAAAATTCCGTCACCGGGGATGGCCAGCCCCGTCTTGATCTGTTCGGCGTCCGTCGCTTCGCCGACCACCGCACCGGGCTTTGGCACGCGGTCGGCCATCCGGCGTTTCAGGTCGTCGCCATCCGAAAAGAGGATCGCCACGGGATCGAGTTCGGCGACGAACTTGTAGTCGCGTTCGGCGAAGTCGTCCCGGCGCATCGCCCGGCGAGCGTGAATCTCGGTCGCGTCGTCGGCCTCGAACTCCTGGGCGTACTCCAGCGCGGTGATCCGACAGAACAGCGTCTCCCCGTCGGGGTAGGGGACGAGGAGGTACTTGCCGAGGCGGACCGAGTCGCGGTTGTCGCTGGTGACGAACGCCTTGAGCGTCGTGTCGTCGCCGTCCTCGGCGACGCGAAGCCCCTGCGAGACGGAGATGGAGCCGAGGCCGCGGTCCGAGCCAGCGGGCGAGACGTCGTAGGATTCGAAGCCGTCACCCTCTTCGTCGGCTGCCGACTCGTCGGCTGCCGACTCGTCGTCGGCCGACTCGTCCGGCGGGTCGTCCGCGGAGAAATCGCTGAAATCGCCGAGATCGGACATACTCCCTACCACGGAGATGGGTGTGAAACCCCTTTCGGCGCGCGGGCGATGTGTAGCCGCCCGTCACGCCGTCCGATCGACCGTCAGCAGGAGGCCGCCGAACAGGAGCAGGAACACCACGCCGATCGGGATCGGGACGCCCGGGAAGCCACGACTCAGGAGGAGGTACGTCGCCCCGGCGAACACGGCGCCCGTCCCGAACAGGAGGGCGCCGAGGAGGCGGACCGGATCGACGGGCCACGACTCCGCCCACGACTCGTTGCGGTAGTAGAGGATGGAGACGACGATGGCGACGGCGAAGACGGCGGCGCCGACCGCCCAGACCTGATAGACGAGTTCGAGCGCCTGTCCCCGCTGGAAGGCGATGGCCGAGAGCGGGTCGACGATTTTGGTGCCGCGCGCAATCGGCAAGCCGAACGTGTACCGGATCTGGAGCAGGGGAAACCGGACGAACAGCAGCGCCCCGGAACCGATGCCCGACGAGTACGTCACGTTCCACGGGAGGAGTGCGGACAGCCACGTCAGGAGGACGGCCAGTTCACCGGCGTACTCCGACCGGACCCACATACGCGTTGCCGACGGCGGGCCACGGAATAAAACCTATCGGCACGCCGACCGAGCCCTGGGGCGTTACGTTCATACCGTCTGAACTCAAAGGCAGGCGTAGGGAATGAGGCGCGACCACTTCGAGTTGGCGGTACACGACATCGACTGGGTAGAGACCGGCGATCCGCCGGTCGAGCCCCGTGTCGTCATCGACTTCGACGGACCGGAAGAGACACTCACGGACCGTCTGACGGATCCGAACGGAAAGCTGCTGGACGCGTCCGAGACGGACGTGGCGTTCCGGCTCCAGGATCCGCTCGACGATCCGGACGCGATGGGCGTCGTCGGCGTTACCGACCGCATCACGGGCGACTTCTTGCTCGAACTCAACGAGGACGCCGACGACGTGTTGCGGTTCGTCCGCGCCGCACGCGAGTACGGCCAGTCGACCGACGACGACGGCGGCCGGTACAGCGTCGTCATCCGCATCGACGGCGACACCGTCGCCACCTACTCGAAGAGCACGTTCCTCGTCTACGACGCCAACGGGAGCCTCCTCCGGTCGAAGAGTCTCATCCCGTCCGGCGTCGAACTCTAGCTTTACGTTCGTCGGCACGTACGTGCCTCCGTGCGAAACGTCACCGACCGCGTCAGCAACCCGTTCGGTATGCAGCCGCCCTGTGAGCGGTTCGTCCCGGGGTACGGCGACGCCAACGCCCACTTCCACGTGATCGGCGACCACCCCGGCGTCCACGGCGGCGCCGAGACGGGCGTCCCATTCACGAACGACGCCGGCCGCCGACTCCAGCGGACACTCCGCGACGCCGGCCTCCTGCGGACGACCGGCGACGAACCCGAGGTGGAGCGAACGTATCTCTCCTATCTCCACACATGCGTCCCGACGGGCGAGCCGACCGACGACGACTACGCCGACATGGAGCCGTTTTTCGACGCCGAACTCCGCGCCATCGCCGCGCACGTCCTCCTCCCGGTGGGCGAGCGGGCGATCCGACACGTCCTCGAAACGTGCACGGCCCGGGAGACGGCCGACCGAAACGTCGAGGGGCTCCACGCGACGGAACTCCTCGGGAGCGGATGGCTCGTGATGCCGATCCGCGAGCCGAGCGCGTGGACCTCCGACGACGCGAGCAGTCTCGTCGACGCCATCGACCGTCTCCGCGAGACCGACTACCGGCGCGAGACCGACCTCGGACGGTTCGTCGCGGGGAACGACCCCTATCTCGTTCGCTGACAGACGGGCACACGACAGGTGTATGGATACACCTCAGACCACCACAGATGAAGACATACGAACATCAAGTGCGCTAATTGTGGAATATATTGGTCTAGTCAACAGCTTTTTCAACACATACGTTAACCTAGGAACCGACGCGGTCGGATTCCAACCGGGCGCGTCACAGTATCGATAGCACATTGCGAGTCAGGTGCTCCTCGCAGTGGCTTGGTCAGTCGGACGACCACCACGTGTGGTCCCGTACGTTCTCCGTTCGGGGGACGCCATCCCGGCGTCGCCCGTTCGTCCGGAGACACTATTCGTCTCCCGTTCGTCCGGAGACGCTACTCTTCTCCCGTTCGTCCACATACGAAACCTTGAAACGCGAACCGCCGGTATCTGGGGGTATGGAACTGCGGGTCATCGAGAAGACCGACGAGGAACTTCGCATGGAGATCGCGGGCGAGGATCACACGTTCATGAACGTCCTCAAGGGCGCACTGCTGGAGACGGCGGGCGTCGCCGCAGCGACCTACGACATGAACCCCGAGCAGTCGGGCGGCCAGACCGACCCCATTCTCTCGGTCAAGACCGAATCCGGCACCGACCCCCTGGACGCCGTCGGCGACGCCTCCCGTCGCGTGCAGGATCTCACCGACGACTTCATGGCCGCGTTCGACGCCGCCGCGTAACGGTTCTCGCCCAGTCCGGCAGGGCGTGGACGCCGATGCCGACGCCCAGTGCCGCCACGCTCACGACGCCCAGCACCGGCAGCGTCCGGTACGTCCCCGTCACGACGAAGATACCGATAAAGAAGACGTGAAAGAGCAGCGTCGCCGCCACCGCGGACCGCGCCGGGCGGTCGGCGAACGTGGGCGGCCACCGAACGAGCGCGAGGGCCGAGAGAACGCCGAGGACGAGCAGAATTCCCGCACCGAGCGCCACCCCTTCGACGAACGTCGTCCAGAGTTCCAGCGCCACGAGCAGCGTCGCCAGCGCGGCGACGAGCGTTCCGCCGCCGAGCGCGAGCGGATGGGAGAGTCGCCGCCGGAGGAGTTCGAACCAGCCGGCAAAGAGGAAGGCCACACAGAACCACCCGAAGAAGTTGCCGAGGGGCACCCCGAACCACGGGCCGGGCGGCGTCCACGTCCAGAACGGCACCCGGATGGCGATGGCGTCCATCGACAGATCGACGTGGAGCGCGAAGAGCGCGACGAAGCCCGGGAGCGACCGGAGCGGAACGCCGTAGGCCCGCGCCGTGGTCGTCCCCGCGTAGATGATCGCCGACCACCCGAATGCGATGGCCAGCGGCACGCCCAGTACGTCGAAGAGATACGCCTCGGCGGGGTAGGTGTAGGCGCCGAAGGCGACGATGACCAGTTTTTCGAGGACGAGACCGTAGACGACGGCGGTGGCGTAGAGGGTCAGTCCCTCGCGGTCGCCCCACGCGTCCCACAGACAGCCGAGCGACGCGAGCACCATCGCGCCGGTAAAGAGGAGGTAGGTCGGTCGCATGGGAGCGACTGACGACGCCGGGGCCGTAAACCCTGTCCTACAGCCGGACCGGCACGCCGCGGTCGTCAAGGTACTCCTTCACGTCGCGGATGCTGTACTCGTCGAAGTGGAAGATGGAGGCCGCGAGCGCCGCGTCGGCGCCCGCCTCGGTGAACACCTCGTAGGCGTCCTCCGGGCCGCCACAGCCGGAGGAGGCGATGACGGGCGTCGAGACGTTCTCACAGACCGCCCGGGTGAGCGGGATGTCGTAGCCGTCCTTCGTGCCGTCGGCGTCGATGGAGTTGACGAACAGTTCGCCCGCGCCCCGGGACTCGACTTCCCGCGCCCACTCCACCACGTCGACGCCGGTGCCCTCGCGACCGCCCTTGATGGTACACTCGAACCAGCAGGACTCGCCGTCGACCTGCTCGTACTGTTCCCCTTGCTCGTCGTAGCGCCGACGGGCGTCGACGCTGATGACGATACACTGACTCCCGAACGCGGCGGCGCCGGCGTCGACCAGGTCGGGGTTCTCGATGGCCGCCGTGTTGATCGACACCTTGTCCGCGCCGGCGCGGAGCGTCTCCTTGATGTCGTCGCGGGTGCGGATGCCGCCCCCGACGGTCAGGGGGATGAACACCTCGTCGGCCACCCCCTCGACGACGTGGAGCATCGTCTCCCGGTCGGCGGCGCTGGCCGTGATGTCGAGGAAGACGAACTCGTCGGCGCCCGCCTCGTTGTACTCGCGGGCCATCTCGACCGGATCGCCCGTGTACTGCAGGTCCTCGAAGTTGACGCCGGTGTACACCGCCGCGTTGCCGTCCTCGTCGATGTCCACGTCGATACAGGGAATGATGCGCTTGGTTACGGCCATCCGTGTGTCGGGCTACGCCGGGGGCGGTCAAAAGCCGGTCGGTGTCGGCGATGGGGAGTATTTTTGTACGGCGCCGCCCGACGGGCGAGCATGACCGATCACGAAGACCACGCGGACCACGAGCACCACCCCCACGACGAGGACGAGGGGCGCGTCACCTCGCCCATGCAGGAGTTCACGACCGGACAGGTCGGCGTCGGCTTCGTCGTCCTGCTCGTCGGTCTCGCCGTCACGTTCGGCCTGCCGCTCCTATTCTAGTTCGCGGTCGATTACGTCGCGCAGACCGGCGATGTCGGCCGCGTCCCGCGTGAGTTGCTCGTCGCCGACCGACAGGAGCAGTTCGTCGTCGGCCGTCGCGGCACCCAGGTCGCGAACGGGGACGCCGCCAGCGGCCGACCGGACCGCCTCGGGGTCGGTCGTCTCGACGACGACCCGACCCGGCGTCTCGTCGAACAGCGCCTCGACGCTCTCGACCGCCGCGCTGATCCCCGCCTCGCCGACCATCTCCGCCAGCGTCACCGCGAGACCGCCGTGGCTCACGTCGTGGGTCGCGAGTGTCGAGTCGAGGTCGGCGACCGCCCGGACGGCGTCGACGGCGGCCGACGGATCGGCCGGGAGGTCGGGGAAGCCGTCGCTCCCACCCTGCGTGGCGAGATACGTCGAGCCACCGAGCGCGCCGCCGCGGGCGCCGACTTCGAGGAGGGTTCCTTCACCGGCGACGGCCATCGGCGGCGCGTCGTAGCCCTCGCGGACGCCGATCATCGCCACCGTCGGCGTCGGCGGGATTGGGCCAGCGACCGAATCGTTGTACAGCGAGACGTTGCCGCCGACCACCGGTACGGAGAGCGCCCGACACATCTCGGCGAGGCCGTCGACGATAGCGCCGAAGCCGCCGTACACGTCGGGTTTCTCGGGGTTGCCGCCGTTGAGACAGTCCACCGCGGCGTGGGGGGTCGCGCCCTTGGCCGCGAGGTTGGTCGCGTTCTCCAGCGCCACCGCCCGGGCGCCGTCGGCGGGGTTCGCGTCCGTCCACGCCGGAATCGCCCCCGCCGACAGCGCCAGCCCCGTGCCCGCTTCCCTGATCGCCATGATCGCGGCGTCGTCGCCCGGGCGCCGCGCGGTCCGCGTGCCGACCTCGTGGTCGTACTGCCGGTAGACCCACGCCTTGCTCGCGGTGTTCGGACTGCCGACGACGGCGTCGAATGCTTCGTCGAGGTCGGCATCGGGCAAGGCACGACTCGCCTCAGTCGGGTCCTCCATGGGCAGGTCGTTCATCGGCGCGCCGTCCGCGAGGAACTCGGCCGGCACGTCGACGACGGTTTCGCGTCCTCGCGGCTCGTCCTCCTCGCCGCTCGGTTCGTCCGAGGCGCGTTGCGCCTCGCCTCCCTCGAACGTGCAGACGTAGTTCCCGTCGGTCACCTCGCCGATGACCGAGCAGCCGAGGTCGTAGCGGTCGGCGATGTCCCGGACGCGGTCGACGTCCTCGGGCCGCACCTCGTAGCACATCCGCTCCTGCGATTCGGCGAGCAGGATCTCCAGTGGAGACATATTCGGCTCGCGCTGGTGGACCCGGTCGAGTTCGATTTCCGCGCCCAGTCCCCCCTTCGCGACGAGTTCGCTGGAGGCGCCGCCCAGTCCCGCGGCGCCCAGGTCGCGGGCCGCGCGGATCAGATCCTCGTCGACGAGCGCCTCGTTGGCCTCGATCAGGAGTTTCTCCGTGTAGGGGTCGCCCACCTGGACCGCGGGGCGGTCCTCGGTTTCGGCGTCCTCGCTCAGGTCCTCGCTGGCGAAGGAGGCGCCGCCGAGGCCGTCGCGGCCGGTGGCGTTGCCGACGAGGACGAGTTTGTTCCCCGGCGTCTTCGCCTCCGCCGTGACGAGGCGGTCGGGCGAGACGAGGCCGACGCAGGCGACGTTCACCAGCGGGTTGCCCTCGTAGTCGTCGTGGAACTCGACGCTTCCCCCCACGGTGGGGACGCCGATGGCGTTGCCGTAGTCGGCGATGCCCTCCACGACGCCCTCGAAGAGGTAGCGCGAGTGTTCGCGGTCGAAGCCGCCGAAGTAGAGGGAGTCCGTCAGGGCGATGGGGTAAGCGCCCATCGAGAGGATGTCGCGGACGATGCCGCCGACGCCGGTCGCGGCGCCGTCGTAGGGGTCGACGTAGGAGGGGTGGTTGTGACTCTCGATGCCCATGGCGACGTACGTCTCCTCGGCGTCGTCGCCGTAGGTGGGGAGGGCGACGACGGCGGCGTCGTCGCCGGGGCCGACGACCACCTGGTCGGCCTCGCTGTCGAACGCCGACAGCAGGGGGCGGGAGGAGCGGTAGGCGCAGTGTTCGCTCCAGAGGTTCTCGAAGAGCGCGGCCTCGGCGGGCGTGGGGTCCCGCCCGAGTTCGGCGGCGACGAGGTCGTGGTCCGGATCGGACAGGCTCATTCGTCCCCGTCTTTCACGCTGTGGAGGTAATGTCTTTCCATCCCAGCGGCCCACAGGATCGGCGCGCTTTTTACCGACCGTGCCGACGCTTCGCGTGTGTTATCGGTCGAGCTGCACACGCACTCGTCGCTGTCACACGACGGCCGGGACCCGGTCGACCACCTGCTCGAACAGGCGGCGTCCGTGGGTCTCGACGCCATCGCCGTCACCGACCACGACGAGATCGACGCCAGCCTCGACGCGGTCGAGATGGCCCCCGAGTACGGCCTGATCGGCATCCCCGGCATGGAGATCACGACCGCCGTCGGCCACGTTCTCGCCCTCGGCATCCGCGAGCGGATTCCGGCCGGTCTCCCCTTCGAGGAGACGCTCGACCACGTCCACGAGCAGGGGGGTATCGCCGTCGTCCCCCACCCGTTTCAGTCCTCGCGTCACGGCGTCGCCCCCCACATCTCGGCCGAAACGCTCGCCAGCGCCGACGCCATCGAGGTGTACAACTCCCGCCTCCTCACCGGCCGCTCCAACCGGAAGGCCGAGCGGTTCGCCGCCTTCCACGACCTCCCCATGACCGCCGGCAGCGACGCCCACATCGCCGAGATGGTCGGGCAGGCGGTCACGGAGGTCGACGCCGACGAACGCACGGCCGAGAGCATCCTCGACGCCATCGCCGCCGGGCGGACGAGCGTCGTCGGCCGACGGACGCCGTGGTGGATCAGCTTCCGACAGGCCGCCGGCGGCGCGAAACGCCGACTCGTCCGCGCGCTGGGCGACCTGCTGTGACCCGGATCCGCGGAACCGACGCCGGGACGGTCCGTCGCGCGCTGGCGTCCGGCGACCCGTTTCCCGGCACCGGCGGCTTCGCCGGCTTCGTTAGCCGGGGTGCGTCGCACCCCATCCTCGTCCGCGACGTGCTCGGCCGCCAGCCCGTCTTCGGTACGCCCGACGACTGGGGCTTCTCGCCCGCCGCGATCGAGGGGGAGCCAACGCCGGTCCCCGCGGGCCACGTCCGGGCGGCCGACGGCACCGATCGCCGCGTCTGGTCGCTCCCCGACCCGCCGGTCGCGGCTGACGACGCGTCGGCGGTCGCGGCCGTCCGCGACGCGATCGACGACTCGGTGTCCCGTCTCGGCGATAGCGACGACCTCGCCGTCGCCTTCTCCGGTGGTGTCGACTCCGCCCTCGTCGCCGCGGGCGCCCCCCGCGCGCCCTGTTACGTCGTCGGGTTCCCCGATTCACACGACGTGGCCGCGGCACGGGATGCGGCCGACGCGATGGATCGTGACCTCCGGGTCGTCGAACTCACCCACGCCGACCTGGAACGGGCCGTCCCCGAGGTGGTGGCCGCCACCGGCCGGACCAACCCGATGGACGTGTGTATCGCCCTCCCGCTCTATCTGGTCGCCGAACGCGCCGCGGCGGACGGCTTCGACCGCCTCGCCCTCGGCCAGGGCGCCGACGAACTGTTCGGTGGCTACGCGAAAGTGGTCGATCCGGCCGACGACGACCGGGTGGCGGCGTCGACGGTCCGCGGGGCGACGCGGGAACTGATCCGGGGCCTCCCCGACCAACTGGCGCGGGACACCCTCGCGCTCCGAGCGGCGGGCGTCGACCCGGCCACGCCCCTGCTCGCCGACGCCGTCGTCGAGGCGGCGCTGCCGCTCCCGGCACACCTTCTCGCGGCCGACGGCGAGCGGAAGGTCGCGCTCCGTCGGGCGGCCCGGGATCGCCTCCCCGAGTCGGTCGTCGTGGCCGACAAGAAGGCCGTCCAGTACGGCAGTCTGGTGTCGCGCGAACTCGACCGTCTCGCCCGGCAGGCCGGGTTCAAGCGGCGGATGGACGACCACCTCGGCGAGTACGTCCGGTCGCTCGTCTAGTCGTCCGCCGCGGCGGCCGTCTCGATGGCCTCGATGCCCAACTCGCGCACGTCGGGGTCCACGTCGACTTCGCGGAGGGCGGCGGGGTCGTACCAGGCCCACGCGTCGGCGCCGGGTTCGTCGGGCGCGGGATCGATCGCCCGGCGCTCGACGGTGGCGTAGAAGACGTGGTCGACGTGCTGGTGACCCACCTCGTCGCCACAGACGTTCACGTCCGCGAGCATTAGGTGGCGCGGCCGCGGAATCGCACGCGCCGTCTCGGAGCGCACGTCGTCGTAATCGGTCAGGAGCGTCGGATCCAGTCCGGTTTCCTCGCGGGCCTCGCGGAGCGCTGCCTCGTGTGGGAGTTCGCCGCGGTCGACGTGCCCACCCGGTGGCAGGCGGATGCCGAGACGGGGGTGTTCGTGGAGCGCCGTCGCGCCGTCCGCGACGAGATACACCGTCGCGGTGAAATGCCGAGTCGTCTCCATAGATGGCGGTGGACGCCCGACGGTATCGGCTTTCCGACGTTCATCTTTTTCACGGTCGGGAGAGACTCACCGACAGGTGCCCTCCACCGTGAGTCACGTACGCATCACCGACGATCAACTGGACCGCACCGTCCCCGTCGAGTCGACGCTCGGGACGGTAGAGATCGATCTCTCGGGCGACGAAGCCACTATCGTCCTCCCGCCCGACGTGCCGGTGACGATCGAACGCGAGTAGAAGAGCTACGGAACCTGAATCTGCTCTTCGGCTTCGAGCAGTTCGTGATACCGGTTGCGGATCGTCACTTCGCTGATGTTGGCCACCTCGGACACCTCGCTCTGGGTCACCTTCTCGTTGGTGAGGAGAGCGGCGGCGTAGATGGCCGCCGCGGCGAGGCCGACCGGGCTCTTGCCGCTGTGGACGCCCTGATCCTTGGCGGTCTTCAGCAGGTCGCGCGCTCGCCGTTCGGACTCGTCGGAGAGGCCGAGTTCGGAGGCAAAGCGGGGGACGTACTGTTCGGGGTCCGCGGGCTGAATCTCCAGGCCGAGTTCGCGGACGACGTAGCGGTACGTCCGCGCGATTTCGTCCTTGTCGACGCGGGAGACGGTGGCGATTTCGTCGAGGCTGCGGGGGGTGCCGGCCTGCCGGGCGGCGGCGTACAGCGCGGCGGTGGCGACGCCCTCGATGGAGCGGCCGGGGAGGAGGTCGTCGGAGAGGGCGCGGCGGTAGATGACCGAGGCCGTCTCGCGGACGT
>Ga0207718_100177_pt1 | contig 75228 bp, 81 predicted proteins | sample A23M2SouthBayCA_FD_187749 | JGI IMG/M metagenome (GOLD analysis project Ga0207718, IMG submission 187749) | Aerobic enrichment media microbial communities from Eden Landing Ponds, California, USA - A23 M2 (SPAdes) | ecosystem: Environmental > Aquatic > Marine > Unclassified | place: Emeryville...
TGCCCGAGATGGCCGCGCCGCCGCGGTCGGCGGCGAACTCGCGGTAGCGCGACAGCAGGCGGATGAGCAGGAACGAGATCACCCACACGACCAGTGAGACGACGATGGCGACGATGATCGGCGCCTGGTTCCCGCCGCCGCGGTTGTTTCCGCCGCCGAACAGCCATCCCCAGCGCACGACGATGAACGCCAGCGTCGACAGGAACGACGCGATGGTCATCACCATCACGTCGCGGTTCTTGACGTGCGCCAGCTCGTGGGCGAGCACGCCCTCCAGCTCCTCGTCGTCGAGCGTGCGAAGCAGCCCGGTCGTCACGCAGACGGTCGAGTTCTTCTGTGACCGGCCGGCGGCGAAGGCGTTCGGGACGCGCGTGTCCGCGACCGCGACCGTCGGCTTCGGCAGGTCGGCCTGTTGAGAGAGCCGCGTGATCGTCCGGTGGAGCTCCGGATACTCCTGTTCGGACACCTCCGTCGCGCCCATCGAGTACAGCGCGAGCTTGTCGCTGAAGAAGAACTGCCCGAGCGAGAACAGCCCCATGATGGCGACCATCGCGAACAGCCCGACGAACCGGGACAACACCGCGATGAACACGATGTAGAGGGCGAACAGGAGGAACCCGGTCAGGACCATCCGGCCCCGCAGGCCCCAGTCTGTCTTCCATTCCATACCCGGTAGTATCGGACCCACGGCTTAAACGCTGTCGCGGATCGGCGAGGATCGACCGGACTTATGGGCCGAGGGCGGGCAGTACCGGCGTGGTCGAGACGCTCCTGGCCATCGGCGTGGCGGTCGCGGTGTTCGTCGGCTTCAACATCGGCGGGTCGTCGACGGGCGTCTCGTTCGGCCCCGCGGTCGGCAGCGGCGCGCTCTCGAGGACGGCCGCCGCGGCGCTCATGTCCGCGTTCGCGCTCGCCGGCGGGTGGACGGTCGGTCGAAACGTCATCGACACGATGGGCGGCGAGATCGTCCCGTCGCCGGCGTTCACGCTCGCCGCGAGCGTCGGCGTGCTCTTCTTTGTCGGGCTGGCGCTGTTGATATCCAACACCTTCGGCGTCCCGGCCTCGACGTCGATGACGGCCGTCGGCGCCATCGCAGGCCTCGGCGCGGCGACGGGGACGCTCGACGCCGACGTCATGCTGCGGATCGTCGGCTGGTGGCTCGTCGCGCCCGTCGTCGCGTTCTGGATCTGCGCGGTCGTCGGTCGGTACTTCTACCCGTACCTCGATGCCGCCTTCGCGATCGATCGATCGGTCGGCGTCGTCGAGTTCGACGGCGTGCGACCCACGATCGCCTCCGGCGCGACCGGGCGGGAGGTCGCCGGCACGGTTGCCGTGGTCCTCATCGCCTGTTACATGGCGTTCTCCGCGGGCGCCTCCAACGTCGCCAACGCGGTCGCGCCGCTGGTCGGGAACGGCGCGGTGACGGCGGGCCAGGGCGTGCTGCTCGCGGGGGCGGCGATCGCCGTCGGCGCGTTCACCATCGCCCGTCGGACGCTCGACACCGTCGGCAACGACCTCACCGACCTCCCGCTACCGGCGGCGCTCGTCGTCGAGGTGGTCGCGGCGAGCCTCATCACGTTCCTCTCGGCGATCGGGATCCCGGCCTCGCTGGCCGTCTCGGCGACGATGTCGATCGTCGGGCTCGGCTGGGGGCGAGCGACCCGCACGACGACGCTCGGCGACGCCGTCAGCGGCGCGGTCGACGGCGCGCTCCCCGGCGACGGGGAACGGACCGACCGCGGGCGACCCGAGGTGTCCGTCGACGCGCTCGCGGCCGACCGCCCGGACGCCGACGACGGTGTCCCGCGGATGGGCGAGGAGCACGGGGAGGAACTGCTCGCCGAGGAACTGTTCGACCCCGGTACTACCGGCCGCGTCGTCTCCTTTTGGATCTTCACGCCGACGGTCTCGTTCGTCTGCTCGTACGCGCTGTTCGCGGTCGTTCCGCTGTAGGGTCGCCGTGACGGTCCGGGGACCCACTCGCAGTCGGATCGCCGTCCCTCACCGGCGTGGACGGGGCGGTCGAGCGCGCCCGCGCGATTCCCTCAGATCCGTAGAACGGTTATTTTGGCCCGCCTAAAGGCTGTCTGGAGCCGGTATCTCCCGCGAGATAGCAACAACTAATGGTGCGGCGGGCGAAACGCGGGACGAAATGCCCACGGTCGAATACCTTAACTACGAAGTACTTGACGACAACGGCTGGGACATGGACGACGACGACCTCTTCGAACAGGCCGCCGACGCGGGTCTGGACGGGGAGGACTACGGCGAGCTCGACGTCAACGAGGGCGAGTACATCCTCGAGGCCGCCGAGGCCCAGGGCTACGACTGGCCCTTCTCGTGTCGTGCCGGCGCCTGCGCGAACTGCGCGGCGATCCTGAAGGAGGGAGAGATCGAGATGGACATGCAGCAGATCCTCTCCGACGAGGAGGTCGAGGAGAAGAACGTTCGCCTGACGTGCATCGGCTCGCCGCAGGCCGACGAGATCAAGATCGTCTACAACGCGAAGCACCTCGACTACCTCCAGAACCGCGTCATCTGAGCGCGGTCGGCCGCCGAGTTCTCCACGTTATTCCCTTCCCTTCCCCAGCGACGCGTCCGTCGACGAGGTACCCCCGCCGGCGCGGTTTTCACGACCGAGACGCGGACGGCAACGCCTAACTCTCCGGGGCCGCCCGACGGCGTATGAACGTGCTCGGCGTCGCCACCGCGGCGGACCTCCTCCGGCTCCTCGTCCTCCCGGGGTTCGCGTGGGCCGCCTACCGCGACATCCGAACCCGACGGGTCGCGAGTGTCCTCTGGGTTCCGTTGCTCGCGATCGGCGCGCTCGCGCTCCTCGTGGAGGCCGCCGGGGCGTACCCGTTCGACGGCTACGCCGGGCGGCTGTTCCTCGTCCGGGTCGGGTTCTCGATCCTCTTTCTGATCCCCTTCTCGCTGCTCGCCTACCGGATGGCCGCCTTCGGCGGCGCCGACGCGAAGGCGCTCGTGGTGCTCGCGGTCGCGTTCCCGACCACTCCCGGGTACGTCGTCCCGCTGTCGATCCTGCCGGAGGTGACGTGGCTCCACACCGTCGGCTTCCCCGTGCACCCCTCGGCGCTGGGCGTCACGGCGATGTCGGCGCTGACGAACGCGGTGCTGTTCGGTGGCGGCTACGTCGCCCTGCTGTTCGTGTCGAACGTCGCCGCCGGCCGGCTCTCCCCGGCGATGTTCGTCGGTCGCTGGACCGCGATCGACGACCTCCCGGACGTGCACGGGCAGCTCATCCGCGTCGACGGGCTCCGCCCGCAGCGGGGCCTCGATCTCGACGCGCTCCGGATGTACCTGCGGTGGCGCGACACCACGCTCGCGGCCGTCCGGGCGGAACCGGACCGGCACCGCGATCCGGCGTCCGTCGAGGAGACGCGTCCGCCGACCGACGGCGCGGTCCACGACGGCCCGCGGACGGACGGCGGCGTCGACGACGGCGGGTTCGAGTTCCCCGGGTCGGACGCGACGGCCGACGACGCCGCCGGCGGATCGGACGCCGCTGCGCCGCCGGGACGCGACGGGCCGGCGGTCGACGCCGAGGCGGATGCCGTCGACGACCCGTGGGCCGCCGAGGGGTTCCTCGAGGACATCGAGGGCACGGCCTACGGGACGACCCCGGAGGCGCTCCGGCAGGGACTGGACCGCGTCGTCGCCGAGGACGCGCTGTGGGTGTCGCCCGGGCTCCCGTTCCTCGTCCCGCTGTTCGGCGGACTCGTGCTCGCGTTGACGTACGGCGACGCGCTCACGGTCGCGCTCGGGGCGCTCGGGCTGGTCTGAACGGGACCAAGACGCCCGATCGTTATGTCGTCGGCGACCCGTGACAGACGTGAATTGTCGAACGAGATGGACGCTCGGCGTCGCCGCCGGACTCACCGCGGCCGCCGTGAGTCGGTTGCTGTTCGTCCCGAGTCTCCCGCTCGCCGGTGCGCTGGTCGTCGTCTACGCCGTCGGCGTGAGTTCCGCGCTCCGATATCAGCCGGTGTACCGCCGTCGCGCGACCGACGACACCCCGGACCGGTGGGCGGCCGCCATCGGCCCGCTCGTGACCGTCGTCGGCGTCTTCGGTCTCAACGCCGATCTCGGCCTCCCCTCCGACCTCCGCGCGGCGCTGCTCCTCCTGCTGCTGAGGGCGATGCTCGCCGCCTACGCGGTGGGGATCGCCAGCGCGGCCGCGTGGTTCGACGTCGACGTCGCTCCCGACTCGGACCGGGCGGCTCCCCGAGCGACGGCGACGACTGACCGCGCCCGGCACGCACAAGACCTATTCGCCGCAGCCCCGACGTTCGTGGCGATGAGTGATCCCACGCCCGACGGCGACCCCGACGACCGGATCGCGGTCGAGTTCGGCGACGACGGGCTCGTGCCCGCCGTCGCGCAGGACGCCGACTCCGGCGAGGTGTTGATGCTCGCGTACGTGAACCGGGAGGCGCTCGCCCGAACCCGGGAGACCGGCCGCGCGCACTACTACTCCCGCTCCCGCGACGAGCTCTGGGAGAAGGGCGCGACGAGCGGGCACACCCAGGAGATCCGCGAGGTACGGGTGGACTGCGACGCCGACACGCTCCTGTATCTCGTCGACCAGACCGGCGGCGCCTGCCACACCGGGCATCGTTCGTGTTTCCACCGTACGATCGACGGCGAGCACGTCGGCGAGCGCGTGTTCGACCCCGACGCGGTGTACGAGTAACGGATGGCGCGCGATACCGACGCGGCCCACCGGCGGGACGCGACCGCCGATCGCGACGTGACGCCGGACCCGCTTCCGGACGCCGAACGCGACGCCGACGCGCTCGCGACCGCGCTCCGGGACGCCCGAGAGCGACGGGACGACGCGACCGCCGCCGTCGAGGAGCACGGCGAGTCGACGCTCTCGACGGTCCGCGACGCCGTGCAGCGCGCCGACCGCCTGCTGGAGCGATATATCGACTCGGCGACCGGGACGGGCGACTTCCAGGCGTACCTCGAGTTCCAGGGCGAGTTCGCGGCCGTCGTCGAGGACCTCGACGAGGACGTCCCCGGACGCGACGCGTTCGAACGCGCGAACGACGCCGTCGACGGCCGGCGGCTCTCCGAGTCGGACTTCGAGCGCGCCCGCGAGGCGCTGTCCCCCGCTCGCGACCTCGCCGACCGGCTCGCCGAGCGCGAGGCGGCCGAGGCCGCGGTTCACGACGCCGAACGGGACGTCACGCGCCGCCTAGACGCCCTTGACGACCGGATCGCGGCGCTGGAACGGCTCGTCGAGCTCGGGGAGGCGGACCTGACCGCCCCCACCGAGGAACTTCGCGAGCCGATCGCCGCCTACAACGACGCCGTTCGCGACGCGTTCGACGACTTCCGTCGGGAGGCGCCCGCCCGCGAGCTGCTGGCGTTCGTCGCGGACGCGGCGGAGACGCCGTTCGTCGACTACGCCGCGCCGCCGCCGGAGCTGCGCTCGTTCCTCGACTCGTCGCCCGCCGACGGGGCGGCGCTTCCGGACCTGCTCGAGTACGCCGACTACTCCGCCTCGAAGCTCGACCACTACGTCGAGGACCCGGGGACGTTCACGGCGCGGGTGCGACCGCACCGGACGTACCTCGAACGGCTGTCCGCGGCGCCGCTCACGGTCGACTGGCCGCCGCCGTCGGCCGAGACGCTCCGGTTCCAGCGCGAGGAGCTCGTCTCCGTCGTCGCCAAGTTCGCGCCCGAGGGGACCGTCGCCCGCGCCCGCCGGCTGCGGGCGGCCGCGGACCACCCGGACTACGAGCGACTCCGCCGCGCCGCCGAGGCCGAGGCGGAGCTGTCGGACACGGAGGTCGAGCGCGTCGCCTCGGGCGAGGCGGCCGCCGAGCTGGCCGAGGCGCGCGAGCGACGCGAACTGCTGACTGACACGCTCGAGGACGCGGACTCGTAACCGCGAGCGGTCACGGCGGCCGCGCGTACACCGCCGTCGGGTAGGACTCCTCGCCCACGTCGAAGGTCGAGGCGCCGACTCGCTCGAACCCGCGTGCCTCGTAGAACTCGCGGGCCGCGCGGTTCTCGGTGAACGTTTCCACCACCAGCCGCGACGCCGATCCGGCGACGCGGTCGAGTGTGGTCTCCAACAGCGCCGAGCCGACGCCCGCGCCCTGCGCGTCGGGGTCGACGTAGATCGCCCGGAGCTCGGCGTCGTCGCGCTCGCAGAACGCCTTTCGCTCGCCGTTCCACAGCGCGTCGGCGAAGCCGACGACCGCGCCCGGCTCCCGGTCGACGGCGACCAGGAACACACGACCGTCGGCCGTCGCGCGGTCGTACCGATCCTGTAGCTCGACGCCGTCGGGGACCGTCATCGCGTCCAACTGCTCCGCCGGGAGGATGTCGGCGTACGCGTCGCGCCAGGCGGCGCGGTTGACCGCCAGCGCCGCACGGAACTCGGCCGGCGAGGCGACGGGGCGCACCTCGATGTCCATGTGCGTGGGTCGGGGTCGGCGGGAGGAAAGGATTCGGGGAGTGTGCGGTCGAGGGGCTGTCGGCCGGTTACGCCGCGGCGTCGCCCCGCGCCTCCTCCAGCGCCTCGCGCACGTCCCGCACCAGCGCGGCCGCGCGGTCGGCGTCGGCGGACTCCGCGTACACGCGAACCTTGGGTTCGGTACCGGAGGGACGAACGAGCACCCACGCGTCGCCGTAGTCGAGGCGGTAGCCGTCCTTCGTGTCCGGGTCGGCGTCGGCGGCGGCGGCGTACGACTCGGCGGCCGCGAGCATCGCGTTCAGTTCGGCGTCCGAGCCGTACGTGAGGTTCTCGCGGACGTTCGTGTAGTCCTCGTAGGGAGCGACGATCTCGCTGACGGTCGCGTCGCGCTCGGCGATCAACTCGAGGAACTTCGCGGCGATGAACGCGCCGTCGCGAACCAGCCGGTAGTCGGGGAAGAACACCCCGCCGTTACCCTCGCCGGCGACGGGGACGGACTCCCCGTCGCGCCACAGCTCCTTGATCCGGGTGATGATGTTCGTCGACCCGATGGGCGTGAGCTCGAGGTTCGCGCCGGCGGCCTCACACACGTCCACGAGGCGCTGAGAGACGTTCACGGCGGCGACGGTCGTGTCGCCCTCGCCCAGATCGCGGGCGGCGAGCGCCGCCAGCGAGGCGTCGCCCTCGACGTACTCGCCGGCCTCGTCGAAGAAGATGGCGCGGTCGGCGTCGCCGTCGTGGGCGATCCCCACGTCCGCGTCGGCCGCGCGCACGAGCCGGCCCAGGTCGTCGAGGTTCTCCCGCACCGGCTCCGGGTCGCGGCCGGGGAAGTGGCCGTCCGGCTGAGCGTTCACCGTGACGACGTCGCAGCCCAACTCGCGGAAGAACTCGGGCGAGGTGAGCGCGCCGGCGCCGTGGCCGGGGTCGATCGCGACCGTGAGGTCGGCGTCGGCGACGGCGTCGCGGTCGATCGCGTCGAGCATCTCCGCGACGTAGTCGCCGTTGGCGTCGGGAACGCGGCGGGAGTCGCCCATCCGGTCCCACGACACGGTCGTCGGCTCCTCGGCGAGGAGGCGCTCCTCGACGACCTCCAGTCGGTTCACCGGGAGCTCGACCCCGTCGTCGCCGACGAGCTTGACGCCGTTGAACTCCGGCGGGTTGTGCGACGCGGTGATCATCACGCCGGGCACCGATTCGACCTCGCAGTAGCGCACCAGGCTCGGAGTCGGGACCACGCCGAGTCGCTCCACGTCGACCCCGGCGGCGGTGACGCCGGCGGCGGCGGCGTCGGCGAACGTCCGCCCGGACGTGCGGGTGTCGCGGCCGAGGGCGACGCGCTCGGCGTCCCACGTCGCCGCCGCGGCCGCGGCCACCCGGGAGACGAACTCCGGCGTGAACTCCTCGCCGACGACCCCGCGGGTGCCGCTCGATCCGAAGACCTTCATTCGGTTCGTGGGTCCGACGGCCGTCGGGATAGTGGTTCCGAACCGGCGCGTGACGCTCTCGCGCCGATCAGCCGGCGAGGACAGCGACAGACGGTGATCTGTGACACGCCCACCGACAGCGGGATTTACCACCCTCGACGGGAAACCCATGCGTATGATTCACGCGACCGGTCCGCTGCTGTCGGTCGACCTCGACGCCCGCGAGACGACCGAGGAGGACGTCGACGACGTCCTCGGCGCGTTCGTCGGGGGCCGCGGCGTCGCGACGAACCTCGCGTTCGACCGCGTTCCGTTCGACGCCGACCCGCTCGGCCCGGAGAACCGTGTCTACCTCACGACGGGCCCGCTCCAGCACTCCCGGATGAGCTTCACCGGACGGATGAACATGACGAGCGTCTCGCCGCTGACCGACGGCCTCGCCTCCTCGAACGCCGGCGGCTTCCTCTCGCGCAACTTCACCGGGACGGGATACGCCGCCGTCGAACTCCGCGGCGCCAGCGACGTTCCCCTGGCGGTCCACGTCCGCGACGACGGCGTCGGATTCGAGGAGGTCCCCGACCTCGCGGGCGCCGAGGTTCCCGAGGTGACCGAGTGGGCCGCGGACGCCCACGGTCTGGAGGCCGAGCATCTCGCGTGCATCGGCCCCGCCGGCGAGAACCTGGTTCGCTACGCCTGCGTGATGACCAGCGAGACGCGCGCGTTCGGGCGGACCGGGATGGGCGCGGTGCTGGGAAGCAAGAACGTGAAGGTGCTCACGTTCGCCGGCGACAGCGAGGCGGACGTGGAGATCGACCCGATCCAGACGGAGATCCACCGCGATGCGGCCACGTCGGATCACATCATGAAACGACAGGGAACGACCAGCGTCACCGAGTACGCCAACGAGGTGGAGGCGCTGCCGACCGACTACTTCTCGGCGCTGTCGTTCGACGGCGCCGAGGGGATCGGCGGCGACGCGGTCGAATCGAGGAAGTACAAGAAGGGAACGTGCTCGCAGTGTGCGTTCGCATGCAAGCTCCCCACCCGCGACGAGGACGCCGGCGTCGAGACGGAGGGGCCGGAGTTCGAGACGGTGATGGCGTGGGGCTCGAACCAGCTCGTCGACGACGTGGTCGAGGTGATGAAGGCCAACGAACTGTGCGACCGCCTCGGCGTCGACACCATCTCCGCGGGCGACACGATGGCCGCCTACCTCAAGAGCGAGGGCGACCTCGGGAACCCCGAGCGCGCCCGCGAGCTGCTCCGGACGGCCGCCTACCGCGAGGGCGAGGTCGGCGACCTGCTCGCGGAGGGCGTCCACCGCGCCGCCCCCGAACTGGGCGTCGAGGACTGGTCGGTGAAGGGGCTGGAGTTCGCCGCCCACGACGGTCGGACGCTGAACGGGCAGGGCCTCTCGTTCGCCACCTCGAACCGCGGCGCCGACCACATGTACGCCAGCTTCTACTCGAAGGAGTACCCCCTCGTCGACAAGGAGCAGGCGGTCGACAAGCGCGGACTGGAGGGGAAGGCGCCGATGGTCGCCACCGCGGAGAACCACAACGCCGTCCTCGACTCCGCGGTCGCCTGCAAGTTCAGCCGGGACTTCATGACCGAGGAGCGGCTCGGCTCCCTGCTGGAGGCCGACTACGACGACCTCCTCGACGTGGGCGCGCGGGTGGTCGAACTGGAGCGGGCGTTCAACAACCGCCGCGGCTTCGACCGCGCGGACGACGCGCTCCCGTACGACATCGAGGGGTTCGAGGCGGCGCTGGACGAGTACTACGAGGCGCGCGGCTGGCGCGAGGACGGCGTCGTTCCGGGGCTCGGTGAGGTCGACGCGGGCGTCGGCGCCGCGAGCGCCGACGACTGAGACGAGACGCGAGCGTGGCGAGCCGTGAGCGAACCGAGCGTCTCGGAGGGACGGCGGAGCGGTCCCGTGTCGCTCCGCGCACGAAGAGTCGAGTGGCTCGGCTTGCCGCGAGCCCGGTTTCACCTCTGATATGCGGGACCGAACGGTTATGCGGCGTCTCGGCCGCGTTCCCGGTATGAACATGAAGCGGCTGTCGACCCTCTCGGTCGGCATGCTGTGCGTGCTGGCGCTGGGGGCCGCGGCGCTGGTCGCCGTCCAGGTGATCTGAGGGCGTCGCGGTGTCGCGGCATCGGCGGCGTCGCCTCCCCTCGACCGCCCCGAACCGACGGAGCCAACCGCCCGGAGCGACTTCGCCCTCTCGATGGAGATACAGTTCCTCGGCGGCGCCCGCGAGGTGGGCCGCTCGGCGGTCCTCGTCGACGACGCGCTCCTCCTCGACTACGGGATGCTGACCGGGGAGCCGCCGCAGTACCCCGTCAGCCGGCCGGAGCCGGACGCGGTCGTCGTCAGCCACGGCCACCTCGACCACGTCGGGCAGGTTCCCGCGCTGCTGCGCGGCGACCGACGGCCGTCGATCCACTGGACGCCGCCGACGGCCGAGTTGGCGCGGGTGCTCGCCGAGGACACGCTGAAGCTGCGCGGCTACGAGTGCACCTTCACCGAGAGCCACGTCCAGCGTCTCGGCGAGGTGGGGAAGCGACACGGCTACGGCGAACCCTTCACCGTCGCCGCCGGGGGAACCGAGTACGAGATCACGTTCTACGACGCCGGCCACATCCCCGGCAGCGCCCACGTCCTCGTTACCGACGGCGACACCCGGCTGCTGTACACCGCCGACTTCCACACCGACGACACCCGCCTGCTGTCCGGGTCGACGGCGCGGCCCGACGCGGACGCCGTGATCTGCGAGAGCACCTACTCGGACGTGAGCCACGAGGACCGCGCCCGCGTCGAGGAGCGGTTCGTCGAGACGGTCCGGACCACCCGCTACGAGGGGGGCACCGCGTTGATCCCGGCGTTCGCGATCGGCCGTACGCAGGAGGTGCTGACGGTGCTGGAGGACACCGAGATCCGGCCGTACCTCGACGGGATGGGCCAGCGCGTCACCGACATCGTCCGGCGGTACCCCGAGTACGTCCGCGACCCCGAGGCGCTCCGGCGGGCGAAGTCCGGAGCCAGATACGTCACCGGAAAGGACGGCCAACGGGAGCGCATCGCCGCCGACAACGAGGCCATCGTCACCACCTCCGGGATGCTCTCGGGCGGGCCGGTGATGCGCTACCTGCCGATGCTCCGCTCGGATCCCACGAACCGCGTCTGTCTCACCGGCTATCAGGTCGAGGGGACGAACGGGCGACAGCTGCTCGAACACGGCCGCTGCGAACTCGGCGGCGGCGTCGTCCCCGTCGCGGCCCGCGTCGATCTGTTCGACTTCTCCGCGCACGCCGACCGCGACGGCCTCCGGTCGTTCCTCGACGCCTACCGCGGCGCGACGGTCCTCGTCAACCACGGCGACCGGTGCCCGGCGTTCGCCGAGGAGTTACGGGCGGACGGCTACGACGCCGCGGCCCCCGACCTCGGAGAGACGGTCACGGTCTGATCACTGTCGCGATAGCCTCTCACGACCGCCTCGAACCGCTCACTCGGCCGACTCCACCGCGACGGCGACCTCGTTTCGTCGGAGGAACGGCAGCGTCCACGGCGCGTCGTACCCCATATAGAACGGCTCTCCGTCCGTCGGCACGTCCGCCCCCGCCAGCGACTCACGAAGCCGGTCGGTCTCCCGCTCGATCCGCTCGTCGGTCGGCCGCCACGAGAACCGCCGTACCGCGAGCGTTCGCTCCGGCACCGCCACGAGGGTCACGTCCTCGTCGGTCGGTCGTGGCGCCGACTCCGCGTCGTAGTCGGCGGGGAGAGAAAACGCCATGCGGACGCCGTCGTCGGGGGCGTCCGTTCGCTCGACCGGCGCCGTCATCGGGATGGAGACGCCCTCGGAGTCGCCGTGCGCGCGGCCCCTGTCGCCTCGGCTCTCGCTGTCGCTCACGTTCACGGGCGCGGTCATCGAGATGTCGTCGCTCGCCTCGTTGGCGCCGGAGATGTACCCGAACAGTCGCCGGAACGCCTCGCGCTCGTCCTCCGCGACCGTCTCCGCGAGGACGGTCGGCGGGTACCGGCGAAGCTCCGTGTCACCGACGTTCGCGACGACGGTGTACGGCACCGTCTCGGTCGTGTACCGCTGGTAAAGGCCCCATAGCCCGACAACCGCTGCGAGTCCGCCGGCGGCTCCGAGCGCGATGGACGTCGTTCGCTTCATGTCGAGATGTACGTTCCGTGGCACCATACCAGTTCCCGTGAGCCTGAACCGGCGACGGATATTCCCCTTGGCGGCTCGACACCGCGGCCATGAACCGACCCGAACGGGGGAAACTGCTCGGTCGTCGGTCGTTCCTCCGGCGCACGGGGGTCGCGGGAACGTTCGCGGCGACGGCCTTCGCGGGCTGTGTGGGGGCTCCCGGCGGCGAGCGGGTGACCGGTCCGACCGACGTATCCGACACGACCGCCGGAACCGACGCATCCGACACGACCGCCGGAACCGACACCGCCGACGGGGCGACCGTCGGTCCCGGCTCGCTGGCGACCGAACCCGTCGTCGAGGGGTTCCCCTCGCCGCTGGGACTGGAGGCGCCCGCAGGCGTCGACGGCCGTCTGTACGTCGTCGATCAGGGCGGCACAGTCACCGGCGTCGCGATCGAGGGGGACGGCGGCTCCGGCGGCGACCGGTCGCCGTTCCTCGATGTGACCGACCGACTGGCCCGGGCGGGCGGCGAGATGGGACTGCTCGGGCTCGCGTTCCATCCCGACTTTCCCGAGGAGGACCGCGTGTACGTCCGCTACAGCGGCCCCCTGCGCGACGACGTGCCGAGCGACTACAGCCACACCTTCGTCCTCTCTGAGTTCCGGGCGACGCCCGACGCCGCCGACCCCGACAGCGAGCGCGTCCTCCTCGAGATCGCGGAGCCGCAGCCGAACCACAACGCCGGATCGGTCGCGTTCGGCCCGGACGGTCTGCTGTACGTCGGCGTCGGCGACGGCGGCGGCGGCGGCGACCGGGGCACCGGCCACGTCGAGGACTGGTACGACGCCGTCGACGGCGGCAACGGACAGGACGTGACCGAGAACCTCCTCGGGAGCGTCCTCCGGATCGACCCGCTCGACGGCGACGACGTGGGCGTCGGCGGCGACGGCGATCCCTACGGCGTTCCCGACGACAACCCGCTGGTCGGCGGCGAGGGGCTCCCGGAGCAGTACGCGTGGGGCTTCCGCAATCCCTGGCGCTTCAGCTTCGACCGCGAGACGGGCGAGTTCCTCGTCGCCGACGTGGGCCAAAACGAGTGGGAGGAGGTGAACCGCGTCGAGGCCGGCGGCAACTACGGCTGGAACGTCCGCGAGGGGTTCCACCCGTTCGACGCCGCGGAGGCGCCGACGGAGACGCCCGACGGCGACCCGCTGATCGACCCGGTGATCGAGTACCCCCACGACGACGCGGCGGTGTCGGGCGTCTCGGTCATCGGCGGCTACGTCTACCGCGGCGACGCCGTCGCCGACCTCGCGGGGACGTACGTCTTCGGCGACTACCGCCCCGGCGGCGATCTGTTTCTGGCCCAGCCGCGGGAGTCGGGCCGGTGGCCCACCCGTGCGGTCGCCACCGACGGACTCGGCGAGGGTCTGCTCTCGTTCGGTGAGGGTCCGGACGGGGAGCTGTACATCTGTACCGTCGGCGACGACGGCGGGTCGGTGCGGCGGATCGTCGACGGCTGAGCGCCGCCCGTCGACAGGCGGACCGCCCGCGCCGCCGGATCCCCCGTCCACCCCGCCCGGATCACAGCCATCCCTCGCGCCGGAAGTACGCGACGAGCACGAGCGCGATGCCGCCCATTCCGAGCATCGTCGCGTGGTACGCGTACGGCCAGCCCAGCTCCGGCATCGACTCGAAGTTCATCCCGAACACGCCGGCGACGAACGTCAACGGGAGCACGATCGTCGCGACGACCGTGAGCCGGCGCATCACCTCGTTCGTCGACTGGGACAGCGTGTTGAGATAGATGTCGCGCGCGCCTGCGGTGAGATCGCGGTACGTCTCGGTCAGCTCGACCAGCTGCACGAGGTGGTCGTACACGTCCCGGTAGTACTTCTCGGTCGCCTCGGCGACCTGGTCGGCGTCGCCGCGCGAGAGCGCGTTCACCGCGTCGCGTGTCGGCCACACCACCCGCCGGACCGACAGCAGCTCCCGCCGGAGTTCGTTGATCGCCGCGAGGGTGTTCGGGTCGGGCGCCTCGATGACGCGCTCCTCGACGGTCTCGATGTCGTCCTCCAGTTCGTCCAGCAGGCGGAAGTAGCCGTCCACGATCCGGTCGACGACGAGGTAGCCCGCGAAGTCCGCTCCGCGCGCGAGCGCTCGTCTGTCCGCCCCGGCGAGACGGTTCCACACCGCCTCGACGGCGTCGTCGCCGGTCGTCGTCACTGTCACCAGCCAGTCGTCGCCGACGAACACGCCCACCGGACGCGTCCGGATCTCCTCGAGAAACGTCGTCTCGCCGACGCGAAATCGCGCGCTCTTCACGAGCAGGAACGCGTACTCGTCCAGCAGTTCCGACTTCGGGCGAGCGTCGCCGAGCACGTCCTCGACGTGCAGGGGGTGGATGTCGAACCGCTCTGTCACCGCCGCGAGATCGCCCGTCGGCTGCGGAACGCGCCCCGCGTCCCCCTGTTCCTCCCGAACCGCGGCGGCGTCCCCGTCCGCCGCGTTCACCCACACCCACGTCGTGCCCGGCGCCTCCGCGGCCGCCGTTACCTCCTCGAACGTCGCGGCCTCCCCGTCCGTGTACGACATCGCGCGGATCACTCCGATCCGCCTCCGTCGCGTGTCTCGATCTCGGGATCGGTCGATCCCGTATCGCTCCCGACCTCGGTCGATCCTCCGCCGCTCCGACTGTAGGTCACGCTCGCGAGGGTCACGCCGACGGACAGCCCCGCGATGCTCGCCTCCCGACCGGGGTACGGCGCGACGGTTCCGAGGACGTAGCCGGCGAGCGACGACAGCGTCAGCGCCGCCGACGCGAGGAACTGCCCGTTCATGCGACCTCCCTCGGGGTCGGTCCCCCTAATCGTTCGGACGCACAACGCCCTTAGTGTGCGGTGACATAGCATCCCATATGTCCGTCGACGAACCGACTTCACCCGTCCCCGACCTGACGGCCGACGAGCGAGCCGCGCTGCACTCGATTCAACTCGGGATCGAACACGCACACCGGGCGTACGCCGACCTGCTGGGCTGTCACCACCGCACCGGCCACGCGATGGATCGGTTCGCGGAGGCGGAAGACCTCCTTCGAGCCGCCGGCCACGACGAGTACGCCGACGAGATCCGCGACCGACTGCTCCCCGCGGGCGTCGTCGAGGACCGCTGGACGTACGAGCTCGTCACCGCCTACCGGCGGAACCTGCTGAACGAGTTGGACGCGTTCGAGACGGCCGTCCGCGAGGACGTCGCCGGCGGCGTCGACCACGTCGCCGAGCGCGCCCAGCAGCGCGCCTGGCGGGAACGAGCGGAGTCGGAAAAGTGGACCGAGTAGGCGTCGAACTCGAGCGAGTCAGTCGTCGTCGACGACGACCTCGACCGGCTCGGCCTCCTCGTCGGCGTCGTCGTCGCCGCTCGCGCGCTCTTGGTACAGCAGCGCGCCCGCGACGACGAGGATGAGCCACGAGCGCCAGTTCGCGAGGTTGAGCGTGTAGCCGATGCCGAACGGTTTCTCCACCAGCATGCCCTTGCCGGGCTTCCAGTACGAGGAGAGCAGGCGACCGACGCTCGGACGCTCGAAGTTGTACGGGATCCCGAAGAGCTCCCCGGTCTGCGGTTTGTCTGCCATGACTCCGACAACGACGCCGTGCGATAAATCGTTTTGGCTCGCGTCCGACAGTTCGGCGCCGAAGGTTCATCCGGGATGGCGACCCAGTCACCCCGATGCGTTGACGATCGACGCGCGCCGAAACGCGGATGTGCGGCCCGACGGCGCGCGAACGGGCGACTGACTGACGACCGGCGACATCCGGTCGGTCGCCCTGTCCCGAACACGGCCGCCTGTTCGCCCACCGACCGTCACCGCTGGTTCACCCCGCCGGGGACGTTACTGATAGCGACCGCGTCCCTCGACGCCGCGGAGCCGTTCCAACACGGCTGGGTCGCCGACTGCTCGGTACCCGTCCTCGACCGCCGCGACGAGTCGGCCGGGCTCGCTCACGGTGCCCTCGATCGACTGCTCGAACACGTGCAAGTCCATCGCGTAGTCCTCGACGTGATCGGAGTTGAACCCGAGGCCGAAGTCGATGCAGAAGAGCCGTCCGTCCTCGGGTCCGTCCGTCCGCCCGACTCTGACGTTGCGCGTCGTCGGGTCGCCGTGGACGATCCCGGCGTCGTGGAGCCGCGCGAGGTGTTCGCCGACCGTCCGGGCGCGGTCGGCGGTGAGCGCGGCCGCCAGATCGCACTCGCCGACGAACTGCATCGCGAGGGTCGCCTCGGCGACGTCCACGTCGCGCACGAGCGGCGTCGGCACGCCCGCCTTGCGGGCGGCCGCGAGCAGGCGCGCCTCCGCGACGGTCCGGTCGCGCCGCAGCGTCGCGTCCAGTTCGGGATGGCGGTACCCCTTCGGGAGCCGCCGCTTCACCACCTCGCCGTCGCGGACCTCGACGGTCGCCTCCGCGCCGCGGAGGTCGGCGGCGTCGCGGCCGTCCCTCCCGTCCTCCCCGCCGGCCGCGCTCGGCACGCGCGCGACCGATTCGCCCGTGCGCCACGTCACCGGCACCTGATCCGGCCGGAAGTCGGGGTCGATGGCGGACTCGGCCACCGCGACGGTGTCGCCGGCGGCGGCCATCTTCGCGCCGAGCACCGCGATCATCCCGGCGTTGTCGCGGAGGAACCGCGGCTCGGGCGCGTGGAAGTCGGCGCCGCGCTCGGCGCACATCGACGCGAGCATCCCCCGGAGGCGCGCGTTCTGCCCGACGCCGCCGCCGAGCACCAGTTCGTCGGTCCCCGTCAGCGACAGCGCCCGCTCGGCCACCTCGGTCAGCATGGCGAAGACGTGCTCCTGCAGCGAGAAGCAGACGTCCTCGACGGGGACGCCGTCGTCGGAGGCGGCCTTCGCCGCCGACATGATCCCGGAAAAGGAGAAGTCCATCCCCTTCACGACGTAGGGCAACTCGACGAACTCGCCGTCCTTCGCGTGTTCCTCGATCTTCGGGCCGCCGGGGTGGCTCCAGCCGACGTGGCGCGTGAACTTGTCGAGGGCGTTGCCGACGCCGGTGTCCATCGTCTCGCCGAGCACGCGGTAGCGCCCGTCGTGAAAGCCCAGCAGGTGCGCGTTCGCTCCCGAGGCGTTCAGGCAGACGGGCGAGTCGAAGCCGGCGCGGTGGCGGCCGATCTCCAGGTGTGCGACCATGTGGTTGACGCCCACCAGCGGCACGTCGAGCGTCCGCGCCAGCGCCCGCGCCGCGGTGGCGACGATTCGCAGGCACGGGCCGAGTCCCGGGCCGCGAGAGAAGGCGACGGCGTCGACCGGCGGCTCGTCGCCGGCGCGGTCGTCGTACTCCTCGCGGGCGTGTTCGAGGGCGGTCTCGACGACCCGCGGGATCGCATCGCCCATGTGTTCGGCGGCCTCACGCGGGTGAATGCCGCCGCTGTCCGGCTCGTACGGATCGGATTCGATGAAAACGGAGTCGGTCTCGACGTCGAACACCGCGGCGCTGGCGCACCAGGCCGTGCCCTCGACGCCGAGGACGCGCATCCGGCGTTAGGCTTCCTCTGCCTCTGCGTCCTCGTCGCCGGTGATGGCGTTCCGCTCGAGGACGTAGTCCTGCTCCACGTCGGCGGCGTGATCGGCCGTCTCGTACACCTTCGCGTAGCCGACGGTCTTGCGCATGCCGAACTTCGTGTTCAGGTCCTGGATGACGACCTCGTCGGACCCCTTGTCGAGTTTGGCGGCCAGCGAGTCCCGGACCTGCAGACGGGCGGGGGTTGCTTCGTCGTGCTGCACCTCGAACCGGACGTCAGTCCGGTGGAGCATGGGGTTCTCCTTCTCGGAGATGATGTCGATGTCCATGGTTCAGTTGTCAGTGAGTGCGCCCGAGAGGCGGAAAAGGATTTCGAAGGGGCTGTACCCCGATTCAGCGGCCGCGACCGTCGCCAACAGGAGGTCGACTACTTCCCCACACCGAGCGCCGAAAGCGCCGCCGCGGTGTCGCCGTCGAGCGCCTCCAACAACTCGCGCGCCTCGCGCCTCGACTCCGGGGTCACGTCCACGAGCACCATCCCCTCGTCGGGCTGGCCGTAGACGACGCTCGCGCCCTCGGGGGCCGCGACGATCGCGGGCACCGTCGCGAGGTCCTCCTCGCCGGTCACGTGGATCACGACCGGGTCGTCGCTCGCGAGCGCCTCGACCAGCGCGCCGAGCATGGCCGCCGAGAGCGTCGCCGGTTCGTTGTCGACCTCGATCCGGCGGTTCTCCCCGTCGAGGACGGCGGCGATCTCCTCGCCGACGGCCTCGCGCTTCGTCTTCCCGTCGATCACGGCCACGTCGGGGTCGCGGCCGGCGACGCGGAGGTGATAGGTGACGACGTCGCCGACGGCGACGATCGGGTCGCCGGCGTCCGCGAGCAGTCGCTCGGGGTCGGTGTAGACGGGGCCCATCGGGTCCTTGAACGCGCCGCGAAGGTCGTCGGGGAGCGAGAGGAGCGTCATCCGATCCGGCGTCGGAGTCGTGCGGTCACCGGACCTTCAGCGCGTAGCTGCCCGGCTCGCTCACGTTCATCTCGGGAGCGATCTCGGACTCCTCGGGGTGGGTGATGATGACGTAGCCGGCCCAGTCCTCCGTCAGCGACGACGAGCCGCAGTTCTCGCACGTCTGGGCGTCCGGGCCGTTGACGAAGTGGCACTCGCGGCACGCGAGGCGGTCCTCCGCCATCAGTTACCCTCCGCGGGCGCCCCCTCGGCGCGGCGTCGAACGTCCGCCTCCAGCCAGGCGTGCTTGCCGAGCCCGGGCTGTTTGGCGGTGAGTCCGATCTTCGAGTCGCGCGGGTTGCGCTCGTCGATCGACTTCGTGACGACGCGCACCCGGACGGGGTCGTCGACGCCGAGCGTCCGGTCGGACTCCGTCGAGGCGAGCTGCTGGTTCTCGCCGTCGTACGCGAGGTACTCGTCGGAGATCTGCGAGACGTGCAGCAGGCCGTCGACGGGGCCGATGCCGACGAAGGCGCCGAACTCGACGACCTCCACGACGTTCCCGTCGACGACCTCCTGCATGTCCGGATCGAAGGTCACGGCGTCGAACTCCACCTGATAGTAGACGCCCGGTCTGTTCGGGAGGACGGCGCCGTCGCCGATTTCTTGGACCTCGATGACGCTGACAACGCTGCCGACGTCCTCGTCCATGCGTCCCTCCAACTTGTCCTGCAAGAGCTTGCGGACGCGGTCGCGGCTCACGTCTGCCAGATGCTCCGGCGGAACCTCGACCGTGTCCTTGAGTCGTACCCGTTTGTACATGCTATGGTTCTGTTACCGCGAGTGTGTTCGCGCCCCTTAAACCGATTACGCGTACGCCCCGAGCGAGGAGACGCTCGCGCAGGGGGCGGTCGTTCGTAACGACGTAGCCGTCGAACCTCGCGTCGGCGTCGGCACCGCCCGCGGCGAGTTCGACGACCGCGTCGTCGGCGTACTGCTCCGTCGTTTCCACGACCCGACACCGTTCGGCGAGGTCGCGGCCGACCGACGCTGCGGTGGCCTCCTCGCCGGCGCCCGCCGCGAGCTTCTCCAGCTCGGCGACGACCGCCTCCGGGGTGACGAGGTCGGGATCGTCGAGCAGTCGGTCGAGCTCCTCGAACACGCGAACGCCGCACTCGACCGGCATCATGAGCGCGTTCGTGTCGAGGACGACCATCGTCACCGCCTTCGTTACTCCGTGAGGGTCCCGACGCCGATGAGGCGCCAGCGGGCGCCCATTCGGCGGTTGATCGCGATCTTCGCGCCCTCGTCGGCACAGACGGGACGCTTGAGGTTGACCTCACACTCGCCCGTCCGGGCGCTCGTCACCGCGCCGACCGTGGTCGCGGTGCCGACGGTGAGCATCAGCGGCTCGCCGGTGGAGATCTCCTCGACTTCGCCCTCGCCGACGACGCGGTCGAGCAGTTCGACTTCCATCTCGAACGCGTTCCTGGTCGGCGGGAGCGTCCCGGGCTCGCCGGCGACCTGGCCCGCGAGCGCGTCGCCCTTCGTCAGGCTGGGGTCGAGCCCCGTGCCGACGCCGAGCAGGCCGCCCGGCCCGACTTCCGCTTGGGACTGGCCGCCCGCCTGCAGCGAGCGAACGGAGGTCTCGATCGAGTGGTACTCCGAGGAGCCGCCCTCCTCGATTTCACGGCCCGGACGGAGTTCGATCTCGTCGCCCTCCGAGAGCGTGCCCTGCGCGAGCGACCCGCCGATGACGCCGCCGAGCAGGTCCTTCGCCGTCGTCCCGGGACGGTTGATGTCGAACGAGCGGGCGGTGTACATCTTCGCCGGGAGCGTCTCGTCGCGCTCGGGCGTGGGGATGCGCTCCTCCAGTGCGGAGATGACCAGATCCACGTTGACACCCTGCTGGGCGCTGACGGGAACGATCGGGGCGTCCTCTGCGACGGTGCCCTCGACGAACTCCCTGATCTGCTCGTAGTTCTCGCGGGCGCGCTCGTCGTCGACGAGGTCGATCTTGTTCTGGGCGATGACGATGTTCTCGATGCCGATGATGTCCAGCGCCATCAGGTGCTCTTCCGTCTGCGCCTGCGGGACGTCCTCGGTGGCGCTCACGACGAGCACCGCGCCGTCCATGATCGACGCTCCGGAGAGCATCGTCGCCATCAGCGTCTCGTGGCCCGGGGCGTCGACGAACGAGACCGTCCGCAGGATCTCGGTGTCGACGTCGTGCTCCGGGCACGTCTCCTCGACGGTGTAACACTCGGGCTCGGCACAGTCGGGGCACCGACGCAGCGTCGCGTCGGCGTACCCCAGACGGATGGAGATCCCGCGCTTCATCTCCTCGCTGTGCTGGTCAGTCCAGTCGCCCGACAACGCTTGCACTAGCGTCGTCTTTCCGTGGTCGACGTGACCGACGAGTCCGATGTTCACCTCCGGTTGTGTTTGCTCCGTCACCATGAGCCTCCGAGAGTAGTCTCGTTGGAACTTCGCTTCGTGCGACTGATAAAGGTGCTGTTCCGACGATGGCGGCTTCGCGTGTGTGTCTCTCTGTTTCAGCCGCGCCGCGCGGGCGCCGTTTCGGGTGGAACCGTCGCGTGGCTTCCGTCGTCACCGAGCACTCGCGCGATCTCCGTGCCGATCTCACCACGGTCCCGTCGGGCCGTCACTGCGACACCGCCGAACACACCCGAGAACGCGCGAAACCCGAACGAACGGGCTTATACGCCGTCGTCGTCAACTCCCGCCAACTGACTATGACATTCGAAGACCTCCCCACCACCCCCCGCGCGGAGGAACTCCTCGACAAGGCGTTCTCCCGCGCCTCCCGGACCGGCCGCGCCAAGGACGGCTGGGACGCCCAGGAGTCGATGCTGATCACCGCCGCGAACATCCTCTCGGACAACCTCGCCAACGTCTCCACCTCCTGGCCCGACTTCGAGTTCGAGGTCGAGCCGTTCTACTACGAACTGGCCGACGCGGTCGTCGACGTGGACGAACTCCGGCAGGCGCTCTCGGAGGTCAACTGGGCCTCCCGACGGATCGACGAACTGCGCTCGGAGTACCAGGCGAAGATGCGAAAGTCGGGCGTCGAGACCGCGCGCAAGCACCGCAAGCAGGCGTTCGCCCGCATGGCCGACATCATGGACGAGATCGAGGACGACCTCCTCACCGTGGGGGAGGCCCGCGACGCGCTCAAGACGCTGCCGGACATCCGCCCCGACGAGCCCGCGATCGTCGTCGCCGGCTACCCCAACGTCGGCAAGTCCTCGTTCGTCAACCACGTCACCCGCGCGTCGAACGAGATCGCCTCCTACCCGTTCACGACGAAGGCGGTCCAGATCGGCCACTTCGAGCGCGACCGCATCCGCTACCAGATCATCGACACGCCCGGTCTGCTCGACCGCCCGCAGGAGGAGCGCAACGGCATCGAGCGACAGGCCGTCTCCGCGCTCACCCACCTCGCCGACGCCGTCCTGTTCGTCCTCGACGCCTCCGGCGACTGCGGCTACCCCCTCGAGTCGCAACTGGAACTGCTCGCGGAGGTCGAAGACCGGTTCGACGCCCCGGTTCTCACGGTGTGCAACAAGAGCGACCGCTCGAGGGACGTGGAGGCGGACGCCTACATGAGCGTCACGGAGAACGACAACGTCGACGCCGTCCTCGACATGGCCGTCGAGGCTGTCGGCTTCGAGCCGGACCTGCCCTCGCGCGGCGAGAGCTAGGGCGGCGCGACAAAACGAAGCCGCACGGGGCCCATCACTCCGGTTCGCGCTCGGGGGCCGCCGTCCCGGTCGCGTCCTCGTCCGCGTCGAGCCGACTGTCGGCGTCGAGCAGCCGGTCGAGCCGGCGCTCGAACTCCTCGTCGGACACCTCGCCGTCGGCGTAGCGACGCTTCAGGCGCTCGACGGGGTCGCCCTCGGCGTCGGCTTTCGACCCGTCGCTCACGGTGGCGCCGGTCCCGCGCGTCCGGCGCAGCCGACCCCATCGGACAGCGATCCACAGCAGGAACACCGACAGGACCGCGGCCGCGACCTGGCCGGCCGTGGAGGCGGGGATCGCGTCGACGTACCACAGCACGGCGACGATCAGGATCGTGTCCGCGCCGAACGCGAGGAACATCCCCAGCATCGTCCCGGTGACGAGGCGGGGCTCGGACTCGGTCACGGGAGATATGTCGACCGGGAGACCACTTGGCGGTTCCGCCTCCGCGGACGCCACCGTCCGAGATATCGGTTTCCAGTCGCGCTACTCCAACTCGTAGGTCACGGTCACCGAGGCCGACACCGTCACCGGGCCGGGGTCGAACGACGTAGACGCGCCGGCGTCGGCGGCCGTCTCGTAGACGACCCGCGAGTCGTACGGCGAGACGCCCGCCGATCCGACCCGCATCGACAACTCGATTCCGACCGACCGGTTGGCCGCGCCGGCGGCCGTCTCCACGGTCGCGCGGGCGTCGTTCACCGCTTCCGCGAGCGCCTCCTCACGGAGCTCGGCACGCCGCTCGTCGCTCAGCGTGAAACGGACGTCCCGCACGGCGTTCGCGCCGTTGTCCACGGCGAGGTCGACGGCGCTGCCGGCGTCGTCGGGGCTCGTCTCGAACGCGATCGAGTGGTACGCGCGGTAGCCGATCAGTTCGCGCTCGTTCCCGGAGTGGTCGTACTCCGGCGACAGCCGGAAGTCGACCGTGCGCACCTCGTAGCCGGCGTCGGTCAGGGCCTCGCGGAGCCGCTCGACGTCGGCGGCGACTTGCGAACGGGCCGCGCTGGCGTTGTCGGCGGTCGACTCCACGGCGACGGTGATCTCGGCGCGGTCGGGCGAGGCGCTCACGGTCGCGGTGCCGTCGGCGGTGACGGTGTTCACGTCCGTCGCGTTCGCGCCCGTCGCGGCCGCGGCGGTGGCGCTCGATCCGGTCGTCCCGGCGCAGCCCGCGAGCACGAGCATGGCCGCGACGAGTAGTGCAGGGAGGGCGCTGGTTCGGTTCACGCCCGACCGGACGCTCGCCTCGACCGTTAAGCTACCTTACACACAAATGCGCGTTTGTGTCACGCTGGATCCTCGCCGGCGCGCGACTCCTCGACGGGCACGTACCGCACCGACACGTCGACGGTCGCGGGTTCGCCGACCCCCAGCGGCGCCTCGGCGTCGTCGGCCAGCCGGGTCGCGAGCGCGTCGCCGATCCGCGGCGGCGTCGTCCCCGGCGGGTGGCCGACCGTCACCGTCACCGCGGTCGGCTGTCGGAATGGGAACCCGCCGTACGTCACCTCGACGTCGAGCACGCGCGTGTCCCCCTCGAGGAGCGCGTTCGCCTCCTCCTGGGCGGCGGTCTCGAACTGCGCGCTCTGGTAGGAGGCGACGGTCACGCCACCGAGCACGGCCGTCGAGAGCAGGATGGCGACGCCGAGTACGGCGACCCGCCGGAGGGTCGTCGCGCGCGCCTCGTCGAGGCGCCAGAACGACTCCGGACGGTAGCCTTTGTACCACAGCGTCGCCAGCGCGGCGAAGTTGATCGCCACGAAGTTGACGACGACCAACAGCGCCGCCCCGACGACGGTGCCCGGTCGTCCCCACGCGATCCCGATGCCGACGACGGCCGTCGGCGGCACCAGCGCCGCCGCGATCATGACGCCCACGAGCGCCGAGGAGACGCCCGAGGCCAGCGACAGCGCGCCGGCGACACCCGACCCCAGCGCGATGGGCAGCGAGAGCACGTCCGGCGCGAGTCGCTCGCGCACCTCCGCGATCGAGAACACCTCCTCGACGCCGAACGGGACCACCCGTCCGTACCTGAGCAGCGCCGCGAACGCCGCCGCACTCGCCACGGCGAGCACTGCCCCGAGTACCTGCAGCTTCACGCCGCGCGCGAACAGTTCCTCGTCGTCGAGGACGGTGCCGACGCTGGCGGCCATCGCCGGCCCGATCAACGGCGCGATCACCATCGACCCGACGACGACCGCCGCCGAATCGAGCAACAGTCCCGCGGTGGCGACGACGGCGCTGATGACGATCATCGTCACGAACGCCCCGAGTCGGGGCGTCATCTCCGTGGCCCGCGCGTCCAGTTCCTCGCGGGCGATCCGGTCGCCGTTACCCTCCTCGTCGTTGGCGTATCGCTCCTCCAATTCCTCGAACCGCTTCGAGACGACGGTCTCGGCGTCGACGACGACCGTGTAGGCGTCGCGTTCGAGGCCGGCCTCCCGAAGCTCCGCGAGCACGGGCTCGACCGCCTCCGTCGGCAGCGGGAACGAGACGACTGCGGTGTACTCCCGTCCGCTCGTCTCGTCGGAGAGCACGTAGTCGATTCCCTCGTCGTCGAGCACCGAGAGAACCGTCTCGCGCTTGCCCGCCGGCACCATCACCTGAACCAGGCGCACGGGCGGACCTCACGGAGCGGACAGTTATAATCGACGGACGGTGGCGATCTCGGGCGATCGCCCGCAGCCGGGGATCGTCACGGCTGCAGCCGCTGCAACACCGGGATCGCCTCCAGCTTCTCGGCCGGAAGCGCGTCCCAGTCGACGCCGTCGGGCCGGACGGGCGAGTCTCCGCCGCGTGCCGCCGCGGTCCGAACCGTCCGCTCGGGTGTACAGATCAGATCCAGCGGCACGTCGTGGGGGTCGAGGTCGACGCGGTCGGTCACGACCTGCCGTTCGTGGACGGTCGTCGCCACCGCGGTCGCGTCGTCGACGGCGCCCAGCTCCGACAGCACGGCGAACTCCAGATCCGCGAACCCCTCGCCCTTCCCGACGCGGCCGCCGGATTCGGTGACGGCGACGCTCCCGGAGACGATCAGGTCGACGTGGGGAACCTCGTCGGGGCCGACGGGGACGCCGTGGGTCGAGGAACCGGAGACGGTGGTCGCCTCGTCGATGTCGGGCACCTCCTCGGGCGCCAACCGGAGGAACGGGTGCTCCTCCCTGAGCCGGGGGACGGCCATGTAGACGGTCTTGCCTGCCCGGAGGGCGGCGCGACGGACTGGAAGCTGGGGTGCGTCGGGGTTCGCCTTGAGCGTTTCCGCCGACTCCCACGCGGGGGTGTCGGTCAGGCGATCGCACGCCCCGTCCGCCCCGGCGAAGTTCGGGATCCGGCCGTGCGGCGGGAACGGGAAACGGGCCTCGCCCGACTCCTCCAGATCGTCCCAGATCCGCTCGCGGAGGGGCTGTTTGTCCATGGAGCGTATGGGGATCCCCCCGGGATAAGCGTCGTGCTCGATCCCGGTCCCGTCGACTCCCGCGTCCCCGGCGTCGTCCTGCAGTTTGCTCCCTCGAACAATCGGCAATTCCCCCGCACCTGAGTAACCTTTTTATGTAGGTCATATGATCGTTCATGAGGTATGAGATCACGTCCTGGTTCTGACAGCACGGACGACGGATCGCGCTCCGAGCACGCCGAGCGGTCGGTCGACCGGCGAACCCTCCTCTCGTCGGGCGCGGCCGTCCTCGGCGGGACGGTCCTCGCCGGCTGTACGGGCGGCGGTAACGGGGACGGAGACGGCGACGACGGAGATGGCGGGGGCGATACTGGCGGCGACGACGGCGGCAACGGGGGCAGTGGGGACGACGGCAGCGACGGCGGCAGTGGAAACGACGACACGACGAACGTCGCCATCGTCTCCAGCCCCGCCGGCTTCGACGACAACGCGTTCAACGACCTCGCGCTCGAGGGCCTCCAGAGCGCGGCCGAGGAATACGACATCGATATTAACCAGGTCGAGGAGACCGAGCAGGCGCAGTACCAGTCGACGCAGTCGGAACTGGCCGCGAGCGGCGACTACGACCTCATCGTGTTGGTCTCGTACAACCACACGGAAGCGCTCACTCAGAACGCCGTCGACTACCCGGACCAGAACTGGATGCTGATCAACGACCACGTCGACGAGCCGAACGTGGCCGGCTACACGTGGGCCAACCACGAGATGTCGTATCTCGCGGGCGTGCTCGGCGGGACGATGACGACCGAGGAGCTCTCCCACGAGGGGAGCGAAACCGACCCGGGGAGCGCCCAGATCGGGTTCGTCGGCGGGGTCGACGGGTCGCTCATCAACGCGTTCGAGCGGTCGTACGTCGCCGGCGCCGAGTGGGTCAACTCCGACGTCGAGGTCAACGTCGGCTACATCGGCGACTACACCGACACGGACACCGCGGCCGACATCGCCAGTTCCCAGTACGACGACGGCGCGGACATCGTCTACCACGCCGCCGCGGCCGCGGGTCGTGGCGTCTTCGAGGCCGCCCAGAGCAACGACCGCTTCGCGATCGGCGTCGACGCCGACCAGTCGGTGACGCTCCCGGACTTCCAGGACGTCATCATCGGCTCGGCGGTCAAGTTCATCAACGAGGGGACCCGCGAGGTCGCGGTCGCCGTCGCCGACGGCGAGTTCGAGTCGGTCACCGGTCCGAACACCCTCGGGCTGGCCGAGGAGGGGGTCGACTGCGTCATCGGGCAGGCGTTCCAGGGGGAGCTCCCCGACGCGGTCTCACAGAACCTCGAGGAGGCCAAGCAGGGGATCGTCGACGGCGACATCGACGTGCCGTGCACCGCCTCCGGCTGTAACTGATCCGCTCGCGGTCGCGTTCCTCCCTGACCGAGAATTCTTCATGACTGACGTATCCCACCATGACCGGTAACCAAGCAACGCCAGCTGTCCGACTCGACGGCATCACCAAGCGGTTCGGCGATGTCGTCGCCAACGACGGAGTCGACTTCACGCTCGAACGGGGGACGGTTCACGCTCTCCTCGGCGAGAACGGGTCCGGCAAGACGACGCTGATGAGCGTGCTCTACGGGCTGTACGACCAGAACGAGGGGACGATCGCCGTCGACGGCGAGGAGCGGACGTTCGACTCGCCGCGCGACGCGATGGACGCCGGGATCGGCATGATCCATCAGCACTTCCAGCTCGTCGGGCCGATGACAGTCCTCCAGAACGTCGTCCTGGGCCACGAGCCGACCGACCGCGGGCTCGTCGACGAGGGGTCAGCGCGCGCGGAGATCGAAGCCATCTGCGACCGCTACGGCTTCGACGTCGACGAGCACCTCGACGAACGCGTCGTCGATCTCGACCTCGGCGTGCGCCAGCGCGTCGAGATCGTCAAGAGCCTCTACCGGGGCGCAGAGGTGCTGATCCTCGACGAGCCGACGGCGGTCCTCACGCCGCAGGAGGTCGACTCGCTGATCGAGGTGATGTCGGATCTCGCCGCCGACGGGCGGTCGCTCGTCTTCATCACGCACAAGTTGGACGAGGCGCTGTCGGTCGCCGACGAGGTCACCGTCCTCCGGGACGGCGAGGCGGTCGGCACCGTCGACGCCGCAACTACCACCGAGCAGGAGCTCGCGCGGATGATGGTCGGGCGGGAGGTGCTGTTCGATCGGCGCCCGCGCGAGACCGAGCCGGGCGACCCGATGCTCCGCGTCGAGGGGCTCCGCGTCACCGGCGACCGCGGCCTCGAACGGGTCAGCGACGTCGACTTCGTCGTCCGCGAGGGGGAGATCCTCGGCGTCGCGGGCGTGCAGGGCAACGGACAGACCGAACTGGTCGAGGCGCTCACCGGGCTTCGGCCCGCGGATTCCGGCGCCGTGGTCTTCGACGGCGACGATGTCACCGGGACGAGCCGTCGGGGGCGGATCCGGGGGGGCCTCGTCTACATCCCGGAGGACCGGCAGACCGAAGGGCTGGTTCAGGATTACGACCTCGTTCGGAACGCGTTGTTGGGCAACCAGACCGTCGAGCCGTACGTCACTCGGGGACTCATCGATTGGCCGGCGGTTCGCGAGCACGCGGCCGACATCGTGGACGAGTACGACGTACAGCCGCCGACCGTCGACGTCGAGGCGGCGTCGCTCTCGGGCGGCAACCAGCAGAAGTTCATCGTCGGCCGCGAGATCGAACACGACCCGGACGTCATGGTCGCGGCGCACCCCACTCGCGGGGTCGACATCGGCTCCATCGAGTTCATCCACGACCGCCTGCTCGACCTCCGCGACGAGGGGCTCGCGGTCCTGCTCGTCTCCTCGAAACTGGAGGAGATCCGAACCCTCTCGGACCGTATCGCGGTCATGTACGAGGGGGAGTTCATCGACACGGTCGACCCCGACGCCGTGACCGACGAGGACCTCGGCCTGCTGATGGCCGGCAGACGCCCCGACGAGGACACCGCTGTCGGCGAGGGCGGCCCCGCCGTAGCTGACGCGGGCGAGACCGGACCCACGACGGCCCCCGACTCCGAGGTGGAGCGGTGAGCGACGCCGACCCCGGCCGGGGCCGGGCGGTTCTCGACGCGGTGGCCGCCCGGATGCTGGACGCGACGGTGCTCCAGCGGCTCGGGATCGCGACCGCCTCGACCGCGCTGGCACTGGCGATCGGCTTGGTCGCCGTCGCGCTCTCGGGATACGACCCGGTCGCGTTCCTGGCGAACGTCGCCGAGGGCGCGTTCGGCGACGCGAACGCGATCGCTCGGACGCTGAAGTTCACGACGATGTTCGTCCTCGTCGGTGTCGCCGTGGCCGTCGCCTTCCGGGCCGGCGTGTTCAACATCGGCGTCCAAGGTCAGTTCGTCGTCGGCGGGTTCGCCACGGTCATCGCCATCCTCCAGTTCGCGCCGCTGTTGCCCGGCGGCACCGTCGGCGGCCTCGCGTTGCTCGTGGTCGGCACGGTCGCCGGCATCGTCGCCGGCGGCCTCTACGGCGCGCTTCCGGGCGTGCTGAAGGCGTACGGCGACGCCAACGAGATCATCACGACGATCATGCTGAACTTCATCGCCGTCGGCGTCGTCGGCTTCCTCGTCGAGGGCCCGCTCCGAGGCGAGGGGAATCGCGCACCCAACACCGAGCGCCTCCCGGAGTACGTCCAGTTGCCGCCGGTCGTCTTCGACAGTCCCGACTTCTCGCTCGTCGGGCTCGCCGTCGCGCTCGTCGTCGTCGTGGTCGTCTCGTTCCTCATGGTCCGGACCCGGATCGGCTACGATATGGTGACCAGTGGTCACCAGGCGGCGGCCGCGACGTTCTCCGGCGCCGACGCCCGGCGGACCGTCGTCACGACGATGACGCTCTCCGGGATGGTCGCCGGCGTCGCCGGGGCGGTGTTCGCCGTCATGATACAGGGGTACTACAGCGACCCGAGCGGCGTGGCGACCTACGGGTTCGACGCCATCGCCGTGAGCCTGCTCGCGGCGAACAACCCGCTGGGGGTCGTCCCCGCCGCACTGCTGTTCGGCGGGCTCGACTCGGCCGGAACCCACCTCAGCATCAACAGCGACGTGCCCCCGCAGCTGATCGACGGCGTCGTCGGGCTCGTCGTCCTGTTCGTCGCCGCCCCGGAGCTGTTCCGGATGGCGGCCCGTCGGGCCGGCCTCGGGGGTGAGAACCGATGAGCGTCGCCGGCTACGTCGCCGGACACCGGATCCGGGTCGGGGGCGCCGTCGCGGCGGTCGCGGCCGCGGCGATCGCGGTCCTGCTGGACCTGCCGATCGCGAGCATCGTGACGGTCGGCTTCGTCGAGCGTTCGCTCCAGGCGGCCACGCCCATCGCGCTGGCGGCCATCGGCGGGCTGTACGCCGAGAAGAGCGGCGTGTTCAACATCGGTCTCGAGGGGTTCATGATCCTCGGCGCGGCCAACGCGGCGGCGTTCGTGTGGCTCCTCGGGGGCGAATCGCCGACCCAGGGCGACCTCTGGATCGCCGTCGCCGGGGCCGTCCTGGCGAGCCTCGTGTACACGCTGCTGTTCGCCGTCCTGTTGATCCGGTACCGCGCCGACCAGATCGTCGCGGGCCTCGCGGTCTGGTTCATCGGCCTCGGGTTCGGACCGTTCTCGGCGGTCCTGATCTGGGGGAACCGCAACAGCCCGGGGCTGGTGAGCGTGAACGACGTGACGGTGCCGGTGCTGGCGGAGTTGCCCGTCCTCGGGCCGATCCTCTTCGACACCTCCCCGCTGGTGGTGTCGACCGCCGTCGTCGCCGTCGTCGCCTGGGTGGTGCTGTACCGAACCCGATACGGCTACTGGATTCAGGCGGCGGGCGAGAACCCCGAGGCGCTGGACACCGCGGGCGTGAACGTCGCGCGCGTCCGCTACGCCGCGGTGATCTTCTCGGGCGCGATGGCGGGGCTCGCGGGCGCGGTGCTGCTCGCACACGCCGGGTCGTTCACCGGGACGGGAGACACGATGGTGAACGGCCGCGGCTGGATCGGCATCGTCGCGTACCTGTTCGGCAACTACAACCCGCTCGGCGCGGCCGCCGCCGCGCTGCTGTTCGGGGGGCTGGACATGCTGCAGATCCAGTTCCAGACGGCCGGGATCGAGCTTCCGAACCGGCTAGTCAACCTCTTCCCGTACGTCGCGGTCGTGGTAGTGTTGACCGTCTGGGGCTCCACGCGGATGCCCGCCGCCGTCGGGGAGTCCTACGAGACCGAGGAGTGAGCGCCCCCGCCGGTGAGACGTGACTCCCGCCCGCCGGAACTTCACCCGCGCCGCTTAACCGGCCGCTCGTCCAACCCGACGCCATGACCTTCGAGGGGCGACCGAACCGGGACGCCGAGGTGGTGCTCGTCGGGCGCTCGAACGTCGGCAAGTCGACGCTGATGCGCGAGCTGACCGGCCACGACGTGTCCACGGGCAAGAAGCCGGGCGTCACGCGCAGACCGAACCACTTCGACTGGGCGCCCCAGTCGTTCATGTTCACCGACCTCCCCGGCTTCGGGTTCATGACCGGCGTCGAGGAGGGCCAGCGCGAGGCGATCAAGACCGACGTGGTTCGGTACATCGAGGACAACGCGGACTCGATCGTCGCGGGCGTGCTCGTCGTCGACGGGAAGGCCGTCATCGACATCATCGACCGCCACAGCGGCGAGGGCGAGATCCCCCACGACGTGGAGCTGTTCCAGTTCCTGCAGGACGTGGACGTGGCGCCGGTCGTCGCGGTGAACAAGATGGACAAGGTGAACGACCGCGACGAGCGGCTGAACGAACTGTGCGAGCGGCTGGGGCTGTACCCGCCGTGGCAGCAGTGGTCCGGCGAGGGCGGGACGATCGCGCCGATCACCGCGAAGAAGGGCTCCATCGAGCCGCTGAAGGAGGCGTTGCGTGGCCACTTCCGTGAGGCGAAGCGGGACGACCTGCTTCAGTTCGTGACGTAGCCTCGCGCTCCCGCCACCGGTCGTCCCGTTCTCGACGTCCGCGGTCACGGAGTACGAGCGTTTATGCCCGAGAACGCCCCACCCTCCCACAGCAATGGCGAGCGCGGACGCGAACACCGACCACGACGACGCGGCGTTCCCGGTCCCCGAACTCCGCGAGCGCGCCGAGGCGTGCGCCGGCCGGCTGCGCGAGGCCGGCGAGTTCCTCCTCTGTTCGCACATCGACGCCGACGGCCTCACCAGCGCCGCGGTCGCGACGGCGGCGTTCGAGCGCGCCGGCTTCGACTTCGAGACGGCCTTCTTCAAGCAGCTCGACGCCGACGCGGTCGCCTCCATCGCCGCGACCGACTACGACGTGGTCTGTTTCACAGACTTCGGCAGCGGCCAACTCGACGTGATCGCCCCCCACGAGGAGGCCGGCGATCTTGTCCCCGTGATCGCGGACCACCACCAGCCCGCGGATGCGGAGACGCAGTTCCACCTCAACCCACTCCTCGAAGGGCTCGACGGCGCCAGCGAGCTCTCCGGCGCGGGCGCCTCGTACCTCCTCGCGCGCGCACTGGGCGACGCGACCGGGACGGACAACCGAGATCTCGCGGCCCTCGCGGTCGTCGGCGCGGTCGGCGACATGCAGGACGGGGACGGCGGGCTCTCGGGCGCCAACGAGGGTCTCGTCGCCGACGCGGTCGCCGCCGGCGCGCTGGAGGAAGCGACCGATCTGGCGCTGTACGGCCGCCAGACCCGTCCGCTGCCGAAGCTACTGGAGTACGCCAGCGAGGCTCGGATTCCGGGTATCTCGAACGACCAGGCCGGCGCGATCGAGTTCCTCTCGGAGCTGGACGTCCCGATGAAAGACGGGGACGGCGAGTGGCGCCGGTGGGTCGATCTCGACGCGAACGAGCGGCGCACGGTCGCCAGCGCGCTCATCCGCCGTGCCGTCTCCTCGGGCGTCCCCAGCGAGCGCGTCGACTCGCTCGTCGGGACCACCTACGTGCTCGCCGACGAGGAGCCCGGGACCGAACTCCGCGACGTGAGCGAGTTCTCGACGCTGCTCAACGCCACGGCGCGCTACGAGCGAGCAGACGTGGGGCTCGCGGTGTGTCTCGGCGACCGCGAGGAGGCGCTCGACCGTGCCCGAACCCTGCTTCGGAACCACCGTCGGAACCTCTCGGAGGGGCTCCAGTGGGTCACGAACGAGGGCGTCGAGCGCGAGGAGAACGTTCAGTGGTTCGACGCCGGCACCAGGATCCGCGAGACCATCGTCGGCATCGTGGCCGGAATGGCCGTCGGCGCCGACGGCGTCTCCGCGCGCAAGCCGATCGTCGCATTCGCGGACAAAGGGGACGGCGAGACGAAGGTCTCGGCGAGGGGAAGCGGCTTCCTCGTGGGTCAGGGACTCGATCTGTCGGCGGTGATGCGTGAGGCAAGCCGCGGCGTCGGCGGTGACGGCGGCGGACACGACGTCGCCGCGGGCGCGACGATCCCCGCCGACGAGCGCGAGGCGTTTCTCGCGGCGGTCGACGAGCTCGTCGGCGAGCAGTTGGACGGCGAGTGAGTACGTTCGTCGTAGAACGCGGGGCAGATCGGCGATCAGGCTGACTCGGACGTGGACGACGAGCCGAGATCGCGGAACAGCATCCGGTAGTCGTCCGGCGAGAACGCGGTCGCGAGGTCTTCCATCTTCGACTGCAGCGAGTCGATGTCGGCGAGCAGGTCCTCGTACTCCGGCGAGGAGCGGAGTTCCGCCGGGGTCCGCTCGGCTTCGAGCACCGCTCGTTTCGTGACCAGCGAGGCGGTCCGCTGGAGGGTGTCGTCGTACTGCGCACGCGTCCCCAGGCGCTCGACGGCCGATTGGATGTCGTCGCGGGTCGCGGGTTTCACGAGGTACAGGTCGAACCCCATCTCGACGATGTCGACGTCCGGCTCGACGGCGGTTACCATCGCGACGCGACAGTCGAGGCCGCGCTCCCGAATCGCCGCGAGTACGTCCGCCCCGGAAGTGTCCGGAAGCCGCCGGTCGAGGAGGACGGCGTCGGTCGCGTCGTCGACGAGATCGAGCGCCTCGGCTCCCGTGTTTGCGACCGTGACGTCGTAGGTTCCCGAGAGGTATCCGCGATACAAGTCGGCTACCTCGGGTTCGTCCTCGACGATGAGCACGCGCCGTGTCACCGTACCTGACCCCCAACGTGCCCGACCCCGCCGTCAATCATATTGGTCAACCGGATGTGTTCGTGCTTAAAGCTATCGCACACGGATTCGGCCGCAGAAAGCTGTTACTGTATATATATGTCCGATTGTACATTTACGGCGGCGCGGATCCGATCGCGTTCACGGGACCGGTACACGGCGGAACCGTTTTCATTTGTGGGGACGGCGGATACCAATATGGTAGCCACTGTTCCGACCGGAATTGACGGACTCGACTCCGTTCTCAACGGCGGTCTCGTCGAGAACGCGACGGTGCTCGTGAGCGGAAACCCCGGGACGGGGAAGTCGATCTTCGGGATTCAGTACCTCTACGAGGGCGTCACCGACTACGACGAGCACGGCATCTACATCTCCTTCGAGGAGAACGAGGAGGACATCCGGCAGGCGGCCGAGTCGATCGGCTTCGATCGCTGGGGCGACCTCGTCGACGACGGCTCGATCAAAGTGTACGACAAACAGCACATGCTCCGGGAGGGCGATTTCTCGTCGGCGCTCGACACGCTGCTGGAGGACTTCGCGAACGCCTCCTACGACCGGCTGGTGCTCGACTCACTGACGATGTTCTCGCTGTTCTTCGACGACGAGAAGCAGAAGCGCACGTATCTCCTGAAGTTCTCGGACATCCTGAAACAGAACGGCCTCACCTCGCTGCTCATCAACGAACAGGGAGCGGTGTTCCCCGAGACGGAGATCGGGCTGGAGAACTTCCTCACCGACGGAAACATCTACTTCATCCAGACGCCGACGGACTCCGGCGTCAACCGCTACGTCTGGGTAGCGAAGATGCGCAAGCAGGACATCGACACCGACATCTTCCCGATGGAGATCGGGGAGGGCGGGATCAAGGTGTACGAGCGCGCGGGCGGCTTCTCGATGATGGGCCGTGACAGTCCCGACGGCGGGTTCTGAACGGCGCTCGGTCGAACTCGGGGAGGCGCGACAGCTGTCCCGCCTCCGATCACCCGTCGGTCATCGTCCGCCACACGTCGTCGAGCTTGTTCTTTACCTCGGAGCGCTCCTCCAACTCGACAGTCAGCCCGTCGCGGAAAGTCACGTTCACGCCGTCGACGCACCGTCGGTACACCTTGATTCGCCGGTGTTCGTCCGAGAGCGGGCGATCGTGCAGCTCCAACAGTTCGGTGTCTTCCAGCTCGTTGATCCGGCGGTAGCAGGTGGCGATCGGCACGCCCAGCTGATCGGACAGATCTTGTGCCGACTTCGGTTCGCCCGCCGCGTCGAGGATCTCGGGGTTGTACTTGTTCCCCAGCACCTCGATGATATCCTCGTCGTCCGCAGACATGGATCTCAATATTGAGAGTGTATGCAATAAGGGTACCGCCTCGAATCCGCTTCTGTCTCCCAAATTTTCGCCTCCTTCCTCGATCGATATCTTTCTCGATAGTCGGCGCACAGGTATCTCATCTGATATCTGGCGCCGCAGATTTAATAGACGATTCCGAGTCGTCGGCGGCACAGCCCGGCCCACGTCGGGTTCGGGACCGAGAGAACCATACAATGTTCGAATTCATCACCGAGGAGGAGGAGCGCGGGCAGGTGGGCATCGGGACGCTCATCGTGTTCATCGCGATGGTGCTGGTGGCGGCGATCGCCGCCGGCGTCCTCATCAACACCGCCGGCTTCCTCCAGAGCAAGTCACAGGAAACGGGTCAACAGAGCAGTAAACAGGTCAGCGACCGCCTGCAGGAGGTCGTCACCGTCGGACAAGTCGACACGTCCAAAAATTCCATCTGGGCTGTCAATGTGACGGTGACCCAGGCGCCCGGCGCCGGCGAGATCGACCTGAAGAACGCGACGATCAACTGGGTCGGACCGAGCGGAACCGAGACGTTGGTCCACGATCAGGCCTCCGGTACCGACTGGCAGTTCAACACCACGGCGGTGAAGAACACCGACGACTCGACGACGGTCCTCAACGACCCCGACGACCGATTCAACATCAACTTCGCCCTCAACGCTACCAACGGCCCCGGTAACCTCCAGGAGGGCCAGTCGGTGACGATCAAGGTCAACACGATGTCCGGCGCGACCACCAGCATCCGCTTCACGGTGCCCGAGTCGCTCGGCCAGAAGAGCGCGGTCGAGCTGTAACCATGTTCGAGTTCATCACGGACGAGGAAGAGCGCGGGCAGGTGGGCATCGGGACGCTCATCGTGTTCATCGCGATGGTGCTGGTGGCGGCGATCGCCGCCGGCGTCCTCATCAACACCGCCGGCTTCCTCCAGAGCAAGTCACAGGAGACGGGACAACAGAGCAGTAAACAGGTCAGCGACCGCCTGCAGGAGGTCGTTACCACCGGAACGGTCGATCAAGAGAACAAGACCATCACCGCGGTGAACGTGACGGTGACGCAGGCGCCCGGCGCCGGCGAGATCGACCTCGAGAACGTGACGATCACTTGGGTCGGTCCGGACGGCACGTTCATCCTCAACCACGAGAACGCGAGCACTTCGGTTGACGACGTGTTCACCACGTCGGTCGTGAAGAACGCTGAGGGCTCGCCGACCGTCCTCAACGACCCCGACGACCGGTTCGCCATCAACTTCGACCTCTCCGAGGGGAGCGAGGACCCGAACCTCCTCTCCGAGGGCGACGAGGTGACGATCAAGGTCAACACGATGTCCGGCGCGACGACGACCATCCGCTTCACCGTGCCCGAGTCGCTCGGGCAAAAGCAGGGCGTCGAGCTGTAAGCCGACCGACTCGCATCGCGACTACACTTTTTACCACACGCCACTGAACACCGAGCCATGAGCGACGACGCGCCGCGCGGGAACCCCGGCGTCGACCCGGACGACCTCGACATCTCGAAAAGCGAGTACGTCCGCGAACTGGGCGACGACCGGTACGTCGTCTCGCCCGGCCGCCGTCAGCCGCAGCAGCCGCCGGCGGGGGATTCGTCCGACGGTGCGGAGCCGGAACAGGAGAGCGAGGACACGGGTACCGCTGCGACGACGGACGCCGGCGCGGATGCGCCGGGAGATCTCGATATTGCCTCGACCGCCGAGGCTGCTCGTGAGGGGCTCTCGCCGGCGGAGGGCCCCGGGGCTGCCGGTGCGGAGGCGAACTCGGCGTCGGCGACCCCGTCGGCCTCGTCGACTCCGGCGACCGGGCGGACGCCTCCGAACGAACACGCTCCCAGCGGCGACGCTCCGATCGACGACGCCGGTGACTCGACTCCGGCATCGCGGTCGACCGCCGCGGGTGCCGACGACGGTCTTCCGGACGCCCCGGCGGGCGGTGACGGGCTCGACGACGATGACTCCGCGATCGCCTCCGAACAGCCCGCCTCACACGCTCGTCGGGGCGCCCCGCGAGGGGAGGGTGGTGCCTCGCCGTCGGACCTCGACGCCGGCGCGGTCGGCGAGTGGCTCGCCGCCTCACTCGCGGATACGGAGTTCGCCTACGGCTTCGACGCGACGCTGTCGCTCGACGGTCGCACGGCCCGCCATCGGATGGCATCCGACGACGTCGGTGAGACGTTCGAGACGCTCGTCACCTGGTTCGCGGACGCCGCCGGCGGCGACACCGACGTCGAGGACGCGCTCGGCATCCTCCTGGCGGGGATGGATACCGCTCCGCGACTCCCGCCCGACGCCGTCCGCTCGGCGTTGGCCGGACTGGGTGTCTCCCGCGGCGACTCCGTCGCGGACGTGCTCGCGGCGATCGAGGAGGCCGGCGGACTCCGGCTCGAGTGAGCGGTCGCTCGGTCTCCGGCAGTGCGACCGGCGCGTTCTCGGCGCGCTTCGGTTTTCACACCTGATAGCCGCGGGGATGCGTTTATCATCGCCGCCGGGGCGATATCCCCTATATGCCGACCAGCGTGCTGATCGCGGACGACTCGGAGTTCATGCGGAACCTCCTACGTGAGATCCTCGAAGGGGAGTTCGAGATCGTCGGCGAGGCCGAGAACGGCGTGGAGGCGGTCGACCTCTACGGCGAACACGCTCCCGACATCGTGATGATGGACATCGTCATGCCGATCCGAAACGGGATCGAGGCGACCACCGAGATCACGGAGGAACACCCCGACGCGAGCGTCATCATGTGCACCAGCGTCGGGCAGGAGGAGAAGATGAAGGCCGCGATCAAGGCGGGCGCCGAGGGGTACATCACGAAACCGTTCCAGAAGCCGAACGTGCTCGAAGCCATCAACGACGTCGTCCCCGCGTAGGGATGTACGTCGACATCCAGTCGCTGGGGGAGTTCTCCGATCTCGCGAGTCAGGGCGCCGACCGGGCCGCGGACGCGCTCGGACAGCTCGCCGGCGCGAACGTGTACGTCGACGTGACTGACGTGACGCTGATGGCCGCGGGCGACCTGCACGAGTCGTTCGCCGGCCGGGAGTTCGTCGGCGTCGAGATCGGGCTGCAGGGAGGGATCAGCGGCCAGACGGTGTTAGCGTTCGAGTTGGACGCCGCCGAGAGCCTCGTCGAGCGGCTCATGCCCGGCGGCGGCGACGGCGAGTTCGTCAGGAGCGGCGTCACCGAGGCGGGCAACATCATGACGTCGGGGTTCATCGACGGCTGGGCCGACCACCTCGGCGTCGGCATCGACATGACGCCGCCCGCGTACGTCCGCGCCTCGGGGACCGACATCCTCCCCGACGGCGTGTTCGACGACGACAGACAGGGCGTGTTCATGTTCGAGTCGCAGGTCTCCTCGATGGACGAGGACCTCGAGTTCGCGATCTACATGCTGCCGGAGTACGCCGGGTTCACCGACATGCTCGGCCACGACGGCCCCGTCGGTGAGGCCGGCGACGCGGTCCCGGTGAACAAGCTGCCGACGTTCAATCGGATGACCGAGCAGGGCGCCGCCTCCGCCGCCGACAACATCACGATGATGACGGGCACGGAGACCGACGTCGACGTGTCCCGACTCCGCTTCGTCCCGGTGCAGGACGTGCCCGCGGAGTTGGGAACGGAGACCGTCGCCGGGACGGTGTTCGAACTTCACGGCGATCCGAGCGGCTACCTCGCCATTCTCTTCGATGAGGCGTCGGCCGAGGAGGTCGCGGGCGGGATGATCCCCACCGAGACCGAACCGGGGATCGGGGACATGGAGAAGGGGGCGCTCCGGGAGCTCGGCAACATCATGACCTCGGGGTTCATCGACGGCTGGGCGAACGTGCTCGGCACGAGCATCGAGCACACCCCGCCGCAGTTCGTCCACGACATGGGATCGGCGGTGATGAGTCCGCTCGTGACCCGGCTCGGGCAGACGCAGGACCACGCGTTCATCATCGACTCGACGGTCCGGACTCCGGACGGGAACGTGCGGTGCGACATCTACGCCCTTCCCGACCAGCGCGAGCTGGCGGCGGCGCTGGACCGTATCGAACCGCCGGCGACCGACGGCGGGCTCCCTCGGTGAGGGGATCGTGAGCCCGACCGATTCGTCGAGCGCGGGCGCGCCGTCGGTGCCACCGACGTCCGAGCGGTCCGCACCGCGACTGAAGGTCGGACTCTCGGACGCGGTAGTCGCCGATGACGGTGCGGTGCTCGTCACGAGCGGGCTCGGGTCGTGTCTCGGCGTCGCGCTCTCCGACCCGAGCGCGGGTGTCGGTGGGCTCTTACACGCGATGCTCCCGGCGGCCGACGACCGACCGGGCGCACCCGAGAAGTTCGTGGTCGACGGGATCGACGCGACCATCGCCGCGATGGTCGACGCCGGCGGCGACCCCGACGAACTCCGCGCGAAGATCGCCGGCGCCGCCGAGATGATCGAGTTCAACGCCAACGGCGCCGACGGCTCCGTCGGCAGCCGCAACGTCGCCGCCGCGGAGGCGGCTCTCAGCGAGCGCGGCATTCCCGTCGACGGAGCCGACACCGGCGGCGACCGCGGACGGTCGCTCCGGTTCGACACCGCCACCGGTGCGCTCCACGTCTCGTACGCCGGCGGCGAGACGATCCTGTTGTAGGGGCGGACTCGCGGTCGACTCGATCAGCACGCGGTCACGTTCTCCATACGCCGTCTCCTCAATATCGGGGAAGTCCGCCGTACGACTGTTATCGAGCACGATAATCCGCGGAGTGGCTTTAAGTTCCGTTCGAGGGTGTTCAGGGGTAATGGGTCTCCTCACGGCGCTACCGGGAGCAGGAGTCGGCGGGATCCCAGGGGCTGACGCGACACTCCTCGTCTCGTTCGGGCTCTTGGGGGCCAGCCTGCTCGATCGCTTCCGCGACGGCGACGACGGGCCCGGGGACGTCGACGACGACGGCGACGATCTGCTCGGCGGCGACGACGGCGCGTTCGGCGGCGCCGACGGCGACGACGACGACCTCGGTGACCTCGGCGGCATGGACGACTGGGACGACGACGACCCCTTCGGCGGGGACGAGGGCGGCGGCGACGACGGCGTCGCCGAGCTCGAGAAGCGCGTCGACGACCTGGAGAACGAAGTCGCGAGCCTCTCCTCGACGGTCAACACGGTTCGCTCGGAGAACGAGGAGATCTCCGGGAAGGTCGAGGACATGGGGGAGGACGTTCGCAGCCTGCTCGACATCTACGAGATGGTGACGCGGGGGATCAACCCCTTCGTCGACGACGTGCAGGGCGGCGGCGGCGACTTCGGCGGCGAGGGCGGGTTCGGGCTGTTCGACGACGCCGGCGGCGAGGAGGAGAGCGAGGAGGACCTCGACGAGGACCTCGCGAGCGCCGACGCCGAGGGGTTCTTCGACGAGGACCTCGCCGACGACGGGATGGACGACCTCGACGAGGACCTCGCCGACGACGGAATGGATGACCTCGACGAGGACCTCGCCGACGACGGAATGGATGACCTCGACGAGGACCTCGCCGACGACGGGATGGACGACCTCGACGAGATGGACGGGGGCGACGGATTCGACGACGACCTCGACGGCTTCGGGGACGACGACGCGGATGACACCGATTCAGACACTATGGCGACCGACAACGGCGGCGGAAAGAGTTTCAGTGAACTGAAAGACGAGTACGAGTCGGGCGACGCCGACTGGGACGAGGACGCCGCCGAGGCCGAGGCCGAAGCCGCGGCCGACGAGGCCGGCGACCCCCTCGACGCGCTCGACGCCGAGCCGGAGTCCAACGGCCACGACGAGGCCGGCGATCTCGGGATGGGCGGCGAGGCGGAGCCGGAACCCGAACCGGACCCGACGCCCGAGTCGACGGCCGGTCCGACGGACCCGAGTCGCCGCGGGGACGGGGTCGACGAGAACGGCGGCTTCGAGTTCGTCGAGGAGGACGATCTCTCCGACGAGCCGAACAAGCCGTACCTCACGAGCCTGCCGGGCGACTACGTGGGCGATCTGATGGTGATGGAGTGGCTGGAGTTCCTCGTCGAGGAGTCGACCACCACCGACGCGGTGCGCGCGGTCAACTACTACGAGCGCGTCGAGTGGATCGACGAGGAGGTCGCCGACCAGCTCAAGGGGTTCCTCTCGGGCTTCGGCGACATCGACCGGAACCTCATGGACCGCCCCGGGACCGACCACCTCGATCTGGACCACCACACGCGATCGCTCAAGTATATCATGCAGTTGACCGACGCCACGGCCGAGTCGGTCGTCATCGACCGGTGGCCGCAGCTCTCCGGGGGCATGCATGGGCATCAGCGTTAGTGCCTCCGCGGGCGTCGTGTTCCTCGGCGTGTTCCTCGCGGTCGGCATCGTCTATCCCGCAGCGGCCAACGGCTTCGAGCAGGTGAGCGACGCGCGCCACGACGCCGCCGACCGCGCGCTCGCGCAGGCGAACACGGACGTTACCGTGGCGAACGCGACGTACAACACGACCACGGGGACGCTCGTCGTGAACGCCACCAACGACGGCACCACGACCGCCGACGTGAGCGACGCGACGCTGCTCGTCGACAACGAGATCCCGGCGTCCGCGGACACGACCGTCGCCGTCGAGGGAGACGCCGGCACCGACGTGTGGCTGCCGGGCGAGACCGCGCGCTTCGAGGTCGACCTCGCCAGCGCGCCCGACCGCACGCAGGTCGTCATCGATCACGGAGTCCGCGACGCGAGCGAGGTCGAGGTGAACTGAGATGGCGGGTGGGAGCGCCGCCGAACTCATCCTGTTCATCGCGGCCATCGTCATCGCGGCGTCGGTCGCCGGCACCCTGACGAGCGAGGTCGATCGCGTCAGCGACGCCATCTCCGCGAAGTCGCTCGACGTGGCCGGCGAGATCCGAGCCGACGCGGAGATCGTCTCGGACGCCGGCGCGCAGGTGTACAACCGCTCGGGCGACGAGAACGTCACCATTCACGTCCGTAACACGGGTGCATCGGATCTCCCGGCGGAGCCCGGGACGGTCGACGTCCTCCTCGACGGCGAGTACCAGACCGGAGTGAACGTCTCCGTCGTCGGCGGGGGTGACACCTGGCACCGCGGCGACGTCGTTCGCCTCGAGTTCTCGGTGCCGGACCTGCCCGCCGGCGACCACCGGCTGAAGCTGGTCGTCAGCGGCGACGAGGAAGTGTTCCGCTTCAGAACCTGATCTGCACCACCCACCGTTCACGATCCACCACCCACCGCTCACAACCCACTCCTATAATGTCACGAGCACAACAGAACACGCTGCTGTCGATCGGCATGCCAGAGCGCGACCAACTGAACAAGGAACTCGGCGGGGGCATCCCGCGCGGCTCCATCGTCCTCATGGAAGGGGACTACGGCGCCGGGAAGTCCGCGCTGTCCCAGCGGTTCGCCTACGGCCTCGTCGACGAAGGGGCGTCAGTCACCCTGTTGTCGACGGAGCTGACCGTCTCCGGGTTCATCGATCAGATGTACTCGCTGCGCTACGACGTGACGAAGCCGCTGCTCAACGAGGAGCTGCTGTTTCTTGCGGCCGACTTCGACTCGGGCGGGAACTTCTCCGACACCGACGCCGACCGGAAGGAGCTGCTCAAGCTCCTGATGGAGGCGGAGACGATGTGGAACTCCGACGTGATCATCCTCGACACGTTCGACTCGATCCTCCGCAACGACCCGACGTTCGAGGCGCTCGTCCGGAATAACGACGAGCGACAGGCCGCCCTCGAGATCATCTCGTTCTTCCGCGACATGATCTCCAGCGGCAAGGTCATCGTGCTCACCGTCGACCCCTCGGCGGTCGGCGACGACGCCATCGGCCCGTTCCGCTCCATCGCCGACGTGTTCTTCGAACTACAGATGGTCGAGGTCGGCTCCGACGTGCGCCGCAACATCTCCGTCAAGCGCTTCGCCGGGATGGGGAGCCAGGTCGGCGACTCGATCGGCTTCTCGGTGCGCTCGGGCACCGGGATCGTCATCGAGTCACGCAGCGTCGCCTGAGGGACTGCTGTCCGGATGGCCGGCGCCTGAGCGACCGTCGCCGCCCGCGGACGCGCTCTCGTGCGTTCGCGCACGCCGCACGTTGTTATCGCCGGTGATAGCTCGCGGGGAGGGTTTAAGCTTCGTTCGCGGGTGTGTCGTCGTAATGAGCATCACCCTCGTCGGGAGCCGGGGGCGCGGTGCCGTCACGTCCGACGACGGGGCCCGGCCGTCGTCGGCACGGAGGTGTACCCGATGACAGACCAAGGACAGGCGAACCCCTCGAGCGAGCTGAAGCAGCTGGCGATGAAACGGCCGCACCTGCGCGAGCACCTGCAGAAGTTCAAACAGATCACCGGCGAGTTCCCGATGTTCGTCGACGATATCGAGGGGGAACACGAGGCCCGCCGCCCGAACGTGCTGTACCCGGTCGGCGGTCCGATCTTCTGTCACGTGTACGGCGACTTCGGGCAGGACACCAAGTACTACACCGTCGAGCCGACGTTGTCGGGCGCCGAAGAGCAGGTGCTCGACACCGTGAAGTCGAAGCTCCTGCGCCAGAGCGGCCACAAGCCCGCCCCCGAAGGCGAGTCGGGGTACGACGACCTCATCGAGGAGTTGCTGGAGGACGTCACCGCCGTCACCGAGGAGCAGGGACAGCGGAACGTCCTCTCGAAGGTGCGGAACTTCGGCCGGGTCGAGGTGTCGAAACAGACCTACGACAACATCCGGTACCGGCTCAACCGCGACATCGTCGGCTTCGGGCCGCTGGAGCCGGTCATGCGCGACCCGGAGAACGAGGACATCCACGTCATCGGACCCAAGGAGTGTCACGTCGACCACGGCGTCTTCGGCATGCTGGAGACGACCGTCGACTTCGGCACCCCGACGGAGTTCGATAACTGGCTGCGAAACATGGGCGAGCGGATGGGCGATCCGGTCTCCGACTCCAACCCCATCATCGACTCGACGCTCCCGGACGGCTCGCGTATCAACATCATCTACTCCGACGACGTGTCGATCAAGGGGTCCTCACTCACCATCCGCCAGGGCGAGGAGACGCCCCTCTCGATCAACCAGATCACGAAGTGGGGGACGCTCAGCCCCGAACTGGCGGCGTACCTCTGGTTGTGCCTGGAGAACGAGCAGACCGTCTTCGTCGTCGGGGAGACGGCGTCGGGGAAGACGACGACGCTCAACGCCGTCCTCTCGTACATCCCCCGCGACTCGAAGATCTACACCGCGGAGGACACCGCGGAGGTCATCCCGCCGCACAGCACCTGGCAGCAGCTGCTGACTCGGGAGGGCGACGGCGGCGAGTCCAACGACGTGGACATGTTCGACCTCGTCGCGGCCGCACTGCGCTCGCGTCCCGACTACATCATCGTCGGTGAGGTCCGTGGCGCGGAGGGTCGCATGGCGTTCCAGGCGGCTCAGACGGGTCACCCGGTCATGCTGACGTTCCACGCCTCAGACATCGTCTCGATGATCCAGCGGTTCACCTCCGAGCCGATCAACGTCCCGGAGACGTTCATGGACGTGGCCGACGTGGCGCTGTTCCAGAACCGCGTCAAGCAGGGCGACGACGTGCTCCGCCGGGTCACCTCGGTACAGGAGATCGAGGGGTACTCCAAGGAGATGGACGGCGTCGTCACCCGGCAGGTGTTCGACTGGGACCCCGTGGAGGACGAGATCGTCTTCCGCGGGCGCAACAACTCCTACGTGCTCGAAGAGCAGATCGCGACGCTGCTGGGCTACGCCGACACCCGCGACATCTACGACGACTTGAGCTTCCGCGCGGAGCTCATCGAGCGGATGATCCAGGAGGGCATCCTCGGCTACCACGAGGTGAACGAGGCGATCACCTCCTTCCAGCGCGACGGCGTCGACGGGCTCCCCTTCGACATGCACCGAACGACCTGAGCGCCGCGAATGAGCACGAACAGCGCGTCCGCGTCCGACTTCTTCCCCGACTCCGCGGCGGAGCTTGCCGCCGATCTGGTGGACTCGTACGACGCGCTGGACATGTCCAAGCGGAAGTACGTCGGCTACATCCTCGCTCCCTCGGCGGCGTTCTTCCTGCTCACGATCGTCGGGGCGTTCCTGCTGCCGCTGCCGGTGACGGTTCGCCTTCCGATCCCGGCACTCGGGATCTTGGTGTTCGTCGCGGCGGTGTTCTACCCGAAGCTGTACCTCAACGGACGACAGGTGGCCATCGAGAACCAGCTCCACCTGGTGATGACGCACATGACGGTGCTGTCGACGACGAACATCGACCGGATGGAGGTGTTCCGAACGCTCGCGACCGAGGAGGAGTACGGCGCCGCCGCCGACGAGCTCGGGCGCGTCGTCCACCTCGTCGACACGTGGAACCAGTCGCTCGACGACGCGCTTCGTCGACGGGCGAAGGAGGTTCCCTCGGACGTGTTCTCGGACTTCTTCGACCGGCTCGGCTACACGATCGGCGCCGGCCAGACCCTCGACGACTTCCTGCTGTCCGAGCAGGACGCGGTCATCCAGAACTACATCACGGTGTACGAGGGAGCGCTGGCGAATCTGGAGGTCATGAAGGACCTCTACATGTCGATGATCCTCTCGATGACGTTCGCGCTGGTGTTCGCTATCGTGCTCCCGATCCTCACCGGCGACAATCCGACGCTCACCGTCTCGGCGGTCATCGTCCTGTTCATGCTGGTGCAGTTGGGCTTCTACGTCGTCATTCGGGCGATGGCCCCGCACGACCCCGTCTGGTTCCACTCCGAGGAGGGCGCGCCCTCCGACTTCCGTCTGTGGGCCAGCTTCGCGGTCGGCGTCTTCGGGACGGCCGCGCTCGTCGTCTTCGTCGGCGCCGGGCTGTTCAACGTCGGCCCGGGACTGCGCGGACTGCTCTTCTTCCTCGAGGACATCCCGCTCGCGCTGTACATCTGCGTCCCGATCACGCCGATGGCGATCACCGGGGTAATGCTCCGGTTCGAGGAGCGCAACATCGAGGAACGGGACGGGGAGTTCCCCTCGTTCGTCCGCGCGCTCGGCGCCGCCGAATCCGCCAAGCAGTCGACGACCGGCGACGTGCTCGCGACGCTCCACCAGAAGGATTTCGGCGCGCTCACCCCGGCCATCGTCCGCCTGTACCGGCGGCTCAACATCCGGATCAGCTCCGAGCAGGCGTGGTACACCTTCGCGACCGACACGCGTTCGTACCTCATCCAGAAGTTCTCCGACATGTACCTCGAAGGACGGTCGATGGGCGGTCGGCCGAAGCTGCTCGGAGAGCTCATCTCCCAGAATATGAACACGGTCATGCAGCTACGCGAGCAGCGCCGACAGGCGACGGTGACGATGATCGGCCTCCTGTACGGGATCACCTCCGCGTCGGCGTTCGCGTTCTTCATCGGCCTCCAGGTCGTGAGCATCCTCGCGGACCTGTCCCAGCAGTTCAACATCACCAACGCCGGCGGCGTCGGCAAGATCATCTACGCCGGGGTGTACGACATCGCGCTCATCGAGTTCCTGCTCCTGCTCGTCATCCTGTTCAACGCCGTGCTCTCGTCGGTGATGATCCGAACCATCGACGGCGGCAACAAGGCGAACGCGTACCTCCACTTCGTGCTCATGACGTGGCTCGGCTCGGGCGTGGCCATCTTCACGAAGCACCTCGTCAGTACGATCCTCACCATCTGAACGGCCGAGGCCGACGGAACCTCGGACTCGGAGCGTACACGGCGTCCGTCGCTGTGGGTCTCTTCGTTGATACTCCGCGCGGAACGGTTATGTCAGGGTGACACCGACACACAGACAGCGGCGGTCACGGGGCTACAGGAGTTGGCCGCCGTCGGGTCGCGGCGAAGCCATGGGTAGGGACCTGGCGTTCGACGCGTCGATCCGACTGGACGCCTCGGTTTCGAGGCGTCCGGCTGTGCAGTCTCCGATTCTCGTCGAGCACGTGCCTCCCGAGCCGCGGCGTCACGTCGCACGTTGACCGCCGGTGCGTCGACGGCGCGGCCGCTGGCCGTCGAGCGCGCGAAAAATGGAACCGATCGCGGCGGTCGATCGGTCGGTCGTCCGTCCGACCGACGTCGGAACGAGTTCCGACGAGTTCAGGAGTCGCGTTGCGACTCCTGACCGCCGTCGGTGGCGACCGCGCCGCCCGTGCCCCTGCGGGCCTCCTGGATGTTGTCGTACCCTATCTTCACCAGGGACAGCCCCAGGTAAAGCAGGGTAAACGCGATCACGATCTGGACGACCGCCGACAGCATCGCGAAGATCCCGGCGTCGGCCATCCACGCGTCGTTGAGGAACTTCGCGTAGATGTTGTCGTGGAGCGCGAGCCACAGCAGGGCGAGGGAGGTGATCGTCACCATGACCACCATCGGGCCGCCCGTGGAGATGAGCTGCTTCGAGTCGCTCCAGTTGGCCAGCCACACCGTCGCGGTGAGCAGCGCAAGCGCCGCGAGCAGCTGGTTCGCACTACCGAACAGCTGCCACAGCGTCAGCCACGAGCCGCTCGTGATGAGCACGTACGCCGGCACCGCCTGCACGACCGCGTTGCCGTATCGGTCGGCCGCGAACGACTCGGCCGACGACTCGGGCGTTCCGACGATCTCCTCCATCATGTACCGTCCCAGGCGGACGGCGGTGTCTGTCGACGTGAGCAGGAAGCTCACGAGCACCAGCGCCATGAACGGGCCGCCGAAGGAGGTCGGGATACCGAAGCTGGTCAGGATGATCCCGCCGCCGGTCGCGAACGTCGGCAGCGCGAGGCCGATGCCGCCGCCGACCTCGGGCGCGACGAGCGCGACCGTGATCAGCGCGACGGTGGCGAGCAGCCCCTCGCCGAGCATCCCGCCGTAGCCGATGGCGCGCGCGTCGGTCTCCTTGTTCAGCTGCTTCGAGGTGGTCCCCGACGACACCAGCGAGTGGAACCCGGAGATGGTCCCGCACGCGATGGTGATGAACAGCAGCGGGAACAGCGGCGCGCCCGAGCGGCCGATGAACCCGTAGAACGGTTCGAGCTGCGTGGTGAGCGGCTGACTCGGCGTGATCGCGCCGATACCGAGCGCGCCGCCGAGCGTGCCGACGATGATCGCCAGCAGGGCCCCGCCGACCCCCGTGTACAGGAGGAACGACGAGAGGTAGTCACGCGGCTGCAGCAGCACCCACACCGGGAGCGCGCTCGCGAGCGCCCCGTACAGGAGGATGATCGGCACCCATGCGGCGGTGTTGGCGCCGAGGGCCCCCGCGCCGGGGATCCACGAGCCGCCGCTTCCGAGCAGGACGAACGTCTCGGCGGGCGCGCGCGCGGCCGGCTCGAACAGCGCGACCGGGAACACCGTCCCCACGTACACGCCGACGAACATCGCGGCGACGAACGCGACCGTCCCCGCGATGAACGAGAGGTTCAGTTGATACAGGTACACGCCGAACAGCACCGCGAGCCCGATGTAGATCAGGCTCGCGGTCGCCGCCTCGGGGTACGCGTTGAACACGATCGCCACGACGAGCGCGAACACCGCGACGACCAGAATGATCGTGAGGAACGCGAACCACAGCAGCATGTTCTTGCCGCGTTCGCCCACGTACTCGCCGATGATGTACCCGATCGACTTCCCCTCGTGTCGGAGGCTCGCCGACAGCGAGACGAAGTCGTGGACCGAGCCCATCAGCGGGTTGCCGATGGCGATCCACAACAGCGCGGGCACCCAGCCCCACACGACACCCGCCGTGATGGGGCCCACGATGGGCGCGCCGCCAGCGATACTCGAATAGTGATGCCCCAGGAGTACCGGCTTCTTCGCCGGAACGTACTCCTGTCCGTCCTCGTACTTGTGTGCCGGCGTCTCCCGGTCATCGTCCAGCTCGACGAACTGTGCGAGATACCGTGAGTACCCGAGGTATCCCGCACTGAACAGTACGAGCACCCCGATCACCAGCCACATTGCTGCCACCATGCTTGTTACCTCGTCACAGTCGTGTGTAGAATGAATATAAAAACATTAACCTTCGCCGGAGGACTGTCGGCTCCGAAGCGGCCGATTCACCGCACTGAACGGTCGTTCTACATTCGTTTCTTACCTTTTGAACGTGGATTTTGGGAGTATTCGTCGTTGAATACTTTGTGGCTCCGCCTCCACGGCTCGCGCGCACTCCACGATACTCCGACGCGCGATCGGTTCGACGTGTGGCCGTCCCGCCCGGCCGGGGCTCACCCCGAACGGTTCCGCGGGGTCGCGGGCGCGGCCGCCTCGATGTCGAGTTCGGCGGCGACCTCGGTGAGGAAGTCACCTTTCACCTCCTCGACGCGGGTCTCGATCTCGGCGACGACTGGCTGGTCGAACTCCTCGCGGAGCGTTCGGAGGTGGGCGGCCTCGGTCGCGACGCGGTCGCGGAGATACCGCGCTCCGCGTCCGTTCTCGTCGTCGTCGGGTGAGGGTGTGAGGCGATTCACCGCGAGCCCGCGGACGGCGAGCCCGCGGTCGGCGAGCCCCTCGACCGCGCGGCGCGTTTCCCGGACAGACAGCTCGTCGGGGTTGACGACGAGGAAGAACGCGGCGTGCTCGCGCAGCGTCTCGCCGGCGTACTCGAAGAACTCCTTGCGCTCGCGCAGCCGCGCGAGGATCGGGTCGCCGTCCATCACCCGTCGGGGTTCGTTGTTCCCGATCGCGGCCTTCTCGAACAGGTCGATCGATCGCTCGCGCTTGCGCGTGAGCCGGTCGATCCATCCCTCCAGAAAGTCCGGTAGCCCGAGCAGTCGAAGCGTGCCGCCGGTCGGGGAGGTGTCGAAGACGACGCGGTCGAAGTTCTCGCTGGAGCGCATCACGTCGACGAACCGGTCGAACAGCGCGGCCTCGTAGGCGCCGGGCGTCTGGTGGGCCATCTCGATCTGGCGGTCGATCTCGTTGACCAACGCCGCGCTCACCTGGTCGCCGAGCGCCCGTTTCGTCTCCATGAGGTGGTGTTCGACCTCCTCGTCGGGGTCGATCTCCATGGCCCACAGGCCGTCGCGACCGTCCACCGCCTGCGGCTCGTCGCCGAACTGCTGATCGAACACGTCCGACGTCGAGTGGGCCGGGTCCGTCGAGACGACGAGCGTGTCGAGGCCGGCGTCCGCGCACTTGACGGCGTACGCCGCCGACATCGTCGTCTTGCCCACGCCGCCCTTGCCGCCGAAGAAGACGAACTTCTCCATGTGTGTGTCGCCGGCCATCAGAAGTGGTACTGCTGTCCCTTGCGTTCGAGCATCGAGCCGCGGTCCCACATCCGACGCTCCCACGCCTCGAACTCCGACTCGAGATACGGGAGCAACTCGGCGGTGTAGTAGGAGACGGGCGAGGGGATGCCGAAGGCGTCGGGGAAGCACGCCAGCATGAACGTGTCCTCCAGGTCCTCGGCCTCCTTCTCGATCTTCTCGTACGCCGGGTGGGTCACCAGCCCGTGATACAGGCCGGTCGCCCACCCGCGCAGCGCGTCGAGATACCGGTCGATCCGGTCCGCGAGGACGGAGTCGCCGTCGTCCGTGGGATCGCTCATTAGCCGTGTGTGTGGTGCTCCCGTGGTTAAGCGTATCGCGATAGTGCGCTCGGGACGTTCGCCCTGTCGCGACTGTCGAGCCCACGCCGCGACCAACGGGCACAAGTACCACACGCGCGGATCGTCCCTCAATGACGCCCGGACGCGGACTCGGCGGCGGTCCCGGACCGAGCGGCGGCGACGCCGTCCCCGTAACCGTTCTCTCGGGGAGCCTCGGCGCCGGCAAGACGACGCTCGTGAACCACCTGCTGTCGAACGCGGGCGACAGGGACATCGCCGTGCTCGTCAACGACGTGGGCGCGGTGAACGTCGACTACGACCTGCTCTCCTCGACCGATCTCCCGGCGGTCGGGGTCGCGGAGCTGTCGAACGGCTGTATCTGCTGTGAACTGCGCGACGATCTCGAGCGCGCGGTCGTCCAACTCGCGGACGGCAAGGAGTTCGACCACCTCGTCGTCGAGCCCTCGGGGATCAGCGAGCCCGGCCCGGTCGCGCGGCAGTTCACCGCCGGTCCGGCGGCCGCGCGCTACCGGATGGACGCGGTCGTGACGGTGCTCGACACCCCGCAGTTCCTCGAGGCGTTCGCCGGCGAGGGAACGCCCGAGCGACGGGGAACGCGGACGGACGCCGACGCCGACGCCGACGCCGACGGCGCGGGCGACGACGTCCGCCCGCTCTCGGATCTCCTCGTCGAGCAGGTCGAGGGCGCCGACGTGGTCCTCCTGAACAAGGCGGACCTGTGTGACGAGGCCGAAATCGCCGAGGCCGAGGAACTGGCGCGCGCGCTCCGGCCCGGCGCCGAGATCATCCCCACCGAGCACGCCGCGGCGCCGCTGGACCGGATTCTCGACGTGGACCTGTACGAGCACCGCGGCGACCGCGACCACCGCCGCTCGGGCGACCACGAACGTGACCGCCCCGACGACCACGGGGACGATGGGGCACACGAGGGCCACGACGATCACGAGCGCGGCCACGAAGCCCACGATCACGCCCACCCCGACGAGGTGTACGGCGTCACCTCTTTCGTGTATCGGGAACGTCGACCGTTCCACTCCGAACGCGTCGCCGAGTTCCTCTCGGACCTGCCCGAGTCGGTCGTCCGCTCGAAGGGAACGCTCCACGTCGCCGGGAGCGATCAGCGACTGAACTACAGTCAGGCCGGCCCCTCGGTTCGGGTGGAGGCGGTCGGCCCGTGGGTGGCCGCCATGGACGAGGCCGATCGGGAGCTGTACCGCGCGAACCGCCGGGGCGACGCCGACTGGGACGACGAGTGGGGCGACCGGCACACCGAGGTGGTCGTCATCGGCGTCGACCTCGACGAGTCCGCGGTCCGCGCGCGGCTGGACGCCTGTCTGGTCACGGACGAGGAACTCGGGGACGGCGACGCGGCTGTCGATGCGGACGCGGAGACGTGGGTTCCGACCGCGTCCGACGACGGCGGCGACGGCGACGCGGTCGTCTCGCTGTCGTAGCCGTCAGCAGGCGCAGCCGGTCGACCCCGGCGATCGCTCGAACGTCATCTCGTCGCCGCACTCCGGACACGACGGCGGATCCTCGCCCGCCACGTCGAGATCGAGCAGGCGCTCGTCGCAGTCGTGACACCAGTACGCCCCCTTCGATTCGGCGGTGCCCCCGCCGCGGTTCGGCGACTCCGTCGAGGCTCTCAGCGTCTCCGTGAGTGTGCCTAGCAGTCCCATGTGTGGTACTCGGTAACGCTGGTATAAATTGCGACGCGGCTTCCCGGTCGTGACACACGACCGTCTCGCTCCGATCGGCCGCCTCAGGCGTCGTCGGCGATGGCGTCGAGCAGCCGCCGGAGTTCGCCGCGGCGTTTCCAGCCGGCGACGCGGTCCGCGAGGGGGATCGGCAGCCCCAGCGAGACGCGCGAGACCGCCCGTATCCGACTGCCCTCGTTCGCCGCCGCGACGGTCACCTCGGTCTCCATCGCGTCGAACGGTCCCCGCTGGCCGGCCTGCTCGTAGCGCCAGCCGTCGGCCGTCTCGGTCACCCTCAGGTCGAACTCCAGACCGCCGCCGGCGACGGTGACGACCGTTGCGTCACCGTCGGGTCGGGTCCCGCGGGCGACGAAGCTCCCCTCGGACTCGACGAGCGTCGCCGGCGAGAGCAGCCGCCGGAGCGCGTCGGGCGTCGCCGCGACGAACCGCTCGGCCTCGACTTCGCGCATGCCGCGGCGTGGGCGCCCCCCGTACAAAAGCCCGCGGGGAACCGGCTTCGGCCCCGTCGCCTGTGGCGGGCGCGTTCACCAGTCGACCAGCGGGAGGGTCAACAACACGAGCAGCAGTCCGAACGCGATCGCGGCGTACCACAGTCGGCGGAACCGCCACGACGCGGGGAGGTCGCCGCGGAGGTCCGGCCGGGCGGATCGGACGAGTTGGTGGTACGCGACGGCCACGACCGGAACGAAGGCCGCGGCGGATCCGGCGAGCGCGGGCGCCACGTCGACGCCGAACAGCGCCATCAGGTAGATCGGGCCGGCGGAGAAGACGATCATGAACCCCATGCCCGCGACGACGAGAAACGGCACGGGATCGACCGGATCGCCCTCGCGGTTCCGGAGACGCATACCCCGGCTACGACCGCGAGAGCCAAGTAGGTGGTACCCGCACGCCGAGGCATGGCAAGCGACGGCGACCCGCGCGTGCTCCTGGCGATGAACATCGTCCTGTCGACCGTGTTCTCGACCGTCGTCGTGTGGGGACTGTCGTACCTCGATCTGGCCGCGTTGACGCTCGAGAACGTCGCCGGGCTCGCGCTCGTCGTCTTCGCGGCCACGTACCTGATCGTGTTGCGGTAGGAACTGACAGATGGATCTCTCTGACGGCTCGAAGATCGTTTTCCTCGTCGTCTATACTCCCGTAGCTCTGGTACTTGCACTCTACGTACTCGGGCTCGTTGGGCTCGGAGACGTGCTTGGGACTGCTCTGTTACCGATCTGGGTACCGCTGACAGAACACCCTGTTCTTTTCGTGGTCTTTGTACTCTTGATCGGTCTGCTCGGGTACGAACGGTATTTTTAGCAAACAGACTCGGATCCCGATTCCGCCCCTATGCCGCCAGCAGGAACACCGCGGTCATCGCCGCTCCCGCTGCGGGCGGGATCGTGAGGTTGTCGTCGACCACGTAGCCGCGGATCACCGGCTTCAGACCGTCCGCGGCGGTTGCACCCAGCGCGCCCGCGGCCGCGGCGGCGACGCCGACGACCGTTCCCGCGTGGAGGACGGTGATCGGCACCGCCAGCGCGAAGCACACGAGGAACATGACCGCGAGCACGCCGACCTCCTTGGCGGTCGTCGCGTCGTTGCTCCCGAGGTACCCCGAGACGGGGTCGCCGATCGATAGCATCAGGATCGCCGACACCGCCAGTGGCGGCTCGAACGCGACGATATCCGGTCCGTACGGTGGCGCGAACGCCAACGCCGCCAGCGCCGCCCCGACCATGAACAGCGCGTAGCCGGCGACGTTGTCGGCCTCGTACTCCCGCGTCAGCTCGTCGTACACGCGGTTCAGCGGCCACCACTCCACGCCGACGACGAGCCGAAGGAACTCGAGGACGAACACGCCGGCGGTCGCGAGCAGGAGGAGCCCCTGTAGCTGTCGCCACGTGACGAGCCCGAGCAGGTAGATCGCCGGGAATCCGGTCCCCGAGGCGTGGACCGCCCGCCGCTTCAGCTCCCCCATCGGCGCTTCAGGCCGTTTCGACGTCCGTCTCGATCTCGTCGTGCGACTCCGCCAGCGCGTCGAACGCCCGGTCCTCCTCGGGGTCGAGGAGACGCGCGATCTCGTCGGCGACCTCGCTCACTGGCACGCGCACCTGCCGCGCGGAGTCGCGCTCGCGGACGGTGACGGTGTCGGGGCCGTCGCCCTCGAGGCCGTCGCGGTCGACGGTGACACAGAACGGCGTGCCGACCTCGTCCTGCCGGCGGTAGCGGCGACCGATCGAGCCGGAGTCGTCGTACTCGACGGAGAGACCCGCCGCGCGCAGGCCGTCGGTGACCTCGTCGGCGAGGTCGAGCAGACGGTCGTCGTTGGAGACGAGCGGGAAGACCGCGGCGTCGGTCGCGGCCATCTCCGGGTCCAGGGCGAGGTAGGTGCGCTCCTCGCCGTCGACCTCGTCGGCCCGGTAGGCGTGCTCGATCACCGTGTAGACGATCCGGTCGATACCGAACGACGGCTCGACGACGTGCGGGGTGATGTGCTCGCCGTTCTCGGTCACCGTCTCGACCGAGAAGTTCGCCACGTCCGTGTCGACCGCGTGGGTCTCGCCGCCGACCTCGACCTCGACTTCGGCCGCGTCGAAGGCGTCGGGGTCGCGCTCGGCCAGCGTCTGCAGGGCGTCCGCCACCGCGCCGGCGTCGCCGCCGAACTCGGGGCCGAGCGTCGCCATGTCGGGATCGACGGTCGCCCGCTCCACCGTCTTGGGCTCGTCGTACTGCTTGAACACCGTGAACGCCTCGCCCGAGTGTTCGGCGTGTTTGCTCAGGTCGTAGTCCGAGCGGTACGCGAAGCCGGTGATCTCGATCCAGTCGCCGCCGACCTCCGATTCGGCGTCCCAACAGTCCGCGGCGTAGTGGGCCAACTCGCCGGGGAGGTGCTGGCGGAAGCGGAATCGGTCCATGTCGACGCCGACGCGCTCGTACCACTCCTGCGCGACGCCGAGGTAGTAGCCGACCCACTCGGAGCCGATGACGCCCTCCTCGACCGCCTCGCCGACGGTCGTGGCGTACGCCGAACCCTCCTCGTCCTCCTGCTCGTCGGCGGGGTAGAGGGTGACCTCCACGTCCGCGACCTCGTGCAGGGGCGGTTCGTCCTCCTCGGGGTCGATGAACGTCTCCAGTTCGGCCTGCGTGAACTCGCGCACGCGGATGATACCCTTCCGGGGGCTGATCTCGTTGCGGTAGGCGGGGCCGATCTGGGTGACGCCGAACGGGAGGCGGTTGCGCGCGTACTCCTTCAGGCGCGGGAACTCCACGAAGATGCCCTGCGCCGTCTCCGGGCGCATGTAGCCGGGCTGGCCCGAGCCGGGGCCGATGCTCGTCTCGAACATGAGGTTGAAGTCCTCGACGGGCTCGCCGCCGAGCGGCGCGTCACAGGTTGGACACCGCAGATCGTGATCCCGGATGATCATCTCGACCTCCGAGACCGGCAGCGACTCGGCCTCCTCGATTCCCGTGTTGTCCTCGATGAGGTGATCGGCGCGGTGGGACTCGCCGCACTCGGGACACTCGACGAGCATGTCGTCGAAGCCGTCGAGGTGGCCGGACGCCTCGAAGACCGCCTCGGGCATGATCGTCGGCGCCTCGATCTCCATGTTGCCCTGGCGGACGGTGAAGCGGTCGCGCCAGGCGGACTCGAGGTTGTCCTTCACCGCCGCGCCGTTCGGGCCGTACGTGTAGAAGCCGGCGACGCCGCCGTAGGCGCCGTTCGCGCCGAAGAAGAAGCCTCGGCGCTTCGCCAGCTCGATCACGTCCTCCTGTGTGACCATGCTACAGCGCCTCCAGCAGGTGCACGTCCCGGACGATACCGACGAGTTCGCCGCCCGCCTGCAGCGGGATCTGTTCGATGTCCTCCGTGATCATATCCTGGGCGGCCTCGGTAACGCTCCGTCGGCGCGCGACGGTGACCACGTCCTCGGTCATGAACTCCGAGACGGGCTCGGACGGGATCTCGACGTTCCGTGTGGGCACGTACGCGGCGCCGATGGCCTTGATGCCCTCCCACTTCCAGTCGTCGTCCTGGTCGGCGATGGAGTCGCCGGTGTCGTCCTCGCCCTCGACGACGCGGGCGACGTCGAGCACGTCGACCTCGGTGAGCATGCCGGCCATGTCGCCGTCGTCGTCCAGCGCGATCGCGTACGGGACGTTCGCGAAGAACAGTTGGCGCTCGGCGACCGTCAGCGGCGTGCCGGTGTACACGGTGTTCACGTCGGTACCGGCAACCTCGCCGCAGGTGGCGTCGGTGTCGACCTCGCCGCGAGCGATCGCGGCGACGATGTCCGTGACGGTGATGATGCCGGTCAGCGTGTCGCCGTTGTGCTCCTCGACGACCGGTACTCGGCGACTGCCGCCGAGCATCACTTGGGCGGCGTCGCGGAGGTTCGTCTCCGGGGTGACCGTCGGGGTCTCGCGCATCAACAGCGCGAGTTGATCCTCGTCGGGTTTGTCGATGAGGTCGTCTCGGGAGACGAGGCCGCGGTACACCTCCTCGTCGCCCTCCCCTTTCACGACCGGAACCGACGAGAAACGGTACTCTTGGAGGTACGTGAGGACGTCGTCGCGACTGCCGGGGAGCGACACCGTGACGAGGTCTGCCCGCGGCGTCATCGCGTCTGCTACGTTCATACCCCGCAGTGCGCCCCGACGCCTCTTGTATCATGCGAAGGTGTGGTGCCGACCCGCTTGTCCTCCCAGTCGGCGTCACACCGCCATCGGTGTCGTGTTCGGGAGTGTCGACTCGACCCTGTGAACTGCTGTCAATCCGACGCGTTTATCAGTGAGCATGTGAGAGCTATTCATATGACAACGAGGCACACGGGGTGTGAGCCCGGTGAGGTGATGGCGTCGGTGGACGAGAGTTCCGCGGAGTTCGTCATCGCGGACCTCGCACGTGACGACGCCTGGCTCTCCGTCGGCGAGGGCGACGCCCCGGTGCTCGAGAACTGGTGTTGAATCCGGGAGAGAGCTTTCCTCACACTGTTTATCGCGATCTCGTGCCGCCACGCTCCAGTTGCCCTCAGCGACGGCGCCGTCAGATCTCGTCGTCCGGGTCGTGATCGGCGGCCATTCGGTCGGCTTCGGCGGCGTACCGGTCGCGCAGTTCGTCGTCGTCGACGGGGTCGGTGTCGGCCTCGTCGCGGTCGATCGCTGCGGTGATCGGCTTCCGCTGGAGCAACTCGATCGACGCCTGCCGGGTGTACGAGCGTCGGCCGTTGGCGCTCGCGTAGGTGAGCGTCACCGTCTGTCGGGTGTCGTACTCGCGAGAGACGAGCCAGAGGCGCATGAGTACCGGTTCGACCGCGGACGAGAAAGGCTGCGGGGATCGTGACCGTCGGACCGCGCGGTTGAGGGCCGTCGGACCGCGCGGTTGAGGGCCGTCGAACTGCCGTCGCGTTGCGGCCTCGAGGCGGCGTCGATCAGTTCCCGAACTCGAAGCCGCCGTAGTCGTCGGTTCCGGACTCGTCGGCCTCGGCATCGTCGGTTCCGTCGGCGCGCTCGTTCGCGGACGCGCCAACGGTGACGCCGCCGTCAGTGCGGAACTCGGGATCCGCGTCTCCGGATCGGAGCGACCCACCAGTGTCGTCGGTCGATCGTCCGCCGTCGGCACGGAAGCCGGCGCTCTCGGCGTTTTGTCCCCGGAGATCGGCGACGCGCTGGGACAGCTCCGCGATCGCCTCGCTCTGGTCGTCGGTCGCGGCGACGATACGGTCGGCGGCGTGTTCGGTCTCGTTCGACCGCTCGCGGACCTCCTCGATAGTCGCGGTGAGCTCCTCGACGGTGGCCGCCTGGTCGTCGGTCGCCCGCGACACCTCCGCGATACCGTCGGCGGCCTGGTCGATCGACGACGCGATGTCCTCGAACGCCTCCAACACGTCGTCTATCTGGCTGGCCGCGTGGTCGATCTGTTGGTGGCTCTGCTCGGCGGCGACGACCGTCGAGTCGGTCTGGCTCTGCAACTCCTCGATGTTGCCGGTGATCTGTTCGGTGTGCTGTCGGGTCTCGTCGGCGAGTGTTTTCACCTCCTCGGCGACGACCGCGAACCCGTCGCCGTCCTTGCCCGCGCGGGCGGCCTCGATGTTGGCGTTGAGCGCGAGCAGGTTCGTCTGCTCGGCCACGTCGGAGATCACCTCGACGACGGCCTCGATGTCGTCCATTCGGTCGCCGAGATCCGTGACCGAGTGAACGAGTTCCTCGCCGATCTCGGTCACCTCCTCGGTCGCCTCGCGGGCGTCCTCGCTGGCGTCGAGCCCGTCGGTCGCGGCGTCGCGCGCCTGCTCGGCGGCAGTGTCGACCTCCTCGGCGGTCGCGGCGACCTCCTCCATCGACGCGGAGAACGTCTGCATCTCCGAGACGCCCTCGGAGAGCAGTTCGTTCTGCTCGCCGACGTTCTCGGCGATCTCCTCGGCGGCGTCGACGGCCTCTTCGACGGAGCCCTCCAGTCGGACGGTCCCCTCGTCGACGCCGGCGGCGGTCTGCTGGAAGGCGTCCGCCATCTCGTTGAACTCGCAGATCACGTCGAGCAGCCGGTCGTCGAGGCAGTCGTTCTCGTCCTCGAACGACGCCCGCGCGCCGAGATCACCCTCCGTTAGCGACCCCATCGTCGCGCCGAGTTCGTCGACGAGCCCCTCGACCGCCTTCTGCCGCTGGATCTGCTCCGTTCGATCGCGGACCGTCTCGACGACGGCAACCAGCTCGCCGTCCTCGTACAGCGGCATCGCCGTGAAGTAGATGTCGCGGTCGACGCCGTGCTGGTCGGTCATCACGCTGGTGTCGGCGTACAGCCACATCGACTCGTCCTCGAGGTCGACGCCGAACTCCTCGTGAACCGACTTGGGGTGTTCGAGCACCTTGTCGGCGAGCGTCTGCGCCCGGCGACCGTCGGGGTAGAACATCTCGCTTGCGTGCTCGTGTCCGACGGCTTCCTCGGCGCTCGCGCCGGTTAGCTCCTCGATCGCCGAATTCCAGGCGACGATTTCTCCGTCTCGGTCGAGCATGAAGACGGGTGACCCCATCCCGTCGAGCAACAGTTCATCGTCGACGTTCAGGCCGTCGTCCTCGTCCTCGGCGGCGTCCGATTCGACTACTCCGGTCGGGTCGGCGCCGGATTGGACGGTGACCCCGCCGTCCGCCAACGGCTCGTTCGGATCCGTCCCCGTGACCCACGCACGGAGGCGAGCGAGTAATGGCATACATCTACGGCTCTGTGAATCCCGTTTAACCATTGCCGTCTAGGAATCGCGTATGATATTGCTGGTCGCACGCGTTCCCCTCGGCGTGGTGCGTCGACGCGCTCGACGCGTCACCCTCAAACGCGCGGAGCCCCCACCTCCCCCCGATGGACGCGAGCGCCGTTCGCGAACGTGCGGCAGGTCTCCCGCGTGAGCCGGGGATCTACCAGTTCCTCGACGGCGACACCGTCCTCTACGTGGGGAAGGCGGTCGACCTTCGCGATCGGGTGCCGTCGTACGCGGATCCGCGGTCGGCTCGGGTCCGACGGATGGTAGGTCGGGCCGACGGGATCGACTTCGCGGTCACCGACACGGAGACGCAGGCGTTGTTGCTGGAGGCGAACCTGATCAAGCGGCTCAATCCGCGCTTCAACGTCCGTCTCAAGGACGACAAGTCGTATCCGCTGGTCCAACTCACCGACCATCCGGTCCCCCGGATCGAGGCGACGCGCGATCCCGACGAGGCGGCCGCCGTCTTCGGCCCGTTCACTGACAAGGGCCGCGTCGACACCGTGATCAAGGCGATCCGCGAGACGTACGGCCTGCGCGGCTGCTCGGATCACAAGTACGAGGGCCGCGACCGGCCCTGTCTCGACTACGAGATGGGGCTGTGCTCCGCGCCGTGCACCGGCGAGATCGGCGAGGCGTCCTACCGCGAGGACGTCGAATCCGCGGTCCGGTTCTTCGAGGGAGAGACGGGCGCGCTCGCGGATCCCCTGCGTCGGGAGATGGGCGCGGCCGCACAGGCGAAGGAGTTCGAACGTGCGGCAAACCTCCGCGACCGCCTCGACGTCGTCGAGACGTTCCACGGCGAGGGCGAGGAGGCCGTCGCTGACCGCTCCGACGAGCGGACGGTCGACGTGCTCGGCGCGGCCGTCGAGGGCGACTCGGCAGTCGTCGCTCGTCTGCACAGCGAACGCGGTCAACTCGTCGACCGGTCTCGCCACTCACTGGACGCGCCGGACGCCGAGGACCGGGTCGCCGAGGTGTTGTCGGCGTTCCTCGTGCAGTACTACGCGGAGCGGGAGCTCCCCGACGCGATCCTCCTCTCGGAGCGCCCGGCCGACAGCGACGTGCTCGCGTGGCTCGAGACGGAGGGTGTCGCCGTCCGCGTCCCCGGCACGGGCCGGGAGGCGAAGCTCGTCGACCTCGCGCTGAAGAACGCCCGCAGCGGTCCGACGCGCCGGGACGAACTGTCGGCGCTCGCGGACGCGCTCGGGATCGATCGACCCGAGCGCATCGAGGGGTTCGACGTGAGTCACGCGCAGGGGAAGCAGGTCGTCGGCTCGGACGTGTGTTTCGTCGACGGAAGCGCCCGGACCGCAGACTACCGCCGGAAGAAGCTCACCGACCGCAACGACGACTACGCGAACATGCGCGAGCTGGTGAAGTGGCGCGCCGAGCGCGCGATCGAGGGACGCGATGACCGCCCCGACCCGGACCTGTTGCTCGTCGACGGCGGCGACGGCCAACTGGGCGCCGCCCGTGACGCGCTCACGGAGGTCGGGTGGACGGTGCCGGTCGTGGCGCTCGCGAAGGAGGAGGAGCTGGTGATCGCTCCCGACGGGGTGCACCGCTGGGACGACGACGCCCCGCACCTCCACCTGCTCCAACGCGTGCGCGACGAGGCGCACCGCTTCGCCGTCCAGTATCACCAGACGCTCCGAGACGACGTCTCGACGGTCCTCGACGAGGTCCCCGGAATCGGCCCCGAGACGCGGCGGCGACTCCTCCGCCGCTTCGGCTCCGTCGAGAACGTCCGCGCGGCCAGCGAGTCCGATCTGCTCGACGTGCCCGGCGTCGGCGAGGAGACGGCGCGTGCGCTGCGGGCACGGCTGTAAGCACGGCTAGTCGATCCGTTGTGGCTGACAGGCGGTCCATCGTCCCACGGTCGACGAGGGGGGACCGCACACCCGCCCGGGTCCTCGCCGGCTGTCGCTACGTCACGCGACGGGATGGTCCCGGGTTCGGATAAGAACGTTCGGCTGAACCGAGAGGGAGCTCCGCGAATCCGGGTTACTGCGTCCGGAACGCGCGGTCGCCGGCGTCGCCGAGGCCGGGGACGATGAAGCCCTCGTCGTTGAGTTCATCGTCGATGGCGACGGTGAGGAGGTCCGCCTCGGGGACCGCCTCGGCGACGCGCGTGAGCCCGTCGGGCGCCGAGACGGCGGAGAGCACGAACAAGTCCTCGGGCTCGGGATTCTCGGCGAGCACGTGATCGAGGACGGCACACATGGTCGACCCCGTCGCGAGCATCGGGTCGGCGACGATGACGGTGTCCTCCTCGGTGATGTCGGGCAGCTTCGTGTAGTCGATCTCGATCGGGAAGGTGCCGTCCTCGCCCATACCGGCCTCCTCGTTGCGACCGGCGGAGATGACGCCCTGTTTGGCTCGCGGGAACGCTTTCAACAATCCCTCGACGAACGGCGTCGCGGCCCGGAGGACGTTGATGATGACGACGTTGTCCAGTCCCTTCACGCGCTCGCCGGTCGTCTCCGCGAGCGGGGTTTCGATGGAGACGAACTCCGTCTCCATCGCGCCGTCGATGACATCGTATCCGCAGATGCGACCGAGCTTCACCAGCCCCTTCCGGAACGCGACCTGCTCAGTCTCCACGTCGCGCAGTCGGGAGAGGGTGTCTTTCGCCAGCGCGTGTGTGATGAGGTGTGCGTTCCCTCGCTCCTCGATAGCCATTGTTGCTCGAAGGTAGCTATGCGGGCGGTGATAATCCCGTTGGCTCGCGCGCCCCGTGCGTGAGTCTCTCGCGCGCCTCCGACTCACGGCGCCGGGATATCGTCGATCGTCGAACCCGCATACGTCGTTCAGCACCCGAGATCGTCGGTTTCGAAACGTTTACTGGCGACTCGGTCGGCTATATACGTGATATGACGAAAGTCAGCGTGATCGGTGCGGCGGGAACCGTGGGTGCCGCGGCCGGCTACAACATCGCGCTTCGGGATATCGCGGACGAGCTCGTGTTCGTGGACATCCCCGACATGGAAGAGACGACGATCGGCCAGGCCGCCGACACCAACCACGGGGTCGCGTACGACTCCAACACGCGGATCCGACAGGGCGGCTACGAGGCCACCGAGGGCTCCGACGTCGTCGTGATCACGGCGGGTATCCCGCGCAAGGAGGGACAGACCCGGATCGACCTCGCGGGCGACAACGCGCCGATCATGGAGGACATCGGCGAGTCGCTGCGCGAGTACAACGACGACTTCGTCTCGATCACCACATCGAACCCCGTGGACCTGCTCAACCGCCACCTGTACGAGAGCGGCGAGCGCGCCCGGGAGAAGGTGATCGGCTTCGGCGGTCGCCTCGACTCCGCGCGCTTCCGGTACGTCCTCTCCGAGCGCTTCGACGCGCCCGTGAAGAACGTCGAGGCGACGATCCTCGGCGAGCACGGCGACGCGCAGGTCCCCGTGTTCTCGAAGGTCCGCGTCGACGGGACCGACCCCGAGTTCACCGCCGACGAGAAGGAGGAGATCCTCGGCGACCTGCAGGAGTCGGCGATGGACGTCATCTCGCGCAAGGGCGCGACCGAGTGGGGGCCGGCGACCGGCGTCGCCCACATGGTCGAGGCCGTGATCCGCGACACCGGCGAGGTGCTCCCCGGCTCCATCGCGCTGGAGAGCGAGTTCGGCTACGAGGACACCGCCTTCGGCGTTCCCGTGAGGCTCGGCTCCGACGGCGTCGAGGAGGTCGTCGAGTGGGACCTCGACGACTACGAGGCCGACCTCATGGACGAGGCGGCCGAGAAGCTCTCGACGCAGTACGACGAGATCGCGTAGGCGGGCCGCGTTCCGGCTCCGCTTCGGACGCGCGACCGCGCCCGAACACCCACCTTCGTTTTTCACGCCGCCGTCCGACCGCGATCGTATGGACTCCACAGTCATCGTCACCGGCGGCCTCGGTCGCTCGGGGCGCTGGATCGTCGATCGACTCGCGGCCGACCACGCGGTCGTCTGCGTCGACCTCGACCACCCCGGCTACGAGATAGCGCCGCGCCAGCACGTCGACTTCCGCGCGGCCGACCTCACCGACGCCGGCGAGACGTTCGACTTGGTCGGCGAGATCGACCCGGACGCGGTCGTCCACTGGGGTTCACACCCGTCGCCGACGCGCCACGCGGGAAGCCGTGTCTTCCGGGACAACGTCACCGGGGCGTACAACGTCCTCGTCGCCGCCGGCCGTGCGGACGCGACCGTCGTGCAGGCGTCGAGCGAGAGCGCCTACGGGCTCGCGTTCGCCGAGGACACGCCGCTTCCGGACGAACTCCCGATCACCGAGGACCACCCGATGCGGCCCGAGGACCCCTACGGGACGGGGAAGGTCGTCGCCGAGGAGGTCGCCGACATGGTCCACCGCCGTCACGGCGTCCCCGTCACCTCGATCCGGCCGTCGTGGATCCAGTACCCGGGCGAGTACACCTGCCGCGACTTCGACGCCCTCGCGGACGGTGCGGGCAACTGCTGGTCGTACGTCGACGTGCGGGACGTGGCCGATCTCGTCGCCCGCGCGGTCGCGGACCCGCCCGAGGGACACGAGGCGGTCCACGCGGCCGCCGCCGACAACTACCTCGGCCGGCCGACCGCCGAGGCGGTCGCAGAACAGTTCGGCGCGCTCCCGGACGAGTGCGACCTCGACGGCGAGCAGTCGGCGCTGTCGACGGCGAAGGCGGCCGATCTGTTCGAGTGGCGCCCGGAGCACGAGTGGCGAACCGCGCGCGAGGAGGACGTGCCGGCGCCCGAGCTGTGGAGTTGACGGCCGCGAACGTTCAAATCTGATGCCGGGACCAGTCACCGCGTGACCTGACGACGGCCGTGGCGGGTTCGCGGGTGCGCGGCGCCCCCGCCACGGTGCGACCGCGCCGCCTGTCAGCCCCGCCGTAGCCATCACCCCGGCGACACGTCGAGGCAACGACTAAATCGCTGGCTCGCACAGCCGAGGGTATGTCCGACTCCTGTGACGCGTGCGGATCGTCGGTGGAGGACGCGCTCGCCCGGACGATCCGCCTGTCGGTCGACCGCTCGACGGTCGACGAGCAGCGCCTCTGTCCCGGCTGCTTCGCCGACTGGATCGACCGCTACGAGCAACAGATGCGCTCCGAACCGGACGTGACGATCGACGAGGAGAACGACATCATCGTCGACTGACGCTCACGGTTCGAACGAACAGGTCGTTCCGACCGCGAGCCCCTCCTCCTCGACGTGTGCGGCCAGACACCCGTAGTTGCAAAACGGCGTCTCCGCCGCCGAGTCACCTTCGCGGACGTACACCGGATCGTGTGCGGTCACGTCACACCCGCAGTAGGCACAGTCGACGGTGTCGTTCACAGCGACGACGACGGACGGGGGAGACAAAACGGGTCCGCGGGCGTGCGTCCGCGGCGGACGGCCGACTGGGTTACTCCTCGTCGCCGTTCTCGTCGTCCTCGTCGTCGCCGGCGCTCAGCCCGTCGTCGTCCGGCCGGTCGAGCGCGCGCTCGGCCTCGTGGTGCTCCGAGTAGCCGTCGAACCACCGGACGATGCGCTCGATCCGATCGACGATATGCGCCGGCTCGCCCGAGCGCGACAGTTCGTGGCCCTCGCGCGGGTACCGCACGAGCCGCGTGTCGACGCCAGCCTTGCGCAGGATGCGGTGGTACAGCTCAGCCGTGTTGTCCGGCGTCCGGTAGTCCCGGTCCGAGTGGATCAGCATCGTCGGTGTGTCGACTTCGTGCGCGTACGCGACCGGCGAGTGATCCCAGAGGAATTCGGGCTCCTCCCATGGCACCGTGTCGTAGTCGCCCTCGATCAGCTTGTACGCCCCGTCCGTGGAGCCGTAGAACCCGGTGAAGTCGTACACGCCGCGCTGGGAGACGGCCGCACGGAAGTGGTCCGTCTGTCCGACCGCCCACGAGGTCATGTAGCCGCCGAAGGAGCCGCCGGTGAGGAACACGTTCGTCTCGTCGACGTACTCCCTGTCCGCGACCGCGTCGACGCCGGCCATCACGTCGGTGAGGGTCACGTCGCCCCAGTCGCGCTCGATGGCCTGCATGAACTCCTCCCCGAAGCCGCTCGACCCGCGCGGGTTCGACCAGAAGACGACGTAGCCGCGCGCCGCCAGCGTCTGGAACTCGTGCCACATCGTCCCGCTCGTGGTCCACATCGCGTGTGGACCGCCGTGGACCTCGACGGCGAGGGGATAGGTTTCGGTTTCGCTGAACTCCGGCGGCGTCAGCACCCACCCCTCGACGGCCCCTTGCTCGGACTCGAACGCGAGCGGTTCGGGCTCGCCGACCGCGACCGACTCGAGGTACTCGCCGTTCAGGTCGGTGAGCCGTCGCTCCTCGCTCCCATCGAGGACGAACAGGTCGCCGGGGTGGTCCCACTCGCTTTTCGTGATCGCGGTCACGCCGTCGGCGACGTGTGCGCCGTTGAGGGCGCCGCCGCGGTACTCTCGCTCGGGCGACTCGCTCGCGTCGCCGGGGGCCGACCAGAGGCTCGTCGCGCCCTCGTCGGGCGTCGCGAAGAACACGCGCTCGTCGTCGGGGCCCCACTGTGGCGCGGCTTCCATCCCGAGCGTTCGGTCGAGATCGGCCGTGAGATCGTACGTCTCGTCGGCCGCGCGGTCGTACACGTGCAGTTCGGTCGGCTGGATGCTCGCCTGCTCGGCCTCTGTGTACGTGTAGGCTATCCGGTGGTCCTCGGTGACCGCGAGCGCCGCGCCCCAGCCAGTGGTGCGGAGCACGTCCTCGGCGTCGCCGGACTCGACGTCATGGGCGACGACGTCGATCTCGTAGTTGTCGTCGGGGTCATCGCCGGCCTTCTGCGCCGTGAAGTACAGCGTCCCGTCGTCGCCCCACGTCGGCGCGGCGTGGTCGTGGTCGCCGTCTGTGACGCGCGTGAGATCGCCCGACTCGACGTCGAGGACGTACACCTGCGGCCGCTTCCCGTCGAAGTACTTCGTTCCGGTGCGGTAGACGGTTCGATCGACGACCCGCGGGTCCGGATCCTCGGGCTCGTACTCCTCGGGGACCTCCAGATCGCGCTCCTCCTCGCGGTCCTCGTCGGTCACGGACTGGAGGAACGCGATCCGGCTCCCGTCGGGGCTCCACGCGATCGAGTTGACGCCGCCGACCACGTCGGTGACCTGCTCGGCCTCGCCGCCGGGACCGTCGAGCGGGAGCAGCCACAGCTGTTGGGTGTCGTCGTCCTTCCCGCGCGTCGAGGTGAACGCGAGTCGGTCACCGGACGGCGAGAATCGGGGCTCGGCGTCGGCTCCCTCTTCCAGCGTCAGCCGTCGGGGATCGTCGTCGCCGTCGGTCGGCGCGACGTACACCGTCGACTCGTAGGACTCGTCGTCGTCGGGCACGCTCCGAACGAACGCCACGTGCTCGCCGTCCGGCGCGACCCGGGGATCGCTCGGCTTGGCGATCTCGTGGAAGTCGCTCGCCTGAATGTGGTCCATACCGCGGTCTCGGAGCCGCGCGCAAAGTACGTTCGGAACCCGGAACTGGATAGCGGTTTCCGGGGGTATCTCGTGGCGAGTTCGGCTACTCGATGTCGACGCGGTCGCTCGTCGCCGAGCGCAGGCGATCGCGTAGCTCCGGCGCATCGGCGACGGGCACGCGCGCGTCGAAGCGGACCTCGGCGTCGTAGTCGGCGTCGAACTCGACGCCGGTCGATTCGAGGACGCTCCTGACGGTGCCGGAGTCGTCGTACGCGACCGTGAGCGAAACGCGCTCGTGCGGTTCCTCCTCGACGACGCCGGCGGCGTCGAGGCCGTCCTTCACCGCGCGGGAGTAGGCCCGTGCGAGCCCGCCGACGCCGAGGTTCGTCCCGCCGTAGTAGCGCGTGACGACGGCGACGACGTTGCGGATCTCCTGCTGTTGGAGGACGTTCAGCGCGGGCTTGCCGGCCGAGCCGGTCGGCTCGCCGTCGTCGCTCGAGTACTCCCGGAGCATCACCTCGCCCGGCGACTTCGAGGCGCCGTCGCCCGCCGGGACGCGGTAGGCGGGGACGTTGTGCGTCGCGTCGTCGTAGGTCGCGCGCACCTCGTCGACGACCGCCTCCGCCTCGTCGACCGTGTCCGCGGGTGCGAGGTGGCCGATGAACCGCGACCCCTGCACCGTGAACTCCGCGGACGCGCGGTCGGCGACGGTGCGGTACGGTTCGGGGGTTCCCATGGATCTCGTTCCCGACGGCGCGTGAAAGGGCTACTCGTCTCCCGCTACGGCGGTCGTTGGCTCGCCGGCGTCGTCGGCCGCGTTCGTCGGCGGTCCGGGATCGGCGACGAACAGCGCGAGGAACGCGGCCGCGCCGAGCGCCTGCGCGGCGAACGAGACCAGCGCGATCGGATCGCTCGCGAGGTGTGCGGCGATCTCGCCGATCGGATCGCTCACGTCGTGGCGCGGGAGGAGGCCGCCGTGATCGGTGAGGTGCCACCAGGCGTATCCGACGGAGTAGGTGAGCAGCACCCCGGCGCTCAGCGAGTAGAGCCGCCGGTTGTGCGAGCCGCGGACGATGACCGTCGCGAGCGCGACGAGCAGCAGCGCCGAGGGAACGAACAGGTACGGCCGAGGGTCCCGAATCGACAGTATCGGAAGATAGACCAACAGCCGTGGGATCCCCTCGATCAGGTGGATAGCCGCCGAGACGAGCGCCGCCTGCACGCCGAGCACGCGCAGGAGGCTCGCGGTTCGGTCGTCCATGCTCGATCTGGTGGGGTCGCGGTGAAAGCGCCGTCGGTTCGTCAGAACTCGACGCTTCGGACGTACGGGAGATCCCGGATCGACACGAGCAGGTCGCCCGGCAGCTCCTCGTCGGTGATGAGGTACAGCTTCGGCTCGTCCGCGAACTCGGGGTCGTCGGAGAGCACTTGCCGCAGCGAGAGCCCGGCGTCCGCGAGCAGCCCCGTGATATCGGCGACGATGCCGGCGGCGTCGGGGTCGCCGACCTCGACGGTGAGCACGGTGAGCCCGAGCACCGGCGCCAGGTCCATCAGACTCGGCACCGAGGTGATGTTGGCGAAGATCCGCCGCAGCTCCTCGTCCTCGCGGATCGCGGTCGTCGTCGCGTCGACGACCCGACGGTCGACGCCCGCCTCGCGAGCGATCCCGGTGTCGGGGATCTCGATGCCGCCGGAGACGACGCGACCCTCCTCGTTGACGGAGAAGCCGCGCGCGAGCAGGAGCCTGACCACCGACTGCTGCCCCGGCGACCCCTCGAACTTCCCCAGGATCTCGTCGAACATTCGTGGTCATCGTCGCCCACCTGCGGGCATAACTGTTCGGTGTCGGGCGATCGAACGTCGTGCCCGCCGTTCACTGTTGTGGCCCCCGTTTCACTCCCCGCTCGTCATCGTACCTCGCTTCGCTCGGCCACGCCCTGCTCACGGCTCCCTCCGGTCGCCGTTCGCCTTCGAGGCTTCCCTTCGGTCAGCCTCGCCCGCAACGCCCTTGTCGACCCCCACCCACGCCTCCCATATGCGCGAACTCGACTGCGACTTCTGCGGGGGGACGGCAGCGGGCGCCTACGAGGTCCTCCCCGCGGATCTCGACCCCGCTCCCGGCGAACAGGTCCGCGTCGTCCTCTGTGACTCCTGCCGGGAGACGCTCGACGGCGTGTTGGCACCCCTCCTTGATCGTCTCGGTGCCGATGGTGCCGGCGACGCCAGTCCCTCGCTCGCCACGGACGCAGCGGGCCACGGCTCGCCGACCGTCGATGCCGTCGAGGCCGACGACATCGAGGAGACCGGAGACGATCCGACGACCGCGATCGACGCGACGGCGGACGATGACACCGCGGACGCGGCCGACGGTTCCGCGGAGGACCACGAGGACGCGGCGGCGACGGAGAACGACGGCGAGGAACCGGCCGACTTCCGGAAGGTGATGCGATTCCTCAACAACCGCGAGTTCCCCGTTGACCGCGCGGAAGTGGCCCAGTTCGCGGCCGGCGCCTACGACCTCGAGGACGAGGACGTACGGGAGATCTTCGACTACGCGATCGAGCGCGGGGTCCTCGCCGAGGAGGACGGTCGATTGATAAAGGGATAGCGGCCCCGTCGGGTACGATCCCGCTTCGGCTTAGAGGTCGCCCTTGGTGCTGGGCGTGTCGCTGCGGCGGTCGTCGAGGCGGGTCGCGTCGTCCAGCGCCCGCGCGAGCGCCTTGAACAGCGCCTCGACCTCGTGGTGGGCGTTGACGCCGCGCTCGATCTCGGTGTGCAGCGTCACCCCGGCGTTCATCGCCAGCGAGTACGCGAAGTGTCGGGCCATGTCGCTGGTCAACTCGCCCACCTCCGCCTGCGAGAACTCGCCGGAGAACTCGAAGTACGGCCGGCCGCTCACGTCGACGACGACGCCCGCGACCGCCTCGTCGAGCGGCACGCGCCGGTCCGCGTAGCGGCGGATCCCCCGCTTGTCCCCCAACGCCTCCGCGAACGCCTCGCCCAGGGCGATCCCCACGTCCTCGACGGTGTGGTGGTCGTCGACGTGCGTGTCCCCGTCGCAGCGGACGGTCAGATCGAACAGGCCGTGCTTGGCGAAGGCGGTCAGCATGTGGTCGAAGAAGCCGACGCCGGTCTCGACCTCGCTGTCGCCGTCGCCGTCGATCGCGAGCGTGAGGTCGATGTCCGTCTCGGCCGTCTCCCGACTGACGGCCGCCGTGCGGTCGCTCATGGCCGATGCCTCGGCGCGGCCGGCCAAGACGGTTCCGGCTTCGCCGGTCGCCGTACCGGGCGTGCACCTCCCCGGCCTGCTGCCCGCCTGCCGTCCCGTCTGACGGCCGTCCGCTGGTCGGCTGCTGCCCGCATGCTGCCCGTCCGACGTTCGCCTGCTGCTCACCTTGTGTCCGCCTGCCGGCCGTCTGACGACTGTTCGACGGGGATTCAAGTCTGTCCGTGTGTACTGGTGACACACATGGACGAGGCACTCCCGGCAGCGCTCGCGTTCGCCGGGGGCTCCGTCTCGCTCTCGTCGGCAACGGACGCGGGGCTCGTGGTCGGGCTGGTTCTGATGGCGGCCGCGACGGTTCTGGCCGTCGCGTACGTGTCCCGACGACTCGGGGACTGAGCTGGTTCCTCAGGCCGACTGCGCCTCGTCGAGGGTGAACCGACCCTCGTACAGCGCGGTGCCGACGACGACGGCGGCGGCGCCGGCCTCGCGCAGCGCGCGCACGTCATCGAGCGTCGTCACGCCGCCGGAGGCGACGACGGGGACGTCGACGGCGTCGACGACGCGCTCGACGCTCTCGCGGTTGATGCCCTCCAGCTGCCCCTCCACGTCCACGTCGGTGAACAGGATCGCGCCCGCGCCGAGGTCCTCGTAGCGATCGGCGGCCTCCGCCGGGTCGAGCCCTGTGCTCTCCGTCCACCCCGAGACGACGACCTCCCCGCCCTTCGCGTCGAGGCTCACCATCACGCTCCCGGGGTGCTCCTCGGAGATCTCCGCGACGATGTCGGGGTTCTCGACGGCGGCGGTGCCGAGGATGACGCGGTCGACGCCGCGATCGAGGAGATCGAGCGCGTCGGCGGCGGTGCGGATCCCGCCGCCGAGTTGGACGGGCACGTCAACCGCGTCGAGGACGGCGTCGACGGCGTCGGCGTTGACGCGCTCGCCCTCGAAGGCCCCGTCGAGGTCGACGAGGTGCAGCGTCCGGGCGCCCTCGTCGATCCAGCGTCGGGCCGCCTCGACGGGGTCGCCGTAGCGGGTCGCGGTGCCGCGCTCGCCCTGTACCAGCTGGACGACCTCGCCCTCCTGCATGTCGACGGCGGGGATCACCTCGAACTCCGGGAAGTGGGTCATGCGAGGGCCTGCGTCGGGGCGGCTGGTAAGTCGTTCGTCACCGGCGACTCTGGACGCCGGGGTCCGGGGTCGACCCCGTCCGCGATCCGTGCGTCGCCGTCACCTCGCCGCCGTGTTTATGCGGTGACCGCCCCCACAACCCACCCACGTATGACGGTCTACGAGTCCGACCTCCCCGGCGTCGGCAAGAAACACGAGATCGAGTTGGACGGCGAGGAGCGGCTCGTCGTCGTCACGCACAACACCGGCAAGCGGGAGGTGTTCCGACGGAAGAACGCCGACAGCGACTCCGTGAAGCTGTTCGAGTTGTCCGACGGCCTCGCGCGCACCGTGGGAACCGTGCTCGAGGGAGCGTACTTCCAGCCGGTCGCCACCGAGAACATCGACACGGTCCTCGGCGGCGACGCGCTCATCGAGTGGTACGAGGTCCCCGACGACTCCGAACTCGCGGGCGAGACGATCGAAGCGGCCGACGTCCGTCGGCGCACGGGCGCGTCGATCATCGCGGTCGAACACGGCGACGAGGTGACGCCCAACCCGGATCCCGGCGCGGGTGTCCGCGCCGGCGACACCGTCGTCGTCATCGGCTCGCGCTCGGAGGTCGATTCCTTCCACGCCACGTTCATCGAGTCCGGCGGCGGGGACGATGTCGACGTCGACGCCGACGTGCTCGACGGGTCCGACGACGGCGGGAGCTGATGGCGGCGGGATCGACCGCCGCGGGCGGCGACCTCCACGGCCTGCTCGCGCTCGGCGTCCTGATCGCGGCCGCGGCGGTCGTCGCCGCCGTCGGCCGACGCGTCGGGATCCCGACGGTCCCGCTGTACGTCCTCGGCGGGGTGCTCGTCGGCCCGCACGTCGCCGGCGCCGTCGGGGTCCCGTCGATCGCGCCCGCGGAGGTGCTCACGCTCGCGGAGGTCGGGGTCGTCCTCCTGCTGTTCTTTCTCGGGCTGGAGTTCAGTATCGACCGGCTGATCGCCGCCCGGCGGAAGCTCTCGGCGGCCGCCGCCGTCGACCTGTTCGTGAACTTCCCCGTCGGCGTCGCAGTCGGCCTGCTGTTCGGACTCGGCCCGCTCGGGGCGTTCCTCGTCGGCGGCATCGTCTACATCTCCTCGTCGGCGGTGATCACCAAGTCGCTGGTCGATCTGGGGTGGATCGCCGACCCCGAGGCCGAACCGGTGCTCGGCGTCCTCGTCGCAGAGGACCTCGTCATCGCCGTCTATCTCGCGCTGGCGGTCGCGCTCGTCGCCGGCGGCTCGCCCGTCGACGCGCTCCCGAGGACCGCGGTCGCGCTGGGCTTTCTGATCGCCTTGGCGCTCGCCGCCCAACTGCTCGCGCCGCGGCTCGCCCCCTATCTGGGCACCAGCGACGAGGACCTGGTCGTCCGGACGCTTTCGGTCGCGCTCGTGATCTCCGGGCTGGCGCTGTCGGTCGGCGCCAGCGAGGCGGTCGCGGGCTTCTTCGTCGGCGTCGGCGTCGGCGCCACCCCGCTGCACGACCGCGTCGCCGACCGGATCGCCCCGCTGCGCGACGCCTTCGCGGTCGTGTTCTTCGCGTGGGTCGGCCTCAACACCGACCCCGTCGCCGTCGCGGGCGTGGCCGTCCCCGTCGTCGTGGCGGCGGTCGTCTCCGCCCCCACGAAGGTCGTCAGCGGCGGGATCGCCGGTCGGCTGTACGATCTGTCGCCCCGACGGTCGCTGCGGACCGGCCTCGCGCTCGTCCCGCGCGGGGAGTTCTCGCTCATCATCGCGGCGCTGGCGGCGACCTCGCCGGACCCGACGATCGCTCGGGTGATCCCCGCGTTCGCCGTCGGCTACGTGCTCGTGATGTCGTTCGCGGGCACGATCGCGATGAGCGAGGCCGACCGGATCGAGCGCCTCCTCGGCGTCGTTGACGGCTGATCCGGCGCTGTCACGGACGGCGCCCCGACCGCCGTCCTTCACCGCGCGTGTCGCCGGGCCGTCCCGGTTTTCATCGCTGAAGGCCGGTGCGAAACGGTCAAGTCGACCGCCTCGCTGTCGACTGGTATGAGCGAGACGGTCGTCGCCGACTTCGTCGGTCGGTTCTTCGCGCCCGGCATCGAGGGCGAACCGCCGACCGGCCGGGTCATCCTGAGTCAGCGACGACTCGTGCTCGCGGCCGACGGCTACAAGGAGACGATCCCGCTGTCGTCGGTGTTCGACGTGAAGGTGGGACAGGTACCCCCCGAGATGGCCGGCTACTTCAACGACACCGTCACCGTCGCCTACCGCACGGACGACCGCCGCGGGGTCGCCGCCATCGAGGGCAACGACACCAACATCGACCGCTTCGCGACGGTGCTGTTCAAGGTGCTGCTCAACGGGACGAAGGCGCTGGTACGCCATCCGGCGAAGGTCGGCGGGCGTGTCGTCGAGACGGACACGCACGCTGCTCGCCTCGATGTGACTCAGGGAGCGCTCTCGTTCGAGGGCTGCCCCGAGCCGTTCACGGTCGACCTGCGCGGCGTCGTCTCGGTCGAGCGCACCCAACACGACCTCGGCAACGGCACACACCCCGTCATCTCCTTTCGACACATCGAGGACGGAACGGCCGTCACCTCGCAGGTCGGGCTGGACTCCGGGCGCCTCACCAACGTGCTCGGCCGGTACATCCGGCTGCGCTACGCCGACGTGCAGGAGGAACTCGCCGACGTAGAACTCGGCGAGGAGGAGACCGAGGTGCTCGTCGCCGCCTACTCCGCGGGCCCGGGCGTCTCGCTGGCGAAGGTCGTCGACATCGAGCCCCAGCGACTCACCATGCTGCTCAACGGCCTCATCGACGAGGGACTGCTCGTCGACACGGACGAGGGAACGAAGCTCACCGCCAAGGGCCGCGTGGTCGTCGGCCAACGGATCGAGGACGTGAACACCTGAGCGCGACGCGCGCCGAGATACGGTTGTCGACCGCGACGCTACTGCTCGTTCATTGCCCGAGCGCCTACTGCTCGTTCATCGCCTCGCTGGCGATGTTTCGCCCGCGGGGCTCCAGCGCGACCTCACGGCGGGTGCGCACCTCCTCCAGCACTTCCGCCTCGATGAGTCGCTCGAAGATCTCCTCGACGCGGTCGACGCTCATGCCGAGGAAGTTCGGCACCTCGAACGAGGAGACGCCCGAGTACAGCGCCATCAGCACCTCGCGCTCGGACTCGGACAACTCGACCGCGCCGCGGTTGCGGTCGTGGCCCTCCCCGAGGTACGACTTGATCACCGCGACCAGCCACGGCTTCCCCGAGAGGTACGTCTGGACGCTCGTCCCCTCGTCGTCGGTGTGTTCGGCCTCGATGACCGGCGCCTTCTCGTCCGTCACGGTCCGCTCCGTCTCCTCCAACGTCCCGATGTCGTCGAGTTCGAGCCGGACGAACGCGCCGCTTTGCTGGGCGACCGATATCCCGTCGGCCTCCACCTTCAGCCGCGCCTGCTCCCACTCGGTGTCCTGCACGACGCCGCCCTTGATCGCGGGGTGGCGCGCCTTGATCACCTTGCGGTCGAGGAACGCGCGGTACAGGTCCGTCCGGAACTCCTCGTGCTCCTCGGCGGCGACGAGGAACACGTCGTCGTCGATGCGGAGGCTGACGTAGTTTGAGACGCGCTGGATCTCCTGGTTGGCGTCGTACCGGCCGCCGATGCCGTCGACCGACGACAGCGCGATCGTCCGCTTGCCGCCGTTGCCGACGAGGACGACCCGCTTGTTCGAGAGGACGATCCGGCCGTTGGTCCACCCGACGTCGTTGAGCTTCCGTCCGCCCTTCATCGCCTGCGCGCACTTGCCGC
>Ga0207718_100178_pt1 | contig 74786 bp, 55 predicted proteins | sample A23M2SouthBayCA_FD_187749 | JGI IMG/M metagenome (GOLD analysis project Ga0207718, IMG submission 187749) | Aerobic enrichment media microbial communities from Eden Landing Ponds, California, USA - A23 M2 (SPAdes) | ecosystem: Environmental > Aquatic > Marine > Unclassified | place: Emeryville...
TCGACCTCGACGTCCGAGCGGATGCCGTCGACGACGACCGTGTCGCTGTCGTCGAGGTGGTCCTCGATCATCGGGAGCGACGCCTGGGCGATGGCGTCCGGGCCGTTCTCCTCGCGGAGGGCTTTCGCCACCTCGCCGTGGTGTGTCGCCGGGTCGAGGCCGCGGTCCCGGCAGGCCTGCCGGATGACGTCCCCCATCGTCACGACCGGGAATCCCAGTTCGCGGGCGACCGTCGCCGCCTCGCTCTTCCCGCTACCCGGGAGTCCGACGGTACCGATGACTGTCATTGGTCGTGATACTCCCAGCCCGCGCATAAGAACTGCGTCTCGACCCCGGGAGTGGTTTTGATTGGGACTGGTTGGAGACGACGAAAGCCTTCCGCCCGCTCGCTAGCTGTGCCAGTGAGATCGACCGCTACTCACAGTGACGGTTGAAAGCCCTCGGCACGCTCGCTCACGGGTCGTTCGCGAGGCGGCGGTGCCGCTCGATTTCGCGGCGCGGAGCGCCGCGCACTCCCCGTTCGCTTTCGAGGCGCTCCTGCGTCGCGCCTCGCATTCGCGGTCGCTGAGCAGGATATTCTCGCTCGAACAGCTGCACCGCCCCGCACTCACTCGAATAGTGCCTGCTCAGGCGACTACACTGAACGCGAGCGCGCCTCACGGGTCACTGCGTTCCCCGTTCGGCATCGTGACCCTCCCTGCTCGCGGGTCGCTGCGCTCCCCGCTCGCTCGTCGAGGCCTCCCGTTGGTCGGCCTCGCACCGCTCGCGCCACGCACGCCTCGCCCTTTCAGTCCACCAGGAGAGCAGGCTCTCCTGAACCCTGGCTCACTTCGTTCGCCAGGACGCCAGGGACAGCACCGCATGGCACCGCACGGCACCGTCCCCGCACAGCACCGCAACGGCCTCACACCTCCCCAACCTCTTGCGCTCCTCGCTTCGCTACGCTCGCTACGGTGCTCATCCCTCGCACGGTAAGTCTCGCGATGAAACGCTCGACAGCGCGCGCCATGGCTGCTGTTGGACTCGCCGGGGAACCCTGCAAACATAAACTGCCTAGCTGGCCCGGCAGTAGCTTTCCCGGGGAACCGCTCGAAGTTCCATCTATGACCGGAACGTATCCGCTGTCGACGGCTGTGCTCGTTCCAGGGTGGGACTCGCTTCCCGGAACGACGGTGGTGGCACAGACACAGACGTTGCCGACGAGGATCGCCGAGTTACTGGGACTGGCCGACGCCGGGCCGGCCGGGCAGTTCGTCGCCGCGCTGGTCGTGGCGGCGTTCGTCTGCTCGTTCGTGCTGGCCATCGCCGCCGTGACCGGGCCGTGGGCCAAGCGGAAAATCTTCTGTGATTTCACCGACCGCATCGGTCCGAACCGTCACGGCCCCTTCGGACTCCTGCTCATCGTCGCCGACGTGGTACGACTCACCTCGAAAGAACTCATCATCCCCGAACAGGTGGATCGTCCGGCCTACGACATCGGGCCGTTTCTGGTGCCGTTCTCGGCGCTGCTGGGCTTTGCGGTGATCCCGATGGGCAGCGGGATCCAGGTCGCCGACCCGGAGACCGGACTCGCCTACGCCTTCGCGGTGGCGTCGCTGGCGACGATGGGCGTCGCGATGTCGGGCTACGCCTCCAACAACAAGTTCTCGCTGCTCGGCGGGTTGCGCGCCATCGCCTCGAACATCGCCTACGAGATCCCGCTCGTGGTGACGGGCGCGTCGGTCGTGCTCTTCGCCGGGAGTCTCCGCACGTCCGAGATCGTCGCCGCCCAGCAGGCGACCCTGGTCGCGCTCGGTCCCGTCACGGTCCCGCAGTGGTTCGCCATCGTGAACCCCTTCGCGTTCGTCCTCTTCGTCGTCGCCTCGCTGGCCGAGGTGGGTCGCAACCCCTTCGACACGCCCGAAGCACCGACCGAGATCGTCGCCGGCTTCCAGACCGAGTACTCATCGATATACTTCGTGCTCCTCTATCTGGGCGAGTTCCTCCACATCTTCCTCTCGGGTGCGCTCGTCACGACGCTCTTTCTCGGCGGGCCGGCCGGACCCATCCTCCCGGGGATCGTCTGGTTCACGGTCAAGATGTGGTCGTTTTCCTGTTCACGCAGTGGGCGCGCTACTCGATCCCCCGGATCCGGATCGACCAGCTCATCGGGATCGGCTGGAAGGGCATGCTCGTCTGCTCGTTCGCCAATCTCGTCCTGACGGCAGTCATCGTCGGCCTCGTCGCTGCCTGACCCGCTTCGCTTTTAAACAACCGGCCTCACTCGCCCGAAGGTGCATGAGTGACTGGTCCCTACACCTGGTATGGCGAGTTCCTCTCCCGCGGACGCCGACGCCGATAGCGAGCCGGACGTCGACGGGGGCGTCACGACCGGTGGCGCCGAGTCGCGCCCGGTGGCCGGGTCGCCGCCGGGGCCGCGCGGGTTGCCGCTGGTCGGGAACACCCTCGCGTTCCTGCGGGACCCGCTCGGCTTCTACGACGAACTGGCGGCGTACGACAGCGACGTCGTCGCCTACAACGTCGCGGGCGACGACGGTTACATGGTCCGGCACCCCGAGGACATCCAGCGGGTGCTGGTGACCGACGCAAGCGACTTCTGTCGGGCACAGATCACCCAGGACTCGCTCGGACAGGTCGCCGACGGCGGGCTCTTCCTCGACGAGGGCGATGCGTGGCAACGCGAGCGGACGGCCCTCCAGCCGGCCTTCTATCGGGACCGGATCGAGACGTACGCGGAGATGATGGTCCGCTACGCGAGCGAGCGCGCAGACGAGTGGGGCGGCCGCGAGCGCGTCGTCGTCAGCGACGAGATGCGCACACTCACGCTCGAAATCCTGACGAAGACGCTGCTGGACGTCGACATCCGTGGCCGTGAGTCCGACATCGGCGACGCCGCCGAGGCGATCACCGCGAACTTCGACGCCGGCACCGTCTCGGCGTTTCTCCCACTGTGGGTTCCCACGCCACAGAACCGCCGAACGAAGCGCGCGCTCGCCGAGTTCGACGACACCATCGAAGACCTCGTCGCCCAGCGCCGCGCCGGCGACGACGACCCCGACGACCTGCTCTCGATACTGCTCGACGTCGAGTTCGAGGACGGGGCTGGACTCTCCGAGCAGGACGTCCGGGACAATCTCTTTACGTTCCTCGTCGCCGGCCACGAGACGACCGCGCTCACACTCTCCTACGCTATCTTCCTGCTGGCCAATCACCCCGAGAGACAGGCGAAACTCCACGCCGAACTCGACGAGGTGCTGGGAGCGGAGCCACCGACGGCGACGAGTCTGTTCGAACTCGACTACCTCGGGAACGTCGTCGACGAGGCGCTCCGGCTCTACCCGCCGGCCTACACCATCTTCCGCGAGTCGACGAGCGACGTGACCCTCGGTGGCTACGACATCCCCGAAGGTTCGATCGTCACGCTGCCCCAGTGGGTCGTCCACCGCGACGAGCGGTGGTTCGACGTCCCCGACGAGTTCCGGCCCGAGCGCTGGGATGCCGAACGCGACAGGCCAGAGTACGCCTACTTCCCGTTCGGTGGCGGCCCGCGCCACTGTATCGGGATGCGCTTCGCGTTGATGGAAGCCAAGCTCGTCCTCGCGACACTCGCCCAGCGCGTTAATTTCGAACCCGGCACCCAACCCCCAATCGACCTCTCGATGCGACTCACGCTCCAGCCCAGTGACCCGATCACCGTCGATCTGACCGAGCGGTGAGCAGGCCGTAACAGAGAATCAATCCGGCATCTGGGTGTCACAGATCCTCGAGTCAAACGTCCGCGCGAGCGAAGCGAGCGCGGTTCACCGTCAGAGCAAGCTCTGACGAGCCCTGGCTCGCGGTACTCGCCAGGACACTGCCGGAGCGGGTCGAAGACCCGTGGAGGCCGCTTTTTGGTCCAGCTTTTTCAAGGAGAGGTGCCCGCAGCGCCGCCTCCGGCGGCGCGAGGACACCCGACGCAGAAAAAGGTGGTCTCGAAAAGAGTTTGTGCCGCGACGACGAATCGGGGGTATGTACCGGTACATCGCGGCACTCCTGCTGGTGCCGCTGCTCGACTCCCTCTTTCTGGTCTTCGTCGCCACCCAGATCGGTGCACCACTGACCATCCTTATCGTCGTGTTGACGGCGTTGCTGGGCATGTTGCTCGTCCGCGCCGAGGGACGTCACACCATCCGGACGATCCAGCGCAAACTCGCCGAAGGGGAGATCCCCACGAACGAACTGCTGGACGGCGGCCTCCTGCTGATCGCCGGCGCCCTGACGCTGACGCCGGGGCTCGTCACCGACGCACTCGGCATCCTGCTGGTCTTCCCGCTCACGCGCATCCCGATCCGGGCGGTGGTCCGTGACTACGTCGTCGTCCCCTACATCGACAAACAGACCGGCGGTTTCGCCACCGGCAACGTCTACATCGGTGGGTTCCCGTTCGACGGCGACTCGGGCGACGCCGCAGGAACGGGTGGGGGCGTCGGCCCGGGTGGCCCGGGCGGCTTCGGCGGCTCTGTCGGCGGCTCGGGCGGTTCGGAGGGCGGCGACGACGCCTACGACCTGAACGAGGACGCCTACGAGATCGAGTGGGAAGACGAAGCGGAAGACCAGGACGAGTGACGGACGGGAATCGCCCGCCCATGGCGGCGGTGGGCGGGAAAGGTAATCCTTAAACCGTCCCGTCGGGAACCTGTGAATGCGCTCGCACGGGCCAATAGCTCAGTTAGGTTGAGCGCTCGGCTGATAACCGGGAGGTCCGCGGTTCAAATCCGCGTTGGCCCATCGCTTCTGCGAGGAACGAACGTGACGAGCGAAGCGTATATCGAGCTGATTTGAACCCTGGAAGTCACAGCCCGCGTCGCGAACGTACTGAGCGAGCAGGAATGTCTTCCTCCGGTTCAACTCCGCGTTGGCCCACTGTTCTGACGAACGGGGAAGTCCAAGACACGACAGGTCCCCTCGACTCACGCACCGTCCACGTCGCGGTCTGACCGGAACAGCGGCCGGTAGACCCAGACGGCGAAGGCAGCAAAGAGCACAGCGGCCACAGAGAGCACGGCAACGAACCCGAGCGATACGTTCGGGTCGCCGTTGACGAGCATGACGGTGCCCATGGCCGCGACGGAGATAGGGACAGGGACGTACCAGCCTGAGACACCGTATGCTACGCTCGGGGCCCACGCGGCGCCCCGGAGGAGGGCAATGGCGGTCGCCAGCGTAACGGGGACCACGACTCCCAGGTCGAGCAGGAAGATCGACCAGAACATCGTCGGGTCGGCGGCGAACTCCTGGCTGAGCGGGGCTCCGGTCACCATTCCCGCGAACGAGGGGAGATACCGGAAGACGACGAACCCCCCGAGCAACAGGAGGCCAACGCCCATACGGCGCTCGCGGCGCGCGGATAGTTCGGGCAGCGCGTCGGTCCGGACCCGCTGCCAGGCGAGTACGAGGACGGCCCCACTCAGGACGAATATCCCCAGGTGAAAGAGAACGACGGGGCGATACACGAGATACGCTGGGCCGAGGACGTACTGGAGAAACATGTAGACGCTGTAAGAACTGGGTGCGACGGCCAGGAGCGCTCCAGCGGGGTGCCCACGGAGCACGAGCACCGCGGCCACGACGGTCCAGGGGACGACGAGGGCGAGCGTGACGGCCTCGAGTCCGACCGTCTGGTAGAGCAGCGTCTCCGAGAACGGATACGAGACGAGACCGGCGAGCAGTGGACCGGCGACCGAGTTGACTGCTAGCGTGAGTCCGAGGAGGACGAGGCCTGCCGCGAGCCAGCGGTCTGCTCTGCCGGCCTGGCCGTGAAGTTCCGGACGCTCGGACACCCCGACGTGGTCGGCGTCCGCTTCACGCACCGACGTTCCGGCGTCAGCGTCGACTGTTGTGTTCGATCGTTCCATGCTATCCGCTACACATGCACCGACGAAATACACGTAGCAGCGTTCTCGCCGGTCGAGAACGAAGAGAGCGGCACACAGACACGGTCGACCGAACAGACGAGTGGCGCTCGAGTCTGTGAGTACGACCTCGGGTCGAGTCAATATGGATTGTGTCCGGACGACCGGGAGGCTACACACAACGCCGGGAAGCCTGTAGGGAAGGGGAGACAGTGGAGAGATATGAGGCAGACAGCACTCGGACGCCGTGGCCGCCCGGACGACCGGGAGCACGGCAGGGAGACGACGGACGTCGCGCCGACGACACTGCTCGAACTGCTCGACGACGAGTACGCGCGGGGTATCCTCGAAGCAACCGTCGAGGAAGCGGTCCCGGCCCGTGAGTTGGCCGAGCGCCTCGGCGCGTCGCGCGCGACGGTGTATCGCCGCCTCGAACGCCTGGAGGAGGCCGGTCTAATCGAACCCGCGATGACCTACGACGCCGACGGCTACCACCGCAAGGTGTTCCGGGCGACCCTCCGGTCGGTCACCCTCACGCTCGACGGTGGCGCCGTCGAGGCGACCGTCGACGTCACAGACGTGACCGAGGAGTCGTCGTCACTGGCGCCCTGAGCGCCTCGGCGAACGGCCTCGCTGAACTCGGCCCTCCACCGATACCCGCTGCACGCTCGGCCCTCCGCCGGACGCCCCCGCTGAACTCGGTCCTCGGCCGGAGGCCCGCGACGCCGACGACTCACCCGAAATCGCTCACAGACCGCCACCCACACTCGACAACCCGATACGCACCACCGACACGTTCCGACCATGACGGACTCACCCGACACCGAAGCACACTGGACTGGCCGCACCGACGACCGCCCCGGCCCCGACTGGGACCCCGCCGGGATCGAGAGCCGTGCCGACCCAGACGCAGACACCGTCACGTTCCTCCGCCGACAGGGAGACGACGAGACGACGACGGCGTGGTTCACCGTCGACGCCGAGCACGTCTCCGACGTCGACGACTGGCGGTAAGCGCCGTCGACCGTCGCGGTCGTCACGCTCTCATTCACCTGGTCATCTGTTGCTCGGCGTGAAACAGCAGTCCCCTCCTTACGGAGGTGGCGGACGAACCGACGACCCAGATGGTCCACAGTAGTCGCCCCCCTCACAGCCCTGCCGAGAGGGCATCGTTTCGGTTTCGGCGCTCTCCGACGAGACAGCCGTTCGGCCGTCACGTCACCGGTTCCGACGACCGGGCGGGACGGCCGCGACGGCGAGGAGCTACCGAGCCACAGCAGGCCACAGGGGGAGAGAGCGATGGCCACGAGGACGCCGAAGAAGTCGAGGTCGACGGTGACGACGGTGACACCGACCGGCAGTCCGGGCGTCGCGGAGACGGCAACTGGTCGACCCCGGGGACGCCGCCCGAGAGCCGATCGCTGGTGGCCACCGACGACCGACAGATCCTGGTGGTCGGTGACGGCGTCGCCGGTCTGGGCGTGACCGCGGCGCTCCGTCAGGCGGGGTACGACCCTGTGGTCCTCGCCGATGACGGCCGCACGTACCCGTCACGGCTCGCTATCCTGCACCCCGTCGCGCAGTCGGTGCTGGACCGTCTCACCCCCGAGACGACACGAGCCGGCGGCTTCAGGACTGTCCACTTCGACCGGGACACCCCTGCGACCGAAGCGAGTGGCGAGGAAAAGCGAGGGACGGTCGCCGTCGCGACCGACGCTGTGCGGTCGAGACTGGCGGCGACCGTCCCGGACGATACGATACACGAAGGCGGCGTCCAGGCGCTGGAACGTGATGGAGACGCCTTCCGCGTCCGGTTCGAGAGCGGCGTTCGCGAGTGGTTCGACCTCGTCGTCGCTGCCGACGGACCAGAGTCGGCCGTCCGCACGGTCCGGAACACGCCGCTCCGGACCGATCCCGCCGTGCAGGTCGAGGGACGCTTGAGCCCGGATACCGAAGCAGCGCCCGGAACCCGTGAACGCTGGATAGGTGGGGAGTTCGTCCAGGCAGTGCCACACCCTCACGGTGGCTGGCACGTCCGGCTGACGGGGCCCGCTCTCGGCGCTGACGACGAGTCGCCGACGGAGCGCATCCGTCGGGCGGCCGACGCGCTCGACCGAAAAGAGAGCGAAACAGCCGGCGAACCTGGCCGGTTCGAGCAGGTCGACGTCCGGCAGACAGCGCTCGTGCAGTGTCGGCCCGACGGCGGTCAGTGGGCCGACGACGGGGTCGCCTACTGTGGTGGCGCTGCGCTCCCGCAGGTGCCCGCGACCGGGCTGGGAGTAACGCTCGCGCTGACCGACGCGCGCGCGCTCGCCGACGAACTGCTCGCTGGACCGCACGCGGTCACCGACGCGCTCGCTGCCTACGGCCGGCGACGCCGCCGATACGTCGACCGACTGTGTGACGCCGCCGGGTCGGTGCCAGAGGAAGGAAGCAACGGGGAACCAGCACTCGCGTCGGCCCGGTGTTTTCGGTCGGCGAACGTTGGCGCTGGCGACCTGCTCGCCGACACGGGCGCGCTCTGAGACGGACGCCCTCTGAGACGGCTGTTGTGGCCACGTACCGAATCGGCCGCAGAACCGCATGCGGTCGTGCCGTTATCGCTCGCCGAACAGCAACTCGAACGTCTTGCGCTCGCCGAGTCTGAGGTGTTTGTTCAGCGTGGGCTGGGTGATGCCGAGGCGGTCGGCGACCTCGCTACCGTCGTTCTCGCGGGGCCACTCGAAGTAGCCGGCAGCGAGCGCCGTCGTCAACACCTCGTACTGCCGGTCGGTAAGCTCGTCCTCGAGGCGGTCGTGGAGCTCCTGGGGTGTGCGGTCCTGGCGGCGGTGCTGGCGTTTGGCGACGAGTGCGAGCGACGGTGCGAGGTCCGCGAGGCGGTCGGCGAACGAGCGGACGTCGGCACCGGCCGGAACCTCGACGACGACAGTCGTCTCCGCGGGCGTCGCCGATACCTCTCGCAGGACGGCGCCGTATTCGGCCAGTTCCGACCCGAACCAGTCGCCAGTGACGACTTCCAGAACCGTGACGTCCGACCCGTCGACGACGGATTCGATAGTCCCGGACAGCACACTGCTGGCGACCTCGCGAATTTCGTCGGGAACGTCGCCGTCGAGCGCGACGTAGACGCTGACGCTGCCGTCTTCGCGGGGGACCGTCCGCTCGTGGCGCACCTCGCAGCCAGTCTCGCGGGCGAGTCGTGCGAACTCGAGGTCGGTACCGTCACCGGCGAACTCGAGCTCGACGGTCTCGTCGGTCTCCAGTGCACGGCGGCGCTCGATAGCTGCGAGGGCGTAGCCGACCGACTGACCTAGACCGCCGAGTACGTCGCGCTCGCGGTCGCCGAAGGCGTTGGGTTCGGCGGCGGCGACGACCAGGACGCCGTGAGTGACGCCATCGTAGGTCAGCGGGACGGCACAGAGTGACTGGTAGCCGGCCGCGAGAGCGCGGCGTCGCCAGTCCCCGGCGGGTCCCCCACCGACGAGCGAGTCCGCGACCGCGACGTCGTCGTCGACCCAGGCCCGGACGGCCGGGTGCGGATCGGCCGAATCGTCGGTCGTCGCCAGGTCGAGCCCGTCGACGTACCCCCGGTCGGCACCGACGACCGCCCGGGTCGTGAGGCGGTCGGCACCGACGTCGACGCCGCCGACCCAGGCGGCCGCGTACGGGCCGTTCCCGGCGAGTCGATCACAGACTGCGCGGTTGACCTCGGTCGGGTCGGACGCCTCGGTGATAGCCGCCTCGACGTCCTGGGTGAGGCGAGCGATGCGGTCGAGGCGGTCGGCGCGTTCCGTCTGGGTTCGTAGTTCCTCCTCCTGGTCGGCCAGCCGCTGCTGGCCACGCAAGTGGTTGAGTGCGGCTTCGAGCGTCGCGGCGAGGACGTGTGCATCCTGGAGCGTGTCGGGGTCGAGCGTCCCCTCGATCGCCCCGACGAGGAGGACACCGTGGTTACCCAGTGGGACTGCCCGCCAGTCGGCGAGCCCGCCGTCCTCGCCCGCTACCCCGCCGTCTGCGGTGCGGACGCGCTCGGAACCGGCACCGTCCGGGTCGACGACGCTGCCGGTCGCGAACGCGCCCCAGAGCGGGCCGTCGCCGGGGCCGACCGGCCCCGACCCGACACCTTCGGGGACGTCCGCCGACCGGACGTCCGGACGGAGGACCCCGGCGTCGTCGTCGTAGAGGTAGGCGCCGACGGCCGGCACCTCGAGCGTGTCGGTGGCGGCGTCGACGGCCAGTGCGGCGGCGTCCTCGGGGTCGTCGGCCGTCGCGAGGTCCTCGGTCGCTTCCTCGAAGGAGGCGATGCGGCGTTCGCGCTCTTTCCGGTCGGTGACGTCGCGGCTGACGATGACGACCCGACTGGGCCCGTCCGGCCACTCGACGGGGTAGTAGTCCGACTGTACCCACCGGAGTTCACCGTCGGGACGCTGGATGCGGTACTCGGTCGAGTAACTGTCGGCGGCGACGCCGTCGGCGACGTCGCGGGCGACGCTCTCGACAAGTGCCCGGTACTCGGCCTCGTCGTCGGGATGCAGTGTCCCGAAAAATCCCTCCTCGTAGGTGTCGCGGATGTCGTCGAGCGACTGACCCCAGATCGCCTCGTAGCCCGAACTCACGTAGTCCGGCGACTGGGTGGCGTGGGTGATCTCGCTCGCCTCGTTGAGGTAGATCGCCTCGTCGATGCGGTCGAGGATCGTCCGGAGTCTGCGTTCGGACCGGCGCCGTTCGGTCACGTCTCGAGAGATCGTCAGGAGTCTGTCTTCGCCGTTGATCGTGGCAGTGGTGGCTTCGACGTCGAGCCAGCGCCGCTGGCCGTCGACGGCCTCGAGTTGCCACTCCAGTTCGCGGGGTTCGCCGGACGCCATCACCTCGTCGATGAGTTCGCGTGCGCGCTCGCTGTCGTAGCCCTCGGTGGTCGCGCTGACAAGGTCGAGCCCTTCTTCCAGGATCCGGTCCCGGTCGTAGCCCGTCAGCTCCCCGAGTCGGTCGTTGACGTCGACGAGTTCGCCCGTCTCGGGGTCGAAGACGTTGATGACGTCGTTGACTGCGTTGAATATCTGCTCGTACTCGCGTTCGCGACGCTTGCGCTCGGTGACGTCCCGTTGCATCGAGAGGACCCGTTGTTCACCGCCGATCTCCGCCGGCGCCAGCGTCGCTTCCAGCCAGATCCACTCGCCGTCCCGTGTCTCGCCGCGCCACTGGACGGTGGTTGGCTCGCCGGTTTCGGCGACGTCCCGGATGATACTCGTACCGCGGTCACCGGTGTATCCCTCCTCGGTGACGCTGAGTCCCTCGATGCCGAGGTCCCGGATCGTCGCGAGATCGTCGTAGCCCAGGAGTTCGTGGTAGGTGTCGTTGACGTCGGTTATCTCGCCGGTTTCAGGGTCGAAGACGACGATCGCGTCGTTGACGCCGTCGAATATCTGTTCGTACTCGCGTTCGCGGCGCTTGCGCTCGGTGACGTCACGGACGCTCGCGAGCACCCGTTCCTCGCCCTGGACGTCGACGACGCTCAGGTGCACCTCCACCGGGAAAGTGGCCCCGTCGGCCCGTTGGTTGCGCCACTCGAACAGCTGTGACTCCCCGTCACGTGCCCGCTCGATCATCTCCTGAGCGTGCCCGTAGTCGTGGTCCGGACCGGTCACGACGTCGATGGTCTCCCCGACGAGGTCCTCGCGGTCGTACCCGTTCATCTCGCAAAACCGGTCGTTGACGTCGGTGATCTCGCCGGTCTCGGGGTCGTGGACGACCAGGCCGTCGGAGACGTTCTCGAAGACCGACCGGTAGGTGCGCTCGAGTTCCCGTCGGTCGGTGACGTCCTCGACGATCCCGACGAAGCGGTCGATCTCGCCGTCCTCCGCGACCGGGTACCCCGTCGCGCGCACCGTCCGCACGTCGCCGTCCGGTCTGCGGACCCGGTATTCGAACTCGTACCTGTCCGCGGGTTCGCCGGCGTCGAGCTCCGCGAGCATCGCCTCGAACTCGGTCTCGAACGCCTCGCGGTCGCGTGGGTCGACGCCCTCGACGAACGCTTGCGGGTCAGCCAGCAACTCCTCGACGGAGCGTCCCCAGATCTCCTCGTACGCAGCGTTCACGTAGTCGACCTCGGAGAAGTCCGGCGCCGCGAGGTAGATGACCTGGTCGATCCGGTCGGCGATCAGTCGGAAACGCTGCTCACGCTCGCGCACCTCTCTGGCGCGCTCGATACGGTCGAGCGCCGTGGTGGTGTGCTCTGCGAGTGCCCGTGCGACGTCCAGCGTCACGTCGTCGTACTCGACCTCGTCGTGGCGACCTGCCGCGACCAGGCCGTGCTCGCCCAGGGGGAGCAACACCGCACTCTCCAGCGGGTTCGCCGGCGCTCGCTCGCGCGGCGAGTAGGTCCTGACCCCGCCCTCGCGGAAGACGTCGTACTCGTACCGGTCGGCAGACAGTCCCGAGTACAGTCCTTCCTCGTGGATCGCGTCGGTGGCCGCGACTGGAACGAGCGGCGGCGTTTCGGTCCCCCCACTGTCGTCGTGGAACCAGCACATCGAAAGCGGCAGGTCGAGTGCCTCACGGGCCGTCTCGACAGCAATCTCGGCGACGGTCTCGGCAGTCTCGGCGCTTTGCATCCGGTCGGTCGCTTCCTGGAGCGCGCTGACGGCTCGCTCGCGGCGTTTTCGTGCGGTGACGTCCCGGAAGGTGGCCATCGTCGCCGGTTCACCACCGTGGTCGATCCGCGAAACTGCCAGCGAGAGTGTGTGGACCTTCCCGCCGGCGCTTTCGATCTCGACGTCGTAGTGGTCCGGAGGAGACTCCCCTGCGACGCGCTGGCGGTAGCGCTCCCGCACGAGGTCGCGATACTCGGGCGTGAACAGTTCGTCGAACCGGCGACCCAGCAGGTTCTCGCGGTCGTAACCCGTTATTTCGGTGAAGCGCTCGTTGACGAAGACGTACTCGCGGTCCTGCACGACGACGATACCGTCGGAGCTCTGCTCGACGAGCGTCGAGTATTTCTTGTGGTGCTCGTCGGGCGCGCTCCCGTTCCGATCGAGGTCGTCCACTCGCCGGACGACCGAGACGAGCCGTTCGGCGGCGTCGTCGGGGTCGTCGGCGACGAACTCGCGGGGCAGGGTTTCGGCCGCGTCGACCGTCGTCGCACGACGGACGGCGCGCCCGTAGTCACCGTCGGCGAGGACGACCACCGGAACGTCCGGTCGGACGTCCTCGTCGGCGTCGCTTACCGCGCGGCCCTCGCCGACGACGCCCGCCGGCAAGAGGAGACAATCGACCCGCGAACCGCTACCGTTGTCGCCGTCACTGTCACCATCGTCGTTCCACGCGCCAGCACCGACCCACTCCGCCACGAGCGTCGGCCCGTCGTCGGGCCCGTGCCCGGACAGCACCTCGGTGAGAGACTGCAGGTCCCCACCCACCCAGACGTGGAGCGCGTCATGCTCGGACCCAGACATGCACGACTATCGTAGCGGCATCACAGTAAACAATTCGTCCGCGGAGAGTTCCGACCCCTTTCGGGCAGTGTTTCCCAGCCTGAGACACTGCGCCCGATCTTTTGCCACCAGGGTGTCAACCCTCGGGTGCCCGCCCTCCCGAAGGCGGGCCGCGATGCCCGCCCGCATCGCTCCGCTCCGTTCCGACCCCACCCAACTCCGCCCCACCGCGTTTCGCCCTGTTCACCCCGCTTCCGTCCCCTCTCTCCACCGCTCCACCCCGCTTCCGTCCCCCTCTCCCACCTCGTTTCCACGGTGTCGCTTCACTCCGTCTCACTCCACCTCGGTTCATCCCGACTCGCTCCACCCCGTTTTTTTTCAGGCGGTCGAGGAGAATGCTCCAGGGACTCGTCGCGGGCCTCGACTCCCCGGCGGGCAGTACACACAGTATCCGGAACTGCGACCGCCAGCACGGGACCGAGGCAATACACATAGCCTTCCGTTTTGGGCGGAGCTACGATTTTAGTCCGTAGAGTGGTAGGGTAGGGGACCGTCGAAGGTAGTAATGACGACCAGTAACGGACTACTCCCGTCGCGAGAACCGGTCGAGACGGACGCGGATGCGGAGTCGGTGTCGCTGGAGGACGCCGGTGCGGTGATCGACGCACTCGCCTCGCGGACGGCGCGGTCGATACTCGCGACGCTGTACGAGGAGCCGCGACCCGCCTCGGAGATCGCCTCGGCCGTCGACACGTCGACACAGAACGTGAACTACCACCTGCGCAAACTCCGCGAGGCGGATCTCGTCGAAGTCGTCGACACGTGGTACTCCTCGAAGGGTGCGGAGATGGACGTCTACGCGCCGTCTGCGGACCCGCTGTGCGTGTTCGTCGGTGACCCGGACGACCGGGCGGTCTCGGCCGCGGTCGCAGAGTCCGCCTCGTCGCCTCGTGTGGGCGATTGAATCGCCGTTTTCGAGGCTCTGGGCGCCTGTCCGACGGTTCGTCGGGTCTCCGGGGCCGACAGGCGCCGGCCCCAATACTCAAAACGGTGGGCCTCTGAGGGTAGTCTGAGAACCAATGCCGACCGTCGAAGTATCCCTCCCCGAGGACGTGTTCACCCAGCTAGAGCGGATGACCGAAGACGAGTTCGTCAGTCGAGAGGCAGCGGTCGAGGAGCTGCTGTCGATGGGACTCGACGCCTACACGCGCGACACCGGTGAGGAGGTCACCGAGACCGACATGGCCGAGGAGTACGCCGACGACATGTTCGACACCGCCGAAGACCCGGGCATGCGCGAGGAAGACGACGACTACTCGTTCTGAGCGTCACGGTTTCGAGCCACGAGTGTGGCGGCGAGCAGTAGCAACCCGACCACGACACCGTAGGCCGCCCCCCACCCCACGCGAGCGGCCAGTACGCCCGTGACGACGTTGCTCACCGACCCCAGGAGGACGAACACTGTCCGGACGACGCCGAATCCGCTCGCGCGGTCAGCCGTCGAGAACTGCGACATGAACCGCGACTGGAGCGGGCCGCCCCACGTCAGTGACAGTCCGACCACCGCCGCACCGAGGTAGACGACCGCTCGGGTGGGTGCCAGCAGGAGTATCGCGAAGCCGGCCGCTGTCCCGAGGAACGTACCGACCAGTCCCGCGTCGTTCCCGAAGCGGTCGGCGGCGTTGCCGACCAGCGGGAGTCCGACCGCGACGAGGAAGAAGGCGACGCCGAAGACGAGACTCGCCTCGCTCTCCCCGAATCGGTGGTATTCCTGGAGGAAGGTCGGAAAGAAGGAGGTGAACGCCTGGAAGGTGTACATCCCGAGCGTGGCGACGAGTGTCGTGTAGGCGACGGCGGGTCGACGGAGGAGCGCGAGTGCGCGCTGTGGGTGGAGTCGCTCGCGCACCGACGCGTCGGGGCGGGCCGGCGGCGTCGGTTCGACCCCGACGACGACGAGACAGCACGCCACCGCGGCGAGTGCCCCGCCGGTGAGCACTCCCACCCGCCAGTCGTAGCGCGCGGCGACAGCCGTCGCGACGACGGGCACCGCCAGTCCCGCCAGCGGGCCGCCAGCGGAGTGGATGCCCAGCGCCCGGCCCTGGTTCTCGAACCGGCGAGCGAGCAGTGTGGTCCCGACTGGAAAGTACAGTCCGGCGCCGACACCGAGTGCACCGGCGGCGAGGACGAACGTCGGGAACGTGGGTGCGGCGGCGACCAGCGCGCTCCCGACTGCGGTCAGCCCTAGCGCGACGACCATGATGCGGCGCTCGCCGTAGCGGTCGGCGAGGACGCCGCTGGGGAACTGCGCGAGGGCGACCGTCGCCCACATGAGCGTCAGGCCGGTTCCGACTCCGCCTTTCGTGACCTGGAAGTCCAGCGCGATAGCGAGGACGAACGGGCTGAGGACGACGCGGGCGCCGAACTGGCCGAAGTTGGCGGCCGTCGCCGCGGCGAGCACGACGTTTCGCCGGTCCGTGGACACGTGCGTGGCTCTTCGCCTGTGGAAAAACCGCTGTCGGTTCGCCGTTTCGGGAGCGGGGATCGGCCCGACGTCGTCCGGCGGTTCCGGTCGGCGTCCCGTCTTCGAAACCTTCAATTATCCCCTCCGACTACGGTGGAGTGCGACCGGCCAGGCGGGTTGGTGGTCTAGGCTGGTTATGACACCTCCTTGACATGGAGGAGGCCGGCGGTTCAAATCCGCCCCAACCCACTTCTACCGAGGCAAAACGCGAGAGCCTTCCATGGCTCTCGCATACTGCGTCGGTTGTGTGCGGTTCGGAAGGATTTGAAGCAGGGAAGGGAGTGAGCGAAGCGAGCGGACTGACCGAGGTTCAAATCCGCCCCAACCCATACGCGGTTCGTACGGTTTGTAACCGTGCGAATTCTTCGGTTTCAAGGCATGTAGGGTACGATTTGTCTTTTTCGGGGCCGTATACGGCCCCGTTCAGATTTCGCAACCCGTGCAGCCTTCGAACGGGACCCGCTTCCGTCTGGGACTCGCGGTAGTGAAACTCACGGATTGTACTAAAGGTACCGGGGGTCAGGTTTCGTGAACGGATTACGAGTGAATCAATTCATTCATCTGATTCAGGCATGCACAGAATAAGCAGATTTCTCTACTATACTATTTATGTCACAATTTTAGATAGGGTCTCCTCTCTTTGCTTGCCGTTGAATGGGCTGCAACAGCTTCAACTCTGCATTTTTCGACTTTTGATTAATTGAATCCCACTCTAGTGTCGTCCCGTATAACTGAATTGCTGACTGATGGGTCCCCAGTCAACTTTTCAGATGATGGTACGAGAGTTGTGCTGCATACAGGCCGCGTATCTTGCACACCGGTATTGACAGTTGATGGGGATTTCAACAGAGCCGGAAGAACTGTTCCCCGGCATCAACGACAACTTCCTAGATGAAGAGCGCTCCTAAGCATGCTGTGGGCGTATATCGTGTAGGCGCATAGGATGAAACAAGGTTGAGCGGCGAACCATCAACGAAAATTTGGATCCTCATCTGCCTTCATCTGCTCATTTTCAGCATTGAACGTGATCCTTTCGATAAGTGACTCGCATAATCGATTATTCTCTATAAATTCCGACCGGGTCAAGCGTGCCGGTGATAGAGTTACATTGGTATTTTTTACCCTGGAAAGAGGAGTTTGATACCCACGATTGGTGTCTCTTCCTGATAAAATAATTGCTGAATAAATAGCTTTCCATTGACTGCTGAGGAGGTTTTCTGGGGGAGAAATATGTTACTACAATGATTGAGTGATTGATTGATACAAGTGCCCGATTTCCCACAAGGTATGATAGTTTCGAATATAAATCCACAATATACATAACAACTACGTGTTGAAAGTATAGCCATGAATCATATAACTCGTGGGAACTCTGGGGCACGATTTAGAAAAGCTGATTTACATGTTCATACACCCGGCTCTTACGATTATAAACAGAAAAGTCTCGACCCGTCCGATTTAGTTGACGCATTTATTGATGAGGGACTTGAACTCGTCGTAGCTGCCGATCACAATTGTACAGGCTGGTTTCGAGAACTTCATAAAGAAGCGAATTCGCGTCCAGAATCACTAGAAGTCCTGCCAGGTGTTGAAATCACGACCCCCCAGGGGGGAGATAACCAGATTCACGTGGTCGGTGTGTTCCCACCAGACAATTCGACAAAAATACAACAATTATTGGGGAAGATCGACGTTGACCCGACGAACCCGAGTGACACCCAGGCCTCGCAACGTATACCTGAGATCTGTGAGCACATTCAAGATCGTGGCGGGTTACCGATTCTGGCGCATATTGACGGCCATTCTGGGGCACATACTGAGACGGAATCGGGTAATATTAGGGACAAGATTTTTGATCCAGACCGCGTCGCCGCCATAGAAGTGGTATCTCCATCATCTCGCCATGAATATCCCGAGTTTCCTGCTGTCCGGTCCTCTGACGCACATAGCCCAGATGAACTTGGAAGAGGATACACATATCTAAAGATGACTCAGCCCTCGTTTGAGGGGCTTCAAACGGCCTTGTCGGACCCAGACTCACGCATTCGGTTCGAAAAACCAGAATATACGCACGGTTATGTCACAGGTGTTCGTTTCAATGGTGATTTCCTTAATGATCGCGCGATACAGGTGTCACCAAATCTCAATTGTCTCATTGGGGGAAAGGGAACAGGCAAATCAACAGTCATAGAACAGGTCCGCTTTGCATTTGATATCGATCCGCAGCCAGACCGGATCCAAAAGGATTATCGAGAATTAGTTGAGGAAACGCTTGGTACGGATGGCGAAGTCGAGGTACAGGTAATGACTGATACGGGCGAAAAGTACATCGTAAAACGCCAATTTAGTGAAGAACCCCATATTTTCCGAACAAATGGTACTGACACCGGAATGGATGTTGAGACATTCAAATCTCAATTCTTTGATCTCGAAATTCACAGTCAGGGGGAGTTGCTCGAGTTAGCGCGCGATCCTGGTGATCAACTCGAGTTGATTGACTCATACCTTGATTTTGAGGATCAGAAAACTAGACGTGAGGAGTTAAAGTCAGAATTGCGAACGAACGCACAAAATCTCGAATCAGCGCGGAAGAAGATTGAACGCCTTGAAAGCGAGATTAAGGAACACGAAGCCCTCCAAGAAAACTTGGAAGTGATGCGCCAAAGTGGCGTTGAGGAGGTGTTAGATGATCAAGACGCCTGGGATAATGAGCAAGCACAGTTCAGCCATCTAGAAGACACGATTGAGGAAGTTCGATCTGAGTTCCCCGAAGGGGACGATCTACCAGACTTCTCAGAAAGCGAGACCGCAGAAACACCGAATCAAGAGTTAGTGACGTCTGCCGAAGAGACAGTGTCGGAAGCCCTCGACGGTATTTCTAAGCATATTTCACAGATCCATGCACAGTTGGATGAAGCAGAACGTCAGCTGGAAAACCAAATCTCTGAGTGGAGTGACCGGAATGATGAGCGGAAGGCCGAGTACGAAGAATTAGCTGATGAGATTGAAGAGGAAACAGGCGTTGATATCGATGAGTACTTTGAGTTGAAAGATGCAGCGAATAAACTCGAAAGTCTTCGTAAGCAGCGTAATTCCGTGCTTGATGATATTGAAGAAATTGAGCGGGAGCGCCGCCGTCTACTTAAACAACTTCGAGAGTGCCGAACCCAAATCACGGATATCCGACGCACTGGGATCCAAAACATCAATGAATCGTTGAATAATATTCGAGTTCGCCTCATTTCCAACGGGAATCGTGAATCCTATTCAGAGTGGTTCGATACTGTCCTTCGGGGCTCTAATGTTCGAACATCTGATAAACGAAAAGTTACTGAATCCTATGATCCGGAAAGCTTGTTCGATATTATCCGGAAGCGGCATAATGATCGCATATCACAAAAGGTTGGATTAACCAAGACGGCAACTCAGAACATTGTTGAGTTCGATCAGTTACGAAATCAACTGCATGAATTACAGATTCAAGAGCTCTATGATAAGCCCATAATTGAGCTCAAACACGAAGGTACCTGGAAGCCGTTGGGTAAAATGTCTGATGGACAAAAGTGTACAGCATTATTATCCATAGCATTACTTGAGCGTGAGAAGCCATTAATTATTGATCAACCTGAGGATATGCTCGATAACGAGTACATCTATGATGAAGTTGTGAAAATGGCTCGAGAAGTGAAAGAGTCACGGCAGATCATTTCGGCTACTCATAATGCAAACATGCCGATTTTAGGCGACGCTGAGAAAATTAACGTCATGTACTCAAACGGGTTAGAGGGTTTTATCCACGAGCGAGGGTCTATCGATGATCCTGATGTCAGGAAGAGCGCAAAGGAAATATTAGAAGGAGGCGATGAAGCATTCATAAAACGAACTGAGAAATATGGAGCCCTCCAAATTCTCTAAGATTGTCTCTGACGCCCTTCTGTCATTTGAAATAGGGGAAGAGAACATCTCTGAAGGTCTAGCAAGAGTTGCCAGATCTGTTATACAGAATTTGAAATCGGGCTCTTGTGCTTACCATGGCCGAGGGATCTCAAGATTCGCCGCGTTGTATCCCTCTACAACAGAATGTACACAACACCAAAACAGGGCCAATATTTGTTAATCAAGGACCGTCTAAATAGGAAGGGTTAAACAGAGATTTTCCACTTCAGGAGCTACTGAGATCACCTGCGATTTACGTTGGAGTTCCCCCCGTCGCTGTTCTATTCGTTCTTCGAGTTTCGAAAGACGCTCTCGTTGACCTCTGATCGCTATATCCATATCACTCCCTGTCTCAGCCTTGCGCTCATACTCGGCAATGAACATCTCTATCCGTTCTCGTTCGGATTCCGCATATGCTTCAAGATCTTCAAGTTCTTGCTGTGTCTCTTCACGCCTCCGTTTCTGGAGCTCATCTCGACGGGACTCGACTCGTTGACTTATGTATCGGTCGGCAGACGACCGCATCTCACCCTCGTTTTCTAGCAGGACTCGAATCGGCTCTTCATCGGGCGAGCCTTTGATGCTATCCCCATCGACGACTCGCTGTCCGAGACGCTCTTGGGGATCGCTATGCGCTGCATCGACGAAGACAGGGAGAATCTCCTCACGGATCACTTCGCCGGTACCGTCCTCAAATCGGACTCGGTAGTTGTAGGTGATCCCTGGGTCGTCGACGAATGGGAGCATCTTGAGACCGACAACACCCTGTTCGCCGTCGAGGACACACTGCATCAACTCTTGGACCAGCTGTGCATCCGGGGAGATATATTCGATGTCGTCGTGATCCATCGCGAACTCGCGATTGAATGTGAACGGACCATAGGGCTCGCCATTTGTAGTCCGATCGAGCCCATCGGGTAAATCGGCCCGGAACAGATTCGTTCCGGCTTTCTCGACCTCGCCGCCAAGTGCCCCAATCCCACGTTCGAAGAATTCCCGAATGTCAGCCTCGCTGCCGTAGACGTCCTCGGATTGATCCATCACTTCTTGGATCTTCTCCCGGCTCTCCTGGTCGAAGGTACTCGTGTCGACGAGACTGCGCTCGTACCACTCCTGGAGCGTCCGCTGTCGTTCGTCGATGAGTTCCTCGAGTTCCTCTTTCGTCGCACTCGCTGGTTCGTCATTCCGAATGGACTCCATGATGAGCGAGTCCACGTCGATATCGTCGAGCATCCCGAGGACGTCAGCAGTGTTTCCGAGCTTCCCTCGGATGTTCTCGACTTTGTCCTGGAGCATCTCGAAGATCTCACCTTCGCGAGTGTCCTCGAACGTGAAGTTCCACACCTTCACTTCCTTGTCCTGACCGTACCGGTGGAGGCGACCGATCCGTTGTTCGAGCCGGTTAGGATTCCACGGCAGCTCGTAGTTGACCATGATGTGGCAACTGTGCTGGAGGTCGATCCCTTCGCTCGCCGCGTCAGTCGCGAACAGTAATCGAGACTGTCCGTGGTTGAACTCGTCTTCGATCTTCGCCCGGTCCTCTTTGTCGACGTCACCGTGGATGGTTAGAATCTCGTCGGCCCACGGTTCGTCCTTCACGAGATCGAGAATGTAATCGAGCGTATCCCGGTACTCGGTAAACAGCAGCACCTTCTCGTTCGGGTTCTCTTCGAGGAGTTGCTGGATGTACCGACGGACTTTCTGAGCCTTCGAATCAACCGGGATTCCTTCGGCGAGGGAGACAAGGTCACGAAGCGTTTCGATCTCCTCTTCGAGTTGGGCGTCGCTCTCGGTGATAGTGAGCCCTGCAAGCTCTTCCTCTGCCTTCTGCTTGTCTTCTTCGTCGAGGTCTTCGCCTTCGAGGTAGGCAGTGGCCTCTTCGGAGAGCGAGGTCGCAGCCGATTGTTGGTCGACCAGGTTCGCCAGTCGGCGGCTTAGGGTGGCTTTGATCGCTCCGATACTGCTCACGAGGCGCTTCTGCATCAGGGCCATCGCGAAGCCGACTGCGGGCTCGTTGAGTTGCTCCGAGCGGTTGTAGACGTGTTTGACGTACTCGGTGACTGCCTGGTAGAACTGCCTCTCTTCGTGTGTCCGCTCGACGGGAATCGTCCCTACTTCGCGATTCGGGAAAATCCGGTCACCGTTATCGTCGTAGATCGTTTGCTTGCCGCGACGCATCATCACGCGGTCGACGGCCTCCTTCGAGAGTTCCTGATCTTCCGCGACGAGGAACGGATCGATATATTCGACGAGCGAGCGGAAGGCGTCTCCCTTGCCGTCGTGTGGGGTCGCACTGAGGAGCAAGAGCGAGTCGGAATTGTCTGCGACACGTTCCACCATCTTCGAGGTCTTACTCGGGGACTCGCCGCGCTTGGCCGCCTTGTGCGCTTCGTCGACGACGGCAACGTCCCAGAACGCATTGTCGAGTTCGTCACGGAACTCCTCCTGACGCAGAAACGCCATACTCGCGACCATCTGCTGGTGGTCCTGGTTCCAGATGTTCGCCTCCTCACCCAGCCGGCGGCGCTCGCCCTCGACCCACTGTCGGTCGCCAGGCGTCAGAGAGATATCGAAGAAGCGGTCCATATCCCGAATCCACTTCTTCTGGAGATGAGCAGGGACGACGAACAGCACCCGGTCTGCTCGGTTGCGTGCAGTGAGTTCTTTGAGGATGAGTCCCGCCTCGATGGTCTTCCCCAGCCCGACGTCGTCAGCGATGAGAGCACGCTGGCGGAGCTTCTGCATCACCCAGTTGACACAAGCAAGTTGGTACGGCTCCAGGCGAACCAGCGAGTTGGAGATGCTGAGCAGTTGCCCTTGCTCGTGAGCGATCTGGAGCTGGAGGGCCTGCGAGCGTAGGTCGAACCACTCCGCAGAGACAGCGTCGTGATCCGGATAGAGTTGCCCAGCGGTCGCGGTATCGAGTGCGCCGAGCTGTTCTCGCTTCGGCTCGACGTTCACGTCGTCGATGCAGACGGTCTTCACACCGACGTTCTCGACGTAGGCCCTGAGATATTCGAGATTACCGACGGAGTACGTCTTGATGACCTCGGCGGGCTGATCGTTGAGGAGTATCGCGTCTCCGGGTTCGAGGTCATTCATTTCTATCTAATCATACTCCGAGAGTTAAACTATGCACTGGTGGACGCACATTGCTCTTTGATTCGTTCGTACACTCGATTGAAATCGTACTCATCGATCAGGTTTGCTGTATTGCGGTTGTGTTCTGTCATATCTTCTCCCGATTTGGTATTGATCCTGACTTCTGTACTGGCTTCGCTGTATGTGACATAGAACACCTTATCCACAGGAGCAGGGACGTATCCCGCGAAGATATCGAGTTCACCTTCGTCGTAGCCATCAGTGAAAATACGGTATATCCAGTCTCTATCTGGATCCTGGTTGGCTTTCTTGACCTGAACCCGGAGAAGGCAATCGTCTTTGTCTGCTACAAGATCGTATTTGTACCCGCCATGAGTGTAGGAGACACGACAGTCTTCCTGGACTAAATCTGCAGCAACAGCAAACTCTGCTTGCTCACCAGCAACGTGGCCTGGGTTTCGACTCATATTTCTAACTATACCTCAACCGTCAAATAGATGTTCTCAGGTCAAGCTATTCTTGCGTGATCGTGACGAAGTTCAGGACGAACTCTTGCGGGAGGACGCCACCGTGGTAGAAGCGAGCATCCGGGAGTCCCTGGTTCCTGAATCGCTGAATCGGGTCGGTCAGGATGCTGATTCTGGCATCGTCGTCGAGGTAGCCCAGGTGTGTGTCTTCGTCCAGCAAGACCCCAGGTGCGTCGTCGTCGAGGTCCGCGCCGGCGACCCACCGACGGGTCACCTTCTCGGCGTTGCTCGGTGGATGCAGGTCGTCGATATCGACGTGCCGTGGGAGTGAGACGAAGCCGTGATCCGAGAGGATGTACGCACGGTCCCACTCGCCTTTTCGGAGCTTCTCGGTGATGATCCGGGAGATAGCGTCGATGCGGTCGCTGAACAGCTCCTCGAAGTCCGTGAGTTCCTTCTCGCCGGTCTCGTCGATGTCGTTCCAGTAGTAGGCGACGCGTGTGTTGCTCCAGCCGACCTCGTCATCGGCGTCCTGCATGATGTAGCTCCAGCCGTCGTTCTCGAGGAGCGTCTGTCGGCGGTGATTCGTGATCTTGCGTCCGTTCCGTTCGGGAACGAGTTCGCCGTCCTGCAGTTCGATGGTGAAGCTGAACTTGCTGCCGGGGGTGAGCGCGGCCTTCCCGAACTCGGTGTCGGAAGGAAGGGTTCCCACCCACTTGCTCTCGTCAACTTCGAGCTGGGGAAGCTCGTGCCGGATGGACTCCGCAAGTTCGTGTGCGAGGTCGAATCGCAAGGCGTCGACGATGAACAGGGCGACGCTTTGACCGCTCTGGAGGTGTTCCTGCTCTTCGGCGAAAAACTGGTGAGCGTGGTTCTCGCCGACGAACGGCGAGCCCGCCTCGATCTGATCCTCGACGAGATCGCCCAGGTCGGTGAGGTACTCCAGATATCTGGATTCCACCAGGGACGAGCGGAGATCCTCGAGTTTCGCGGTGGCAGGATGCTCTTCCGGGAGGGCGGTTTCCGGTTCGCCGGAGACGATGAGGTTGAACACGGCGTTGTCAATCTGCCACGTTCCCTCCTCTACGTCGCCGTACAGCTCCACGACATCGCCAGTATCGCTGCCTTCCTCCCACGTTTCGAGTTCGTTCGCGAGCGTCGCGATGTCGATGGCCTGCTCCCAGAGCTGTGTCCACGGAACGTCGCCGTAGGTCGCGTCAAGGCGCTCGTGGCGTTGTTCCGCCTGGGTTGCACACTTCTCGTAGTCGCCGGCGTGGAACGACTGCGTCCACTCGTCCCAGAGGCGGTGTTCGAGCGAGGCGTCGACGGGACAGTCGACGAGCTCCCACGGGTCGTCGTAGGTACGAAGGACGTCGTGCCAGAAGCGCTGGCCGGGATCGAGATAGACGCAAGCCAGTTCCTGCTTGCGTTCGGTCTTGCTCAGGACGGAGCGGAGTTCCGGTCTGGAGACGCCGAATCCACTGCTGGATTCGGGCTGGTACTCCTGAGGGAGCAGAGATTTGTCCAGCCCCTCGTCGACGAGCCACTCCGCGACGGCCCAGCGTCGCGTTCGTTCGACGATGGTCTGGGCATCGCTCACGCCGTCGACGGCCGCCACGCCGTTGTCGACCAGGAGATCCCGAATCTCGATCAGGTCGTCGTCGCCTGGGAGACCCTCGGTGCCGTGTTCGAGGACGAACTGGACGGGGTCGTCGTGCCCGTCGAGGACGATCCGGGTTTGTAGACTCTGGAGGTCGGGTAGCCCCCCTTCTCCGTCGAGGCCATCCCCGAGAATATCTGCGACCTTGTCCCGTTCGTCCCTCTCTTCGGTTTCGTCGACTTCGGCGTCCTCGAACGCTGTCCGAAGGGTCGCCGCTTGGAGCCGATCGTTCTCGAAACAGCGGGCTGCGAGTTTTCCGATGTGCTGTTCGATCACGTCGCCGGTGTGTTCGACATCTTTGAACCAGTCGACGTCGTCGCTGCTGGCCTGTGGGACGTACCAGACGGTTCGGCCTCGTGGTGCCTCTGCGCGAAGCTCCAGTGGCGTCTGTTCCGCGGCCCGAAACTCACAGCCGAGTTGGCGGCTGGTGTTTCGGACGATGTCACGGAGGTAGCCGCCGTCGTCCCACCAGAGGATGACAGGTTCCTCATCTGCCGCTTCGTCGATAGCACTCTCGATAGCGTCGTGAGCGCACTGGTGGAGTGTCTTCGTCGCTGGCATGATTAGAGGACATCATCGTCGACGGTTTTGGGAACTATTTCGGCCTGTGCAAGTGGTGTGATATTGATTTCGACGCCGTGCTTGTGGTTCGGTTGATACCCGGCAGTTGTGACCTCCGAAAGCGCGCGATCGGACCAGTTCGGGGAAATCTCCGAAGAAACCGCCTTACAGTCCTCGGAGATGGAGTCGCCAAGCTCGATGTACTCGTCCAGATCACTCGCAAGCTGCGAGATCAGCCGCTGTCGTCGAGAGATCCCAGCGCTGTCAAGACGAGCCTGGTCGGCCTGTTCGAAGTTGTCGAAGTAGTACGTCATGTAGAGGATGCCATTGCTCGCGAAGTGCGAACTTCCGAGGAGGTCGTCGTTGTAGTAGTCAAATAAGTCATATAGGTGTGCTTCAACGGGCAGATCTGAGTCCGCAGTGTAGGCATCAAACGCTGCCTCAAGATCTTCCAGCGCGTCGATCCACTCCTCACGCTGGTTCTCGACCTTTTCATAGAAATTCCCGGTGAACAGTTCATCCATATCGACATCTTCCATCCCCGCAAGTTCGTCGACAATCTCAAGACGTTCTTTGGTTCGACGGCGGAACTCAGCAACACGGTCAGCGGCTGCGTCGGCAATTTGCTGCTCCTCGGTCGACCACTGCCGAGGCTCGGGCTGAACCAACTTCGCGAGTCGATCCTCGAAAACTGCGATCTGTTCAAGCCCGCTCTCACACCGGGCGTACTCTTCGGCAGCCTGGGCCTGCTCGCTAGTCGAGAGTGAGTCGTCGCTCCGGCGTCGATTTGCAGCGCTGCGGCGCTCACGCAGGAGGCTCTTCCGCGGTTCGAGATAACGGTTCTGTAGTCGGTCAAACACCCCCTCGTCTAGTTGATGGTAATCGACCAGACAGCCGAACCCCTCGCCCTCGGGATCGGAGACGAGTCGCTCGGTGGTAAACCGCCATAATATCGGCGTCCGGTCGAAAGTCGATACGTGATATTCGAAGAGATCCTCCTTGAGCCATACCCGGAGGTTGGGATAGGCTTCCTCATCGGCGGTCCGATCCCCTAGCATTCGGTCGGCCTCGGCCAACCGTGACTCGCTGTGCTTGCCAAAGATCTGTTCGAACTTGTCTTCGATGCGTCCGAGCAGCGAAGCCTCACCATCGACTTCCGACAATGGGACAATACCGTTGTCGTCTTCATTGACGACATCTATTGTCAACTGGAGAATGAAGTCCTTGGCTAACTCCGCAGCCGAGATTGCTGAAGACTCGGAGGTGTCGGGCTTTGTTCTTTCACCAAGCGGATCGTCGATCGTTCGGAGGCTCACTTCCTGAAACACGTCAGTTCTCTGTTCCTCGGTGAGGCCAACATAATCAAACAGCAACTCGTCAGTTTCACGCGAAACCTGTTCAAGATCGTCATTGATCCCTTGGAGGTGCTGTTCCGCCAAATCGGCTATCTCCTCTAAGCTCACCTCAGGGTTCACCTGGGGCGGCTGCGTCCATGGAACCTCGTCTAATATCGTCCTGTGTGGATGATCGTATTCCGTCGTGGAATTGTACCCGATCATCTGAGCGATAATGGTTCCCGAAAAGTGCGGAGAAGTGAAATCAAGACTTCGCTTAGATACGACGTTAGCGACCTGTTCTTTTGCCGCTTCAGCCAGTTCTTTTTGATTTTCGAAAACCGCGTCGATTACCGGCAGGCGCGCGACAGTGCTTACCTCCCACTTTCGCTCGAACGTCTGTGCCAGTTTCAGGTATGTCATCAGCCGACTGTTGAGATACGCAATTAGGGGCCATGCTGTCATATCGTCGGGAAAAATAGCCGTCCCGACGTGGGAAAAGACAGATTGTGAGTGCATATAGCCGAAGTTCCGCCCGCTCCGCTTTCGACTATTGAATGTCACGCCCTCGGTAAAGTAGAACTGGGTGTTCTGCGGTCGTGATCCGCTATACCGCTTGACCTCTTGACCACCATTCTCCCAGAGTGCGGTTCTGCTAATCCGTGGAAGTAACCATGCGTCGCTACCTCCCTTCGAGATCGGCGGAAATTGATCTGATGTCCGCTTCGACTCCCAAAATCGTCGGAAAAAACGATCGTCATTCCCCGTCGCCAAACCCTGTTTGACGACTCCGACGCTGTCTCTATCAGGCATATCCGCATTGTCCGCGTCTAGCAGTGTTTCCGCAGTGTATAGCTCTCGGAGTTTCTTCGGAACCCAATACGACACTGACGCACCGGGTATTAATGAAAACTCTGACGTATCTCTAATGAAGCGTCGCTGTACCGTTCCGTCGATCGAGTTCTCGAAGGACGCGGAGAGGAATTTCTCCTCCTTTTGTCCTTTAGGGACGTCATGGAGGCGGATGAATGTCCCTTCCTCATTTCCGGCTGTTCCGACGCGGAGGACGGTTCCGACGGTTCCGACAGTCGCGTTGTCGAGAATATCGTAGCCGAACTCTGCGAGGAAATCGAAATTCCGGTCTTCGCTGACGAAATCCGTTCGAAATCCTTCGAAGACTTTTCGGAACATAAACGACCACGGAATCAACATCCCGATACGGCCGTCTGACTTCGAGAGCCGTTCGCAAACCTCGAAGAAATTCACGTAGTACTCCGGATAGTAGTCGTACTGCTCACTGACGTACTCCTGAACATCATCAGGCATACGGCCTCGCATTCCGTACGGTGGGTTCATCAACGCAGTATCGTACTTCTGCGTCAGAACCACCAACAGATTCAGAAAACTCCGGAGATTTTGTTCGCCGAAGGAATCGCCCGTCCGGTCCTCGACGGCCCGGCGAAGCACCCTGAGGAACGAATTGAGCGACTGATGCGCGCCCTCGTTGTAATCACTGAGTTCCGCTTGTGTCTTACTTGCATCGAACGCCTCTTCGAGCGTCCCGCTCACGTCCAGTAGACTCCCGAGCGCCTCGGTGTGCTGGAACGTCTCGATAACCTCGTCCAGTGCCTCGCGTAAATCGCTCCCCTCGCCAGTGATCTCATCCAGCACCTCGGTGCCCTCCTCAACTTCGGCGACTCGGGCATCCGCACAGACGATTCCGACGTTTGGCATCTCGAATTCGCCCGCTTCCTCTTCGGCACGTGTTCGGGCCTTCAGATACAGATTGAACGCCGAGAGCTGACAGGATCGCAGGTCGATGTCAACGCCATAGAGGTTGTGTTCCAGCACCTTCGCAGGGATATCGGCGCGGTCAAGGTCCGTTTCTGCCCACCAGATGCGTTCGAGGATGTCGAAAGCGTAGAGGAGGAAATGCCCGCTGCCACACGCCGGGTCAATGACACGCAGTTCTCGAGGGTGGTCGAACTCCGGGGCATCGCCGGGGTCCTCATCCGGGATGAGGTACGTACAGAGGTCCGGAACGCTGGGGACGTCCTCCGACGTGACCAGACGGTCTTTTCGCATCTCGGGAGAGATGGCTTCAGGCTCTGGGATGGCATCCTCTTGTTCAGTTGCTTCGAGATAGAGTTTACCGAGACTGTTGTCAGCGAGCATCCGAACAACCCAGTGGGGCGTATAGAACTGATTAGCAGGCCCGACGTCTTCCGCTTCGAGCGTATCTTTCGCGTCCAACGCTTCAACGACAGGGCGGTTGTAGTATTCGTAGATCCACCCAAGAACGTCGTCTGCCTGCCAGACTTCGTCGGGAATTTCGTCGAGCATCCCACAGAGTTCCTCGAAGGTGTCGTCGTCGGGGTCGATCAGACTGTAGGTCGACGACCGGTCGAAGAGAATCTCGATCTCGTCAGCGAGTTCGTCACAGGTATTGTGATACGCAGCGAGAATCGCTTCGTCTTCCAGCAGAAAATCCTCCGTGCCATCAGTAAGGGGCTCTGCGGCTGGCGTCAGTCCACTATCTTTGAACCTTGTCACTTCTCTTTCGATGAAGTCACGAACCTCCATACAGCGAAGTGCCGCTAGTCGATTGACAATAGTATACCCAACGCCAGCGATGTACTTCTCGAATGCTTCTTCCCAAGTGTGACCGTCGACACCCTCTAGATCGATAGCCTCAATGAGTTGTTCGATATCCTCATCCAGAGAGTCCCTGTTTTCCGGTTCATCATCCAGTCCTTTCTGTGTAAGTTGGAACCGAACGTTGTCTTCGACACGGCTCCGAAGCTTTTCGACGACATCTTCGAGATGCTCGCGTTCGGCCTTGTCCAGCTGCGCCTTCCGCTGAGAGAGAGAATCACTTTCCATGCGAAGATGACCTGTCTGCTACTCTCCACCGACAGCAGTAACTTCAATGTTGCCGAGGGCACTGGGTGAGGACAGCCTGTTCACCATGTCAGTGAGAGTTCTTCGATAGTGATATTTTGTAGTCCGAATGCTGCTGGGGAGAGCTCGCCGAAACCTCCATCGTCAGTCAGTATATGTGGCCGCTCGTACCGGTACTCGTAGGCGAGCGAGAAGATGGGAACGTCTTTCGCCTGGATATCTAACAAGTGTCCCAGTAACTGATTGTGGGGTTTCTGTCGAACGTCGCTCAACTGAACGCCGCTGAGTTCTCCATCATCAAAGGGAGTATTGACATCATCACAGCTACTGAGTAGCTTGAAAAGGAGTGTTAGTGCTTCATCGATCTCTTCACCCTCAACTCGCTCTGACCGATGGAGTCCCTGCTGGATTTCTTCCACCATGTACGCCGAAACCACGGTCTGATGACGACTGTCGTAGAATTCTTCAGTGAAGTACAGACGTTCGCCGAGTGTATTGGAATAGATCTCGACTGGGAGGTCATCTGCTGTTGCTATGTATATCCAAACGTTGCTGTCCAAAATCAGCATTCAGAGACTCAGTCGTCGGCCAGCACTGATTCTCGCTGACCTTCCGATTCTGCGGAGAGGTTCTCTCGATCCCAATCGATATCTCGATTGAGTTCCTGCAGTGCTGCCTCGATCTCTACAGGTGACTCCTCACAGTCCTCCGCACGTGCCCACAGTTCTGCTGTTTTCTCACTCATGGACATCACCTGCCGTTGGTAAACTCTAGAACCATCAGGACTTATAATTCTAGCGGCAGGCGTTCAATCAGCTTCGTCGATGAGGACGATCGATTCGTCACTGAGTCCGTCCAAGTCCTCCTGGACTGTCCGCATGCGGTTCAAGACCGTCTTCGCTTCCGAGAGAAGTTCTTCAGACCGGTCTTCGGTCGGACGCTCGTCGGCGTCGACGACGGCGGTCACTTCGTCAGTGATCGTCGCGTTCGGGAGCTCCTGGCGGAGTTCCTCGGCGACACACTGTAGCTCCGCCCATGCACCACCGCCTGTCCTCGGATCGTCCGCTTCGTCGATGAGCTGTTGTACTCGCTGGAGCGACGGTGGTCGGGAGGAACCCAGCACCGTCTCTACAGCTTCGGTCGTCGGTGAGTCTGGATGCTCTGCACGAAGGGTTTCACCCGCCGATTCGAGCTGTGCCCACGGACTCGGGTCGCCATCGAGAATTTCGTGGACGTTCTCGTATGTTTTTGCCTGCTGTCGGACGCTGGAAGCGACGAGTGCTGCTTCTTCTATCTGGTCGCCATCCCACGCAGTCCCGAACACCCCCTCGATGCTGTCGAACGAAACGCCACTGAACGTGTCTGTAGCGTCATCGAGCAGCGTTCGAACCGACGATTCGTTCTCCCGCACCCACGTCGTGAGATCTCCGCAGATCGCTGTCGGGTCTGATTTGTCCACCGCCGCACCAGTGATTCGCCGATACTGATCGGAGAGGACATCGACACGGTGGCCGGTCGCGTCGGCGATCCGGGTTGTCAGCGTCTCCTTCGTGGGCACGGTGGCACTTTCGGCCGTGGTCTGCATTCGCGACGTGATCGTTGCGCTGGGATACAACGACTCCAGCAACTCCAGCGTCTCCGAAAACTGCGCCCAGAGTGATTTCTCGCCCTCCTCGACGGCGTCCGGCCGAACGTCGTGAGGCCGAGCTCGGGAGTCGAGTGAAACGAGTCTGCCGGTGAACAGTTCACGCGCGTCTGCGAACGTCTCCGCGTCCGACTGGACGCCATCCTCGACGAGATCCGAGGTGGTGATCTCGCCCCCACTGTACGCTGGCGACAGTGTGCTTTCGAGTGCATCCAGGGAAACGTCGAACTCGCGAGAGACGCCCTTGAACGTTCGTTTGACGAGGACGCTGTGGTCGTCGACCCAGGTAACGAGTTCGTCGACCCATGCGTCCGGGTCGTCGCCGTCCGGATCGTGACCGAGGACGGTCGAAACGACCGTCCGGATTTCCTTCGGATTGATCGTATCGACGCCGAACCGCACCTGCAACGAGGTGAGACCGCTCTTCGTACGTACCTGGCGTCCGATCGCTGCTGGATCGGTGACGTAGTCGGTGTCTTGTTTGAGGGCAACCTTCTCGTTGGACGTCGCGAGCGTGATGAGCAATGCTGCCATCGACTCCTGGGGCGTCCCTCGATAGTCTCCGTTTGCCGTCCGGGTTTGCTGGAGTAACGTCTCGACGTCAACTGCGCTCTGTTGTTCGTATTCGTCGATGAACTCCTGACACCAGCCACTGCTACCGATAGTTCGGTTCGACGTGTCCACGCCCAGCATGACTGCATCGCTATCGCCGAGCGGCCAATCGCCGCTCCCTCTGAAGAACTTCGCTAACCCCTTCGCATCGTCGACCTCGACGAGCGGCCGGGACAGTACCTTCCGAGTCGACCCGAACACGGACTGAACTTGGTCTTCGACGGCGTCTTCGAGGACACTCGGGCGCTCTCCACGGTACTCGTGAACCGTATGGACTGATGCATTCTCGAGGAGATCGCTCACCGAAGACTCCAGTCGACGTTTGTCGGTTCGATGTTCTCGTTCGAGTTCCTCGTGTGTCTCCGTCTCTTCGTCGAGGACTTTCTCCATACCGAGGACGTTCCGAATCCTGTCGAGCGTCGTCTCGGGCACCTCGATGGCGATGAGAATGTGTTCCCCACCAGCTCGGCCGTCGTTTACGTCCTTCCACGTGTCAACCTGGTCAGTAACCGTATCTGGATCGTCGGCCAGTACCCGAATCCGAACGGCATCGAATTCTGTCGTTGGTGCTCGACCAACCGGGTCGAGGATAGAGTATTCATACCGAAGCGGGACGAGCCGTTCGTCGCCGACATCCGCTTCGTGAAGACTGCTATCACTCCGGAAGAAGCCGTCGTTCTCTCTGAGTCGTGTCTCAAGCCACGCGGACAGCTGATGTGGCGAAATCTGCTCAGCTTTGGTCTGGGCTCGACTGAGAATGCTCTCTTGTTCTTCCGAGACCAGCGTGTATACTTCGTCACCTTTGTCGTTCGTTTCAGTGAGCACCTTTCGCTTGTCGACGAGCGTGTTCAGCGCCGACTCGGTCTCTTCGACGCTTTCATCGACAGAGGAGTGGACATCGTCGAGCATCAGCCGACCCAAGTTCTCCGGCGTTGCTGGAACGGCCGGCGTCTGGTTCAGAAGGTACAGCGCTTTCGATACTCGGACCTCCCAGGCGTTCTCATCGCCGTCGAAGGTCGGGATCAGCGTGTTGTCCAGCATCTCCTGCACCCACAGCGGGACATGCGTTGTCTCCTCGACGAGGAGGTCGAACAGTTCATCCCATGTGACGAGCGCACCCTCCTCAGCTGTTGCCCAGTCGAACTTCGTGAACAGCGAACGAACCAACACGAGCAGCGCTCGTCCCTGGATATAGTCCCGATCCGTCGCTCTTCCCTGGGTGATCAATTCCTGCATCACCTTTCGGAGCAGCGTGAGGTCGTACTCGCGGAAGGGATACGACTCGACCGGGTCCGGGTCGGCGCTGCCGACTGGCGAATGCGTTTCCAGCGACAGATCGGGCATCGATGAAACGAGTGACGATACCCGCTCACTGCCCGAACTGTCCTTCTGCAGCCACCGCTTCCGGACGATGATCTCCGTGTCAGCGCCTTCGAGTGGGACCTGCTGGTGTGTCCAGTGGTCTTCCGCCGGCTCACCGATGAGACTCTCACGTGTCGCCGGAAGCGAGTACTGGCCAGTCGTAACGACGACCGGATTCGGGCCGTGTTGGAGGGCTTCCATCGTCTCCTCGAACTCGCGGTAGCGATGCCGGCTATCGCCGACGAACAGCGCAACCTCGTCGAGCCCGAGGAGCAACTCGGTCCGGGGGCCACCATCGTTCAGTGCATCGGTGACGGTCTCGACTCGCTGTATCAGTTCTGCGGGATCGAACGACTCGGGGTCGACATCGTCTTCTGCACGCTCGATTGATGCTTTGACGCCAGCTTTACTATCGAGTTCGGTGCCTGCCGTCTCCGTCAACGACGGAAGTGCTTCGTAGAGCCACCGACGTAGGGATGCCCGCTCCTCGAGAACATCCTCGAACGTCTGGCCGTCGTGTTCGGCGTCGATGAGCGCGTCCCAAACACCGTCGTATTCCATATCGACGGTCCAGGCCCACTCAAGCAACCAGTTCGGGTCTGTCGGATAGCCGAGTTCGCGACCGATCGCCTCGAAGATGAGGAACGGAAGCGGCGGTTCTTTCGAGGCGTCCCGGTCGAGGAGATTCAGGAAGACCGGCTTCAGGCGATCGACGTGTGAGTCGTCGATCGAGCGGGCAAGATTGTCGAATCCGGGCCACTGTTGAGCGAGTTCATCACCCAGATGTGCGAATTCCGATTCACTGTCTGCGACGAGCCCGATGAGTTTCAGGAGGTGGGTTTTCCCTGATCCGAAGGTCGCGTGGAGATAGAGGAAGCGTGCTGCTTCTCCGGGATGGGTTTGGATTACATCTCCGAGCTCTGTAAGTACACGCTCTGCACTTTCAGTCTCGTGGAACTCTGCGACGTCTGTTTCTGCTCGCTCTCGCGCATTGACCTTCTGGACTTCTTCGAGTTGGCGTGTCGGATCGCTACGAAATAGCTCTTTGATACTCATTGTTGGAGATGCACCTCCTGGACGGGACCTGGGATCTGGTGTGCTGGATAGTAGTGTCGTGGTTCTCCGTCGAAGAAACTCAGCTTCCCGCCGACGTCATCACCAGGGTACATTACACCGATGGTAGACCTGACGTTGCGACGGTCAAGTTCGTCGAGGAGCTCGGACGCACGAGTGAACGGATAGAGGCTTCCGAGGTTGAGAAGCAAGACGACGTGTTGTTGCGTTTCCAGCCGGTTGTCGTCGATCTCGTTCGTGATCATCTCCTCCACGAGCTCCTCCGCCAAACGATCCTGCATCGTCTCTTCGATACGCTCAGCAGTCGTCTCGCCACCCAATGCCACCGAGAGATTGTAGACCTTCGTCTTTGGGAGGAGTTCGTCGAGCCAAATCGGTTGGACCGTGACCCCCTCACTGACAACTGGCGGCTCTTCTGCGCCCGTCGCCCATCCGCTGAGTCGGTCCGCAACGCGGTGTTCGACTGATGGATCGACCGCTGCGATCACGAATGGATTCCGGATGCCGGCTTGCCCATCAGCGAACGTACACAGCTTCTCTTTGAAAGCGAGATATGGTGAGTCCGTCATCGAATAATCACCCCCGAATCAGCCTGCTCTACATCCAATTCTCTGCTCTCGACGAGACGTTCGAGGCGCTGATCGATGCCCTGTCGGTCGTCCGGGAGAACTCCGATCTGATCCACGTCGGCGGGTGTCCGGTCGCCGACGATTGCAGAGAGGCGATCAAGTCTGGATTCGAGGACGTCGACGTCATCTTCGGTAGCGTCTGTCCGAGGTTGCACACCAGCAATATCATCTGCCGCCGAGGCCAGCGTATCTTCGTCGTCCGAGTCAAGTGCCGTGACTGCCTCGTCGACGGTTTCGTACCAGCGTCGAAGCTCACGAAGCGGTGTGATGTAGGTCCGTTCGAAGGCGACATGCACACTCGACGGGAGTTCTGTTGCAGGAACAACCCATGGATGTTCCTCCAGCCGCTCCACGAATGCAGCGAGTCCGTGCTCCTCGACGTACGCGTTCCAAGAGCGTTGAAGTTCACTGCTACAGTCAATGGCAGTCTCCCCAACCAGGACTTTCCATCCATCGGTCGTCCACCAGCTCCCATCGAACGCATGGAGCGCATCACGCTGCTCCGCAACCAATGTCTGCGCCTTCTCATCGATCCATTCGAACTCATGGTCACCGACGACCAGTTGTACATCGAAGCGGTAGAGCGACTGGAGCCGTCGGTTCCAGACATCTACAACTTCGTCGAGCCATTCCTGTCCGGCGTTCGTCTGTTCAATCGCATCCCCCAGTCCGTCTCCCTGTGACCTGACGACGGTGAGCCGGTCAGAGGTTGCATCGATACGCTCAGATAATTCTTCAACGAGACTGTCAAGCAAGCCAGCGACAGCGTCCGAACGGATATCCGTGTCTGCGACCAATTGGACGTCCTCTTGGAGACCAGTGAGCGCCGAACGGAGCTGTGTATTCGCGTTCTGGAGGTCAATCAGTCCATCAGCGACAGTCTCTGTAGTCTCCTTGAATCCCCCCTCTTCGAGCAGTTCCCCAATCGGTTCACGTGGAAGGAGTTTCAGTCTCGTCGTCGATAGCTGGCTCTGATTGAGAACGACTTCGTTTGCGAGGGTGTTCCCGTCTTCGTCGACAGGAACGAGTCGGTCTTCACGACAGAACCCCCAGATGATGGCACACAATGCAGGGCGTGCCTCATCGTAGAACGGCTTCTCGTCGGTAATCCCATCAAGGACCGTGTTCATGTTGAGGCCATCGTCCTTGTCCTTCAGCTGCCGGCCAGTGAGCGACAACACGTTTCGTTGAATGCTTTTCTTTCCTTGACTCGCGGAGGGATCCGAAGAGGGGACCTGTATCGTATGTGCCCACGCTGGGAGTGGATCTTCAGTGGAAAGTTCGGCGAGTTCCTGCAGTCGGTCGTCGGTCACCTGGAGCATCATCGGATGGAAGTCGTCCGGGTATCCGACATCGACGGCAGTTTGCACTGCTTTCGTGAGACTCCCGATGTTTGTTCGATCTTTCACCGTGTAGGAGCCGCTCTGCATCGCGCTTACGAGTTTGCTTCTGACAGCACTTGCCCGCCGGTCGAGATCGCGTTCAACAGCAGGTGGGACGGTGTGTGTCGAAATCGCGTCTCGAAGCGCCCACCACTCGACGATGTGCTTCCGAAGGTCGTCGAGTCCGTCAGTGTCGATCTCCCAGTATAGCGTTTCTTCATCCCCATTGTCTGGCGAATGGGTTGGATGAACGCCCTGCACTGCAATGGAGACTTCTAGCCCCCCCTCGGCTTCCCTAGTTGTCTCGAATCCGACTCCGTCAAGACTAAATTCGTATGCGACGGGATATTCGTCACCTGATTCACTATACGGAACGGATTCCGGGAGAGAAAGATCCTGCATGATCCGTTCCCAGAGATGCTCGTCCAATGCGTGGAGAATAGCATCCCAGTCTGGGTTCTCCTCGTTTGCCTCGGTATCGTCATAGATGAGGCGCTCCTCCTGTGTGGCGAACCGATATCTCGCACCGGATTCGTCCTCGGTCGGCCGGATGAACTTCTGGAGCCGCCCCAACGACTCCTCGACTCGGTTTTGCGTACTGATCCACGACCGACCGTTGAGACCGGACATCACGGAGACGGCGATGTTCCCCTCGTTCAGTGGGACGATATCGTGGACGTGCTGCAGCAACAAGACCGCTTTCGCCACGTCGAGGTCGAACTCTTCCAGATTGCCATCCGCGACTTCGTCTGCGATACTTCGCCCCCCTTCATGGGACTCATTCTCTCCAACCTCGTCATCGTCGGGTAGCTCTCCGATAACTCGAACGTCTTTCTCGAGGGTCTCCTCCAGCTCTGGTTTGATCAGTTCGTAGAAATCGACCAGCGTAACGACATGGTCAGGTTCTCCGTTTTCAACCCAACTCTGGAGAAGATTGTGCATGAGTGCGAGAATCGCACGAGCAGTCCCCGAGAAGATCGATTTTGCGGGATCAGGTGCTTCCTGCCTGAGATTGAACAGTATTTCGAGGAACAGAGGAGCGTGATATGGAAGGAAGGGATAGAACTCGACAAGCTCGTCGTCGTCGATACTGTCGAGTGGCGGTTTCGTATTCTGCTTGATTTCGTTGTAAACCAGTGATTCAGTCGGTTTCACGGAAGCGTCGTCGAGTACCTCACGAACTCGGGCCTCACCTTGGTCGGACTTCTCGAACAGACGCCGCTTTGCGATGTCGCCTACGTGTTTACTGGGTAGCTGGTAGCGGTGCGGGAAGCGGTCTTTGACGATACTAAAGTCAGCACCGTGAGCGGCGAACTTCGGCTGGACGTCTTCGATCTTGGCCTGCGCAGTCGCAACGAGTTGGATGTCGCCATCGCCAATATCGTCGATATTTTCTGCGAGTGTCTGGAGTTCAGTCAGGCGCTCGAAGTCCGTCCCAATAAAGAGACTGACCTCGTCAAGAAGCAGCACCAACTTCACCGGTTGCCCTAACTCTTCTTCCCGCTCCTCACGCAGTTGATTCAGCCGTGTCACCACTTCCTCTGGATCGATATCTGAGGGTCTGAGGTCCGTGTATCCATCACGGGTTTCGTTGACCTCCTCGAAGAGTTTGGGTAGAACCACATCGGCGAGCGCACTGTAGCTCTGGATGTCCTTCCAGAGATTCTCTGAATCCCAGTCGTATCCACCGCTCTCGGCAGTAACGGTTTCAAGCACCTCTTGTGCACGAATCTGGCGGTCAGGCCATGCTTCGGTCGTCCGGAACCACTTCTCGAAATACGCGACGTCAAGCTGTGAGGAGAGTCCAGTCGAGAACTCATCGTCGACGCCGGTCAAATCGGGGTCCTGATGGGCGTGTCTGAGAACAATTTCGCTGAAACTCCGCTGCTTTTGCCCCTGGTATTTCAGGAGATTAATCGAGACAGGGATGACGTAATATTCATCATGGATATCCTGCCAGTGCTCACGCAATTGGTCCTCGCTGGCATCGTCTGTTACTTGCGTAAGGTCATCCCAGACCTCGCTATATTGTCCTTCGAGCCAGTCGGTGTCGAGCAGTCCGTCGAGGACGGTCAGAAGATGGCTCTTTCCGCTGCCGTAATAGCCGTAGAGCCAGTAGTTCGACCCGGTACGCATATCATCCGCCTGTCCGATCATCCGGTCAACGAAGTCCCGAATAAAGCGTTGAGAGTCCGCCGTTACGTGGTATGATTGGATAGCCCGCTCGCGATGATCGCGTTCATCCCTGTCGATACGGACCGATTCCTCGAAATCGTCTGGAAGGTCTTCAAACCAACTCGCATCGACCATCAACTGTCACCCCCATCCTGTACCCACGAATATATTTCTTCACTGGGGCGTAGGTCAAGGTCACCGTGGAGTTCTAGATATTCCCATGCGGTGGTGGTGGCAGCACGGTCGAACAGTTCTTCCCAGCGCTGCTCCGGTTGGAAAAGGTATAGCAATCCTCTAGGGGCTGTAATCCAATCTTCATCGCCGATCTCGAACGAATAATCCAAAGCAACGAGAAGTGGTATAGTTCCTACTGACGGAGAATCCCCTTCTACCGCTTGTTGTCCCTCGAGAACACCGATTTCACGCATTACGGATCTGATCCCTTCACACCACCGTTCCGTCGTTGATTCTGCATAATCGAAGCTGCTACCATCGGAATAGGTGAGGTTGCCGAGGATCGTTGAGAGAGTCTCATTCGAGAAGTCCAGTGGGTTCGGCTCGCCGCGAGCTACACGGGCACTGTATTCGTGGACGACGTACCGAACCAGGCAATCGTCAGAAACAAGATACAGATAGAGGATCTGTGCCTTGTCTCGAGACGTATCACACTGGTCAAACACCTGTGGTAGAACACTCGGGTTCGGGAGAGCCGTCGGTGCATTTTTGAACCGCGATGTCAGCACCCGATAGATTTTCTGAGAACTCCCCCGTGTGCTCCGATTCGAGAGGCGCTCGTCGAACCAAATCTCTTTCACATCGTTCCAGTTTCCCTCGTCTGAGTAGAGTTGAGCTAATTCCTCAGCCCGTTCAACGAGGAGACCACACATCGTGAGATCCATGTTGACTTCATTTGGCGAAAGTTGTCCAGACAAAGATGGGACAGGAGCATTACCTCCATCGGATATAAGGGCCATACAGTAGTAGACAAATTCAACCCACTTTATGTTTCTTCAATCAGAGATGAGGCTAGTTATTCCATGACTCCATCTGCTCAATAGTGACTTCGTTGTATCGGCAGACAACCGAATAGAGCATCACTGCTAGTGATCCTCCAGAAATAGACCCCACATTCGGGATTTACTAATATATGAGACGATATCCTCAATCAGCAAACAGAACCGACGGATCTGATGGGGGCCTCAAGGCATTTTCTAGCGCTACCGTGTCCGGTTTGCAACCCTGTTCAGCACCGATATCTATACCCGTTTGAGTGATTTTCTTCCGCAACTCAACACTTGTTGGGTTTCGTTCATTTGCAACAGCACTGAGACAACAACCGATCGCCGCTGACACAATCGGCGCGGCGTAACTTGTACCCGATTTACGACGGAGACTACCATCGGTGAGTATGGGATACTTCACTGGCGCCAATACGTCCGGCTTGTTATTGTCCGGTTGAGATGTCACTGTCTAGTTCAGCACCTCCTCGGCGGGCGTGCGGCCATCTAATGCGTGATTCGGTCGGTGTCGGTTGTAGTAGTGTCTGAACCGCCGCAACCACCGTTTCGCGCTTGACTGACTGCCCCGCCAGAACGAGTGAAAGCGGTCAATCCGCATGGTCACAGTCTGAAACCATTTTTCGATGTGGTTTCGGTCGGTATAGTTGAGCTGACCGCTCAATTTGTGACGCACGAGGGCAGTCAGATAACCACCAGCATCGACGAGAAACTCCGTCTCGGAGACGCTGTGTTTCTCGGTGAGGCGGTGGAGGAATGCTGCCGCGGGGTCTGTCCCACGGCAGCTGTACACGTCCACCTCTAGGAGGAGTTTTGAGTCTGTGTCGATCGCGGCGTAGAGCCACTTTTTCTCGCCATCTACCTCGATTTGTTTCTCATCAACCGCGACCCGTGACGGCTCTGCCGTCGGCGGGTCGCTCTGTGTCTCGGCTAACTTCTCCTTCCAGTTCCAGACCGCCTGATAGCAGCGATCGGCACCCAACCACGCTAAGACACCCTCGACTTCACGCACTGACAACCCCATCGAGTGAAGTCGAACCGCGAAACAGCGCACGGGTGTCGGCGTGCGCTCGTTCTCCCAAACGTCTTCATCGTCCCTCTCTAAATTCTCTCTGAGCAGGTCATTGAGTGTCATAGGCACCACTCACTACGACCTGCTCACTTCTCAAACACCCTCAACTAGACAGTGCCACGCTCTCGGTCATTTTCGGTATCTGGTTTATCGGCGGGCCCCTGCTGTACGACACGGCCACCGCCGGGTTCGTCGCGACCACCGGCACACAATTCGCCGGCCTCCTGGTGGCGGCCTTCGCGACGTATCTGTTCGTCCACGGGCTGACAACCTCGACGACAGAACCGTGAACTGGTGTGGATCTTACTCGACAGCACTGTCGGGGTCACGCTCCCCGAGCATCCCTAACAGAACCTGCTTGAACCGGTCACCGTCGGCAGTCTCGACGACCCGCGTTCGTTCGGCGCCGTCGGTCGTGCCGTTGACGTCGACGCTGGTGTAGCCCCGTGTGAGCCCTTCGCGTTCGTCGACTGCGACGTGGTAGGTGTCCAGTTCCTCGCGGAGTTCAGGATAGGCCATGAGCGCGGTCGTGAGGCCGTCGGGGAGCGCGACGGTGTCGTCGTCGCCGAGTGCCCGGGCCTGTTTGTTGACTTCGAGAAAGAAATCGCCGAGGTCGGTGTCGAGGGCAGTGACGGACTCGAAGAGGTCGGCGCCGAGGCGGTTGCGCTGACAGAGGCCCCAGTCGACGAGCGTCACGTCGAAGTCCGCGAGGACGCGGTGGGCGGCGTCGGGGTCGACCCAGAAGTTGAACTCGGCGGCGGGTGTGACGTTGCCGGCGCAGTTGACGTTGCCGCCCATGACCCACACCTCGTCGACGAGGTCGGGGAGGTCGGGTTCGCGAGCGTGTGCGAGTGCGAGGTTGGTCAGCGGGCCGATACACAGGAGCGATACGTCGCCCGGGGAGTCGCGACAGCGCTCGGCGATGACGTCGGGGCCGAAGCCGTCGGTGGAGTCCACATGGGTGTCGGGGTGGAGGTCCCCCCCGAGACCGCCGTCGCCGTGGACCTCCTCGGCGTGGTCGAAGGACTTGAGCAACGGCGAACGTGCGCCCTCGTAGACGGGCACGTCGTCGGCAGCGTCGACGAGCGAGAGAGTGTACTTGGCGTTCTCGACCTCGCGGTCGAAGGGGACGTTCCCGGCGACGACGGTGACGGCCTCGACAGAGAGCCGGTCGGTCAGGCAGGCGAGTGCGAGCGCCTGGGTGTCGTCGCCGGCGGTGTCGGTGTCGACGATGACTCGGTCCATACCCGACTGTCGGGCGCCGCCACTAAGCCGTTCGGGGTGGGTCACCCTCGACGGTCGGTACCGAGCGACCGATCGTCGTCAGTGTCCGCAAGCGGGAACGAGCGACACCCGCGGGTCTCACCCGGTGGGTTGTCAGTCAGTTCTGGGCTTCTCCGGAGCACTCGGTGAAATACGGGGACAACGGTGCGATCGACCGTATCAGGCGGCGTTGCTGTTGAGCGCTCCGATCGCCATGTAGTAGCCGACGAACACGAACGAGAGGAGGAAGTATTTCACTCCGCTCTCGCCGGTCAGTGTCTCCACGTCCTGGTAGAACAACCAGAGCGCGTAGAAGTTGACGACCGGGATGAACAGCATGACGGTCCGAACGACCGGGCTGAATCCCGAATCGATCTCGGGTTCTTCCGCGAACTCCGTGTGGTACTTGTGGGTCACGTACAGCCAGTACAGGCCGAACGTGATGATACTCAACAACAGGACCTTGACGACGCTTCGCTGTTGAACGCCCATCTATCTGACACTCCGGTAGCGTGTTCTCAACAGCATATAATAAAGGTGGTGTCAAAACGTCTAGTGTGACAGGTCGGCCGCAGTGAACGTCGGGGCCACGCGGGACTGGCGGGGGGAGGGTACGGGGAAACCAGTTCGGACCCGGTTTTACGGGCGTGGCAGTCCTACGTGCTGGTGATGGTATCCACAGGCGACACCGCACCCACGTTCACCGCGACGTACAGGGGCAGTGACCACGAGACGTTCGACCTGGAGGAGCACCTCGGCGACGGGCCAGTCGTGCTGGCGTTTTTCCCGGGGGCGTACACGCCGCCGTGTACCAACGAGATGGTCGCCCTGCAGGAGTACATCGACCGGTTCGAGGACGCGGGCGCGACGGTGTTCGGCGTCAGCGCCGACTCGGCGTTCTCGCTGGGCGCGTTCGCCGACGAGTACGACCTCGAGTTCGATCTCGTCAGTGACATGGACGGCAACGCGATCTCCGCCTACGACCTGACGATGGATATCGCTGACCTCGGGCTCTACGACGTCGCCAACCGCGCCGCGTTCGTCGTCGACGCGGACGGCACCGTCACCTACGCCTGGGTCGCAGACGACCCCACGAACGAACCCGATTACGACGAACTGATCGAGGCCGTCCAGTCGGCCTGAGACGGCACGACTCCGCTCCAGCGACAAAAACCGCGCTTCCGGCCCGGGTGAATCCCGACGCTCGGCGCCTACAACTGGTCGGAATCGTCGGCGTCGGCCCCCTCAGTATCGGACTCGTCACCGTCGTCCGTCGCTGGGCTGTCTTCTTCGACTGCGACTGACACGTCCCGTTTCGGCACTTCGACGGAGAGCGTCCCATTGTTCTGGAGGGTGGCGGAGGCGGCCGCTGCGTCGACGTGGGCGTCCTCTGGGAGTTCGACGCGGCCGTCGAGCGCGAGGCCGCGGCCCGGGTAGCGCATCTCGAACCCCTCGTGAAAGCCCCGGAAGCGGTCGATGCGGACCTCGACGGCGCCGTCGACGTACTGCACCTGGACGTCCGTGCTCTGGGCGCCGGGGGCGTCGAACACCGCGAGGTAGGCGTCGTCGCTCTCCAGCAAGTCCACGGGCAGGGGCGTCCGCTCCTGGGCCCGCCCCATCGCTCGGCCGACGCGTTCCATCACGGTGGTGCCCACCGACTCGCCGATGTCGCGTAGGTTCTGCATACCTGTGATAGGGGCGTCGCCGACTTCAGCATTGTGCCCGCGTGACGAGGACAGAACTCGGCTTTTACCCGCGTGACGAGGACAGAACTTGGCCAGGTCGCTACAGTACGATCTCTTCGAGGCAGTCGGTGCCGCCACACACCGGACACTGGAGGTCCTCGACACCGTGGTCGTCGGGGACATCGTACGTATAGTGATTCTCGAACATATCGAGGAAGCAGTCGTCGCTCGTACAGCGGACTTCGGTCGTGGGTGGCATGGTCACCAGTAGGGAAGCGACCGGGATACTGGTTTCGGAGGCGGCGAGAGACTCGCTATGTGACGGGTACTTTCATATCGGACGGGCGAAAAGAGGGGGTATATGGCACCGGGCGTTCTGGGCGCGGACTTCAGCGGGGCCGCCGAGGCCGGACGGTCTATCTGGGTGACGGAAGCGGTCCACACCCCGGACGGACTCGTCGTCGAGGACTGTTATCGGGCGACAGACAAGTGGGGGAGCGACCGCGAGAGCGCACATGCCGGGCTCCGATCCCGCGTCGCCGGGGACTTCGACGTCGCGGGCCTGGACTTTCCCTTTAGCCTCCCAGCACCGGTCCTCGAGGCTCGCTGCGGGGGGAGCTGGCGCGGATTGGTCGACTGGGTGAGCGACGACGGCCCCGAGGGCCCCGACGCGTTCGCGTCGGCCTGTCGCTCTGTGGCACGGGAACACACCGGCGACGGCTCCGCTGCACTCCGGCGCGAGACCGACCTCCGGCGGGCCGCACTCTGCCCGTACGGCCGCCGGGTACAGTACCAGACGTTCTACGGCCTCCGGAACGTCCTCTCGTGGCTGGCCGACCGCGACGACGCCGTCGTCCGGCCCATGCAAGAGCAACGTCCCGGAGCAGACGAAGCCGACGCGACGCAGGTTGTCGAAGTGTATCCCGCGGCGACGTTCGGCTGGCTCGGTCTCTACCGGGAGGGGTACAAGAACGACCGGGACCGCCGCGAGACGAACCTGGCGGGCATCGAGACCTGTAGCGTCGACCTCGGCGGGTTCCGGGAGACGTACGCCGAGCACCACGACGCACTCGACAGCCTCGCGGCGGCGGTGTCAGCCGGTCGCGTCAGCGGACGCGACCCGCCGTTGCACGGTCCCCGCAGCGAGGGACACATCTACGTCTGATCAGTAGGTCGGGAGTTCGACGACGAAGACGGCGCCTTCGGGGTCGTTGTCCTCGATCCAGACGTCGCCCCCGTACTGGTCGACGAGCGTGTAGACGAGGTACAGTCCGATGCCGGTCCCCGGGCTCTCCGGCCCCAGTTCGCCCTTGCCGAACACCGTCGACTTCCGGCTGTCGGGGATACCGGGACCGTTGTCGGCGACGCGGACGCGGACGCCCGTTTCGGACTCGGTGACGCCGACCTCGACGCGGGGGTCGGAGCTGTCGTTGTGTCGGACAGCGTTGTTCAGCAGGTTCCCGAACACCGAGGAGAGCAACTCGTTCGCCCTGACCGAGACCGAGGGGACCGTCCCGTCGACGGTGATCGTCGCCTCCTCGTGCCGGGTACTGGCCTTGTCGAGTTCGCTGTTCAGGATATGTTTGAGGTTGACGGCGCTGGAGTCGAGCTCCGCCTCGTCACCGATGGACTCCACGAAATCGCGGGCGATAGTCGTCAACTCGGAGATGTGCTTGCAGGTCTGTTCGATGCGTTCGAGTCGTTCCCGGCCGGGTTCGTCGACGTGGTCGCGCAGGCCGTCGGCCCACGCCAGGAGCAACTGAACGTCGTTGTTGATGTCGTGGCGAACGAGGCGGTTGATGACGGCGAGTTCGTCGGTCTTCGCTTCGAGCTGTCGTTCGTGGCGCTTTTGCTGGGTGATGTCACGCGTGATGAGCTGGAAGGAATCGGCGTCGTTCCCCGTCGTGACCGGGGCGGCGACGTTGTGGAAGTGTCGCACCCCGTAACCATCCTGGAACGTCACCGCGGAGCCAGCAGTGATGGCCCGGCGTCCGTGATCGAGACGCTCGGCGGCAGTCTCGGTCGGCAGCACGTCCGCGAGATGCTGGCCGGTCAACTCGTCGGGGGTGGTACCGAACGACCGCCCGGCGGCGTCGTTGGCGGCCAGAATGGTCCCGTCGCGGCCGACCTGTGTGACCTCGTCGGGCGCGTTGTTCACGAGGAGTTCGTACTTCTCGCGGGCGCGGCGCTGGCTGACGACGTTCTCGATGCGGTTCGCGAGCAGTTGCAACCGGTCGCTCTCCGCGATCTCGTCTTTGCGGAGGTAATCGTCGACGCCTGCGCCGATCGCGCGACTCGCCGTCTCCTCGTCGCCCTCGCCGGTGAGCAACACGAACGGGAGCCCGTACTCCGCTTCGACGCGCTCGTACAGCGCCAGGCCGTTCATCCCCGGCATCTCGAAGTCGCTGACGATGCAGTCGACAGACTGGTCTTCGAGGACCGACAGCGCCGCGGTCGCGTCACTGGCTTTTTCGACCGAAATCCGGTCACTCTCGCCGAGGCGGTCCGAGACGATAGTGCGAAAGAACCCACTGTCGTCGACGAGCAATACGTCGATCGCCGACTGCTTCGACATACTTCCTCTCCCCCTGTCCAGAGTATATAGTTGACCGTCCCGTTTTTGTCTCCGATAACCAGGCAACCGCTAGCGAGCGCCTCCCAGACGGGCACAGTTTCGGATAGAACGTGCGTTCCGGACCAGGGTGGATGCGGACCATCCTGTCGGAAGCCGCGGATATTTCAGTCCCGAGGCGTACTCACGGGCATGGCAGACGACCACGGCGGGTTCGAGGACGTCCGCGAGAACCTGGACGGGAACCCGATGTGGCAGCTCATGGGCTACGCGACGCCCTACTGGCTGATACTGACCGCTGGCGTGATCACGTCGTTTCTGACGCGGTTCGCGCGGCTGGTGCCGCCCCTGATCGTCGGCGCGGCGATCGACCGCGTCATCCGGGGCAGCGGCGAGCCCGGACTGTTGACGGCGGTCGGCTTGCTCCCGGCCGGGACCATCACGGGGACCGCCGCCCGGACCGCGCTGCTCCAGCGACTGGTCGCCATCGCCGCGCTCGCGTACCTCGTGCGGTCGGTGACCCGGTTCGTCTCCCGGTATCTCCTCCAGTCGACCGCCCAGAAGATACAGCGTGACCTCCGAAACGACAGTTACGACCACATCCAGCGCCTGTCGATGGACTTCTTCGCCGACCACCAGACCGGCGGGATGATGTCCATCCTCAACAGCGACGTCAACAGGTTAGAGCAGTTTCTCAACACGGAGTTCCGCCAGTTCATCCGCATGGTGGCGACCGTCGGTGGTATCTCGGTCGTCCTCTTCTACTACTCGCCGAAACTCGCGCTCGTCGCGCTGGCCCCGGTGCCGTTCATCGGGGTCGCGAGCTGGTATTTCCTCTCGTGGATCGAACCCCGCTACAAGTCGATCCGCGAGACGGTCGCCCGTCTCAACACGCGCCTGGAGAACAACCTCAGCGGTGCCGCGGTGATCAAGGCCTTCGACCGCTACGACTTCGAACACGGCCGCGTCGCCGCCCAGAGCGAGACCTATCACGACGAGAAAGTCAACGCGCTCCGCATCCGTCGGGGGTACTTCGCGGCGCTTCGGCTCGTGACCGGGCTCGTGTTCGTCGTCGCCCTGTTCGTCGCCGGCAGCGACATCATCGCCGGTCGCGAGAGCGCGCTCTCTGCCGGTGCGGTCGCGATCTTCTTCCTCTATCTCCGGCGGCTCTACTCCCCGATGCGCCGCGTCGGGAAATCCGCCAACAAGTACCAGCTCGCCAAGTCCAGCGCCGAGCGGGTGTTCGGCCTGCTCGCCCAGGAACCCACCGTCACGAATCCCGAGGACCCGCACGTCCCCGAGACCCTCGACGGCGACGTCGACTTCGAGTCGGTGACGTTCGCCTACGACGAGGACCCCGTCGTCCGGGACGTCTCGCTCTCCGTCTCCGCTGGCTCGACCGTCGGGCTCGCGGGACCGACCGGCGCCGGGAAGTCGACGCTGTTGAAACTCGTCCCGCGCTTCCACGACGCCGACTCCGGGACTGTTCGTGTCGACGGCCGCGACGTCCGCGAGTACGACCTGCAGGCGCTCCGGGAGCACGTCGCCGTCGTCGAACAACAGCCCTACCTCTTCTCGGGGACCGTCGCCGAGAACATCGCGTACGGTGACCGGGAGGTGCTCGACGGCGAGCAGGACGGCGACCCGGCGGCCCGCGAACGCGTCGAGCGTGCGGCGCGAGCGGCCGAAGCCCACGCGTTCGTCGCGGACCTGCCCGAGGGCTACGAGACCCAGATCGGCGAGCGCGGGATCAAACTCTCGGGTGGCCAGCGCCAGCGCGTCGCCATCGCCCGGGCCCTGTTGAACGACCCGGAGATCATCGTCTTCGACGAGGCGACCTCGGACGTGGATACCGAGACCGAGCGGCGCATCCAGGAGAGCATCGAACGTCTCGTCGAGGACCGCACCGCCTTCGTCATCGCCCACCGGCTCTCGACGATCCGGGACGCCGACCGGATCGTCGTCATGGACGACGGCGAGATCGCCGAACGCGGCTCCCACGCCGAGTTGCTCTCGGCAGGTGGCGACTACGCCGACCTCTGGCACGCACAGGCCGACCAGGCCGTCAGCGCCGACGACTGAGCGACCGAGTCCGGAGATCCGCGACGGATCGGGCCCCGCGAACCTCACCCGAACTCGAACGAACCGGTCGCGGCGAGTCGCCCCGCACCGAGTACGAGCGCGATACTGCAGGCCAGGAGCCCCACGAGAAACGCGTTCGTCGCCTGGAGGAGTGCCCCACGCCGGGTTTCGGTTGCGTCGGGCGCGACGGTGATCACCCACGCCTCGGCGAGTCCCCCCTCCTGGTAGGTCGGTGCCTCGCCGAAGTCACGGCGGGGCTCTCTCTCGCGCTCGTCCCGGAACACGGCCAGTGTGGCGAACGCGAAGACGATGGCCAGAAGCGAGAGTGCGAACCCGGCGAGCGGGACGACGAGCCAGACGAGTGCGACCGCGAGCGCGGAGGCGACCGCCGGACACAGGCCGGCGAGGTGCGGAGCGGACTCGACGAACCGCCAGACTCGGGCGGTATCCATGCCGTGACTCTGGGTCGAACGGGAAAAGAGCGTTGTGGCCGTCTCCCTGCTGTTCGACGAAACCGACGAAGCGGGTATGCCCAGGCGCTCGCGGCCTCAGATCGCGATGCCGAGCCACGTCGCGACGGATTCGGCGAGCAACAGCGTCGCGAACGAGCCCATCATCAGCGTGATGCAAAACGAGACGACGGCGACCGCGATACGGTGTCGCCGGGCGTTCGCCCCACCCGAGGCGTCGCCGACCCAGGCACCAAACGCACCGCCACTGCTACCGGCGTAGTGCCGGTCCTGTCCCAGGTCTCGTTGCAAGCTGTCGACGGTTTGTCGCTTCTGAACGGCCAGGTACGACGCTACCGCCCCGACGAGCCCAGCACCGATGAGAGCGAAAAAGCCCAGCGTCGGCCGCGTGAACAGCACCCAGGCGAGGCCCCCAACGACGACCAGCGCCGCCGCGACTCCCCCTGTGACGCCCCGCACGTCGGCCCCCTCGACCAGTTCCCTCGTTGCCATGTCTGGATGTGGCATTCGTGCCATGAAAGATGTGGCGGCAACCGATCGAGACGGCGCGGGGACGAATCGACGAACCGCGGAGCCTGGACGGTATCTGTGGCCCGAGCGCCCAGAGAGGGTCGTGCCGCCCCGGTCAGGGCTCGACCAGCACCGACACGACGACTAGCGTTCCGAACGACCCGAGACAGAGCGCCCACAGGAACGAGACCGCCGAGACCGCGATGCGGTGGCGCCGTGTGCGCACCTCGTCGTCGCCCGCTTCGACCCACGCGCCGAACAACCCGCCGTGGCTGCCGTCCTGGAAGCGGTGCTGCCCCAGGTCGCGATGGGCCTGCTTGGTCCCCACACCCACCGCCTCGCGCTGCTGGAGAGACAGATACACGCCCACGGCACCCACGAACCCGGTCCCCAGGAGCCCGACCATCCCCGCCGTCGGTTGTGTGACCAGCAACCCACCGAACGGCGCCACGACGACCAGCGCGGCAGCGACGCCGAGCAGTCGCTCCCGCCCGTTCTCCCGCACTTCCTCGACCATCCCAATGGGGTCTACTGACGTCGGGAGCGTCAAAAATCCGCCCGGTACCGACCGGCACGAGTCTCGTCGCGCTTATACACGTCCAGACAGTAACAGCGGCCATGACCGCAGACCCCGCGACGCTCGACGTCACCATCGTCGACGGGTACGTCGACGAACCGGCACACTTCGGCGTGCCGCCCTACATCTCGACGTACCCCCGGTACACCGCGGGGGGGCTCGTCGACGCAGGAGTCCCACAGTCGCAGATCACGTACCACACCATCGACGCGCTTCGCGAGGAACGGTCGCTCTGGCGCGACGTCGCCGGCGCCGACCTCGTCGTCTACGTCGGTGGGATGACCGTCCCCGGCAAGTACGTCGGCGGGACGCCCGCCGAACCCGACGAGGTCCGCCAGATAGCCTGGCGCGCCGACGGCACCACCCTCCTGGGAGGGCCGGTCCGCTTCGGCGTCGGCGAGTCGAACGAGGGCGCCGTCGAGACCGAACGCGACGACCTGGACTACGACTTCGTCGCCAAGGGCGACGTCGAGGCCGCCGCCCACGACCTCGTCCGCGAGGGCCTCGAAGGGTTCGGCGACCGGATGCGCGACAACGAGGAGATCGCTCGCTGGGCCCGCCAGGGCGCGTTCGTCGTCGAACAACACCCCAACCATCCCGACTACCTCATCGCCGAGATGGAGACCTCACGAGGGTGTGCCTACCGCTGTTCGTTCTGTACCGAACCGCTCTACGGCAACCCCGCCTTCCGCAGTGCCGACTCCGTGGTCGACGAGGTCGACGCCCTCTCCGACCACGGCGTGCGGGACTTCCGCCTGGGTCGCCAGGCCGACATCCTCGCCTTTGGCGGCGACGGCGAGGCCCCCAACCCCGACGCACTCCGGGACCTCTACGCGGGGATCCGCGAGGTCGCGCCCGCCCTCCGTACCTTACACCTGGACAATATGAACCCCGTCACCATCACCGACTACCCGGAGAAATCGCGAGAGGGTATCCGGATCATCGCCGAACACAACACGGCCGGTGACACGGCGGCGTTCGGGCTGGAGTCGGCCGATCCCGTCGTCCAGGAGCAGAACAACCTGCTCGTGACCGCCGAGGAGTGTCTGGAGGCGGTGCGGGTCGTCAACGAGGTCGCAGGGTGGCGCCCGGGCGGGGACAGAGATTCGGCGCCCACCTTCGGGGACGACGCCGCCCGGCGACTGCCGAAACTCCTGCCCGGCATCAACCTCGTCCACGGGCTGGCGGGCGAGCGTCGGGAGACGTTCGAACACAACCGGGCGTTTCTCGACCGCCTCCTGGAGGAAGGGTTGCTGGTCCGTCGGATCAACATCCGGCAGGTGATGGCCTTCGAGGGCACCGAGATGAACGAGACGGGCGCCGAGATCGCCCACGACCACAAGAAACTGTTCAAGCGCTACAAGCGCCAGATCCGGGAGGAGGTCGACAACCCGATGCTCCAGCGGGTGGCCCCATCTGGTACTATTCTGCCGGACGTCCACCTCGAATACCACGAGGACGGCAAGACGTTCGGGCGGCAACTGGGTACCTACCCGCTCCTCGTGGCGGTCCCGGGCGAGCGCACCCTCGGCAAAACCGTCGACGTGGCGGTCACCGACCACGGCTACCGTTCGGTGACCGGGGTCCCCTACCCGCTGGACGTCAACAGTGCCTCGATGGACGAACTGACCGCCGTCCCGGGTGTCGGGAAGTCGACGGCGGGCGACATCGTCGTCGGGCGGCCCTACGACACCGTCGAAGAAGTCGGGGCCGACCTGGCGGCGTTCGCGACCGTCCGGTCCCTGGAAGGCGCTGATTGAGCGCCACTCACCATGCCCACGTTGACGTTCGAGACGACCGTCGACGCACCCAGACAGCGCGTGTTCGACCTGGCACGGAGCGTCGACTGTCATACGGACGGCATGGCGAGCCACGACGAGCGGGCAGTCGGCGGGACGACGGCAGGACTGCTCGCCGACGGTGACCGGGTGACCTGGCGAGCCGTCCACTTCGGCGTCCCGTTTCGGCTGACAGTGGCCGTCGGTGAACTGGAGCGCCCGCGACGGTTCGTCGACGAACAGGTGTCCGGGCCCTTCGCCTGCATGCGCCACGAACACCGGTTCGAAGCCGTCCCCGAAGGGACGCGGATGCGTGACCGCTTCGACTTCGCGTCACCGGTCGGTCCAATAGGGAGCGCAGTCGACACGGTCGTGTTGGGACGGTACATGCGTCGGTTAGTCCGGTCTCGCCTCGATCACCTCGGACGCGTCGCCGAGTCCGACGAGTGGCGCCAGTACCTCCCGGACGGCGACCGATAGCGACTCCCAGAGCGGTCGCCGATCGCCGCGTCACCGACGGGTCGGCCCCGCTACGTCAACAGTCGACCGTGAACACCACAGGTCCGGTAAGGTCGTCTTACCTGCCCAGAGGAACAGAAGGTACTTCCCACTGCCTGGCCCTACACCGACCAATGAGTGACGTGGAGGTGAGCGTCGTCCTCCCCGCCTACAACGAGGAGGAGACGATAGCGCGGACCGTCGAGGTCACGCTGGAGACGCTCGCCTCCTTCCTGCCGCCGGGGTCGTTCGAGGTCATCGTCGCCGAAGACGGCTGTGACGACCGCACCCCCGAAATCGCCACGCGTCTCGCCGACGAGGACGACCGGGTGCGCCACTGCCACAGCGACGAGCGCCTCGGCCGCGGTGGCGCACTGAACTTCGCGTTCGAACGCGCCGAGGGCGATACCCTCGTCTACTTCGATACCGACCTCGCGACGGACATGCGCCACCTGGAGGAACTCGTCGAGAGCGTCCGCTCGGGGGAGTACGACCTCGCGACGGGGTCGCGCTGGCTCCCGGACAACCGCGCGGACCGCCCGCCAAAGCGCGCGGTGTCGAGTCTCGGGTACAACACGCTCGTGCGCCTGTTTCTCCGCTCGGACCTGCAGGACCACCAGTGTGGCTTCAAGGCCTTCGACCGGACGGCCTTCGAGACTCTCAGAAGCGAGGTCGAGGACGAACACTGGTTCTGGGACACCGAGTTCCTCGTGCGCGCCCAGCGGCGGGGGTTTCGCGTCAGGGAGTTCGCCGTCGACTGGGAGCCCAAGGGGGACACGAAAGTCGACCTCGTGCGCGACGTCTTCGGGATGGGGTCGCAGATCGTCCGGACGTGGTGGCAGCTCTCGGTGAGTCCGCGCATCTCCCGGCGCGTGAGCATGGCCGCGGGGTCGGTACTCGTGATGCTCGCGCTGGTCGTGGCGGTGGTCGTCGTCTTCGACGTGCAGGCCGTGCTCGACGCCATCGAGGGGGCCGACCGCGGCCTGCTCGCGCTCTCGGGGGTCGTGTATCTCGCCTCCTGGCCCCTGCGCGGGTTGCGGTATCGGGACATCCTCGAGAGACTGGGCTTTGCCAGCGACACCTGGTTCCTGACGGGCGCGATCTTCATCAGCCAGACCGGCAACCTGGTCTTCCCCGCCAGACTCGGTGACGGCGTCCGGGCCTACGTGGTGAAGGCCCGCCGCGGGGTACCCTACCCGAGCGGGTTCGCCTCGCTGGCCGTCGAGCGCGTGTTCGACCTGCTGGCGATCACGGTGCTGGCGGGGAGCGTGCTGGTGGGACTGGTCGCGACCGGTGGGACAGACCAGATCGTCGCCGCGATCGAGGCCGAGGTCCCCACAGTTAGCATCGGCGGCGAAACTATCGACCCCGGTGCGGCGGCGCGCACGGCGCTGCGCGTCGCAGCGGCCGTCGGTGGGGCCGCCGTCCTGGCGGTGGCGGCCATCCTCGTGGGCGCTCGCTTCGAGACCGACTACATCCACCGGGCAGTCACCGCAGTGAGCAACGACTCCTACGCGAGCTACGTTTCGGGCGTCATCGAACAGTTCGTCGGCGATATCCAGACCGTGGTCAGCGACCGCGGGGCGTTCGCTCGCGTCGGTCTCGGAAGCCTGGTAATCTGGGTCGTCGACGTGATCACGGCCATCGTCGTGTTCCAGGCGTTCGGCGTCGAGGTGACCGCCGCGCTCGTCGCCACCGCCTTCTTCGCCGTCAGCGTCGGCAACCTCGCGAAAGTACTCCCGCTCTCGCCCGGCGGGATCGGCCTCTACGAGGGCGCGTTCACCCTCATCGTCTTCGGACTGACGAACGTCGCCGCGCCGGTCGCCTTTGCGATCTCTATCGTCGACCACGTTGTCAAAAACGCCGTCACCATCGTCGGCGGCCTCGCGTCGATGGCCTGGCTCAACGTCTCGTTGACCGAAGCCGTCGAGGAGAGCAGCGAGGCTGAGCGAAGCGAAGCCTCGGTCACAGGCGAGCGGTGAGTGCGAGACGCGACCGCAGGGAGCGTCTCGGAAACGCGGACGGGGAGCATCGCGACCCGTGAGCGCAGTGACCCGGGACCGAGCGGCGTCGCGGCCTGAGTCACCCCCGGCAGCGAACGACGCGGTTCGCAAACGGGTCTTCGTCGCGTTCGTATCTGACCTCACGGAGGACTGTCGACTCGTTGAGGAAGTATTCGAGGAACAGCCTGTCGGTGAGGTTGCCGTCGGCGTAGTCGAACGCGTACGTCTCCTCGAACGAGACGACGTAACCGTCGCCCTCCCGTTCGACCGCCGGGTCGGTGAACGACTGCTCGAAGCCATCGACGGTCCGGTCCTCGAGGACACCCAGGCGGGCGTTCCGAAGGTACGCACGCTCGAACGAGACGGCGTACTCACCGACGGTCCTCTCGTCGACGTTCGTGGGTGGTTCGGGATACGCCATCGGTTCGAGGTCTCCGTTCGAGTCGAGACGTGACGGGTCCGTCTCCGTCTGGAGGCACGTCTCGTTGGCAGGCGCAAGCGAATCCGGTGGCGGCGCAGACCCGACGGCGAACGAACAGCCGGCCAGTACCACCAGACACGACAGGGCGAAGACCCGGACGATACGCATTTCTATCAGATTTCTGGCGAAGAAATAAACTGTTTGTGGGGGTCTGTGCGATACTGTTCATACAAGAATGTGACCGCAACCGCTACGAACAGCGTGAAAGCCCCTCTGGCTCCGGTTGAGAGGCTCGCTGCGCTCCTCGGCCTTCGGCCTGCGGTGCTTGTTCCGATAGACTCGCTCCGCTCGTCTATCGACGTTCGCCTCACTGCGTTCGGCGAACCGTCGCCCGTCTTCCCGGGGCCAGCAGCCCCTTTCGTTCCCACCCGTTCAGACTGGTGAACCGGCTGAATCGGGTGGGAATGAAAGGGGCGACTCGTTCGCCGAACCCCGCCGACGTAAGCACCGCAACGGAGTGAGGAGCGCAGCGAGGCGCGGGAGGCGAACGAGTCGGGGCTTTCACGCTGTCCACAGTCACTCCGATCCTCTTGACGGCTCATCTGAACACTACTGTCTGTGCCGGCGTGCTCACTCGTAGTGGTCGGTCACGAACGGCCCGAACGCGCTGGCGACGGCGTGTTCGAGCGCCGACTGCCGGTCGATGGCGCCACCGGTGAACACGCCGGCCGCGCCGGCGTCGTGTTTGATCCCGTCGGTGCCCAGCAGGTCGTCGAGCAACGGCCCGAGTTCCGAACCCTCGCGCACTGCGGTGGCGACGTCCTCGGGCAGTCGGAGCGCGGGACCCCCGCCGCGTTCGAGTCGGTCCCCATCGGTGACCACCGCCCACATGACCAGCCACAGTCCGTCGGTCGGGTCGAGGTCGGCGACGCCGCCCTCGATGCCGACCCCGAAATCCCACCGCTCCCCGGCAGCCAGCGCCCGACGCGCGCGGTTCTCGGCTCCAGTGATTGTCTCCGACCGTCCCCGTGGCTGTTCCGAGACGCCCGAGGCGACCCCCACCGATTCGACCGTCGCGTCCGGGTCGTCGTCGGCCGACACACCCGACGACTCGATCCGCGAGACGATACGTTCCGTTGCCGCCACTTTCACCGGGTTCGTGCTCCCGACGACGACGTGATCCATACCCCCCACTGGAGACGCCAGCGCCTGAATCTTCCCACACCGACCGGACAACCCGTATAAATAAGACACACGTTCACACACCTCAACCGGCGGTATCGTCGTTGTCGCGGCCGTCTCGATACACCGACCAGAACACTTTTATGCCAACAGTCCCACGTCTATTCACATCAGTTACGCGTCCGGGTTTTCGCAGTATCGTCGTTCCCGGATAGCGCGCGCCTAGCCATGAGCGACTCCAGACTCAACACGCGACCGACCGAGGTACAGGACGAAGAGACCACCGACGCGGCCGAATCCGAGGTCTGCCCGGAGTGTGCCGGCGACCTCGTCGTCGACGACGAACGCGGCGAGACCGTCTGTGCGGACTGTGGTCTCGTCGTCGAGACCGACGAGATAGACCGCGGGCCCGAGTGGCGCGCGTTCGACGCCGCCGAGAAAGACGAGAAGTCCCGCGTCGGTGCGCCGACGACGAACATGATGCACGACAAGGGGCTGTCGACCAACATCGACTGGCGCGACCAGGACGCGTACGGTAACTCGCTGTCCTCGAACCAGCGCCAGAAGATGCAGCGCCTGCGCAAGTGGAACGAGCGGTTCCGCACCCGCGACTCCAAGGAGCGCAACCTCAAGCAGGCCCTTGGCGAGATCGACCGGATGGCCTCCGCGCTGGGCCTCCCGGAGAACGTCCGCGAGACGGCCTCCGTCATCTACCGGCGCGCGCTCGACGAGAACCTCCTGCCCGGTCGCTCCATCGAGGGCGTCTCGACGGCCGCGGTGTACGCCGCAGCTCGCCAGGCCGGCGTCCCGCGCAGCCTCGACGAGATCACCGAGGTCTCCCGCGTCGAGAAAAACGAGATCGCCCGCACCTACCGCTACGTCATCCGGGAACTCGGTCTGGAAGTCCAGCCCGCCGACCCCGAGAGCTACGTCCCGCGGTTCGCGTCGTCGCTGGAGATGAGCGACGAGGCCGAACACCGCGCCCGGACGCTGCTGCAGAACGCCAAAGAACAGGGCGTCCACTCGGGCAAGTCGCCCGTCGGCCTCGCCGCCGCCGCCGTCTACGCCGCCGCCCTGCTGACCAACGAGAAGACCACCCAGGCCGCTGTCAGCGAGGTGGCCGACATCTCCGAGGTCACGATCCGGAACCGCTACCACGAACTGCTGGAGGCCGAACAGGGCCTCCCCGTGGCCTGACCGGCGGGCCGGTCCTTCTCGGACCCGCTTCACACCCGACGTCGAGCCGTTGCGCTCGCACTCGACGTAATCACCGCTGATAACTGCGGGGGCACGCTTAATCCGGCCCCGGTATCGAGTAGGTGTATGGCTTCGGAATCGGGGTCCACCGGCGACGGATTCGGCGTCGGCGGACGGAACGACGAGACGGTATCGGAGTTGGGACGGTCGGTCGACGAACTCTTGCGCGTCGCGGAGAGCGTCTCCGACAGCTCGCGCCAGATAAGCGACCTCGCGGACGAGCAGTCCGACAACATGGACGAGGTCGCGGGCGAGGTGTCGAACCTGAGCGCCACGGTCGAAGAGGTCGCCTCCAGTGCCAGCCAGGTCCGGCAGGTCAGCGACGAGGCACGCGACCTCGCGGGCGAGGGCCGGGACGTGGCCGACGACGCGATCGACGCGATGGAGGCCGTCGACGAGGCCAACACCGAGGTCTCCGAGGACGTCGAGCAACTGCGTGACCGTATCGACGAGATCGACGAGATCGTCGACGTCATCAACGACATCGCCGACCAGACGAACATGCTGGCGCTGAACGCCTCCATCGAGGCGGCCCGGGCCGGCGAGGCCGGCGAGGGGTTCGCCGTCGTCGCCAACGAGGTCAAGAGCCTCGCCGAGCAGTCCCAGCAAAACGCTGCGGAGATCGAACAGCTGGTCTCGAACATCGAGGCCGACACCGAGGAGACCGTCGAGAGCATCACCCACGCCAACGAGCAGGTCGAGGAGGGCATCGACCAGGTCAGCGAGACGGTCGACATCCTCAGGCGGATCGACGAGGCCGTCGAGGAGGCCGCCCAGGGCGCCCAGGAGGTCGCCAGCGCCACCGACGAACAGGCCGCCTCCACCGAGGAGGTCGCCTCGATGGTCGACGTGACCGCAGAGAGCGCACAGGAGGTCGCCAACGAGATCGACCGCATCGCCGCCGCCAACGAGGAACAGACCGACCAGATAAACGATATCCAGGCGCTCATCCGCCAGCTAGAGTAGAGCGTTTTTTGCGACCGTCCGGCGTAGCCGTCCCATGGCGATCGACTTCGAGTCGTTCACGCTGGTCGCGGCGACGGCCGACCTCGGCGACGAGCCCGCCGCTCGCGGGACCGCCGACGCCGTCGAGCTCCGGATGGACATGGCAACGGACCCCCTGGCGGCGCTGGCTGACTACGACGGCGACCTCCCGCTCGTCGCGACGAACCGCCCGACCTGGGAAGGTGGCGAACGAGAAGAGAGTCCCGACCGACTGGCCGAACTCGAAACGGCCGTCGAACACGAGGCCGTCGGAGCCGTCGACGTCGAACTGGCGGCCCTGCAGGGGGACGGTTCGTCCGAGATATCGGCCGCGGAGGCGGCCGCGGTCGTCGACCGTGCCCGCGAGACGGACACGTCGGTGATCGTCTCGACTCACGACTTCGAGCGGACGCCCGACCGCGAGACGTTGCGGGCCCTCCTCGACGCCGCGAGCGAGCACGGTGACGTCGCCAAACTCGCCGTCACGGCCGCTGGAACCGCCGACACGCTGACAGTGCTGTCGGTGACACAGACGGCGACGGCGGACGGCCAGACCGTCGCGACGATGGCGATGGGTGCTGCCGGCCGTCACACCCGGGCGGTCGCCCCGCTCTACGGCTCGAAGATCGGGTACGCGCCCGTCGACCCCACCGAGGCCACCGCGCCGGGCCAGTACGACCTCGAAACGCTCGCCGAACTCGTCGAGCGATTGCAGTCCGAGTGAGTCACTGCCCGGGCCGTCCAGGCCAACCGAGACCGGGAGAGAACGGCCCAGACCGGCGAGTCCGGAAGGTTAACAACCCGGGACGCCCCACGACGAGGTAGTGAGCACTCGTACCGACAAGCGACCGTGGCTGGCGGTCCTGCTCGCCTTTATCTATCCCGGACTGGGTCACATCTACCTCCGCGAGTGGCTCCGCGCGCTGGTCTGGTTTTTCCTCGTCGTCACGGGGTCGACGCTGCTCATCCCCGAGTCGGCGGTTCCGGGGACGCTCTCGGTCGACGCGTTCATGGCCGCGGCCGAGGCGATCCCGCCGGAGAACGCACTCGCACTCGTCTCGATCACCGTCTTCAGCATGGCCGACGCCTACTGGGTCGCCAAGCGCCGGAACACGGTGACGGCAGTCGAAGAGCGCACGACCTGTCCCAACTGTGGCGAGGACCTCGACCCCGACCTGGAGTTCTGCCACTGGTGTACCGAACGACTCGAGGCCCCCGACGCCGAGCGTTGAAGCGGGAACTGGCGACTCCCGGTAGTTGTCGCCGGTCGGTTTCTGTCCACTCCTGTGGGCCGACTGAGCCGTGGTTTCGACTCCCCGGAGTCACGCGACTGCGCTTCACCCACCTTTTTATGACAACCGACCGGTGCGTTGGATATGCAGCCCTCCACCCGCTACGCCGTCTCGGGAGTCGTCGGCGTCGCGACGGCCGCGGTCGCTCACGTCACCGCGGCGCCGGTCGTCGACGGTCCCCGGACCTGGTTCACGACGGTGCTGACGGGTCTCGTCTGGCTGGTCGCCGTGGCACTGTATCTGGACGTCCTGTGTCGACTCCGCTCGACGGGCGGGTGCGCCGAGAGCGACGCGTCGGTCGCCGCGAAGTGGGGCGGGTTCGCCGGCGGCGTCGTCAGCATCGGCATCGCGGGGACGGCGCTCCTGCTCGTGGACCTGGCCGCCTTCCGGTTCGTCGCCGCCGCCGGACTGTTCGTCTTCGGCTTCGGCATGGCGAGTATGTCCGTCGGGATGGGCGTCGTCGCCGACCGACTCGACGCTGTGGTCGACGGAGACGGTCCCACTTCGCCGGGGCCCACCGAGGCGAACGACCCCTCGGTCGCCGACGACTGACCGGATACTGCGATTCAGGGGGTGGTTTCTTGCGTCTTGGTGACGAATAACAGGGAAACCATGCCTCCACTCGACGACGGCAATCGACTGTCGCCGGAGATAGAACTCCGGGCGCTCGTCGACGCGTTCCCGGACGTGGGATTCATCCTCGATACCGAGGGGCGGTACGTGGAGGTGCTCTCGGGACCGGAGTCGGAACAGTTGCTCTACGACGACCCCGAGGAGTTACTCGGCAGTCAGATTCCGGAGGTCTTCGACGAGGAGATGGCCGGGACGTTCATGTCGAACGTCGACGCCGCCATCGAGAGCGGGGCGCTCCAGTCGTTCGAGTACAGTCTCGACGTCCCGGACGGTCGGCGATGGTTCGAGGCGCGGGTCGCCCCCGTCGAGACCGTCGACGGCGAGGCGGGAACTGACTACGTGGTCTACGTCGCACGCGACGTCACCGACCGGCGGGAGTCACAGCAGGAACTCGCCCGCCAGCGGGGGTACATGCGCCAGATGCTCGATTCGCTGGACGACGTCTTCTACGCGCTCGACCGGGAGGGCGACCTCGTCGACTGGAACCGCAGCGTCGAGACGGTGTCGGGGTACACCGCCGACGAGCTGTCGACGTGTGCAGTCTACGACGTCTTCGGCGAGCGCGCCCGGGAGCGACTCCAGGCGTTCGTCACGGAGGCCGTCGAAACCGGGTCGGCCAGGCGAGTCACCGAGATCGAGACGAAAGCTGGCAGACGGATCCCATACGAGTTCGTCGCGGGACTGTTCGACGACCCGCGGGGCGGGGAACTCGTCGTCGGTATCGGCCGCGATGTCAGCGAACGCGTCGAGCGCGAAGAACAGGTCCAGGTCTTCGGTCGCGTCCTCCGACACAACATGCGCAACAAGATGACTGTCATCGAGGGGACCGCCGAGACGCTCGAACGCGAGTCCGATGGGGCGCTGTCCACGGAGGCCGAGCGGATCCGGTCCGCCGCCCACGCGCTCACGAGACTGACCGAGAAAGCCCACGACGCGACGGACATCTTGCTGCAGGAGGCCCGACCGGAACCGCAGGACATCGACGCGGTCGCCCGCGAGGTCGTCTCGGAGCGGTTGCTCGAACACGACCGCGCACAGTTCGCCTACACCGGCGACCGCGGGGCCAGGGCCGTCGCCATCCCCGCGATACGGCAGGCCATCGACGAACTCGTCGAGAACGCGGTCCAGCACAGCGGCGCTGTCTCCCGGACGACCGACCCGATGGTCCGGGTGTCGGTCGAATCTGACGCCGATATCGTCCGGATCACCGTCAGCGACGACGGACCGGGACTGCCCGACCACGAGGCGAACATCGTCACCGAAGAACGGGAGATGACGCCCGTGTTCCACGCCAGCGGCATGGGGCTGTGGCTCGTCCGCTGGATCGTCAAGCGCTCGCGCGGCGACCTCGAACTCGTCGACGACGGCGAAGACGGGACGACGATCAGTATCGAACTGTCGCGTGCGAACCGACTGGCGTCGCGAGAGGATTCCTGACCCGGCCGTGACGCGACGCGCCCGCGCCTGTCACTCGACGAACGTCAGTCCGTCACGGAGGTCACGAACGCGGTCGAGGAGATAGTCGGCGCCCGCCCCGTTCTCGCCGACGAGCGTGACGTGTCCCATCTTCCGCAGGCGGTAGACCTCGCGTTTCCCGTACCAGTGGAGGTGAGCACGTGGCGTCTCGAAGAGCGTCTCTTCCCCCCGAAGGGTGGCCTCCTGACGCTCGTCGACGTCGCCGAGGACGTTGGCAGAGACGGTCGGTGCGCGCTGGCCGGTGTCGCCGAGCGCTCGCCCGGTCACGGCACGGACGTGCTGTTCGAACTGCGAGGTGTGACACCCCTCGATGGTCCAGTGTCCGGAGTTGTGCGGGCGCGGCGCGATCTCGTTGAGGAGGATCTCGTCGTCCGGCCCCTGGAAGAGTTCGATCCCGAAGACACCCCGGCCATCCAGCACGTCCAGCACGTCGAGTGCGACCTCGCGAGCGCGTTCGCGAACCGCGTCGTCGGCACGAGCGGGCGCGACCGTCTCCCGGAGTATCTCCTCGCGGTGGACCGTCTCGGTGACGGGGAACGTAGCAGTGTCACCGTCTTCTCGCGGGCGCTGCCCGCTCGAACTGTCCGCGGAGCGTCGCTCCGCACGCCCTTGACACCCCATCACTGCGAGTTCGCGCTGGTAGTCGACGAACTCCTCGACCATGGCCTCGCCGCCGACCGCGTCGAGGGCGTCGGCGGCGTCGTCGGGCGACTCGACGGGAACGTTCCCGCGGCCGTCGTACCCGCCGGTTCGCGCTTTGAGCATGAGCGGGTAGCCCAGTTCCTCGCCCGCCGCGTGGAGGTCCTCGACCGTGTCGACCTGCCGGAACTCGGGGACGGGGACCCCGGCGTCGGCGAGGCGGCGTTTCTGGACGAGTTTGTCTTCGATCGTCCGGAGCGTGTCCGGGTCCGGGTGGACCGGAACGTCGAACTCCTCGCTCACCGACTCGAGCAGGTCGGGGTCGGCGAGTTCGATCTCGAAAGTCAGGTAGTCGGCGCGCTCGGCGAGTTCCCGGACCGTCCCGGGGTCGTCGAACTCGCCGACGACCTGGTCGCGGGAGACGGGCGAAGCGGGAGCGTCGGGCGTCGGGTCGGCGACGACGACTTCGACGCCCAGCGGCGCGGCGGCCTCGGCGAGCATCCGGCCGAGCTGTCCCCCGCCGACGACACCCAGCGTCGGTCCCGGCGTTGACAGGGTCATCGCCCGGGGGTTACCCACGCCCCCGAATAAGCGTGTCCTTCTGCCCGGATCCGGTCGCCGGTCTCGGCGGTCAGTCTGCTCGACGACGGCGACGGACCGGTGGGCAACTCGTCGGGGGGCGGCAGGGAGTCGGCGTAGTCCTCGTGGACGAAGAAGGTCGTCGAGGTGTCGCTGAGGCGAAGCAGGTACGTGTGCGGTTCGTACTCGGGCAGCGAGTCGGCGACGACCGGTGCGGCGTCCTCGCGGACGACGACGACCGCGGGTTCGGACTCGGCCTCGGCCAGCGTCGATTCGAGGGCGGTGGCGTTCCTGGTACAGGACACCTCCGCGTCGCTGGCGCCGACGTACCACGGGAGCGGGAGCGCGTTGAACCACTTGATACAGCCGGGTTTGCGCGGCACGGTCGGCGGCCCGCCGTCGACGAAAAAGTCGCCGTAGAACACGACGTCCGGCCCGCCCGGTGTGGCGCCCGCTTCGTAGAAAACGTCGGTCACCGGCCCGATGTCGTCGGCCGGTTGTGCGTACTGGACGAGGTGATTCGACTCGTCCTGCGGGTTTGTGTAGGTGGCGTCGACGGTGGTCACGCCGACCTGGCCGACGACGAGGACGACGGCGAAGGCGGCGAAGCCGAGCGTGACGTGGTCGCCCGCCGCGGCGGCCGTCGACCCCCAGCGGACGAGCACCCCAAAGCCCGCCGCGGCGGGGATGGCCAGCGCGACGACGGCGTTGACCGTCGCCCACGGCGCCATGATGTCGGTCACGAGCGGGTAGCCCAGCACCGACGCGAATCCCCAGTAGAAGCCGAACTGGACGACCGTCGTCGGACCGCCCTCGCTGTATCGGTCGGCGACGAACCCCAGGACCGCCAGCAGGGAGAGCGCGAGCGCGCCGTAGCCCATACTCTGGAGGAAATCACCCAGGAAGGGGAGATACGAGTGGTCCTGGTGGCTGCCCTGGATCCACCCGCTCCACAGCTTTGCCCACGCGCCGCCCGTCGAGAGCCAGAGTATCTCGGGAGCCATTCCCGGATTTTCGAGGGCTTTCCCGAGGCCGGGACCGGACTCCGTTCGAGCGCGTGGGGCGTAGAAGAAGACGAGTATCGCCAGGAACTCGACGGCCGCGACGACGACCACGAGGACGTGTCGACGCAGGAGCGAGAGGGCACGCTTGACGTAGTCCCAGACCAGGAAGAGCCACTCGCCGTCGTACTCGCGGTCCCCGAGCAGGTTGTGGTCGACGGTCAGTGCCATCGCGCCGAGCCAGCAGACGGGATAGAGGATGGCGTTTTCCTTGACGGTGAGCGCGAGCGCGAACGCGGCGACGGCCCCCAGGAGATGCCGGCGGCGTCCGGTGTCGACGGTGGCGACCCCGAAAGCGAACGCGGCGAAGGCGAAGACCGCGACGAGGGGGTCGCCGCGCATGAACCGCGAGTAGTAGACCAGCGCGGGGGTAAAGGCCAGCATGCCGGCGAGCGCGGCGACTTCGAGGTCCGAGAGCCGGTCGCGGAGACACAGGGCGGTGAGCGGGAGGAGTCCACCCAGGACGGCGACAACGAGGCGCATGCTGGTGTCGGTCGGTCCGAAGACGTCGAAGACGACGGGGTTGACGTGGTGGTAGAACGGGCCGTGGATGATGGGGCGGTACTCGACGTTGCCGGTCTCGATGTAGCGAAGCGTCCAGTAGACGACGCGAGCCTCGTCCCAGTGAGCGACGCGCCCCCCGAGGTCGTAGAGGCGAGCGAGGAGTCCGACCAGGGCGACGTCGAAGACGACGACGTGGACGGGGTCGAGTCCAACCCTGTCGAGGGCGCTGGTGGCACGCGAGCGGAGAGAGGCCGCGTCGACTGTCGCCATTGCCCGGGGTGAGTGGTGGGGTGCTTAGAATTCTTCTGGTCGACCAGAGCTCTCGCTGTTCCCGCCGCTCTCTCGCCGGGTGGGCGGACACCTTCGATAGTTCTTTGAGGCGCGCTGGAAAGGTCCGAGTATGGTACGGCTCGGGCTGGTCGTCGCGCAGTTCGACAAGGAAGGGTCGGTCATCGAGGGGATGGCCGAGGCGGCTCGCGACGCCGCAAACGCACGCGACGCCGACGTCGTCGCGACCGTCGAGGTACCGGGTTCCTACGACACACCGCTGGCCGCAGACCGCCTCGCCCGCCGTGAAGACGTCGATGCCGTCGCCGTCGTCGGTGCGATCGTCAGCGGCGCCACCGGCCACGACGAGGTCATCGCCGACGCCGCCGCACAGGGGTTGACCGACGTGAGCCTCGACCGCGATACCCCTGTGACCTTCGGCGTCATCGGCCCCGACATGAGCGAGGCCGAGGCGAGAGCCCGCCTCGAGTACGGCGGACTGGCCGTCGAGAGCGCGGTCGACCTCGCCGAAGAGTTGCCCGAGCCCTGATACCGGCCGCACCGGACTCACAGACCACGAGAGCGACCACGAACGAGACACGACAATGGACTTCACAGCACGCGTCGAACGGATCGAACCGAGCGCCACCGTGGCGATAAGCAACAAGGCCACCGAACTCGAGGCCGAGGGGGCGGACGTCGTCGACTTCTCGATCGGTGACATCGTCGACTTCGACACCCCCGAGAACGTCAAGACGGCCGCGAAAGAAGCGATGGACGCCGGCCACACCGGCTACACGCCCTCCAGTGGTATCCCCGAACTCAAGTCGGCCATCGTCGACAAACTCCACGCCGACGGCCTGACCCAGTACGGAACGGAGAACGTCATGGTCACGCCCGGCGGCAAGCAGGGCCTGTTCGAGGTCTTCCAGACGCTGGTCGAGGAGGGCGACGAGGTCGCGCTGGTCGACCCGGCCTGGGTCTCCTACGAGGCGATGGCGAAGATCGCCGGTGCGGACCTCGCGCGCGTCGACACCACCGACTACGACTTCGCGCTCGAACCCGCACTCGACGATCTGGCCGAGGCCGTCTCCGACGAGACGGACCTCCTCGTGGTCAACTCCCCGGGCAACCCCCACGGAATGGTCTACTCCGACGAGGCTCTCGAAGGCGTTCGTGACCTCGCTGTCGAGCACGACATCACGGTCATCTCGGACGAGATCTACAAGGAGATCACCTACGACGGCGTCGAGGCGACGAGTCTCGGCACCTTCGACGGGCTGGAAGACCGAACGATCACGCTCAACGGCTTCTCGAAAGCCTACGCGATGACCGGTTGGCGCCTGGGCTACTACGCCGGCCCCGAGGAACTGATCGAGCAGGCGGGCAAGATCCACGGCCACTCGGTGACGTGTGCCGTCAACTTCGTCCAGCACGCCGGCGTCGAAGCACTGGAAAACACCGACGAGGCCGTCGAAGAGATGCGGTCGGCCTTCGAATCCCGACGGGACACGCTCGTCGAGTTCTTCCGCGACCACGGCAAGGACGTCGCCACACCGGAGGGCGCGTTCTACATCATGCTGCCCGTCGCTGACGACGACGTCGCCTGGGCCGAGGAGGCGATCGAAGAGGCCCACGTCGCGACCGTCCCCGGGAGCGCGTTCGGCGCGCCCGGCTACGTCCGACTCGCCTACGCCAACGACGAGTCGCGTCTCCGCGAGGGCGCCGAGCGTCTCGCCGAGAACGACCTGCTGTAGTCGGTTTTTGATTCGACGACACTCTCTACGCATCCGTTCAGAGGAGACGCGACCGCGACTCACAGTAACGGGTGAAAGCCCTCGACCGTTCGCTCACGGGTCACTGCGTTCCCCGTTCGCATCGAGGCCTCCCTTCGGTCGGCCTCGCTCTCGCGGTCGCTGAGCGAGATATTCTCGCTCGGACAACCGCACCGCGCCGCACTCGCTCGAATAGGGCTCGCTCAGGCGACTACACTGAACGCGAGCGGGCCTCACGGGTCGTTCCTCCCCGTTCGGCCAGTGGCGCTCCTGCGTCGCGCCACGCGCCGGAGTGGAGTCGCTACGCGGGCAACTATCCGAGCGAAGCGAGGATATCTCGCGTAGCGGCCGCGAGCGGGCCGAGGGCTTTCAACTGTCTCTGAGAATAGTGGTTGCGTCTCTTCTCACGGTGAGCGAGCAGTCACCCGAGCACACACGCGTCGACACCAGGAATACAGTTTTCACCCCACCGGACACAGCCAGTCCATGCGAGACGCCCACCGGGAAGCGCTCGAAGCCACGGTCGCCGAGACGAGAGACGACGACGGGTTCCTGGCCTGTATCCTCGCGGGGTCGGTCGCGAAGGGGTGGGAGCGTCCGGACTCGGACGTCGACGTCGTCGTGGTCGCGACCGACGAGGAGTACGAGCGCCGGCTCGCGGAGTGGGACCTGCAGTTCTACGACGTACACGAGACGACCCACGGTAAGGTGCCCGTCGACGGGAAAGTCGTCGACGTGGCCTTCCTCGAAGAGGTCAGAGAGCGGGGCAGCGAACCGGCGCGGGCGGCGTTCGTCGACGTCGACGTCCGCTACACCGAGGACCCCGAGATCACGACGCTCGTCGACGACATCGCGACCTACCCCAGCGAACACAGGACCGACCGGATCGAGACCTTCTACAGCCAGATGCAGGCCTACCGGTGGTACGTCGGCGAGGCCGAGAAACGCGACAACGCCTACCTCGCACACCACACCGCCACGCAACTCGCGCTCTTCGGAGGCCGGTTGCTCCTCGCGAACGACGAGACACTCTTTCCCTACCACAAGTGGTTCCCGCGGGTGCTCGCCGGGGTGGACGACAAACCAGACGAGACGATGGACCGCTTCGAGGCGTTGCTCGCGGAGCGAACCACCGAGGCCGCCGACGCGTTCGTGACCGCCATCGAGAACCACCGGGAGTGGGAGACACCCGAGGCCGGCTGGCCGGTGCGGTTCCTGCTCGACCGGGAGTGGCAGTGGCGCGACGGCCAGCCCGCGCTGGAAGAACTGTAGGCCAACTTCGACTCCGATTCCGACACCGACACCAACTTCGAGTCGTGTAGCTACTCGACCGTGCGACCGGCTCGATCACACGTCCTGCCCCCATCGAATACCACAAAACCGATACGATCGGCGTTCGGGGCGTCCACTACTGGTCCCCCATGACGGACGATCTGACTATCGCAGTCGCGCACTACCCGGAAGGTGCGGGACACGCGACGCGAATGCTGGCGATCGCCGACGCACTCGTAGAGACAGGCGCCGACGTCGAACTCGCGGGGGGCGGTGCGGGCACGCAGTTCGTCGCCCTCAACGGCTACGACGAGTTCGAACCGACGACGGTCGACTACATCGACACCTACCAGGGCGGGTCGATGCGGCAGGTACTGCGCGAGAGCGTCCCCGCGACGGCGGAACGTGTCACCGACTACGTCGAGTGGCTCCGCGACCTGGATCCGGACGCGCTCGTCACCGACGACATGTTCGCGGCCATCGCGGCCACGCGCACCGACGTTCCCCTCTACGTCCTCAAACACGACTTGCCCGACCTCTACCGTGACCGCATCGAGCGAACGGGTGCGGCCTTCCACACGGAGTTCCAGCGGTCGGCCGCTCGCGAGTTCTTCTATCCCGCGGTGTGGCCACCCACCGAGGGCGAACCCGCTGTCGCCGAAGACGAACACGATGGACGAGACGGCACGGACGATTCCGTTGACGTGACACGCGTCCCGCCGGTCGCCCTCGAAGGCGACGCGAGCGACCGTCCCGGCGGGGAGTCCACACCCGACGTCGTGGTCGTGCCGAGTCACTATTCGGACCTGGGGCGGGTCGCCGACAACCTCGCGCGCCAGGGCTACGACGTACTCGACGTCGGGAGCGAGGCGTGGGAGCCCGTCGCGTCGTTGCTCCCCTACCTCCAGGCCGCGGACGTCGTGGTCTGTTCGGGCTACTCGACGGTGATGGACGCGGCCGTCGCCGGCACGCCCTGTGTAGTGCATCCGGCCACGGACGAACAGGAAGCAGTCACGAATCGTCTCGAAGACGCCGACGTGACCGGGTTCGCCGTCGCCGAAACGCCGATCGAGGTACTCGACGCCGTCGCGTCGCCGCCTGACCCCCCTTCGTTCGCGAACGGCGCGACCGACGTCGCGGCTGCCGTCGTCGACGACCTGTGGGAACGAGCGTCGACCGCCGACGGGGCGGTTGGCGGGACGGACGGCGAGAGAGACGACGAAACGGCCAGTAGCACCGACAGTACGGGTTCGACCCGTGATGGCGTGACGGTCATCGACCGCGCGGTCGCCGGTAGTGCCGCGCTCGGGACCGCCACCCGTGCGACAGCGCTCCGGAGTCGGCGATACGCGGGCGTCGCGAGGTCCTACGCTTCGACTGGAGCGCTCGTCGCATCTCGCAACGCGCGGCGAGCAGGACGAGCGGCCGTCCGGTACGCCATCGCTGGGGCAGCCACCCTCGCCGACTGGACGCGACGGACCGCGCGCTGGGCCCGGAAAACGAGCCACCGCTGTCGGCGCTACGCGACCGCTATCACCGCGCTGTCGGCCGCGACGCTAGTCGTCACGAACAGTGGACTCCGAGGCGCTGGCTGGCGCGCCAGTCGAAGGACCGTCACCGCGGCGTCGACGCTCCGGAACGCGGGTTCAACCGGACTGGAACACGCCGCTGTCGGCTGTGAATCACTTGCCGACGGGCTCCAGCGGATGGCGGCCGGCCTCCGCGGGGACACCAACCGCCCGTCGACGAGCGATCGGTTCGCCGAGTTCGCCCGGCGGCTGAAAGAAGCCACACGCTCGGCGGAGTGACGAAAGTTCGAGGACGACGGCGTCCCGCGCTCGGCTGAACGAGTGGCCCTTGCCCGTCAGCCCCGCTCGTCCAGGATCCGGTCGACGATGTCACCGGTCGAGAGCAGCGCAGCGTCGTACGCAGGTTCGTACGCCGACACCCGGCGCACGGCACAGTCGATACCCCTGTCGTCGAGGGCCGCCCGGATCTTCCCTTCGTCGTGGTGCTGGTCGAACCCGAGCGCGATGACCGTGGGGTCGAGTTCCTCGATGGGGACGAAGATGTCCTCGGGGTGGCCCAGACGAGCTTCGTCGACGGGTTCCAGCCCCGCGACGAGTTCCCGGCGCTGGGGTCCCGAGACCACGGGTTTGGCCTTGTGGGTGACGTTCTCCGAGCGGGCGACGATGACGACGAGGTAATCGCCCATGGCTGCGGCGTCCCGCAGGTAGTGGAGGTGGCCGGGATGCAGGAGGTCGAACGTGCCCTGGGCGACGACCACCTCGTCGCCGTCGACGGGGCCGGTTTCGCGTGCAACCGCGTCTGCCTCGGTCGCGTGCCCGTCGTCGACTCCGTCTCTGTCCTCGCTCATCGGGACCCCCACCCGCCGTCGGTGTTGCTGGAGTCCGATCCGTCGGTGCCCGAATCGTCGGCGTCGTGACTCCAGCCCCGGTCCGGCGGCTCTTCGCGGAGGTCGGCCCCCTCTCGCATGAGTTCCTCGTCGATGTCCTCCTGGGTGAAGTCGAAGAACTCGTCCTCGGGGAGTTCGACGTCCAGCACGTCGAGGTCGATCGGGTTGCCTTCCCTGTCGAAGGCCTGCCAGTCGTTCCAGCCGTAGGGCGCGCCGATGATGATGTGGACCTTCCCGCGACCGAACGTCTGGAGGTCGGCGTCGCTCGGGCGCAAAACGCCGTTGGGGTGGGAGTGGACCGACCCCGCGGCGGTCCGGTCGTTGGGGATCATGTTCGTCTTCACGGTTGCGCTGACGGGGTTTGACTCGGTCCCGGGGATGACGAGCACGTCCGTGAGGACGGTCCCCTCGTAGTCGAAGCCGAGTTTGCGGGCATCCTCGCCGCGCAGAAACCCCATGTACTCGTCGGGGTGGGCGTCCTCGGAGGCTTCCAGGGCGAACTCGAGTGCGGCCTTGGCGATGCCGACCACCTCACCCGAGCGGAACAGTCCCATGTCCGTCGATGGGGCCCAGCGCGTTACAAGCCTTCCGAACCACCTTTTTGCCGGAGGGGTTTCCTCGCGCGCCTTCGGCGCGCTGCGGAGAACCCCTCCGGCAAAAACGTGGGCGAAAAAGCCGGTCGCTCGTTCCACTCGCGACCGGTGAACCGCGCGCCGACGGCGCGCGGACGTTCGCGATGGAAGGTGTCGCAGAACAGTTTACATGATGTTTCATTTCAGGATCGCTGGCACGACCATCCACACAGTTACGTGCGTGTCTATCGGTCACAAACGACGAGAGAACGGGTTTCAGAGCTTGAACTCTACGATCGTCTCACGAGATGGATAGAGCTCGGCCGGGTGCATCTCCTGCAACGAAATGGAATCTATCGTTACTGGCGGGATGTCGAGGTCTCTGAGCGGTTCCAGATCGGTGATCAATTCCTCGAAGCCGTCACGTGATTGGAAATGCGAGATCGTCATGTGGGGCACATAGTCTTCTCGCTCGTGTTGCCACTGCGGAACGGCCGGGAGATCACACAGTCGCCGATGTACGTCAAGCATCGGATCGCCCGCCTGAACCTCACAGAATATGACTCTGTCAAAGAGGTCCAACTGAGGGAAACTGACCTCGAACGGCTCGACTTCGGCCAACGTCTCGCGTGCTCTTCGCTGGAGGCGGTTCGCCGTAGACGAAGTGATGTCACTCTCCCGTTTCGGTGGATCACGAATGCAGCCGATCTGCTTAGCGGTGATATGGTAGTATTCTGGCGGCGCGACAGTCACACAGTCGTGAGTCGCCAGCACCGACCGGACCTGTTCGAGGGCATCGTGGACTGCGCGGTGAGTGATATCCACTGAGAACGTGAGATATCGCTCACGATCTCCGGCCCACTGTTGAAGTCCGTCTCGGTCGATCACGTCTGGAGACAACGAGTATCGGTTTTCCCACTCCCCGATCGATCCAGACATGCAACTGGAGTCAACCACTAGTCACAAATATATACGGGTCTCCTCAAAACAGTCCGACTATCGGTCAGTCCGTCTCCTGAAGTGAGTCTACTATCCATACTTAGCATCCGCGCGAGCGAAGCGAGCGCGGTTCACCGACTGCGAGGCCGCAGGCCGAGCAGTCGGCTTTTTCACCCATGTTTTTGGCCCGGGGGTGCCCGCAGTGAGGCCGAAGGCCGAACGAGGACACCCCCCGGCGAAAAAGATGGTCGCGTTTCGGAGGGTTAAACTGGCGTGGGTGCCGAATCCACAGCAAATGTCACCTGCAGACGACGCCGGGAGTTCCGGCGTCGCGGTCCCCGACAGCGGGACCACCGTCTACGACCTCGCCGACAACTGCGATTTCGACCACGTAGAATCGGGCGAGTACTACCTCGGTACCGTCAACGGCGTCGTCAAGTACGGCGTCTTCGTCGACGTCTCCGACGAGGTGTCGGGGCTCGTGCACAGTTCGAACCTCCAGGGTACCTACGAGGTCGGCGACCAACTCGTCGTCGAACTCGACGAAGTGCGTGAGGACGGCGACGTCGCCTTCACAGAGGTCGACCTCGACGAGTACGAGGTCGAATCGGTCGAACCCGACAGCGACGACGTCGACGACCTCGGCGACCTCGTCGGTGAGCAGGTCACCCTCGTCGGCTCCGTCGTCCAGATCAAACAGACCAACGGCCCGACGGTCTTCCAGGTCCGCGACCCGACGGGTATCGCTCCCTGCGCCGCCTTCGAAGAGGCCGGCGTTCGGGCCTATCCCGAGGTCGACCTGGACGACGTCGTCCGTATCGAGGGACGCGCCGAAACCCGCGACGACGCCGTCCAGGTCGAGGTCGACGACCTCACCGTGTTCGAGGGCGAACAGGCCGCCGAGGTCCGCGAGGAACAGTCCGCGGCCCTCGACGACGTCGCCACACCCCACGACATCGACCCCCTCGTGGAGTGGCCCGCGCTGGAGAAGTTGTGGGACGACCTCGAAGCCGTCGCGACGCGACTGCGACGCACAGTGCTAGAGGGGCGCCCCATCCGGATGCGCCACCACGCCGACGGCGACGGTATCTGTGCGAGCGTCCCCCTCCAGGTCGCCCTCGAACGGTTCGTCGCCGCGACCTACGAGGACCCCGAGGCACCCCAGCACCTCCTCAAGCGCCTGCCGAGCAAGGCGCCCTACTACGAGATGGAGGACGTCACGCGGGACCTGAACTTCGCGCTGGAGGACCGGACCCGCCACGGGCAGAAACTCCCTCTCCTCCTGATGCTCGACAACGGGTCGACGGAGGAAGACACCCCCGCGTACCGCAACCTCGCCCACTACGACATCCCCATCGTCGTCGTCGACCACCACCACCCCGACCCCGAGGCCGTCGAGGGCCTCGTCGACGAACACGTCAACCCCTACCTCCACGACGAGGACTACCGGATCACCACCGGCATGCTCTGTGTCGAACTCGCGCGGATGATCGACCCCGGCCTCACCGAGGACGTCCGGCACGTCCCCGCGGTGGCTGGGCTCTCGGACCGGTCAGAAGCGAACGCGATGGCGGACTACCTCGAACTCGCCAGCGAGGAAGGCTACGACGAGAGCGAACTCCGTGACGTCGGCGAAGCGCTCGACTACGCGACGTTCTGGCTGCGCTACGACGACGGCGGTCAACTCGTCACCGACGCGCTGAACGTCGATTGCGACGACGAACAGCGCCACCGCGAACTCGTCGACTTCCTCGCTAAACGCGCCGAGCGCGACGTCGACCGCCAACTCGACGTGGCGATGGACCACGTCGAACACGAACGTCTCGACAACGGCGCGCATCTCTACCGGATAGACGTCGAGAACCACGCCCACCGCTTTACCTACCCCGCGCCGGGCAAGACCACCGGCGAGATCCACGACCGGAAAGTCGCCGAGACGGGTGACCCGGTCATCACCATCGGCTACGGACCGGACTTCGCGGTCCTGCGCTCGGACGGCGTCCGCCTGGACATCCCCGAGATGGTCGAGGAGCTCAAGACGGAGATCGAGGGCGGCGGCGTCAGCGGCGGCGGCCACCTCGTAGTCGGGTCGATCAAGTTCGTCAGCGGCATGCGCGTCAGCGTCATCGAGGCGCTCGTCGCCAAGATGGCCGACGCCGAGATCGACGAAGAACTGGGGAGTTCGGCTCCCTTCGTCGAAGACTGACGGTCGGTCGGGAGTGACCCCTTGTCCCGGTGATATCCAGCCCATCTCGTAGACTTCTTTTCATCGAACACACACGGTGTGTCATTCGATAAATAAAAGTAGGTGGGTAGTGACGTGCCGGTACGTACCGTCGGTGGGCAGTGGGACCGGCGGGTGGGATACGATGACAGGAATCGCGGTTTCCGAGAGGGATGTACAGAGTTGTGACCGAGCGCGTTTCGAGCGCGTGGGACTACAAGCACGGCGCGATCGGCTCGACCGGTCAGCGGCCAAGGCTCACAGATGACCGACCGAGGTCGATCGATCGCGGCGCTGGCACTGTGTGTGGCACTCGTCTGCTCGATGGTCGTGCCCGCGGTCGTGGTGGCCGATGTCTCGACTGCCACCGATCACGAGACTATCGAGTCGTGTACGACCATCTCCGAGAGCGGGACCTACGAACTCACGGGTGACATCACCGCACAGGACGGAAACTGCATCCGTATCCAGGCGAGTCACGTCACGCTCCAGGGTAACGGGTACACCATCGAACCGGGAGCCTCCGTGGGACTTGCCGGCCGTGGCGTGTCGGCCATCAGCGAAGGCCCACAGGTGAACGTGACTATCGAGGACCTCACTGTCACCGGCTGGGACACCGGTATCAGCGTCGGATACGAGTCGTACGAGGTATTCGTACCCGTCGGGGACGTCACCGTTCGAAACGTGAACGCCTCGTACAACGGCGATGGAGAGCCGAGCAGTGGGGGTATTCTCGTCACCGGCGCCGGCGAGGTGACCGTCGAAGACGTCGTGGCGAAGGGCAACGATGGCGTCGGTGTCGACATATCCACGTCGCGAACGGAGAGCGGCGAGCGGCGGCTGCGTACCCGGGGGGAGGTCGGTTCGATCGGGGACGATCCCGTGATGCGTGCCCCCGACCTCGCTGTGAGTGCCCGGTCGAATTACGATAGCTCGCTGGTCGATACGCTGACCCCGACGCCGACCCCGACACCGACGGCATCACCGACTCCGACGCCAACTGCGTCACCGACCCCGACACCAACTGCGTCACCGACCCCGACACCGACGGCATCACCGACTCCGACGCCAACTGCGTCACCGACCCC